>Ga0194120_10000008_pt1 | contig 351366 bp, 322 predicted proteins | sample TA2MahCa65mmetaG_FD_148642 | JGI IMG/M metagenome (GOLD analysis project Ga0194120, IMG submission 148642) | Freshwater microbial communities from Lake Tanganyika, Tanzania - TA2015019 Mahale Deep Cast 65m | ecosystem: Environmental > Aquatic > Freshwater > Lake | place: Tanzania: Lake... | reverse complement strand
CAGGCGCCCTGGTCCGGCGGAGCGCCTGGCGGCAAAAATTTGCTATTCTTTTCAAAAGGCAACGATCGCGACGCGAGAGATTGATGCGCCTACCTCACCTTAGCTTTGCTTCCCGTCTGGTTGCGTTGGTCGCCACGATCAGCGTCGGCGCGACGCTCGTCGCCTCAACCCTCCTGTCCTGGTCGAACTATCGGACCATGCTCGCCGAAGCCCATGAAAATGGTGAGGAAGTCGCACGACTTCTGGCGAGGAGCGCGAGCCTTGCGCGCGAAATTCCGCTCGACGTCGAACGGATGATTTCCCAGCACATGATCGTCTCGGCCGAGCTTCTGGCGCTATTCGTCGAGGCTGCGGAAAAGGCGGGAATGACGTCGGCCGAAATCAACAACAAGCTGACCGCGATCACCGAGAAAACGATCCTGAACGAGTTCTGGGTGACAGATGAAAAGGGCTACGCCTATATCCATGGCAATAAGGACGCCGATTTCCTGTTCAGCGCGTCTGTCGCGCAGCAGCCGCAGGCGCATGAGTTCTGGCCCCTCCTGACCGGCGAGAAGGACAGAGTCGTTCAGGGCGCAAGGAAGCGGGAAGTCGATAACGAGCATTTCAAATATGTCGGCGTGCGCGGCTCGGATAAGCCGCGGATCGTTCAAGTCGGCTACAACGCCCGCTTTCTTGAAAAATTCAATGACCAGATCGGCCTTCCACGCGTCATCGACAACCTTCTGGGCGGCGGCGACATCGACGCGATTTTCGTCTTCGACAAGGAAGCAAGTCTGATCGCCAGTCCGAACGCCGAGCGGCTCAATGGCGACCGTGGTCAGCTGACGTTTCAAGAGATGGCGCCCGTTCGGACAGTCATTGCTACGGGGCAATCGCAATCGGTCCATGGCGCCGGCAAACTCAGCGTCATCTCGCCAATTAATGGCGAAAATGGCGGCGTTATCGGCGCCGCCGTCGTTAGAATGCCGACGACTCGGCTAAACAGCCTTGTCGCGTCGCAAATCGAGACTGCGCTTGCGATCGCACTGGCCGCGACCCTGCTCGGCAGCGGCCTGGCGGCCTGGATTGCGCGAAAGCAGACGGCTCCCGTCGTGGCGATCGCAAAGGCTGCGAATGACGTAGAGCGCAGAGCGTTTTCAGCCGACGAACTCTCCGACGTCGAAGATCGGCAGGATGAGGTCGGACATTTGGCGCGCGTCTTCAAGAGAATGGCGCTGGATTTTCTCAATCGCGAGCGAACGCTCGACGCGCTCGTGACGCAAAGAACCCAGGCGCTTGAGGACAGAAACGCAGAACTTGAAAGACTATCGGCGCGCCTCGCCAAATATCTGTCGCCTCAGCTCTACAGCACGCTTTTCAAGAACAACGCCGTCGCCTCCATTTCGGCAAAGCGCAAGAAACTGACGGTCTTTTTTTCCGATGTCGTCGGATTCAGCCAAATGGCGGAGAGTCTTGAGTCCGAAGACGTCACCCGCATGCTCAATGATTTTTTAAATGAGATGGCGAATCTCGCCCTCAGCTACGGCGCCACCATCGATAAATATATCGGCGACGCGGTCATGATTTTCTTCGGCGACCCGGAAACCCGCGGCGTCAAGGAGGACGCGGTGGCGTGCCTTCTCATGGCGCTCGATATGCAGGCGATGACGCGAGAACTGGAGCGACGCTGGCGCGAATATGGCTTGGACCAGCGCTTCGAGATCCGTATCGGCGTCAACACGGGATATTGCACTGTCGGAGATTTCGGCAGCCAGGAGCGGATGGAATACACGATCATCGGCCATCAGGTGAATCTCGCTGCACGGCTCGAGGAAGCGGCGGCGCCGGGCTCGATCCTCATTTCTCATGAGACGATGATGCTCGTGGAGGACATGATCGAAGTGGAGGAGCAATCTCCGATCCATGCGAAAGGCGTCAGCGTGCCGATCCGCACCTATAAGGCGATCGGCAAAAAGACGTCGTCCGTGACGGACGTCATCCACGAAGAGCGCGAGGGCCTGCGCGTCGACGTCGACCTGACGAAAGCAAATAAGGACGAGGCGATCAGCCTGCTGAAAGCGGCGATAGAGCGCATCCGTTCCGACAAAGGATAATACACGCCCCCCACCCCTAACCCCTCCCCGCCGCTTCGCGGAGGGAGGGGAACGCTGCTGCTGCGCCGGCCCGGTCGGTGTCGAACTGCAATTTCGCGAGCCGCGCATAAAGGCCGCCGGCGGCGATCAGGCTCGCGTGCGTCCCCTGCTCCACGATGCGCCCCTCGTCAATGACGACGATGCGGTCGGCCTCAAGGACGGTCGCGAGGCGATGGGCAATGACGAGGCTCGTGCGCCCCTGCATCACGTCATGCAACGCCGCCTGCACCAGCGCCTCATTCTCGGCGTCGAGGGCCGAGGTCGCCTCGTCCAGAAGCAGCACAGGCGCGTTGGCCAATATCGCGCGCGCGATGGCGAGACGTTGCCGCTGGCCGCCCGAGAGCGTTATGCCGCGCTCGCCGAGCAGCGTGTCATAGCCCATCGGCAGCGCCATGATGAAGTCATGCGCCTGGGCGCGCTTTGCGGCGGCGACGATTTCTTCGCTTGTCGCCTCCTCACGGCCGTAGGCGATATTTTCGGCGACGGAAAGCCCGAAGATCACCGGATCTTGCGGCGCGAGCGCGAGTGCCTTGCGCAGCGCCGCGGGATCAAGGTCGCGCAGATCGACGCCGTCGAGCGTAATTGCGCCGGAGTCGACGTCATAGAAACGCAGAAGCAGCGCAAAGGTCGTCGATTTGCCAGCGCCGGACGGTCCAACAAGCGCGACGCGCTCGCCAGGCTCAACGAGGAGCGAGAAATTCTGCAAGGCGGGCCTATCCGGCGCGGTTGGATAGGCGAAGCGCACGTGCTCAAAGTCGATGCGCCCCCGCCAGCGGGCGGGCGGAGGAACCGGCCGCGGCGGCGCGACGATGCGCGGCTGAACGGCAAGGATGTCGGCGATCCGCCCTGCCGCGCCGGCTGCGGCTGAGAGTTCGCTCCAGGTTTGCGAGAGCTCGCCAAGCGAACTCGCTCCGAGCACCGCGTAGAGGACAAATTGCGACAGGACGCCAGACGTCATGCGTCCGGCGAGCACATCCTGCGCGCCGAGCCACAGCACGCCGACGACGCTCGTAAAGACAATGAGAATGGCGCCGGCGGTCACGAAGGCGCGAAGCAGCGTCGCGGACTGGGCGGCCTCATAAGCGATCTCCACCGCGCGGGTGAACCGGGCCGTCGTGGACGCCTGCGCGCCATTTGCCTGCATGGCGCGCACGGCTGAAAGATTTTCCCCGGCATAGGCGGAGGCCTGCGCCAGCGTATCCTGCGCATGGCGCGAACGCCCGCGCACGGCGCGGCCCGAAGCAATGAGCGGCAGAACGATCACGGGGATGGCTGCGAGCGCCAATCCTGCCAGCTTGGGGCTCGTCGCGACCATCATCACGATGGCGCCGAAGAACATGAAAAGATTGCGCAACGCGACCGAGGCCGATGAGCCGAACGCTGATTTGAGCTGCGTCGTGTCGGCGGTGAGGCGCGAGAGAAGCTCGCCCGTCTTCGCGGTGTCGTAGAAGGCGGCGTCGAGCTTCGTGAGATGTTTGAAGAGATCGGCGCGCAGATCGGCGACCACGCGTTCGCCGAGCGTCATGACGAAATAGTAGCGGGTGGCGGAAGCCATCGCGAGAGTCGCGGCGACGGCGATCATCGCTCCGAAATAAGCGTTCACCGCGCCGGCGCTGTCGGCTGAAAAGCCGTGATCAATCATGCCGCGCACAGCGAGCGGCAGGGTGAGAGTCGCGCCGGCGGCCATGAGAAGAGCGACGAAAGCGAAAACAATCGTTCGCTTGTAGCGCAACGCATATGGCAGCAAGGGCCGAAGAGGAGCGAGAGTAGCCTTAAAACCGCGATCCGGTTTGCGAGCCACGGGATCGGCGGAATCGACGTCAGCGTTCTTTTTTGTCATCGGCAGGCGGTATAGCGTCCGTGTTCGACGAAAACGAATTGATGCGAGCGCTCTGCGAGCGAAAGCGGACACTGAAGCGTTTCAAAAATGAAATTTCTTTTTCGCCTTTGAGAGGCGAAAAATTCGATGAAGGGCTGACAGCTTTATCTTTCAAAGGCTTAAATCCGCGACATCCTGTCGCACGTGCGATTGACTCAGCGCGAACTTGTGCTAACCTCCCGCCTGCGTCGAAATGACGCGCCCGTAGGGATGAGAATGCGCCGGCGGACAAGGCGCGACTCAGGGAACGAAATAAGAGGAGTGAAGAACAATGGCTCAGAAAGAACTCGAAATCACCACGAACACCTACGTCTTCGCTGGCATCGGCGCCGTCATTCTCGGCGGTCTCGCTTCTGTCGCTCTCGGCGGCATTCCGAACACGATCGCGGCGGCCGTGGTCGGCGGTCTTGCGGGCGGCTGCCTCGGCCTCTTCTTCTAATTGAGGGCTACGAGCGGGGCGCGGAAAGTTTCGGCCTTCCGCCCTCGACGCGAAGCCGGCAGTCCAGCGGACTGCTGGCTTCTTCAGTTTTTAGCGCCTTTTCTTTGGGCCATTCACAGAGACGCCGTCGTCGCGTTCGCTGGCCAAATCTCCCGCGCGCGTTCGCGCAAAACATATTTGCGTATCTTCCCCGTCGAAGTCTTCGGTAGCTCGCAAAAGACAACGTGGCGCGGGCATTTGAAATGCGCCAAGTGCTGACGCGTCCAGTCGATCAGCTCCTCCGCTGTCGCCTCCTCGCCATCCTTTAGCTCGACGAAGGCGCAGGGCGTTTCACCCCATTTATCGTCGGGAGCGGCGACAACCGCAGCGGCGCGGACTTTCGGATGCCGAAACAGCGCGTCCTCGACCTCGATCGAGGAAATATTTTCGCCGCCCGAGATGATGATGTCCTTCGAGCGATCCTTGAGCTGGATGTATCCGTCGGGATGACGCACGCCAAGATCGCCTGAATGAAACCAGCCGCCGTGAAAGGCTTTGTCGGTGGCGCTCTTGTTCTTCAGGTAACCCTTCATGACGACGTTGCCGCGAAACATGACTTCGCCCATCGTCGCGCCGTCACGCGGCGCCGGCTGCATCGTGTCAGGGTCGATCACGTCGAGATCCTCGAGAACAAGATAGCGCACGCCTTGGCGCGCCTTCATCTGCGCTTGCGAAGCCCCATCAAGCGAATCCCAGTCGTCCTGCCATTCATTGACGGCGGCCGGGCCGTAAGTTTCGGTCAATCCGTAAAGATGCGTGACTTCAAAGCCCGCGGCCTTCATGCCGGCGAGCACCGCCTGCGGCGGCGGCGCGGCGGCCGTGAAGAATCGCGCGGTTCGCTTGAGCGGCTTCTTCTCCGATTCGCCGGCGTTGAGAAGCGTCGACATCACGATCGGCGCGCCGCAGAGATGCGTCACGCCATGCTCAGCCATCAGCTCGTAAATATGGCCGGCGCGCACCTGTCGTAGACAGATATGCGTGCCGGCGTTGACCGAAATCGACCAGGGGAAGCACCAACCGTTGCAATGGAACATCGGCAGGGTCCACAGATAGACCGGATGACGGCCCATATCGCCGGTGAGCACATTGCCGAGCGCGGTGAGATAGGCGCCGCGATGATGATAGACGACGCCTTTCGGATCGCCGGTCGTGCCGGACGTGTAATTGAGCGAGATCGCGTCCCACTCGTCGCGAGGCGGCGTCCACTCATAATCGACGTCGCCCGAGAGCAGGAAGTCCTCATAGTCGACGGAACCAAGTCGCTCGCCGGGCCCGTCATATTCTGGATCGTTGTAGTCGATGATCAGGGGCTTCGCCTTCGCGAGCGAAAGCGCCTCGCGAATGACGCCTGAAAACTCGCGGTCGACGATGAGCGCCTTTGTCTCGGCGTGATCGAGCGTGAAGGCGAGGATCGCGGCGTCGAGCCGCGTATTCAGCGTGTTGAGAACGGCGTCCATCATCGGCACGCCGTAGTGGCATTCGAGCATTGCCGGCGTGTTGGCGAGCATGACGGAAACGGTGTCGCCGCGACCAAGCCCGGCCATTTCGAGAGCGCTCGCGAGCCGCAGGCTACGGGCATAAAAGTCCCGATAGTTGCGCCGCAGCGGGCCGTGCATGATTGCGATGCGCTCGGGGAAGACGGCCGCGGCGCGCTCCAGAAATGTGATTGGCGTCAGCGGCTGAAAATTGGCGGGATTTCGTTCGAGGTCGCGATCATAAGGCGAGTCGGTCATCCGGAGAGTCCACAGGTTCGCCAAGCGAGACTATGATCGCGGCGAAGCGGCGCTCGCCGAAGCGAATTATGAGCGAGTCGGCGCGGTTAAGCTCTTAATGCGAAAGATACGCGCGAGCTTCCGGTTGATCAATCGCAGCTCGCGCGCAATTTCCCGTCCTCACTCGCCGAAATCGACGTCTTTGAGACGACCAAACACGCGATCGGCGTCGAAGTTGTCTTCCTCGTCCTGCGGCGCCGCTGGTTTGGCCTTGCCGAAAACATCCTCGGTCGTCGCCGGCTCCGGCCGCGGACTCGTGGTGACGCTCGCTGGCACCAGAGTCTGTCCATGATCCTCGGCCGCCGCCGGCTTCTCCTTTGCGGCGCGATTGACCTCGAAGTCGAGATCGATCTGCGAGCAAAGTCCGAGCGTCACCGGGTCCATCGGCGTCAGCGCCGCGGAATTCCAGTGCGTGCGCTCGCGGATCGCCTTCAGCGTCGTCTTTGTCGTGCCGACGAGACGCATGATCTGCGCGTCCTTCAGCTCGGGGTGATTGCGCACAAGCCACAAAATCGCGTTCGGACGGTCCTGGCGGCGGGACAGCGGCGTGTAGCGCGGACCGCGCGCTTTCTTGACTTCCGGCACGACGACCTTGGAAACCGAGAGATGAAGGCGATGGGCGGGGTCCTTTTCCGCCTTTTCAATCTCTTCGCGCGTGAGTTGCCCTGAAGTGATCGGATCATGGCCGCGAATGCCCGCCGCGACCTCGCCGTCCGCGATCCCCTTCACTTCAAGAGGATGCAATTTGCAGAAATCGGCGATTTGATCGAACGTCAGCGACGTATTTTCGACGAGCCAAACGGCCGTGGCCTTCGGCATCAACGGGGCGTTGCTCATCTTTAGAAGCCTCCTTGATCAGACATGGCGGGAACGTCCGGCGCCGCGCCGCCCGGCGCCAGCGACCCACAGAACGACCGTCCATGTTGGGATGCCGCCTATATAATCCGCATCCGCCTAAAGCGCAATCAATCGCCAAAAGCCGCCGCGAGGCCAAGCTAGGTCTCCTCACGCGCATGCGCCGGGCGCAATCCGCGCAAATGCGAGGGCAGCAATTCGCCGATCTCCGCTCCTATGGCGGCGCCATAGCGGTGGAACAAAAGGCCAAAGACGATGAGCAGAACGCCGATCCCTGAAAGCGCGAAGGGGAAGAGGATCGAATCCTGGAAAACGCTGCTCGCGAGATAACCGAGATAGGTCGTCACGCCGATCGCGCCGAAAACCGCATAGGCCCGACGCATCAGGAAGACAGAAAGAAAGATCAACCCGACGTTGATCGCGCAATAGAGCGCCTTGCCGAGTTCGCCGCCACTGTTTTGCGACGTGAGCCCGCCCCAAAACGCCAACAGGCCAAAAAGATGCAGCCAGAAGGCGAAATCGCCGCTGCGCCAGCGCTTAAGATCGACGAGCCAGGCGACGGCAAGCACGGCGAGGCCGAAATACATGCTCACCGTCGCGCGCTGATCCCAGGAAAATTCCGTGACGCCCATCAGCCACGGCGTCAGATCCATCGACATGAACCAGAGCGAGAAAGCGATGATCATGACAAGGAAAGGGAAAGGAAAGGCGAGCAGCGCGATGCACGCCGCGGCGATCGTTCCAATCTCCATGGGCAACCAACTCGACTTGACCCAAACGTAAAAGTCGCCATACGGCCGCGCTTCTCCCGCCGGGCTGACGCCGAACATGGATTGCAGCGCGAAGATCGCGAGCGGCGCCATGCCGACCGCGCAGGCGACGAGCAGTCCGCCCGGCGTGCGAAGGCCGCGCTTGCGCCACAGATAGGCGCCAGCCAAGGTGAACAGGACGGCGTACACAAGCGCTGTGGTCAGCAACGCCTTGTCGCCCCAGAAGCCGAAGGCGGTCGTGGAAAACAGGCCCATGGCGCTGAGCACGATAAGCGCGCCCGCGTACCAAAGCAGATTGACGAAGTCATAGCGCGGCGCTTGAGAAGTCGCCTGCGTCGCGACGACGGGTTGCGAGACCAGAAACTGCGATAGCCGCTCGAACGTCGTTGCGTCGATCGCGCCCGCGTCGCGTGCGGCTGCGATATCATCGATGGTGAAGCGAGACTTCATGGCGCTACTCCTTTGCGGCCACATTTAAATATGCCGCGCCACGAAAAAACTTGTGCAAACGCACAAGAGCGTAGCTTTTTTCGGCGGATTTGACAGCCGCAGCCGCTTGCGCCCATCTAATCGGCGCCCACCGCGCGAAGGACGATATGCAACAGAGAGTTTCGGGTCTCACCTACGCGGAAGCCGGCGTCGACATCGATGCGGGCAATCGCCTCGTCGATATGATCCGCCCCGCCGTGCGTTCGACTCGGCGCTCGGGCGCCGACGGCGAGATCGGCGGCTTTGGCGGCGTGTTCGACCTCAAGGCCGCAGGATTTTCCGACCCTGTGCTGGTCGCGGCCAATGACGGCGTGGGCACCAAGGTGAAGATCGCGATCGAATCCGGCCTGCACGACACGATCGGAATCGATCTCGTCGCCATGTGCGTCAACGACCTTATCGTCCAGGGCGCCGAACCGCTCTTCTTCTTGGATTATTACGCCGCCGGAAAACTCGACCCCAACGCCGCCGCGACGGTGGTGAAAGGAATCGCCGCCGGTTGCGTCGAAGCGGGCTGCGCTCTGCTTGGCGGCGAGACCGCCGAAATGCCCGGCCTCTATGCGCGCGGAGACTATGATCTCGCCGGATTCGCCGTGGGCGCTGCGGAGCGCAATCGTCTCCTGCCCCGCGACGTCTGCGCCGGCGACGTCGTCTTCGGACTTCCCTCGTCCGGCGTCCACTCCAACGGCTTTTCGCTCGTGCGCAGCATTGTGAAACGCGCCGGACTTGCATGGAGCGCCACCGCGCCTTTCGCGCGCGACCTCAATCTGGCGAAGGCGTTGTTGACGCCGACGCGCATCTACGTGAAGCCGCTCCTCGCCGCCCTGAAGGCGACGCCGCATATCGTCGCCCTCGCCCATATCACCGGCGGCGGGTTTCCCGACAATCTGCCGCGCGTTCTGCCAAACGGACTCGGCGTCGCGCTCGATCTCTCCGCCTTCGATCCCCCGCCGGTTTTCCGCTGGCTCGCGAAGACGGGAGAGATCGCGCAGAACGAGATGCTGCGCACTTTCAACTGCGGAATCGGCATGGCGGTCGTGGCCTCCGGGCCCGCCGCCGCCGAAGTGGACGCCGCCTTGCGCGCCGTCGGCGAGAAGCCCCTGCGCATCGGTGAAATCATCGAGACGGAAGGCCCAGAGCGAGTCGTTACGCGCGGGGCCCTTGGGTTGTGACGCGGCTGCGCACCGCGATTCTCATCTCGGGGCGCGGCTCGAACATGGACGCGCTGATCGCCGCGGCGAAGGATCCGAGCTTTCCGGCTGAAATCGCGCTTGTGCTTTCCAACCGCCCCGATGCGCCAGGCCTCGCCAAGGCGAAGGCCGCCGGCGTCGCGACCGCCGCGGTCGATCATAAGATTTACGCGGGACGCGAGGAATTCGAGCGTTCGGTGCAAATCGTGCTCGAAACCTATCGCATCCAATTCATTTGCCTCGCTGGCTTCATGCGCATGTTCACGCCCTGGTTTGTGGGTCGCTGGCGCGGGCGCATGTTGAACGTCCATCCTGCCCTTCTTCCTTCCTACCGCGGGCTCGACACGCATGAGCGGGCGCTCGCCGACGGCGTCAAGATTCACGGCGCGACCGTGCATTTCGTCGCGCCCGAAATGGACGAAGGCCCGATCGTCGCGCAGGCCGCCGTGCCTGTGCTCGACGAGGACACGCCTCAAACGCTCGCTGCCCGCGTGCTTATGCAGGAACATCTCATCTATCCGATGGCGTTGCGGCTGGTGGCGTCGGGCGCGGTGCGGGTCGAAGGCAATCGCGTGCTCGGAGCGCCGACGGCGCAAGAGACGGCGCTTATCGTTCCTGACGCCGCGGCGGTGCCCAGGAGAATTTCATGACGATCACGCTTTACTGTTTTCGCCCTGTCGCCGGGCTGCCCGACGCATCGCCTTTCGTGATGAAGGCAATGGTTCTCTTGAAGTTGGCGGGGCTCGACTATGTCGAAGACCGCAGCGGATTCTCGAAGGCGCCGAAGGGCAAGCAGCCTTACATCAATGACGACGGCGAAATCGTCGCGGACTCGACCTTCATCCGTTTTCACATCGAAAAGAAATACGGCACCGACTTCGACGCGCATTTATCCGACGAACAAAAAGCCGTCGGCTGGTGCGTCGAGAAGATGTGCGAGGAACATCTCTATTGGATCGTCGTCCACACGCGCTGGATGGATGATGCGAATTTTGAACGCGGTCCGGCGCGCTTCTTCGATAGCGTGCCTGCGATCGCGCGTCCCTTGGTGAAATGGTTCATTCGCCGCAGGATCGCCAACGCGCTATGGGCGCAGGGCATGGGCCGGCATAGGCCGACCGAAATCGACGCGCTTGGCGTGCGCGACATCGAAACGCTGGCGATGCTGATCGGCGACAAGCCCTATCTGTTCGGCGATGAGCCTTGCGGCGCAGATGCGACCGTCTTCGGCTTTCTGGCGTCAGTCTTAGCGCCGATGGCGGACAGCGCGGTCCGAGACGCGGCGCTCGCGAAGCCCAATCTCGTCGCTTATCGCGACAGGATCATGCAGGCGTATTTTCCGGAAAACGCGTAGGATGTCATGGCCGGGCTTGCCCCGGTCATCCACGACGAGGTGTCGGAGGGCTGCCCGCGACACGCGCGGGCATCGCGTTCGCTTAACCGACGATCTCGTTGCCACAAAAGAACTGCGCGATTTCCACCGCCGCAGTTTCCGGCGCGTCGGAGCCGTGAACCGAATTCTCGCCGACGCTCAGCGCATGTTCCTTGCGAATTGTCCCCGGCGCGGCGTTCGCGGGGTTCGTCGCGCCCATGACTTCGCGATAGCGGGCGATGGCGTTTTCGCCTTCGAGCACCTGCACGACGACCGGCTCGGAAATCATGAAATCGACGAGCTCGCCGAAAAAGGGGCGCTCCTTATGCACGGCGTAAAAGGTTTCCGCCTGTTCGCGCGTCATGTGGATGCGTTTTTGGGCGACGATGCGCAGGCCCGCGCCTTCGATCAGCGCGTTGATCTTGCCGGTGAGATTGCGCTTCGTCGCGTCGGGTTTGAGAATGGAAAAAGTGCGTTCGATCGCCATAGGAGCGCATCGCCTCGTCGTTTGAGTATGGTTAGGCGCCGCGCTTATATCGGGTGGTCAACGAGGCGGCAAGCCTACATCGCCTCGGCCTTTTCCACTTCCCCGCTTTGTGGCGCGGGCCGGAACCTCGTCGCCGGATCGTTGCGATCGATGCGCCAATTCGGATGATGGAAATGCAGGACGCGATCGCCGTTATAGGAAACGACGGCGTTGTCGAAGGTAATTGCGCCAATCCTCCGCCAATTGCGGAACGTCCCCTTCTTAAATCCTGTAATGCCGGTCACTTCGCCATCCTCGGTGACTTCGATGGCGAAGACGATTTTGCGCTTGGGCGTCGGATCGCCCTTGTCGAACATCATCGCGAGCAATTCGTCGCGTGAATCGAGTCCCTCTCCTTCGATCCGCGGATGGTCCGGCGCAAGCTTCAAACGCATGAAACGTGGCGCGCGGGTTGGAAGGTCACGAGGTTTGCCGAGCTCGGCGATTTCGTGGAGCTGCCGCTCAGTCGGATCCTTATCGGTGATGGCGAATACGACGCCCGCAGTCATGACGATTGGCGAGGTCGCCCAGTCATTCGAAAGAGTGACGTTTGGCGCATTCACGAAATCAACATCGTTGATGTAGCGCGTCGATGCGCCGACGATATCGTCGATCGTGAAGAAGTTCGCCGTCTGCAACGACTCTTTGTGTTCTGGATCCGTCGTCGGGAAGAGCTTGCCGGCGATGCCCTGCCCGCGCGGTTTGCCGCGCTGCACCGCGCCGCCATTGGAATAGCGCGCGACGATCAGCGCCTTGCTGCCCTTCTGGAAATAGCCGGTGTATCCGCTGTCTTCGGTGATCTCCCAGAGTCCCGTCAAAACGACGCCCCAGGGGTGCACGATGCGTCTGAAGCCCTTTCTATCAGGCCCCCACCTGAGATCGCTGCGCGCATCGACCGATCGCTCGGCGGCCTGCGTCAAATAGTGCCTGCCCTTCCATAAGACGCGCAACATGTCGAAAAAGGTCGGCATCACGAAGGGGAGCGGCTCTTCTCCAGGCGCGCCCCAAACCTTTTGATAGGGATTGGCGAAAACTGCGTCGCGAACTTCGCTAAATCGCGAGCCCGGATAGATTCGGTCTTCATCGACCAACTCAATGACGCCAAAATCATTTTGGTCCATGTTACGCCCCTCTTTTCAATCAATTTGGAAAAAACTCGCCACAGTTAGATGACTTTATCTGCGCCGATCGGATTGTCCAAGCTTCGCTCTATCAGAGATAGGCGCTTGCAACGCCAATGAAATCTCCGGCCGATAGGCTCGCGCCGCCAACCAGCGCGCCGTCGACATTGGCGACGCGCATCAACTCGCGAGCGTTCGACGGCTTTACCGAGCCGCCATAGAGAATGCGAACCTCGTCGCTCTTGCCGCCGCCGAGCCGGGCTTCGATGCGCTCGCGCGCGAAGGCGTGCATTTCGGCGACGTCATCGACGGTCGGCGTCAAGCCTGTGCCGATCGCCCATACGGGCTCATAGGCGACGACGATATGTCTTGGGGCATCGGCGGGGAGCGAGCCGTCGATCTGCGCGCCAACGACGCTCAATGCGGCGCCCGTCTCCCGCTCGGCGCGCGTTTCCCCGACGCAGATGATTGGCGTAAGCCCGGCGCGCAAAGCCGCGGCCGCCTTGGCCCTTACGTCGGCGTCGGTTTCGCCATGATCCGAACGGCGCTCGCTGTGGCCAACGATGACATAGGACGCGCCGGCGTCCTTGAGCATCTCCGCGGAAATATCGCCCGTGTGGGCGCCGCTCGGCGCGGCATGGCAATCCTGACCGCCGAGGCCTAAGCCGCCCTGCTCTGCAACCTCCCGCGCGAGCGCGATAAGCGTGGCCGGCGGACAGACGATCAGCTCGGCGCGCATGCGCAGCACATCGTCATAAGCCGCGCCCATCGCCTCGATCTCGGCGAGCGAGGCGCGCAGCCCGTTCATTTTCCAGTTTCCGGCGATGAGCGGGCGTCGGGTCATGCGAAGCGCTCCTGAAATTCAGTTTGGGGTGACAGGGCGAAGGGCCGCCAACAATGCGCCTGGCGGAGCTTGGCGGGCAATGTCATTGCGCCGTCACATATTTCGATATATCTGGAATTATGGAAATAGAAGCGGCTCTCGCCTGTCTTGCCGCGCTTTCGCAGCCAACGCGGCTCGAGGCCTTCCGGCTGCTCGTTCGGCATGAGCCCAAAGGTCTGCCGGCCGGCGACATCGCACGCGCGTTGTGCGTTCCGCAGAACACGCTCTCCGCGCATCTCAACGTCCTTTCGCAGGCGAGGCTCGTCGTCAGCGCCCGCAACGGCCGCAGCATCGTCTATCGGGCGGACCTTGCGCGGCTCAATGCGCTGGCGCGCTTTCTTGCCGAAGACTGCTGCGGCAGTGCGGCATGCGCGCCTGCCGACTCTCTCTCACACATCAAATGCGAGTCCCCCCAATGACGGACAGAATTTACAACGTGCTGTTCCTGTGCACCGGCAACAGCGCGCGTTCGATCATGGCCGAAGCGCTGCTGCGCGCGCGCGGCGCCGGCCGGTTCAACGTGTTTTCAGCCGGCAGCCACCCAAAGGGCGCGGTCAATCCTTACGCGCTCAAGACGCTGGAGACGATGGGCTTTCCTATTGAAGGCTATCGTTCGAAGAGCTGGGACGAGTTCGCCGGACCGGATGCGCCGCGCATGGATTTTGTCTTCACCGTCTGCGACAGCGCGGCGGGCGAGGCCTGCCCGGCGTGGCCCGGTCAGCCCATGACGGCGCATTGGGGCATAGAAGATCCGGCGGCGGTGGAGGGAAGCGACATAGAGAAGCAGCGCGCCTTCGCCACCGCCTTCCGCTATCTGCGCAATCGCATCGATCAATTCTGCGCCATTCCGCTGCATCGTCTCGATCGGCTCGCCATCAGCCACCGCCTGCGCGAGATCGGCGAGATGGAAGGCGCAACGTCACGAAACGCCGTCGCGGAGTAAGCCATGACTATCTTCGAACGTTATCTTTCGCTTTGGGTGGCGCTCTGCATTGTCGTCGGCGTCGCGCTCGGCCATTTTCTGCCGGGCGTCTTTCACGCAATCGGCGCGATGGAGATCGCAAAAGTCAATTTGCCCGTCGCCGCGCTGATCTGGCTGATGATCACGCCCATGTTGATGAAGATCGACTTCGCCGCGCTTAGCGAAGTCGGACGTCACTGGCGCGGCATCGGCGTGACGCTCGCCGTCAATTGGGCGGTAAAGCCTTTTTCGATGGCGCTGCTCGGATGGGTTTTCATCGGCTATCTCTTTCGACCCTATCTGCCCGCAGACCAGATCGACTCCTATATCGCCGGCCTCATCCTGCTCGCGGCCGCGCCTTGCACCGCCATGGTGTTCGTCTGGTCGAATCTCACCAAAGGCGAACCGCATTTCACGCTGAGTCAGGTCGCGCTCAACGACGCGATCATGATCGTGGCTTTCGCGCCGATCGTGGGCTTGCTGCTCGGACTTTCGTCGATCGTCGTGCCGTGGGACACGCTGTTTCTCTCGGTGGTCCTCTATATCGTCGTTCCGGTGATCGTCGCACAGATGGCGCGCAAACGGCTGCTCGCGTCGGGCGGCGAAAGGGGTCTCGCCAAGGCGCTCGCACAGATCGGCCCGGCGTCGCTCATCGCGCTGCTCGCGACGCTGGTTCTGCTCTTTGGTTTTCAGGGGGAACAGATCATCCGGCAGCCGGCGATCATCGCCATGCTGGCGGCGCCGATACTGATCCAGGTCTATTTTAACGCCGGGCTCGCCTATCTCCTCAATCGGGCGGCGGGAGAGGCGCATTGCGTGGCCGGCCCCTCGGCGCTGATCGGGGCGAGCAATTTCTTTGAACTCGCGGTCGCGGCGGCGATCAGCCTGTTCGGCTTTGATTCCGGCGCCGCGCTCGCCACTGTCGTCGGCGTCCTGATTGAAGTTCCGGTGATGCTAAGCGTGGTCTGGATCGTTAATCAGACCAAAGGTTGGTATGAGCGCGGAGCGCTTCGATCGTCCGATCGAGTCTCCGCGCCAATTGACCTACCTTGAGCTTAGCAGAGGCGGTAGCCGTACGCCGCAAGCTGACGGCCGGTGATGCGCAGCATCGGGCCCGGCGCCTGATTGCCATTGCGGCGGACGTGGGCCAGGAAGGCCTGACGCAGCGCGGGCTTATAGTGCGCGGCGAAGACCGCGGTCATCCGCGGATCGACGACGCCCCCGTCAGGACCGCCAAACCAGGGCGCATGGAACCCGAAGACCGCGCCTTCGGAAACACACGAGTTATGGGCCGCCAGATAGAGCGTGCACGAGGAATCGCATTCGGTCGGACCGATTCGGATTTGCTCGCCCCGAGCTTCCGCCCTGGCGAGCCTGGCTTGGTATTGCTCCACGCGTCCGCCGTAGTCAGGGCGCATGACATCAAAGGCGTTCGCGGGCGCTGTCAAAAGTACAGCCGTCATCATTCCTGCAAGACCGAGAGATCGCAGCATAGGAGTTCCTTTTTGGGGCGCTCGTATGGTGGCGGCTACGCCGCCGAATGGCTGTCAGGGCTCAGTCGACCGAGCGCTTGTCTCGGGCCCTTCGGGAAGGGGAAGGGCTCCACTCACGCCTCTTCCAGCTTCAGCGTCCCATTAATAAACAAGCGTTATCTGAAGAGCAAGCGGGGCCTTAACTTTGTGGTTAAATTTTTTTGAAGATAACGCTTGTCGAGACCGAACTGCGCCCTAGGAGCTATAGCTCGACACATCCTGCTGTCGACGCGCGGCCGCTGAGCTGCGAGCCATATGAAGCAAGCCTGTCGGATTTAAGGCGCCTTGAGCGTTAGCGTTTCCGCTTCTTCTCGACATCCATTGCAAGCGACTTGCCCAGGATGTGTTCGTCGCGGCCGATGACATGCGCGCTGGAGCCAACGATGAGCGGATCGGATCCATGAACGACGCTATGGTCTTTGTTCGGATAATCGAGGCTCGACAAAAAGTGCTGCATGCAATTCAGGCGCGCGCGCTTCTTGTCGTCCGATTTGATGACGATCCATGGCGCGTCGGCCGTGTCGGTGAAGAAGAACATCGCCTCCTTCGCTTCGGTGTAATCGTCCCATTTGTTCATTGACGCGCGATCGATCGGCGAGAGCTTCCACTGTTTGAGCGGATCGTTCATGCGCGACCGGAAACGGCGCTGCTGCTCTTCGCGCGTCACCGAAAACCAATATTTGTAGAGACGAATGCCGGAACTGACGAACATGCGCTCCAGTTCCGGGCATTGGCGCATGAAGTCGAGATATTCATTCGGCGTGCAGAAATTCATCACGCGCTCGACGCCGGCGCGATTGTACCAGGAGCGGTCAAAGAAAACGATATCGCCGTCTGCTGGCAGATGCTGGATGTAACGCTGGAAATACCACTGGGTGCGCTCGCGCTCTGATGGCTTTTCCAGGGCGACGACCCGCGCGCCGCGCGGATTGAGATGCTCCATGAAGCGCTTGATGGTGCCGCCCTTGCCAGCCGCGTCGCGACCTTCGAACAGCATGACGATGCGTTGGCCGGTCTCCCTCACCCAGCTTTGCGCTTTCAGGAGCTCCACCTGAAGAAGCTCCATGTGCCGCAGATAGACCTTCTCGCTCAGGCGCGTCTTGTAGGGAAACTCACCGGACTCGAACGCCTTGCGGATCGCCTCGGAATCGGCGCGCAGGCGGCGGACATCCTGGTGCAGCGCATGGGGGCGCCCAGCGTGCTCGACCCCTTGAGGGAGGGCGGGCTCAGCCTCGACTTTCGTGACGGGAGCATCCGCGCCAGCCTTCGCGGCGGCCTCGACGGTTTCGTCCATCAATCAACCCCCATTCTTCTGCCCGGCGGCCCAGCCGCGGCTTCGGGTCGTCGGCGACACTGCAAGCTTCCGAAATACAAAAGCAATACCCTATTTCGACGCGTCAGCGGGCTAAACTCAGGCGCATTGCCACGCGCCCGCCCCCTCCCTATAGTCCGCCGCCAAAAGCCGGGGAACCGGCTCAAACGCACCCAAGGAAAGCAAGACTCATGTTGGAAGGCCTGCGCGTCGCTTCGCAGAACTGGATCGGTCGCGCCATCATGGCGCTGGTGATGGGCGTCATCGTCGTCAGTTTCGCGATCTGGGGCGTCGGAGACGTGTTTCGCGGCATGACGACCCAGCGGCTCGCCCGCGTCGGGGGCGGTGAAGTCTCGGTCGAAGCTTACCGCAACGCTTATCAGGACGAGCTTCGCCGCATTCAGCAGCGGATGCGGCGCGCGATCACCAATGAAGAGGCGCGTCAGTCGGGACTGGACCTCCAGATTTTGGAGCGTCTCGTCACAGAGGTCGCGCTCGATCAGAAGGCGCGCCAGCTCGGACTGGCGGCAAGCGACGAAACCACCCAGCGCCTGCTCGCTTCCGAAAAAGTGTTCCAGGGTCCGGATGGCAAATTCGACGCCGCTCGCTTCAAGCAGATCGCTAACGACGCCGGCTTCACCGAGCGCGGCTTCGTCGCCGATCAGAAGAACGCCTATCTCCGCAAGATGATCACTGACATCGTCATCGCCGGAGTCGAGCCGCCTAAATTGATGCTCGAGGCGATTCATCACTTCCGCAATGAGTCGCGGACGATCGATTACGTCATTCTGCCGCCTTCGCTGGTCAGCGCGGCCCCGACGCCTTCTGACGAGGAGCTGAAAAAATACTTCGACGAGCGAGAGCAAACCTTCCGCGCCAAAGAGTATCGCAAACTGACGACGCTCGTCGTCAGCCCTTCTGCGATCGGGAAGCCCGAAAGCGTATCTCCCGAAGACGCGCGCAAGCTTTACGACGAGGTGAAATCAAAGCGCTATGGAACGCCGGAAAAGCGAGAGGTCCGGCAGATCGTCTTCAAGACCGACAAGGAAGCTGAAGCCGCGCTCGCGAAGCTCAAAGCCGGCGCCGATTTTGATGCTCTCGTCGCGGAGCTGAAACTCAGTCAAAAAGACGTGAATCTCGGATTCGTCGAGCAGCGCGATTTCGGCGATCCGAAGGTGGGCGCTACTGTTTTCGCGCTTCCGCAACCGGGACTGACCGAGCCAGTTCATACGCCGTTTGGGGCCGTTGTGTCTCAGGTCATAAGCATCAGCCCCGCAGTCTACAGCAAGACTTTTGAGCAGGCGGAGCCCGAACTGCACGCCGAAATCGCGGCGCAGCGCGCGACGCCCGAAGTGCGCAAGCTCCACGAGGCGATTGAGGATCAGCGCGCGTCTGGCAAGACGTTATCGGAAGCCGCAAAAGCCGTGGGCTTGGAGACGAAAGTCTATGACGCCGTCGACGACGCCGGCAATGACCGCGACGGCAAGGCGATCGCCAACCTTCCGGCGGGACCGGACCTCGTGAAGGCGGCGTTTGCTTCGGACGTTGGCGTCGACAACGACACCGTCGCGACGCGCGACGGCGGCTATGTCTGGTATGAGGTCAACGGCATCGAGCCCGCTCGGCAGAAGACCTTTGAAGAGGTGAAGCCGGCCGTCGCCGACGCTATGCGAACTGAGGCGGCGCAAAAGGCGCTCGCCGCCAAGGCCGACGAAATTGTCGCGAAGCTGAACTCGGGCCAGCCGATCGAAGAGCTCGCCAAAGAGCTTGGCGTTCAGGTCCAGCGCGCCAATGAGGTGAAGCGCGAAGCGCGTCCAGACTTCAATAACAACGTCATCGTTCAATTCTTCGACGTTGCGCCGCGCAATGCCGGCTCCGTCGTCGTCGACAACGGGCGCTTGGTGTTTTTCGTGCGCGACTCGACGGCTCCCGTTTTCGATCCGAACTCGATCGAATCGAAGACGATCGCTCAGCAACTCAAGCCAGCGTTTTATAACGACCTGCTGGAGCAATATGTCGGCGGGCTTGAGAAGGCGCTCGGCGTCGACATCAATCAGCGGGCGCTCGAAGCCGCGACGGGAGCGGAACGCGACAGGTGACCGGCGCGCAGTTCGAGCCTGACTTCGACGCCTTTGGCGCCGATTACGACGCCGGTCGGCCCCAACTCGTCGTAACGCGGCTGGTCGCCGATCTGGAAACCCCCGTCTCCGCTTATCTCAAAGTCACACGAGATCGGCGAGGGCCCGCCTTCCTGCTCGAGTCAGTCGAAGGCGGCGCCGCCCGCGGCCGCTATTCGATGATCGGCCTCGACCCCGACGTGATCTTCCGCGCCGTGGGCGACAAGGCGGAAATCAATCGCGCCGCGCTCGACGATGCCGCCGCTTTTACGCCTTGCGACGCGGCGCCGCTTGTCGCCTTGCGTCAGCTCATCGCCGACTCCGCCGTTCCACTGGCGGCGGGGATGCCGCCCATGGCGGCGGGAGTCTTTGGCTATCTCGGCTACGACATGGTGCGCCAGATGGAGCGCCTCGGGCCGGCCAAGGAAGACAGGATCGGCGCGCCGGACGCACTTCTGGTGCGTCCGACCGTGATGATCGTCTTCGATACGGTTCGCGACGAAATATCCATCGTCACACCCGTTCGGCCCAAAGCCGGCGTCGCGGCGAAGGCGGCCTTTGAGACGGCGCTCGCGCGTCTCGATAAGATCGTTGCGACGCTGGAAGCGCCGCTTGAGCATCGGGAGGGCGGCGTGAATGCGCAGCTTCTCGCCGACGAGCCAATTTCCAATACGCCCGAGCCTCGTTTTCTTGAGATGGTTGAGCGGGCGAAGGAATACATTCGCGCCGGCGACATCTTTCAAGTCGTGCTGTCGCAGCGCTTCACCGCGCCCTTCGCTTTGCCCGCCTTCGCGCTCTATCGCGCCCTACGCCGGGTGAACCCGGCGCCCTTTCTCTGCTTTCTCGATTTCGGCGACTTCCAGATCGTCTGTTCGAGCCCCGAGATCCTCGTGCGCGTGGCCGACGGCAAGGTGACGATCCGTCCGATCGCCGGCACGCGCTGGCGCAGCGACGTGAAAGCGGAGGACGAGCGTCTTGCAGCGGATCTCCTCGCTGACGAAAAGGAGCGCGCCGAACATCTGATGCTGCTCGACCTCGGCCGCAATGACGTCGGCCGCGTCGCGAAGACTGGCACGGTGCGCGTCACTGACAGTTTCACGATCGAACGTTACAGTCACGTGATGCACATCGTCTCCAACGTCGAAGGCGAGCTTGACGCGCGCCACGACTGCATTGACGCGCTCGCTGCGGGTTTTCCTGCCGGCACCGTCTCAGGCGCGCCGAAAGTGCGCGCGATGGAAATCATCGACGAGCTCGAAACCGACAGGCGCGGCATCTACGGCGGTTGCATCGGCTATTTCGGCGCTGGCGGGCAAATGGACACCTGCATCGTGCTGCGCACAGCGATCGTGAAAGACGGCAAGATGCATGTGCAGTCGGGCGCCGGCGTGGTCTACGACAGCGAACCGGAATATGAACATCGCGAATGCGTCAACAAGGCGAAAGCGCTGTTTCGCGCGGCCGAGGAAGCGGTTCGCTTCGCAACCCGTTCGCGACGCGGGCAATAGCGGCTTTCGTAAAAGCGCACGGGCGTAGAAAAGGCGGGGGCGCATCTGATGGACGGCCCAACGATCTACGACGACGGCGACGATCCCTATCGCGCCATCCGCGTCGGCGAGCCCAATGGCGGCGACGCCGCGAAATGGGGCGTGTTGCTCTCGCGCTTTATGCGCATCGTCGCCTTGTTTTGGCTTGTGCAAGGCTTGATGCAGTGGCGGATCATCCTTGCCGCCGATCGCTCCATCTTCGAAACCATGCCGCAGAGCGCGGCCTTCGCCGTTATCTTTTTTGCGGTGCTGGATCTCATCGCCGGCGTTGGCTTGTGGCTCGCGACGCCCTGGGGCGGCGTGTTGTGGCTGCTTGTCGCCAGCGCGCAGATTTTCTTAACGCTCAGCATGCCCGGCTTCTTCATGGGGGGCTATTGGCTCATCGGCGTCAACGCCGTGCTGATCGCCATGTATTTCGGACTGACCTTTGAAGCCGGACGCGACGTCGAGGCGCAGCGTATGCATGAACGCCGCCGGCGCCGCAGATTCGACAGAAAGCCGCCGCAACCCTCTTAAACCGCAAGCTCTGTTAGAGGAGCATTAGCGTAAATCGAACCTTTAAGTTCATCTCTCATTCACCGCAAACAGGCCTTTCGCGGTAAACGCGCGATTCAGGCTATTGTTTAAACTGCTTTTCATCTGCCTCGATCTAATTTGATCTCATCGAACGCCGATCAAGAGATGCATGACGCATCCGCCGTGATGGAGAAGACGATGAGCGCCATGACCAATACCGCCCCTCGGGCCCGCGAGGATCGCGCCAGCGAGATCCAGCCCGTCTATCTCGAAGCGCTCACGCTCGTCGAGCGCCTTCATCGCCGTCTGCTCGATGTCGTCAAGGACGAATTCGACCGCCGCGATCTCGGCGAGATCAATTCCGTGCAGGCGCTGCTGCTCTACAATATTGGCGACAAGGAATTGACCGCGAGCGAGTTGCGCACGCGGGGCTACTATCTCGGCTCTAATGTTTCGTACAATGTCAAGAAGCTGGTCGAGATGGGCTATATGCATTACGCCCGCTCGCGGCTTGATCGCCGTTCCGTGCGCATCAGCCTGACCCCGAAGGGTAAAGAGATTCACGACATCATATCGAAGCTTTACGAGAAGCACGCGCGGACGGTCGAACAGATCGGCGGCGTCTCCTGCGACGAGTTTCGCAGCCTGAACACGTCGCTTTCGCGGCTGGAGCGCTTCTGGACCGATCAGGTCCGTTATCAGCTCTGACGCGACTTCTAGGTTCTTCGTCTTCGCCTTCTGTCGCATCTATCGCCGGCAAGCACGCTCTTGCCGGCCTTTTTTTCGTTTTGCGCCCGCGACCTAGCGCAAACGGCCTGTCGGTCCTATTTTACCCGCAGTTAACCACAACCGCGAGATGCCCAATGCGATGGTCCGTCACGATCGGCTCCTTCATGGGCACCGCCGTGCGCATTCACATCACCTTCCTGCTGCTTTTGGGCTGGATCGCTTTTGCGGCGTACCAGCGCGGCGGCGCCGTCGCGGCTCGCGACAGCGTTTTGTTCATCGTCGCGATTTTCATTTGCGTCGTGCTGCATGAGTTCGGTCACATATTGACCGCGCGACGCTTCGGGATCGTATCGCCGGTGATCACGCTGCTGCCGATCGGCGGCGTGGCCGACATGGAAAAGATGCCTGACAAGCCCGGACAGGAGCTGCTGATCGCGCTGGCGGGTCCGGCGGTCAACGTCGTGATCGCGATTTCACTGATGCTTTTTGTTGGCGCCGTTGACGTCTCGAACGCAATCAAGATCGGCGATCCTTCCACGAATCTGTTGGAGCGCCTTGCGGTGGTCAATATTTTCCTGGCCGCGTTCAATCTAATTCCCGCCTTTCCGATGGATGGCGGCCGCGTGCTGCGCGCCGCTCTGTCGATCTGGATGGGCAAGGAGCGTGCGACGCGCATTGCAGCGCTGATCGGTCAGGGCTTCGCTTTTGTACTGGGTTTTCTCGGATTGTTCGGAAATCCGCTGCTGCTGTTCATCGCAATTTTTGTCTATATCGCTGCCGCCGGCGAAGCGCAGATGACCACGATGGCAGAGGCGGCCCGCGGTCTAAAGGCCGCCGATGCAATGGAGACGCGCATTGCTGTGATTGACCGCGGCTCGAGCATACGTGAAGCGGTCGACATCCTCCTGGCGACGTCCCAAGACGAATTCCCGGTCGTCGACGCCTCGCGCCGTCTGAGCGGCTTCCTGTCCCGTTCAAACATCATTGAGGCTTTGCGGGCCTCCGATCCCGGCGCGCCCGTCGCGCCCTTCATGAGGCGCGAAACGGCGACGATCGATGTTCGCGACACGATCGACGCCGCGATGCCCAAGCTCACTGGTGGAGAGGCGGTCGGCGTAACAGACGCGGAGGGGCGACTGCTGGGGCTTCTGACCCGCCAATCGCTCGCCGAAATCATGATGATCAAAGAGGTCCGGCCAGACTGGCGCTTTTCGCCGCGCGACGACAGCCCTTCCACGGTTGCCTAAGCCCGCCCATCGGCCTATTGCACTGTCAAACTGGCGCCGACCCAAGCCAATGTCCAACGTCACCCTCATCGATAATTACGACAGCTTCACCTTCAATCTGGTCCACTATTTCGGCCAGTTGGGCGCGAACGTCACCGTGCACCGGAACGACGCCGTTTCAGTCGCCGAGGTGCTGGCCGGCGGGCCCGACGCGATCGTGCTGTCGCCGGGTCCATGCACGCCGCACGAAGCTGGCATTTGCATGGAACTGATCTCGGCCGCCGCCGAGACCGTGCCGATCTTTGGCGTCTGTCTCGGCCATCAATCGATCGGCGAGGTTTTTGGCGGCGACGTCATTCGTGCGCCCCTGCCGATCCACGGCAAGATGGCGACGATCCTGCACCACGGCGACGCCGTCTTTCGGGGCATTGAAGGACCTTTCCAGGCGACGCGCTATCACTCGCTGATCGTCAGCCGCGACACCCTTCCCGACTGCCTTCGGATCACCGCCGAGACTCCGGACGGGCTCATCATGGCGCTGTCGCACAAGACGCTGCCGACGCATGGCGTGCAGTTCCATCCCGAGAGCATCACCTCGCAGCACGGCCATAAGATTTTGCAGAACTTTCTCGACCTGGCGCGAGAATGGAACGAGGGACCGCGTCGCCGCGAGAAGGCGGCGTGACGAGGCGAGTAGTGAATAGTAAGTAGTGAATAACATGATGAAATGGACTTCCATTCACTATTTGCCACTGACTGCTCACTACTCACTATTCCTCACATGACCGACTTCAAATCATACATCGCTGTGCTCGCCTCGGGCGCGCCGCTCGCGCGCGATGAGGCAAAGGCTGCGTTTTCTCTGATTTTCCGGGGCGAAGCCACGCCAGCGCAGCTAGGCGCCTTTCTCATGGGCTTGCGACTGCGCGGAGAGACGATCGACGAAATCATCGGCGCTGCGGAAGCGATGCGCGCCGTGATGACGCCGGTTGAAGCGCCGCCCGGCGCAATCGACATTGTCGGGACCGGCGGCGATGGCGCTGGCACCTACAACATTTCCACTCTGGCCGCGATCATTGCAGCGGCCGCCGGCGCGATCGTCGCCAAGCATGGCGGCAAGGCGGCTTCGTCGCTGTCAGGCGCGTCCGACGTGCTCGGCGAACTCGGCGTCAAAGTCGGAATTTCTTCAAACGCCGCCGCCTCATCGCTGCAAGAGGCCGGAATTTGCTTTATGGCCGCGACGACGCATCATCCGGCCATGCGCCACGCTGCAACGGTGAGAAGCGAGCTCGGCGTCCGCACGATCTTCAATTTGCTTGGCCCGCTGTGCAACCCGGCGAGGGTTGAGCGGCAAACGATCGGGGTCTTCTCCCGAGACTGGTTGGAGCCCTTAGCCAGCGCGCTCCGTGAGCTCGGCGCCAAGCGCGTCTGGTTGCTGCATGGCAGCGATGGGCTCGACGAGGCGACCACGACGGGCGTGACCCATGTTGTAGCGCTCGAAGACGGTGAAATCCGCGCTTTTGATTTCTCGCCTGAGGATGCGGGATTGCCTCGCACGACGACGCAAGAGCTTGTCGGCGGCGATGCGGCGCATAACGCAAGAGCGCTGCGCGCGGTTCTTGAGGGCGCGAAAAACGCCTATCGAGACATCGCCGCGCTCAACGCAGGGGTGGCGCTGATCGTCGCCGGACGCGCCGCGAATGTGCGCGAGGGCGTGGCGCTTGCCGAGGCGGCGCTCGATTCCGGCGCAGCGCGGGAGAAGCTCGACGCGCTGATCCGCTACTCCAATCGAGAGGCCTGAGAAGCTTCCCGATCAGGATAGGATTGCGCCCGTTTATCGGCTATCCATGAGGCGCCAACCCAAAATCCAAGCGAGGGCAATTATGCGGCTTTCGCTACAGGCGAGCAGATGACCGATATTCTTAGAAAAATCGAAGCTTACAAGCGCACGGAGATTTCCGAGGCCAAGGTGCGCATGCCCTTCGCGACGCTCGAGCGCAATGTGCGCGACCATGATCCGCCCCGCGGCTTCGTCCATGCGATCGAGCAAAAACTGAACGAGCGCCGCATTGCGCTCATCGCCGAAATCAAAAAGGCGAGCCCGTCAAAGGGGATCATCCGGTCGGACTTCGATCCGCCGAAGCTCGCCCGCGCCTATGAAGCCGCCGGCGCGGCCTGTCTTTCAGTGCTGACGGATACGCCTTCCTTCAAGGGAAGGCTCGAAGACCTGGAAGCCGCACGGAAGGCGACGCACCTGCCCGCGCTTCGCAAGGATTTCATGTTCGATCCCTATCAGGTCTATGAGGCGCGCGCCTACGGGGCGGATTGCGTCCTCATCATCATGGCGGCTGTCGACGACGACGAAGCGCGGGCGCTGAACACCGCCGCACATGATCTGCGCATGGACGTGCTCGTAGAAGTGCATAACGAGATGGAGCTTGATCGGGCGTTAAAGCTGGAGACGCGTCTGATCGGGGTCAACAATCGCGACCTCCGCGACTTCAACGTGTCGCTCGAAGTGAGCGAGCGGCTCGCCGAGCGCATTCCACGCGACAAGATCATTGTCGCCGAAAGCGGCATCGCCACGCATCAGGACTGCCTGCGTCTGGAAAAGTCGCACATCTTTACATTCCTCGTCGGCGAGAGTCTTGTGCGTCAGGAGGATGTCGAACGGGCGACGCGGGAGCTACTGCAGGGGTGACACGCAGCTTGCGAACGCGGCGCGCACAGAGGCGCGCCGCTTTGTGCTTTCTAGATGATCAGCAGAAGCCGAAAAGAACGATCGTCTTCACCGGGTTTCCGTTGACATAAATCGTCGCCTTGAGCCCTGTCGGAATAAAGCTGCCGCAGGTCTTCGCGCAAACCTTCACGGAGCCGCCGACCGGAATCGAGATCGGCAATTTCACGCAGAAGTTGCCGTAGACAGGGATGTTGAAGCAGACCTGTTGCGTTTGAGGATTGTAGCTTGCGCCAACGCATACAGAAAGCGCCAGGGCCTGAACGCCCCCTAAATCCGCCTGGGCGCCGAAACGCGTAACTTCAGCCTGCGTGTCGAGCGCCCCAGCCTCGCCAAAACCGGCGGCAGTAAAGTCAGGCACATGATCATTTGACATGGTTGTGGATCCTTTACAATTACATTGGGACATCTATTCCCCCTATGTCGTTGATGCGCGATAACCACTTGAAATTAATTAACTATATTGAATAATGGCTGCCGCGCACCACTGTGACAGTCTTGCAAGACTGGACAGTAAGAAGAGAATATTCGACGCCATTAAGGAATGCAACTTAAGGTTGTATTTATGACGGTCAAAAAAGAGGCGCCGCTATGACCAAACTGACCCACCTTACGTCGTCGGGCGAAGCGCATATGGTCGATGTGTCGGCGAAGGCCGAGACGTCACGCGTTGCGGTTGCGCGCGGCCGGGTCGTGATGGCGCGCGAAACGTTGCGTCTCGCCGTCGAGGGTCAGGCCAAGAAGGGCGATGTCTTCGGCGTCGCTCGCGTTGCGGGCATCATGGCGGCGAAGAAGACAAGCGAGCTCATCCCGCTTTGCCATCCTCTCGCCCTCTCGAGCATATCGATTGAGATCACGCCCGATGAGGCGCTGCCGGGCCTGCGCGTCCTCGCTAAGGCGTCGGTCACAGGCAAGACCGGCGTCGAGATGGAGGCGCTGACCGCCGTCTCGGTCGCGTGTCTGACCATCTATGACATGCTGAAGGCGGTCGATCGCGGCATGCGCATCGAAGGCGTCGAACTCGTCGAAAAGCGCGGCGGCAAGTCCGGCGACTGGCGACGCGGCGAATAATTCGACTTCGGCCGCAAGGCTCGATATCGTAACCGCCGACATATTTTATGATTGGTGGAGGCGCCGCCATGCGGCATTTTATTTTCGCCTTTGCGTTGCTGTTGCTGAGCGCGCCAGCCGTTGCGGATCAGGCGAGCGAATGCCGTCGTCAGTGCGGCGAGGACGCGGCCTGCTACCGGCGCTGCATGGGCTATCGATCGGGTTGGCATCGGCATCACTATAGTGCGCCCAAAGCCAGCCCTTCGGAACCGAGCAGCGACAGCGCAGGCGGCGGTGCAAGACCTGCTGCAAGGCCGAGCATTGTAGACACGGCTTATGATTATCTTTACGCCCCCGGCGCAGAAACGGCGGGCTACGGCCTCTACTCCTATGTGATTCTGACACGGCCGAATGACCGCGCCGTCGCTTTTCTGCGTGAACTTGTGGGCCGGTTCCCGGCGACTTCGGACGTTGCGGAGCCGAAGCAGCAGATCAATGTTCTCTATATTCCGACCAAGGCGAGTGCAAAGGGCCAGACCGCCTTTCCCGCCGATGTCGAACCGGCGGTCGTCAAAAGCTTTGTCGACAAGAACTACGATTTCGCCATGGCTAGGAGCCTGCTGCGCCATTTGTGCTCCAACCCGGCGCCTGCAGTTGCGGAGCTTTGCCCTAACGATTTTTCCGGCGGTCCCTATCTCCTTACCTATGGCGCCAAGGTCAGCGATCTTTCGCCCGTGCCGCCGCCCTTCCTCTTCGTCGATTTGACGAATGTGCGTCCACGCGCCTTTCCGCTGTTCGTCGCAGCCTACGCCGCTCAAGTGAAACGGCCTGAATTCTCCGACGGCGAGCGCATCGCCGATCTCAATCTGCTTGTCGCCAATATCCTCTTGACCGCGGCGGATTGGGTACAACCTGTAAACGCAGCGATCACCAATATTATCCACTTTGCCGAGGCCAAAAAGAGCGGCGGCGAGGCCCCGAAATGAAATTGTCGCTTCCCCGAGTCGTCGCCGTTTTTTTGCTCGCGATCGCTCTTGGCGTGGCGTTCACCTTCGCTTATCCCAGCGTCGACATCGACGCGGCGCTCGCGACAGTCATCGTGCTGATCGCGCTCGCGGCTGAAAGCCTCGCGGCGTTCATCTACCGCCGCGTCGCGAACCGGGGATAAGGTTTCGGGTGGATAAGCTTCTTTCGGTTCCGGACGCTCTTGCGCGCGTGCTTGCGGGCGCTTCGCGCCTTGGCGAAGAATCGGCGCCGCTTGCGCGGGCCCGGGGCCGCACTCTGGCCGCTGACCTCGTCGCGCGTCGCACTCAGCCGCCCGTCGCTGTTTCAGCCATGGATGGCTTTGCCCTGCGCGCCGCCGACCTTTCCGCCGGGCCGCTGCGCATCGTCGGCGAAAGCGCCGCAGGGCGAGGCTATGGAGCGGCCCTCAACCCGGGCGAGGCCGTGCGCATCTTCACCGGCGCGCCCATCCCACAGGGCGCCGACGCGATATTGCTGCAAGAAGACGCGCGCGTCGCCGACGGCGTGCTGACGGCAAGCGCCCGGCCCGGTCCTCATATCCGTGAGGCCGGTCTCGACTTTCGCCAAGGCGCGGTCGCGCTCGCCGCCGGCGTGCGGCTCGGCCCCGCCGAACTCGCGCTCGCGGCAGTGATGAACCATGCTTCGGTTCAAGTCGCCCGCCGCCCGCGCGTGGCCATCATCGCTTCAGGGGATGAGCTCGTGCCGCCGGGCGCGGAGCCCGGCCCCGCGCAGATCATCTCCTGCAATAATCTGGCTGTCGCCGCCATTGCCGAAGACGCCGGCGCTGATGTCGTCGATCTCGGCATCTTCCGCGACGATCTTGCAGAACTCGAACGCGGCATCGGCCTCGCTCGCGAGGCTGGCGCCGACGTCCTGGTGACGCTCGGCGGCGCGTCTGTCGGCGATCGCGATCTGTTGCGTCCGGCGCTCGCGCGCCAGGGCATGTCGCTCGACTTCTGGAAAATTGCGATGCGCCCGGGCAAACCCCTAATCCACGGGGCGCTCGGCGAAACACGCATTCTCGGCCTTCCCGGCAATCCGGTCGCCTCTTTTGTCTGCGCATTGGTGTTTCTCGAGCCTCTCCTTCGTGCTCTACAGGGCGACCCGGACGCCGGCGCGGATCGTAGCGAGACAGCGATCGCAGGAAGCGACCTCCCCGCCAACAAAGGGCGGCGCGACTATATGCGCGCGCGGCTCTCCACGGGTGAAAACGGGCGGCTCGTCGCGACGCCGCAGCCGCTGCAGGATTCCTCGCTCCTGACTGAACTGGCGCAATCCCAAGCGCTGCTGATCCGCGAGCCGGACGCGACGGCGACGGCGAAAGGCGATCCCTGCCGCATCCTCCGGCTGCCCTGATCCCACGACGCGCGTTCGTGACTTTGGCGCCGCAACATGGCAAAGAACGCGCGCGCCTCGACGCGCCACGTAAAGCAGGCCCGCATGTCGATCATCGATTCCGTCCGCAAGTCGCTCGTTCCGATCCATCCGGAAGGCTATGTCTTCATTGCCGGTTTTGCGGTCGTCGCTTTCCTGCTCGATTGGCTGTCGCCGACGCTCGGCTGGATCGGTTTTATCGCCACGGCTTGGTGCGCCTATTTCTTTCGCGATCCGCCGCGGGTGACGCCGCTTCGCGAGGGGCTGGTCATCTCGCCCGCCGATGGTGTCGTCAGCGCGGTCGGTTTCTTCCTGCCGCCGGCCGAACTCGGACTCGGCGCCGAGCCGATGCAGCGCATTTCTGTCTTCATGAGCGTATTCGACGTGCATGTGAATCGCGCGCCCATCACCGGCCGCATCTCGAAAATCGCCTATAAACCCGGCCTCTTTCTCAATGCAGACCTCGACAAGGCCAGCGAAGACAATGAGCGCAGCGGCATGGTCATCGACGCCTCCTTCGGCCGTTTCGGCGTGGTGCAGATCGCAGGACTCGTCGCGCGGCGCATCGTCGGATTCGTCAAGCAAGGCGAACAGATCGGCGTCGGCGACCGTTTCGGCCTTATTCGTTTCGGTTCGCGCGTCGACGTCTACATGCCGTCATCGGCGCGGCCCATGGTGGCCGTCGGTTCGCGCGCCATCGCCGGCGAGACGATACTCGCCGACATGACAGCGGGCGCCGCGGCGCTGACATTCAAGGCAGGTTGAGCAAGCCATGGCCGATCCCTTCTTCTCCGGGCGTGACGCGCAAGAGGGATCGCTGACGCCCTCTGAACAGCGTCGGCTGCGTTTCCGCAACATTCCCTTGCGCATCGTTCTGCCCAATCTCGTCACGCTGCTCGCCCTGTCGATGGGATTGACCGCCATCCGCTACGGAATCGAAGGAAGGTTTGAGACTGCCGTTACGGCGGTGATGGCGGCGGCGGTGCTCGACGGACTGGACGGCCGCTTGGCGCGCGCGCTCAAGGGCACTTCGCGCTTCGGCGCTGAGCTCGACTCGCTTTCGGATTTCGTCGATTTCGGCGTCGCGCCCGGCCTGCTGCTGTATCTATGGACGCTACACGAAATCAAAGGGCTCGGCTGGTTCGCGGTGCTCGTCTTCGCCATCGCCTGCGCGCTGCGTCTCGCGCGCTTCAATGTGATGATCGACGATCCGACAAAGCCGGCCTGGCACGCCGAATTCTTCGTTGGCATGCCGGCGCCGGCGGGCGCAGTGACGGTGTTATTGCCCCTCTATCTGCATTTCTCGGTTTTGGAGCTCCCGGCGTCCAAGGCGCTAACGCCTTTCTACATCGTCTATGTGCTGGCCATCGCCTTTCTGATGGCAAGCCGCATTCCGCATTTCTCCGGCAAGCGCATCGGGCGCATACCGCGCGATCTGGTCATTCCGGTGCTTTTCGGCGTGGGCGTCACGGCGCTGCTGCTGGCGATCTATCCGATGGAGTTGCTCGCCGTGCTGAGCGTCGCGTTCTTGGCGGCTATTCCGCTCAGCGTGCGGCGCTACAACAGGCTCGCGAAAGCCGAGGCGGATAAGGCGGCTCCGACAGAGGCTCCACAGTCGCAGTAGTCGCTAGGGTTTGGTCTTCGCGACATAGAGGACTCCCGGCAAGTTCTTGAAGTGCGCGTCGCATGTCAAGACATCTGCGCCATGTTCCAGCGACGTCGCGTAGACGATGGCGTCAGCGGTGGCCAGACGATGTTTGGAGCATAATTCCGCAGCTGTTAGCGCGACTTTAGTATCGAGCGGCGCCACCACACAAAGTTGGGTGAAAGCAATCACCTGGTCCGCCCGATCTTCGTTTACCTCGCGGCTCATCCATTTGAAGAGCTCGAGCTGAACGATTGTAGGAACAAGCCATTCATCGCGCGACGGAATGGCCCGTGACAATGCCTTTCCTGTCGGCGATCCAATGAGCCATTCAATCCAAGCCGAAGTATCGACAAGCCGCATCAAAAGCGGTCTTTGCGGTCGCGGTAATTTTCCGCCTTTGCCCCCTTCGCAATCCCTGGCAGTTGATTTCGCTCGGGCACGGGAACGAGCAGCACGCCAGATCCCTTGGGGATGAAGGCGAACTCCTGACCGGCCTTCCATTTGCGCGCTTCGCGAACCGCTTTTGGGATCGAAATCTGAAATTTTGCAGAAAGAGTGGCGGTGTCCGACATTTTCATACGCCGAGCTTATCGATCGTCGATTCGTAAGAAAGTAGTAGCAAGGCCAAGAAAAGGCAAGCTCACCGTGCGGCGAGCGGCGCCAGCGGCTGGGTCTCGACCTTTTGATTGAGCGGCGCCGGCGCGGCTGCGTTAGCCGCTTCGCCGCGGGCATCGATCACGGCCTGCGTCTCGGCCTCCGCCGGGCGCGGCGCCGTCAGCTGCGCGCCGATTTTTCTCACCACGTCGGGCGCTTCGGCGAAGGCGCCGTGACCTATGAAATCGTTTGAGAACGACGAAATATCATGAACGGCGACGCCGAGGCGATCGAGCTCTGCCTTATCTTCAGGATTTGTCGGGTTCATCGCGCCTAGTCGCGGACGGTCGCCGGCAATGCGCGACGAGAGCGACAGCGCGCGATCATTGCTGGCGACGAAGATCGAGACATGCCGCGCATCGAGGCGCGCGACCTGCTGCCGGAAAACGTTGAGGTCGATATCGGGCGCCGCGAGCATGATTTCGCCGAGCTTCCCGTCGAGATCAGCATGGCCGGACTGCGCGACGCCTCGCAAAGTTTCCATCGTCAACCACGCGCCCATCGAATGGGCGAGCACATGGATGCGTCCGACGCCGGGCGCATGCGATAGATCGACGATAAGCTTTTCGAGCGCGTCGCGAGAAACCGTCGCCGCTTCCTTGTCCGACTCGTAGTTGAAGAGTCCGCCTCGGGAATTCCAGATGAAGAGCGCGGGAACGCCGGAAAAGCGTCCGTCGGCGACAATTTGCGCCAGACGATAACGCGCGTCGTCGGCGCCGGTGTTGAAGCCATGGACATAAAGCAGGACGTCGCGCGAATTGCCGATGCGCCCCGAAACATGCGAGGCGACTTCGCCGTAAAACTCCTGCTCATCCATATTGCGCTTCGACAGCACTGTGAAATGGCGCCGCCGATCGGCGCCGCCGAAGCTCGGCCGTTCGACGCTGCCGGCGCGATGGTTGAACGGAACGCCGATCGACGTCAGCGAAAAATGCGCGCGACCGTCGTCAGCCGCGCCTTCGGAGCGCCGGGTCGAAGCCACGAAAATGGCGACGTTCGCCGGCTCGTCCTGCGGTCCGGCGACGAGAGAGACCGCGTTGTTCACATGGCCGTCGACCATGCGCATGCCGTCCGACACGCAGCCGGCAAGCGACGCCGCGGCGAAAAGCGCGCATAAGCGCGCGAGCATGTTCATCAAAAAGTTGCGCAAATTGTTTGGCTCGATTCGGCGTCTGTTCTAGACATCGACGCGCTTCGACTGAGGCGTCAGCCTCTCCCTAATCTCTTTTGCCCCGAGAAAGCGACCAAAGCGGGGCGAGACGCCCGTCTCAATAGGGAAAAAGTCTCGATATTTCATGGAGGCCGCGCAAATCGGTCGCACTTGCGCGAATGCTGACCGCCTGCGCATAGTGCCAAGAAAATAACGTAAGGGAGACCCGACGGCGGCTCAGCCGCGATGTCGGAAACGCTAATGCGAATCAAGGTCTTGGGATCGGGCGCCGGCGGCGGCTTTCCGCAGTGGAACTGCAACTGCGCCAATTGCCGTGCGGTCCGCGCAGGAGCGCCCGGCTTTATGGCCCGCACGCAGTCCTCATTGGCGGTCAGCGCCAATGGCGAAGACTGGCTGCTGCTCAACGCCTCTCCCGATCTGCGCCAACAAATCTCAGCGACGCCCGAGCTTGCGCCCAGCTCTGACAATGGCTTGCGCGCGAGCCCGATAAAGGCCGTGGCGCTGACAAATGGCGACGTCGATCACGTCGCCGGCCTCCTCAACATGCGCGAGGCGCAGCCGTTCAGCCTTTACGCCGCGGGGCGCGTTCTCGATGCGCTGGGCGCCAATCCGATCTTCACGATACTTCAAACCCAGCTCGTGCCGCGCATCGAGCTACGCATGGACGAGACCGTCGCCGTTAGCGGCGCCGGGCTGGACCTCGGACTCGCGATCCGGGCCTTTCCCGTTCCCGGCAAGATCGCGCTCTACCTCGAAAACGCCAACGCGCCGAACTTCGGCACGAGCGCGGGCGACACGCTCGGGCTCGAAATTATCGAAACCGAGACCGGCGAGTCGTTCTTTTACATTCCGGGTTGCGCAAAGCTCGACGGGCCGCTCGCCGAACGGCTTCGCGGCGCTTCGCTCATCTTCTTCGACGGCACGCTCTTCCATGAAAACGAGATGATCGAACAGGGCCTGCTCGGCAAGACCGGTTCGCGCATGGGCCATATCAACGTTAGCGGCGAGGACGGCTCCATCGCCGCCTTCGAGCCGCTCGACGTGAAGCGCAAAATCTACGTGCACATCAATAATTCTAATCCTTTGCTCAACGAATTCTCGGACGAATACGCGACTGCGCAATCGGCCGGCTGGGAAATCGGCGAGGATGGCATGGAGGTCGACCTGTGAACGAGATCGTAGCTCTTGACTGGCGCGAGGCTGCGCCGCTCGCCCGCGACGAATTCGAAGCCGCGATCCGCGCCGTCGGCGCAGAGCGCTATCACGACAAGCATGAGTTCCATAAACTGCTGCACGGCGGCAAGCTCAAGAAGGAGCAGGTCGCCGCCTGGGCGCTTAACCGTTACTGCTACCAGGAGGCGGTGCCGCGTAAGGACGCCGCCTTTATGAGCCGCGTCCATGACCGCGAACTGCGCCGCGAATGGATACATCGCATCCATGATCACGACGGACTCGGCGAGGAAGGCGGCGGCATCGAGCGCTGGCTAGTGCTCACCGACGCGCTCGGCTTCTCGCGTGACTACGTCACCTCTCGCCGCGGCGCCCTGCCCGCGACCAAATTCGCGGTCGAAGCCTATGTGCGCTTTGTCGTCGAGCAGCCGCTCACGGTCGCGGTCGCGTCTTCGCTGACCGAACTCTTCGCGCCATCGATCCATCGTGAACGCATCGCCGGCATGCTCGAAAACTACGATTTCGTCGACGACCATGTGATGGCCTATTTCAAGCGCCGGCTGACCCAGGCGCCGCGCGACTCCGAATTTGCGCTGGGCTTCGTGCTCGACAACGCCAAGACCCGCGCCGAACAGGAGGCCTGCGTCGGCGCCGTGCGGTTTAAATGCGACGTCTTGTGGGCGCAGCTTGACGCATTACATCACGCCTACGTCACGCCAGGGCTGATCCCACCAGGCGCATGGCGGCCAGGGGAAACAAATGTCTGAAGCGCACGCCGCGCGGTTCGTGATCGGCCCTGACTCGCGTCCGGCCTTCACGCGTTACGCGCGGCTGCATGAAGACCGTGCGCGGTCTCGAACAGTCATTCTCGCGCCCGAGCGCGCCTATGAACTCGATCCGATTGGACTCATCGTTCTGCGCGCGATCGACGGCGTAACGCGCGTCGCCGATCTTTGTGCGCGGCTTGCACAGCAATATGCGGCACCGCTCGACATCATCACGCGCGACGTTACAACGCTGTTGCAAGGGCTCGCGGATAAGCGGCTGCTGCGCAACGGGCCTGATGGGTTTGCAGCGCCCGCGCCTTCCGCCTTCGCTTCCTCGATCGCGCCATTTGCGGGAGGCCCCGCGGGGCTGCTCGCTGAACTCACCCATCGCTGCCCGCTGCAATGTCCCTATTGTTCCAATCCGCTTGAACTCGAGCGCTCGAATGTCGAGCTCACCGCCGACGAATGGGGTGAAACCTTCCGTCAGGCGGCGTCGATCGGCGCGTTGCAGTTGCACCTTTCCGGCGGCGAACCGACGGCGCGACGCGATCTTGAAGAAATACTCGCGCATGCGGTCGACGCGGGCCTCTACACCAATCTCGTCACCTCCGCCGTACTGCTCACGCGCGAGCGATTGCAGCGTCTCGCCGAGGTCGGCCTCGATCACGTGCAGGTTTCCATACAGGATGTCGTTCCAGAGAGCGCTGACCGCATCTCAGGCTATCAGGATGGCGTCGCCAAGAAGCGCGACGTCGCGCGCTGGACACGCGAATTCGGCATGGGATTGACGATCAACGCCCCAATGCATCGGCAGAACATCGCGCACTTACCGCAGATCATTGATTTCGCCGTCGAGGTCGACGCGCAGCGCATAGAGATCGCGCATATCCAATATTACGCCTGGGCGCAGGTGAACCGCGCCGCGCTCATTCCGACGCGCGAAGCCTTTATGGAAACGGTCGGAATCGTGGAAGAGGCGAAGAAACGTCTCGCCGGCGTTCTCAATTTCGATTTCGTTATTCACGACCATTACGCCAAGCGACCGAAAGCCTGTACCGGCGGCTGGGGCCGATCGATCATGGCTGTGACGCCGTCAGGCAAGGCCCTGCCTTGCCACGCGGCGCAGACGCTGCCGGGGCTAATTTTCGACAATGTGCGCGAGAAACCGCTCGGCGACATTTGGCGCAACGGGGCGGCCTTCAACGCGTTCCGCGGCACGGAGTGGATGAAGGAGCCTTGCCGTTCTTGCGACCGCCGCGAAATCGATTTCGGCGGCTGCCGCTGCCAGGCTTTCGCGATCGCCGGCGACGCAGCGGCGACGGATCCCGCCTGCCATCTCTCGCCGGACCATGCGCGCTTCGCCGCTTACGCCGAAGTCGAGTCGCATGCGCCGGCGCCCGATTTCGTCTACCGCCGCTATGGCGGCGCCGCGGCGTCAACGGCGCGCGCCAAGGAGCCGGCGTAGCGTTAGAGCGCGCCGCGACGATAGGGCGTCGCGAGACCGCAGCGGCCGCGGCCCGCAAAAAATTCAACTCCGGTAAGAAAAGAGCAACTTCCGCGAGGCATATTAAGGCCCGTCTCGCGGAGTTAAGAATTTGTTTCGCATAAGTGGCGTAACGGAGCTTGTCGCATGAAGTCGCGGGATACGCTTGTCCGGCTGAAACGTTTTCAGGCCGAGGAAAAACGCCGGCGCGTCGTCCAGCTTAATACGATGATCGGCGAATTCACGCGCATGGCCAATGAGCTCGATCGCGAGATTGGCCAGGAAGAGCGGCGCGCCAACATCAACGACCCCAATCATTTCGCCTATCCGACCTATGCGCGGGCGGCGCGCACGCGACGCGACAATATCCTTGCGTCAATCGGCGAGCTGCGCGGGCAGCTTGAAGAGGCTGAAGCGCAGTTCAAGGAGGCGAGCGAAGATTTCGCCAAGGCGCAAAGCCAGGAGGCGCGGGATCGCGGCGCCGAGCGCATGATCGATGTGGTCGCCGAGCGGCGCCATACCGAAATGCCGCAAGCGTTGCGCCGCGCTTAGCGCCCGAACAGCCGCCAACGCAGCCTGCCTCGAGGCGGGCGCGCCCAAACGCCGAAGGTTTTTTTGCGAACGGCATTGACCTCTTCGCCTCTGGAGAGAGCGTTGGCGACTGAGGCGACGTCGACGTCGAACCGCCGGAAAAGAAGCGTTGCGCCGGAACGTCCCGCCTCGATGAAGGCGAGTTCGAAACGCGCGAGATCTGCAAGCCAAGGCGGCTCCAGCTGGCGACAAGCAATACGCGTGTCGATGAGCGCGGCGAGCACCGCGGCGTCTGTGCGGTGTTTCTTGTCTCGTGCAACGCCCCGGATCGTCTCACACAGAAGCGGGTTGAATCGATCGCCCAACGCATGCGCGGTGAGTGGCAGCGCTTTGCGCGCATAGAGCGCGCGCTTGCCAATCAGGCTCTGCGCAAAGGCTTCCATTTCGCGCCGATCGATCGAGGCGAGGCGCTGCGTTTCATGCATGCTTAGACCGAACCGAGGCGCCACGGCGATCGGCGACTCGAAAAATTCGCGGCGTAAATCTTCGTCGGTGAAGAGGCGCGCCAACAGCGCCTGCGTCTGCGCTAGCGCCATCGCCCGTTCTCGACCATCGTCGTGCGCGCCCGCGCCACTTCGTCAATTAATTCGTTGAACGGCGGAATCTTTTCATCCCGCTCCAGAACCACGGCTTTGACCGGCGCGCGCGCGACGACGCGATCATAGAGCATCCAAACTGCTTCGCTCGTCGTAGCGTCATGGCTATCGATCAGCACGCCATTGCGCTCGCGTCCGCCGGCATAATGCATTTGCACGAGCCTGTCCCAGGGCCAGCGTTCGAACTCACCTTCGGCGCCCATGCCGAAATTCATCGCATTCACATGCATATTGGCGACGTCGCATAGCCAGCCGCAATCCGTCGCCTCAAGCGTGCGCGATAAAAACTCCGGCTCATCCATCTCGCCGCCAGGAATGCGCACGACGCAAGTGATGTTTTCCAGGATCAGCGGCGTCTTGATGCGCCTGCGCACGAATTCAACGTTGCGCGCGACGACGTCGATCGCTTCCTGCGTATAGGGCAGAGACGCAAGATGGCCGATGCTCACGCCGCCAGCGCGCGTGAAGCACAGATGCTCGCTCCACCAGGGCGGATCGATGCGTTCGATCAGCGCCGCCACTTTATCGAGATAGCGCGGATCGACCCCGTCTGCGCTGCCGATCGAGAGATCGAGTCCATGCGCAACGAGCGGAAAATGCGATTTTAGAAGCTCGAGCTCGTCGAGCTTCTCTTTCGACGCGTCGAGATAATGATCGGCGATGATCTCGACGAAATCGATTTGATCCCGGTAAGCGAAGAGATCGGCGCGAAATTGCGGGCGATAACCGATACCCGATCCGAGAGCCGGCGCGTCAATCGCCGTCACCGCTCGCTCCACCGTCGCCGCAACTGCCGCCGCAACTCGTTCCGCAATCGGCGCCGGCGCTTCCAGAGCCGCGGCTGAAAGCTTCGGCGAACATCGCCTCAGTCGTGCCTTTAAGCGGCGAGAATCCATAGAGGCCGATGAGAAACAGCGCGGCGCCGCCGAAGGCGCGCGCCTCCGGTCCGGGCGACCCAATGTGACCGATCGCTTCCTTCAAACGGCCGCCGTAGGCAAGCCGCATCGCTTCGAGATAGGCGTGGCCGCGACGGCTCGCATGCGTTCTCGTCAGCACATAGGCGAGCGCGAAAAGGACGGCGACGGACGCAGCTGCGAGAAAGACGAGGTAGGCGACGTTCGCCGAACCTTTCTCCCATTCGACATAGATCTTCGCAAGCGCCAGACCGACGATGATCAGCGTTCCGCCGATCTGCGCGCGGCGGCGCCAGATCTTCACGGACTGAGGCTTGATCAGCTCCTCCGCCGCGAGTTTGGCGCGAAGCGGCGCAAGCAGCTCAAGCAACCGCCGCCGCAGGCTGAGATCCTCGAAGAGCTTATGCGCCTTCGGCTTCGTCTGCACGGCTTCGAGCAGGCGCGTCTCCATGGCGTTGAGTTCGCCCGGCTGCGGCTGCTTTTCCGTGGGAACAACGTGATCCTCAGCGGCGAGCCCGACGAAGCCGCGCTGCGCAAGATCATAGATCAGCGTTCGAATGACCTGATTGACGCCGCCCTGCAGGAAGGCCACCTCCATCGCATCGGGGTTTTGCGGCACAGGCGGCGGCGGGCGGCGGTCCGTGCGATCCGCGAGGCGGATGCAAAGATAAGCCGCCGCCAGCACGATGATGACGACGAGGCCGAAGAAATTGAGAAATTCTGGCCCGGGAAGATTGAGGAGAGGAATATTCTGCACGCCGTTTGCCTCAGTGCGTAACCATGTCTTGCGCAAGGCGTCGAGCCTGCAGGGTCGCGACCGCCAAGACCGCCATGCCGATCGCTTGATGCGCAAGGGCCAGCGCAATGTGCGGCGATCCGGCGAAGGGCGGCTCGACCAGCACTAACGTTGCGATTCCGAGCGCGATCTGCATGAGCACATGGCCGAACAGGATCCCGGCGCCGCGTCGCGCGCGCCCTTCCGCGTTCATCCAGGCATCCAGAAGATGCGCCAGCGCCAAAGCAAAGATCACATAGGCGATCATGCGGTGAAAGAATTGGACGGTGACAGGATTGTCGACGAGGTTGGTCCAGACCGGCTCCAATCGCCACAAGACGTCGGCCGGCGGAATGAAACTGCCGTCCATCAGCGGCCAGGTATTGTCGATGAGCCCTGCCCGCAATCCGGCCACCAACCCGCCAGCGAAAATCTGCAGAAAAACAAAAGCGAGAATCGTCAGCGCCACGGCCTTCAACCGGCCTGCACCCTCATGCACGAGAGAGACGGCGCGCGGCCCTAAGCCGCCAGCCACCCATAAACAGGCGGAAAAGATCAGCGCCGCAAGCAGCAGGTGAATCGCGAGGCGCTCCTGCGCCACCTCGATGCGATTGACGAGCCCGGACGCCACCATCCACCAGCCGACGCCCCCCTGAAGGGCGCCGAGCGCAAGAATGCCGAGAAGCTTCGGCTTCACCGAGCGCGGCAGGCGGCCAGTCGCCCAAAACCAGACGAGCGGAACCGCGAAAACGACGCCGATCAGGCGTCCGAGAAGGCGATGCGCCCATTCCCAAGCGTAGATGTATTTGAACCCGGAGAGATCCATGTCCGGGAACAGTTCCTTATACTGCGGGATCTGCTTGTATTCTTCGAACGCCTCCTGCCACTCCTGCTGCGAGAGCGGCGGGAGCACGCCCGTGACCGGCTTCCATTGCACGATCGAGAGGCCTGATTCGGTCAGCCGCGTCGCGCCGCCGACGATGACCATGAGAAAAACCAGCGCCGCGACGACCCACAGCCAGTTGCGCACCGCGATCGCGTTCGCTTCAGTCGCGTGGTGCCTAATTGCCGGGACTGGATGGGGAAAGTGCAGCCAATCTTCCATGAGACGCCGGGGGTTGGGACGCGAAGGACGGCGGCCAGTTAAGGGATGCGGCCATCGCTTGTCCACACCTTGGAGCCGGCGCTCTAACCGCGGCCCGATTTTGGGCTGAAAAGAGCGACGCAGCGGATGTAAGAATAGTGGGGCTTGAGTCGAGGAATCAGGTGATAGGCAAGAGCCAAGAAGCCATGCGCACCATCGGCGAGGTCGCGGAGAGCCTCGACCTTCCCGCGCATGTGCTGCGCTTCTGGGAGACCCGCTTTCGGCAGATCAACCCATTAAAGCGCGCGGGCGGGCGGCGCTTTTACCGGCAGCGCGACATCGATCTCGTGGCCGCGATCCGCCACCTGCTCTACCAGGAAGGCTATACGATCAAGGGCGTGCAGCGCATTCTCAAGGAGGACGGCGTCGACGCTGTCCTCGCCGGCGCCGGGCGCCGGCAGGGAGAGCTCCCGATAGGCGAGCCGCCCCTCCCGCCCGGAGTCAGAGGCGGTTGGGAGCCGATCGAGCCGGCCGACTATGAAGAAGACGAAACCGACGAGGCGTTCTCAGCCGACGACGACGCTCTGCGCGCGGACCGCCCCGATCTCGCGAGCAACGAGCCGCCCCACGGCGCGGCCCCGTTTATCGAGATTGATGCGCCTCCCGAATCGCCTGCGGTCCGTATCGAGCGGCGCGAACGCGCCGAGCGGCAAGCGCGCATCCTGCGCGAGGTTCTGGCCGAGATCGAAGAATGCAAGCGCCTGCTCAAGCTGACGAAGCGCTAGGGGCCGGCGTTGCCAGCGCCGCACAGCCTCACTATAACGGCGCCAGTCGGAGTGTAGCGCAGCCCGGTTAGCGCACTTGTCTGGGGGACAAGGGGTCGTGGGTTCGAATCCCGCCACTCCGACCATTGAGCCTATCGTTTTGAAGTCAGACCCAGTTGTCACTTAAAGTGGAAACAGCTTGCTGGGCTAGGAACGGGCTAATGTCGTGACCGTTACCTACCGCGCAGGACGTTGGTTGAAGTTCAATGGCTCGCCGCGCCGTGCGACGGATATGCATTCACCGGGATCGAATAACCACCTCGGACCGCCTATTTTCTCCAGAATTTGCGCGGTGTTACACTGGTTACACGCCTCTATTGATACGTCGTTGTAACTGACCGGCTGGAACCGGAAACACCCAGCTGATTGAGCGAATGCTGGCGCTGCCGTCAGGCCCAGCAAGGTAGGAAAACCAATAAATGCCAGTGTGAGAGTATGCTTCATTGGAATTTGTCCTTATTCTTAATTCAGGTCGCAATTCCGCGCCATCACAGTAAACAACAACAATAGTAATGCTGGTTGTCGCGCCCGTAAACACAATTGTGGTTCATTGCTCGCCCCCTAACCACGGAAGTGCTGCATGCCGCACCCGGGGCGTTTTACCTGAGTCGAGCTTGCCAGCATCCAAACGCTGTGCCGTTGATTGCACTGCAGAACGCCCCAGAGGTACGTGGTAGGTCCCGATGCTTCATCGGTTCGACGCGCGGATCTCGCGAAGTGCATCTGATGCGGATTGGGCGTGATTCGGGCGAATGACGCCGGATGCGAGTGCTCACAGTCAAGGGTGTTCCGCAGAAACCCCAGCGGCAGCAGCAAGAATGGAATGATCTGCCATATTGGTCGTTAAGATCACTGCATCCTTCGGACACTGCAAAGCAAAGACGGCGTCACCCAAGTTCCGGCAATCTTTGTCCTCCAATGGGCGCTCTGGGTGCCGAACAAGTTGGCGCAGAATCTGTCTTCGCTTTGTTGTCTCAGCTTTCGCAGGCAGCGATTCACAAGCTTTAAACAATTCTGCTGTTAGCGCACTCTTCCCTGTGAACTGTGAACGCAAACAACAGTCGTCAGTAGGGCAATGCACGGGCTTGTCTATTATCAAACGATGTTTGTTGATGACAGGGTCTCTTTCTTCGTAGCAAGAAAGAGGCTCCACAACATTTGTTGCAAGGTGTCGACGCTGCATCCACGCGTAAAAGATCTTCGTTTTTAACCACACTTCAGCTTCTTTCTTTTTAATTTCACCCATGGTTCGGCCAGGATGCTTCGTTATAAAATCAGACGGCAAGGCCTTGCTAATACTACCCTCGAAATCCGCCAAGGCCTGCAATGCTGTCGACATCTTATTGAACTGTCGCCGAACTGAGGGGATGGTCGCTACAGCATCTTCCCATGAAGAAAGAGAAACAACCTTATTGTAAAACCACACGTAGTTACGTAACGGTCCGGCTTTAAATTCCTTAATCGCATAGGTTGGCAGTTCTGTAATGTCATAACGCGACACGGCCGTACGCGCGCATCGCCCCTGTTCGTTCTGTTTAAGCAGCGCATCGGTCAATATTGTTGTGTCGAGAAAGGCCTTAGTTGGCAAGCGCGTCACTCAGTTCATTTGCTATGGCGGGATCAGTTGAAAGCCCCGACTTATTTAGAGCAGCAATCAGTGGCATTGCCCGCATGAAATCGACATACGGATTTTTTGCCAGTTCGATGATGCAGCTTTGAATCGCGCTTAGTTGATTACGTTCGAGCGGTTGCCCCCGCCGGTTTTCTAACGCGTAAAAATGGCAAGAATTAAAGCAGCGAAACCGCTCTCCACATCTGAACCAACGAATGCCTCTGCCATCTCTGAATGTGCAATCGTTACCTCGTAATCCGCGCCGATAGGATCGTCTGAGTCCAGCAACTTGATTGCGGAGGTGAACCGCGTTTCTATAGAATTTAATAAATTGACTTGTTCTGAAAGCGCTCGCGTCTCTTCCGCTTCTGATGAGTAAAGTTCGCTAACGGTCGCGTCACGAAACGCTTTAGACCCAGTTGCCAGTCCTGGATTTCCAGCGTCCTCGGACCGTCGCATTGAATCCCCCTGCGCGAGAGATGTTGCTCGGTATTCCGACAGGTCTACGATCTTGGCCGAAGTTGCTTCAGACATCTAGGAACTCCGACAAATCTCTTTTCATAAGACGCAACCAATCTTCAATGAGCGCCGGAGCGCTGAAACGTCCAACAGGAACAGGTAGTAACGTATACATATCGACATCGACAACAACAACAGTTCTTTGGGCATGTACGCCGGAAAGTTCGTCAAACTCTTTTGGGGTCTCGATATTAAGTTTGAGTTGCGCTGTCTTGATCCGCGCCAAGCACCCTCGTGATTCATCCTCCCACCTCATAGTGTGCTCAAACTCTTTCAAGCCGCCCTTAATATTGAAATATTTTTCTTTTGGCGGCTTTGCCCTGACAACACCTTGGATATATACAATTGCTTCATCTACATTGTTAAACTTTTTCTCGAATATTATTCTAAACCCAATCCTATCTATTACGTTTATCTCGAGCCTTGAGATAACTTCCTCACAAAATATTGCACCTAATCTTTTGAACTCTTCCAAGTTTCCAACATGCATCGTGGTGATTAGGCATCTTTCGATCTGCACCGTGCCGTCCGTGCGCGCATCTAAACTAAACATTTGCAAGTTGGGTTGAACATTTTTGGGTGATATTTCGGGATAGTAACTTGCTATTTTTCGCCAAATTGAACCTGCTCGATCCCAAAGCAGAAACGCCGTAGCATATCTCAGCTCCAGAGCGGCTTGCTGAATTTTGAAATCCGTCAAGTCTACAGGCACGGCGCGCCCTCAATTCATATAAGACCATTAACACTATAACGAGCGCTCGAGCTTCAGCCAAGAATGACCTCTCCCGGCTCAAGAGCAACGGGATCACGTTCATGCCGTGGCATCGACCCGCTAAAAATATCCGTGTTATTCGCTTTGAGAGTCAGACTCACCCCGCCGCCTGAAGTTGCGCCAACGCCTTCTTCGCCAAAGCGGCGCCTCTACGCGAATATTTCAGCAGATGCGTCCCATAGGCGATCTTGCGCGCGCGGCGCAGATAGGCGATTGCCCGTTTGACATGCCGATTGGCCTGCGCCTTTTGCGCCATCACCGCATGATCGATCGCATTGTCGATGTGCTCGACAAAAGAGGAGCTGTGAGCCGGCTCTTCTCCATAGGGGATCGCCTTATTAATTTCCGCTATGGCCTCGGCGATATGATCCTCGGCAAGCGCAATGCTGGGGATGGCAAACGCGGCGAGCGCGGCGCCGATTGAAGCGCTCAGGAATACACGTCTATCCATGGTGCTCTCCTATCACTTGCGACAAAACCGCCAGGGTCGGTGCGGCCTGGCCCACATCGAGCTACCTAGCGCCTAGCCGTGACCGCGACAGGGCTGCGGCGCAGAGTCGCAAATGGCATTTCAGCTTGTCCTTGCTAAAAGCGCGCGGACCGAACCGCCGCGCCCCTCAAACAGCGCCGGCGCTAGTGCGCCTTCCTTCTCAACGCGTCGACCAGGACGTGGGCCGCGGGCCCAGAAGAGGCCGGGTTCTGCCCGGTAATCAGCAAGCCGTCAGTCGTGACGAATGGGCGCCAGTCTCCAGCCTTCTCGAACTTGGCGCCTTCTGACGTCAACGCGTCTTCGACCAGGAAGGGAACAACTTTGGTGAGCCCGACCCGCAGCTTCCTCGCTATTGGTGAAACCAGTGACCTTCTTGCCTTCGACGAGCGGCCGTCCGTCGGGAGTCTTGACGTTACGGAGCGCGCCAGGCGCGTGACAGACCAGCGCGATGGGCTTGCCGGCGGCCAAAAACGCTTCGATCAGTTTAATCGAGTTCGGGTTCTCCGGGAGGTCCCACATCGGACCGTGTCCGCCAGGGTAGAAAACGGTGTCGAAGTCCTCGGCCTTAACGCTGTCCAAGCGCAGCGTCGAAGCGAGCTGAGCATTCGCGGCGGCGTCGGCTTCGAACCGGCGCGTAAGATCGGTCTGGAAATTCGGCTCGTTGCTTTTTGGGTCGAGAGGCGGCTGGCCGCCCTTAGGCGAGGCAAGCACGATTTCCGCGCCCGCGTCTTTAAACGCGTAGTAAGGCGCCGCCAGTTCCTCGAGCCAAAAGCCGGTCTTGCGGCCGGTGTCGCCGAGCTGATCGTGCGACGTGAGGACCATCAGGACTTTCATCGCAGTCTCCTTTGCTTGCGAGTGCGTTGCGGATGCGGTCAGCGCAGCGCGGCCACAAATCGATCTGATCGAAACTCATGCGAAGCCATACGAGGCATAGAGGTCAAAGGCCTGGATCGCCTCCAGACGGCGCGCCAATGGCGCCGCTCATGTCCGCTCGGCTTTTTGAAGGTTTATCGACTCTCACCACGTGGCGATAACCGGATCGTGACGCGCATGTTCCGATCAGGCGAAACGCCTCTGCGACGCTATCGCTAAAGAAACGACGCGGCGCGACTTCAATCGAATACGCATTGTCGCTCGGCGGAGCCGCTCTAACTAGCGTGCTGCTCTGCAATGTTGCGAGGCGGCAATGTCGGTCCAGCGCGACTATGGCCGGGTAGCTGAGACGCTGCTAATCGTCTTCATGTTGGCGGCGGTCAACGCCACCCTGTTCACCGTCATCTATCGGATGCTGCGGTAGCAGGACACGCTGCGCGCCATTCCAAACCAGACGAACGTGAGCTGGCTCTACAAATGCGCAGGCGCGACATCGCGCAAGCCGCCTTGGCGGCGAACGAGCCGCCGCCACAGAGATTAGAGATATTTTTGGTGGTGGTTGCTTTCGGCTTTCACGCTTTCGGCGTCGTTGCGGCCATCATATGTGATGATCGCCAAGCCGCTAATAATTTTAGACGCGATCGACCACGCTAACGCGCCGGCTATCGGGTGTACCAAACATAGATGATGGAAAAGGCCAGAGCGAGCGCAAAGCCAATCATTGCGTTGCGCAGAAAGCCGCCGCCGAATTCATCCATCTCGCTTCTCCACTGCGCGCCGTCCTGAACACTCTGGCGCAAGCCCATGAATTGCGCAACGACCGGACCGCGCGTCGCGCATTTCGTCTTGCCACATTCTTGAGTATATTCTTGCTCAGGCGCAATTGTTCCCGCCGCGCCCGCCGACTCTAGCCCTAAGGAAGGATGCCGCGATGAAAGTCGATCTCGGCGCGCTCTCCGTCGTTCTCAATCAGAGCACGGAAACGCCGGGACCCCTGTCCGGCGCGACCTTCGTGGTCAAGGAGAACATCGACGTCGCAGGGCATGTGTCGACGAACGGGCACCCGACTTGGGCGAAGACTCACAGCTCCGCCGAGCGCAATGCGCCTGTCGTCGATCGCTTGCTTGGCGCAGGCGCAAGGCTCGTCGGCAAGACCAATATGGACGAGATGGCCTATAGCCTGCTTGGCGCCAATCCGCATTACGGCACGCCGATCAATCCGGCTGCGCCGGATCGGCATCCCGGCGGCTCGTCTTCGGGTTCGGCGGTCGCCGTCGCGGCGGGACAGGTGAATTTCGCCATCGGCACCGACACCGCCGGCTCTTGTCGCGCGCCCGCGGCGTTTTGCGGGGTTTTCGGCTTCCGCGCGTCGCACGGCGCAGTATCAATGGAGGGAATCATCCCGCTTGCGCCGTCTTTCGACGCCATCGGCTGGTTTGCGCGCGACATCGGCGTCATGGCGTCGGTCGGCGAGGCTTTGTTGCCGAAAGCGAAGAAGAACGCGGAGGTCGGAGAAGCCGTGCTGCTTACCGACGCCTTCTCCGGAGTCGAAATGGATTTCGCATCGGCGGCGGCGCAGCCGATCGACGCCCTAAAGTCGTTCGGCCCCTGGCGCGAAGCGACGCTCGGCGAGGATTTCTTCAAGACGGCGCTTGGGCATTTTCGTAACATGCAGGCCTTTGAGGCCTGGGCGGCGCATGGCGCTTGGATCACGGCGAACAGCCCGACCTTCGGCAAGGGCGTCGAACAGCGCTTTGCCTATGCGGCCAAAGTCACTGCAGATCAAAAGAAGGCCGCCGAGGCCTTCCGCGACAAAGCGCGCAAGAAAATTGACGCCATCCTTGGCGCAAATGGCTTCATCGTTATGCCGACGACGCCGTTCCGGTCGCCGCTGCTCACTGAAAGCGAAGAGACGCTTGACGCAAAGCGCTATCAGATGATGCGCCTCTTTCTCATCGCAAGCTTTTTCGGCCTGCCGCAGATCAGCCTGCCGCTGCCGACGACGGAAGCGCCGGTCGCGCTCTCCTTGATCGGCCGCCGCGGCTCTGACCGCGCGCTGATCGCCTTTGCGCAGCGGTTCTGCGCGCAGATGAGAAAGTCGCTTTGAGTTTTCCCTATTGTGGACAGCGGGTTGTCATTCCCGGCCGGCCGCGTCGGGAATGGCATCGGGTAGCTCAAGAGATGCGACTTTACTCACCCACTCGGCTGCGGACTGTGGCCGAGCAAATCATTGATGCGCCCCGTCAGCCGCTCGCGCACGTCGCGATAGGCGTCGAGAATGGCTTCGCGGGAGCCTTGGACAGCTGTGGCGTCGGGCGTCGGCCAATAGACGACGTCAACGGCCATCGCGCGCGTGAATTCCAGCGCCCTGTGATGGGCTTCGGGCGACAGCGTCACGATCAGATCGAAGTTTGAATCTTCGAGATCTTCGAAAGTGTGCGGCTTGTGCCCAGAAATGTCGACGCCGATTTCGTCCATAGCCGCTATGGCGAAAGGGTCCGGCGCGCCGCGCTTCAGTCCGGCCGAAGCAAAATAAATTTCGCGGCCGAAATAGTGCCGTGCGATCGCCTCGGCCATTGGCGATCGGACAGTATTCAGCGTGCAGGCGAAGAGTATCGATTGGGGGCGCGCCACGTTGCTAACGCGTTCTCATCGCTGGCTTGGCGCCGACTGCCGGTCCCGTTCGATGAACGCCGCAAGCTCCTTTGTCTGATCGGTGAAGAGTTGCAGCTCGTTGATGTCGAGCGGTTCGCTCAAGCGCTGCATGAGCAGCAGATCGCGGCCCTCCGAGAAAGCCGGCGCCAGACCACAAAAGAAAAATCCCAGCCTGCGCGCGCTCTCAACGAGGAGCGGCAAGCCAGGATCTTCGAGATGCGCCGAAAGCTGCATGGCGCGAGCCCCAAGTCCGCTGACATCGTTCGTCGCCTGCGCCAGTTCGATGGCGGCGTTAGAGCCGATCGTCTCGAATCGGATCCTGCCATAGCCTCCATCGTTGACAGCGATGCTCGTCATCGACCGCGTCTCTGTCGGTGTCCTGCCGCCGCTCAGTGAGACGCTGACGCCGAGGCTGTCGTACGTCGACGAAATGACATCGCGATATTCATTCGGCGCCACGATCTCGCATGTTCGCGCTGATTTCAGGAATCTGAACGTCAGAAGGAAACTCTGGCGCTGTCCGGCCGTCGGCACAGGCAAATCTTTAGAGTGCAGCGTCTCAGGCGCCGCGCCGAGCAGAATGGCGCAGGTCGGCATACCGGCGCGCTCGTCGTTACGCTGCGAAAATGTGTGAGTGGTGACAGGCTCGGCGTAGATTCCGACGAGCCCGAGTTTGACGGCCTCGTCGGTCAGCCGCTCGGTCATGCGCTCAAGGAGATGACGTCCGCGGTAAGACGGCAGCACGACCGCTTCGCCACGTTCGGCGATCAGCGCCCCAGGGTCGCGTTCGAGCGCCACATGTCCGATGACTTCACCGCGCGCATCGCGGCTCACCATCGGAATTAATTCTCCGTTCTCGACTTTCCGCCAGTAGCGATACGGCGAGAAGACTTCCCGGTGAACGTAATTATGTCCATAGACGGCGAGGAAGCAGCGCGCGATCGCCGCCGAGTCGCGCTCCTGAGGCGCGTCGATTTGCACGGCCTCTGTCGGCGCCGTGGCTGCGGCTTCGGAGATCGACGCCTCTACTCCAACCATTTCGCGAGAGGTCTCGATACTGCGATGAAGCGTGATCTCCCAGCCATCGACGCCGCGCTCGCGATAGGACAGACCGCCGCCCCGTTGCAGATGCGCGCCAAGCGAAGGAAGAATGGCGGAAAATCGGGAATGGCCGTACAGTAGAATTTTCGCTCGCACTTCGCCTTTGGACGACGAGAGAAGAACCGCGGCGCGTTCGGGTTGCCCACTCGACTGGCAAAGCACTCGCCAAATTTGCTCGGCGTCGCTAGCGATCAGGCTTGCAATCGCCGCAGGAACCTTTTCGACAAGCGACGCTTCGCGCACGAAGGCGCGTAGAAGTTCGCCGCCGTCCGCTTCCATCGACAGCCGCAGTTCGGCGAAGTGATCCGTATTGCCTTTGCCCATGCGACGAATTCCATAATGACAAATGCGACGTGACTCAGCGCCGCGCAACGCGGCGCTTCATCATTGCCGCGCTAAGCATTGCGCTCAGCCTTTCCAGTGCAGCGCCGTGATCAACGTGAAGAGGCGGCGCGCCGTGTCCTGATCCGTGTCGACTTTTCCTTTCAGGCGTTCAAGGAGAAGCTGCGCGCCTTCGTTGTGAAGACCGCGACGGCCCATGTCGATCGCCTCGATTCTGCTGGGCGTCGCATGGCGGATCGCCGCGTAATAGCTTTCGCAGATCATGAAATAGTCTTTGAGAATGCGTCTGAAAGGCGTCAGCGAGAGAATATGGGTGACGAGGCAGACGCCTCCCGCATCGCAGATCTTAAAGACGAGCTTCGCGTCGACGAGCGAAATCAGCAGCGCGTAAGGCCCGCCGTCGTAACCGACAAGCGAAAAGCTGTTTTCCTCGATAAGATCGTAAATCGCAATCGCGCGTTCATGCTCCTGATCGGCCGAACCGCGTCCGATCGAATTTTCATCGAGCGTGACGGAGATCAGCCGCTTCGACTCGTTTGAGTCCACGCCTCACGCCCCGAGCTGATTGAGGCGGATAGAAACCGAGCGCGCATGGGCCTGCAGACCTTCGGCGTCGCCGAGCGTCACGGCGGCGGCGCCGATGGCGCGCAGCGAGTCCGCGTCGCATTTGAGGATCGACGTGCGCTTGACGAAATCGAGCACGCTTAAGCCCGACGAGAAGCGCGCCGAACGCGCCGTCGGCAGCACATGGTTCGAGCCGCCGACATAATCGCCGACGGCCTCCGGCGTATAGGCGCCGATAAAGATCGCGCCAGCGTTCGAAACGCGCGCCGCGAGACCTTCTGCATCTTCACTAATGATTTCGAGATGTTCGGCGGCGATGCGGTCGGCGAGCGGAATGGCGTCGGCGAGAGTCTTCACGAGAATCGTCGCGCCATAGTCGCGCCAAGAGGCGCCGGCGATTTCCTTGCGCGAAAGCGTCGAGAGATGCCGTTCGACGGCGGCGACGACAGAGTCGGCAAGAGCGGCGTCATCGGTGATCAGAATCGATTGCGCGGATTCGTCGTGCTCCGCCTGCGCCAGCAGATCGGCGGCGATCCAGTCGGGATTGGCGGTCGCGTCGGCGAGGACCAGCACTTCGGAGGGTCCGGCGATCATGTCGATGCCGACCTGGCCGAACACCCGGCGCTTCGCCGCCGCCACCCAGGCGTTGCCCGGCCCAACGATCTTGGCGACAGGCGCGATGGTCTTCGTGCCATAGGCGAGCGCCGCCACCGCCTGCGCGCCGCCGATCCGATAGATTTCGTCGATGCCGGAGCGTTTCGCGGCGGCGAGCACCAGCGGCTCGACATGGCCGCCGGGCGTCGGAACCACCATGACGATGCGCTTTACGCCGGCGACTTTCGCCGGCACGACATTCATCAGCACTGAAGAGGGATAGGCGGCGGTGCCGCCGGGCACATAGAGACCCACGGAGTCGAGCGGCGTCCAGCGCCAGCCGAGTTCGACGCCGGCGGCGTCGCGAAAGCGCAAATCCTGCGGCCTCTGCCGCTCGTGAAAGGCGGTGATGCGCTCGAGCGCCAGATCGAGCGCCGCAAGCTGCTCGGACGAGCATTTGGCTTCCGCCGCTGCGACCTCTTCGCGAGAGACCGCGATTCCGGTTTCCTCAAGGTCGATGCGGTCGAATCGCTTGGAATAGTCGACGAGGGCCGCATCCCCGCGAGCGACGACGTCCTCGATGATGCCGCGAACGGTCGCATCGACGTCCTGCGACGCCTCCCGCTTCATAGCGAGCAATGACACGAAACGCTGTTCAAAATCGGGCGCCGAGGCGTCCAAACGCAGGGTCATGATCCTCTCCAGCCGGAAGTTCGGCTGTCATGGCCCTCGGCGAGCGTCCTCGTCAAGTTCGCCGCCGAAATCATGGATCGGCCGGGCGGCGACTTTCCAACGCGGACCCATGTCGCAAAGTTGCGCCTCGACGCATTCAACCTCCAGCGCGATCGACGCGCCGCCGGCGAAATAGAGCCGGATGACCCCCGACGGCGGCTCGGCGTCAGGCTCGAAAGTGACCGCGAGCAGCTCAAGAATGGCGTCCAGCCGGTCGCGAGCGACGCGCTGGCAACGCACGCGCTGAACGCCCTCGAAATGGAGGCCGCAGCGGCAGCGCTCCAGACGTCCGTCAAGCTCGGCGGCCCAATCGAAACGCGACCCGATGAGGGCGAACCGACGCTTCTCGGGAATAAACGCGATGTCGCCGACACGCACCAGAGCGTCCTGCAAATGCGCCGACAAGAGCGAAAGGTCCTCGCTGTCGAGCGCGTGGAGGCGCAAAGCGGGCGCGCTACAAGGCCGGCTGGGTGGCTCCATATCCTCTCCTCCTTCGCCCGATATGGCGAAGGGCGCCGGGGGACGCAACCCTATGCGCGGCGCTGGCGGCAATATTGGCCAACGACCGTTCTATCTCCTGACCACAGCCCTCGCCCTGAGGAGCGCGCGCAGCGCGCGTCTCGCACTGAGCGAACTGCCTCAATCCTGAAACGGATTGTGCACGAGGATCGTGTCCGCGCGCTCGGGGCTGGTCGAGAGCAAAGCGACCGGCGCCCCGATCAGCTCTTCAATGCGGCGAACATATTTGATCGCCTGCGCCGGCAGATGCGCCCAGGAGCGCGCGCCGCTCGTCGATTCCTTCCAGCCGGGGAAGCGCTCATAGATCGGCTGCACCCGCGACTGCGCCGCCTGCGAGGCCGGCAGGCGCTCGATGCGCTTGTCGTCGAGCATGTAATGCGTGCAGATTTTGATCTCGTCGAAACCGTCAAGAATATCGAGCTTCGTCAGCGCGACGCCATTGATGCCCGACGTCTTCACCGCCTGACGCGTCAGCACGGCGTCGAACCAGCCGCAACGCCGTCGACGCCCCGTGTTGGTGCCGAATTCGCGGCCGCGATCGCCGATCAATTGGCCGATCTCGTCATGAAGCTCGGTCGGGAACGGACCGCCGCCGACGCGCGTCGTATAGGCCTTGGCGATGCCGAGCACATAGCCGATGGCGCCGGGGCCGAGCCCCGAGCCGCTCGCCGCCGAAGCGGCGACCGTGTTGGACGACGTCACATAAGGATAGGTGCCGTGGTCGACGTCGAGCAACACGCCCTGCGCGCCCTCGAAGAGGATGCGCTTGCCGGCGCGGCGATTGTCTTCGAGCAGCTCCCACACCGCGTCCATGAACGGCAGGATACGCGGCGCGACGCTGAGCAGCTCCTCGCGCAAGGCGTCCGCATTGACTTCGGGCAGGCCAAGGCCGCGCCGCAGCGGATCGTGATGAGCGAGCAGACGGGTGATCTTATCGTCGAGCAGATCAGGCTCGGCGAGGTCCATGAGGCGGATCGAGCGGCGTCCGACCTTATCTTCATAGGCGGGGCCGATCCCGCGCTTGGTGGTGCCGATCTTCACGCCGTTGCCGGCGGCCTCCTCGCGATGCGCGTCGAGCTCGCGATGCAGCGAAAGAATGAGCGGCGCGTTTTCGGCGATCTTGAGATTCATCGGCGAAATCTCGACGCCCTGCTCCCGCAGCCGGTCGATCTCGCCGACGAGAAAATGCGGATCGACGACGACGCCATTGCCGATGACGGAAAGCTTGCCCGGCCGCACGATTCCCGAAGGCAGCAAAGCAAGCTTATAGGTCACGCCGTCGATAACGAGCGTGTGCCCGGCGTTATGCCCGCCCTGAAAGCGCACGACGACATCGGCCTCAAGCGACAGCCAGTCGACGATCTTGCCCTTGCCTTCGTCGCCCCATTGGGCGCCGACCACCGCCACATTCGCCATGGCCGAACTCGATCTCCAAACAGAAAAAGCCCCGCGCGGTAACGCCGGGGCTCGTTACCGACGGGGTTTAGCGTAATGACGCGCGCCGGTAAAGCGTGCGTTACGCCAGTCTTTCGCCGGCGCGACCAGGGTGCTAGCATATATAAAATATGCTAGCAGGATCGTCCAATGGCTCGCCAACTCAACATACGCAGCGACGAAGGCTACGACATTGCGCATCGGCTGGCGCAACGGCTAGGCAAGACGACGACCGAGGTCGTCGTGTCGGCGCTGCGGGAGTATCAAGCCCAACGGCGTATCGCGAGCGCCAGTGTGACGGCCGCGGAGGCCGAAACGAATTATCGCGCGCTGATGAAAGCCGTCTCGGCGGCGCATGCGAAAGCGCCGGCGAAAATTCTGACTAGTGAAGAAATGTACGACGAATCTGGACTGCCGAAATGATTGCAGTCGATTCGTCGGCGATTTTCGCGATCCTGTTACGAGAGCCGGAAGGCGCAAGTTTCGCCCGCATCCTCTCCGAAAACGACTGCGTCGTCGGCGCGCCGACTCGGCTGGAGACCTATATGGCGGTCCGCGCGCGAAGCGCGGACGCCCATGTCGCAAATCTCGAACGCATTTTCGGCTGGAAGAACATCCGAACCGAAGCCTTAACGCAGGAACATTACGAAGCGGCCAGCGCCGCTTACGACAGATATGGCAAGGGGCGCGGACATCCGGCGCAACTTAATTTCGGCGATTGCCTCTCCTATGCCGTCGCGAAAGTCGGCTCACTGCCGCTGCTTTACAAAGGCGAGGATTTCACGCGCACGGATATTGACGCCGCCTGGACGCCCGAGGCCCCGTAACGCCTATCCCCGGTGATAGGGATGGCCCGACAAGATCGTCATCGCCCGGTAAATCTGCTCGGCTGCCAGAATGCGCGCCAATTGATGCGGCAGCGTCATCACGCCGAAGGAGAAAATCGCGGCGGCCTGAGCGCGCACGCTTTCATCGAGGCCTTCGGCGCCGCCGATTGCAAACCGGAGCGCCTTGCAGCCTCTATCGCGTTCGGAGGCGATGAATTGCGCAAAGGCGACGCTCGTTATCGCCCTGCCCCGCTCGTCGAAGGCCACAAGACGCGAGTCGGCGGGCAACGCCGCGAGCAATTCCGCGCCTTCGCGCGACGCGCGCTCGGCCGCCGAGGCGGCTTTGCTCTCGTCAATCTCCTTGAGCTCCAAGCCTTCGAGGCCCAGCCGTTGGAAGGCGCCGATACGCTCGGCGTAGCGCGCGTAAAGTTCTCGCTCAGGGCCGGCTTTGAGCCGGCCGACGCAAATCAGTCCCAGTTTCATCCAGCGCCAGTCGAAACAGAAGCGAAACAAGCGACCCAAAAGGAACGCCCGTCAGTTCCCGTCAGACCAAGCGAATCTCCACCGGACGGTCGCCGCCCCACATCTTTTCGAGATTGTAGAACTGGCGCACCTCGGGACGGAAAATGTGGACGATGACGTCGCCGGCGTCGATCAGCACCCAGTCGCACTGGGACAGGCCCTCGACACGCGGCGCAACGACGCCCGCGGCCTTCAGGGCCTTGATCGCTTTGTCGGCGATGGCGCCGACATGCACGGTCGAGCGGCCCGTCGCGATGATCATATCATCGGCGAGGGCGGTCTTTCCGCGCAGATCGATGGAGACGATGTCCTCGGCCTTCGTTTCGTCCAGGCTGGCGAGAACCTTTTGCACGATTGAACCGGTCAACGGCGCGCCTGCGCCTATTTCCGGCCGGAGCGGACTAAGTCCCGCCCCCGGATGAACACCTGTCGGCAGCGTTGCAACCCTCATGCTTCGCGGCCCAAAGCCCGCGAGAGAGCCGGCCGCGACCCAAGGATGGGGCCCTTCGTAAAAATTTGCAATAGAAACTACGGTGTTGCCGAGCGGGGCTTAAGAAAAAAACCCGGCTCGGGCGCCGGGTTTTGGAAGGCGGTTCGGGCTAATCGAGAGGCGGGAGGAACCTCAAAGCCGGAACATTCGAAGCATAATCGATTTGCGCCGAAAGCGTAGGACGAAATTGTCGAGGTTCGCTCGGGCGCGGTGAAAAAGCGGGGAAAAGCTGCTCAATCGAGCCCGCGAGAGCCCGGGAGAGACGCGAGATCCGGCCAAGTTAACAAAGCCTTGCGACACGACTTGTCCCGCCAGTTGTGAAATTGCAACACAAGTCAAGTTTGTTGCTGAAGCGCTGCTTTTCACTCGCTACATTGTGGCGAAATCACGGAATTAGGACCATAGAGCCGCTAGTGGCGCGTGATTCGAGCGCGGCATGCACCTTGGCCACATCGGCGAGCGGAAACTGCGCCGGTTCGGCGAGGTCCACGTAGCCCTGCTTCACCGCATGGACGAGATCGTCCATCATCTCCTCATAGTCGCGCCGGCGCGCGATATGGGTGAAAAGCGACGGCCGGGTCGCATAAAGCGAGCCTTTCAGCGCTAGAAGGCCGATGTCGAAAGCGGCGATCGGACCTGAGGCTGAGCCGAAGCTGACGAACATGCCGAATGGCTTCAGACAATCGAGCGAGGCTGGAAAAGTCGCGCGCCCGACGCCGTCATAGACCACGTCGCACAGTTTGCCTTTGGTGAAGTCCCGCACGCGTTCGACGAAGTTTTCCTCCCGATAGAGGATCGTGTGCTTGGCGCCCGCGTCCTCCGCGATCTTCGCCTTTTCAGCGGAACCGACGGTAGCGATGACTTTCGCGCCGAGCGCATTGGCCCATTGGCAGAGGATTTGTCCGACGCCGCCGGCGCCGGCATGGACGAGGACGCGATGACCTTTCTTCACCTTGAAGGTCCGGCGCAAGAGGTATTGCGCGGTCAGGCCTTTCAGCATCATCACCGCGCCCTGCTCATAGGAGAAAGACTTCGGCAGATGAATGACTGAGTCGGCTGCGATGTTGCGCGCTTCCGAATAGCCGCCGAGCGCGCCTACATAGGCGACCCGATCTCCGACTTTGAAGGACTTCACATTCTCGCCGACCGCGATGACGTCACCGGCGCCTTCATGTCCGGGGATGAACGGATAGTCGGCCGGATAAGCGCCGGTGCGGCGGTAGATGTCGATGTAATTGACGCCAATGGCGCGCTGACGGATCTGCACTTCGCCGGGCGCGGGCGCCGGGAGATCAACGTCCTCCAGGACGAGCGCTTCTGGTCCGCCAGGATGATGCACGCGAATCGCCTTAACCATCGATCTCTCCTTTCGCGACCGCGCCGCCCTCCCGAAAAAGCGGCAAAGCCAGAAAATAACATCCTGCCGCCACCAGAACCGCCTTTACGGCAAAGGAGGCCGCTGCAAGATCCTGCATGACCGCCGCCATTGCCGCCGCCGCCCAGATCGCGGTGACGGCGATCGTCACGAGGCGGAGCCGCTTGACGCGCAGCGGATGAATAAAGACGACCGGAATGAACATGAAAGCCGTCGCAGCCAAAACGACCACGAGGCTCGCATTCGCCGGAAGCCGCAAGACAAGAAGATAGAACACGACGACGTTCCAGAGCGCCGGGAATCCGCGAAACCAATAATCACGCGTCTTCATGCGCCGATCGGCGAAATAGAGCGCCGAACACGCGCAGACCACTGCGCAAACAGGTCCGGCGAGCGCCGGCTCGATAAGGCCTGAACGCCACAGCGCCGCGAGCGGCGTGACCACATAATTGAGAAAATCGACGACAAGGTCGAGCGCGACGCCGTCGATGAAAGGCGCCGTTTCGGTCACTTTGAGACGCCGCGCCAGCGTTCCGTCGACGGCGTCGATGATGAGCGCAACGCCAAGCCAGGCGAACATCGCCGCGAAGCGGCCTTCCGCCGCAAGGAATAGCGCAACGAGGCCGAGCGCCGCGCCGCTCGCCGTGAAGAGGTGGACGGAAAGGCCGATGAGGCGGGAAGACGTCACGAGGGCGGCCGGAGAGTGGAGCAGTGGGAGGCGGAGACTACACCGCCGCTCGCGCCAGACCAAAGCCGCCCTGCTCGCGCTCTGAAACATCTGCCGCTATAACAGGCGGAGGAGACCGACTGAGATGGAAACGGCGCAAGAAGACAGCAGATCAGAAATTCTCGTCGCCGGCGCCGGGTCGACCGGCCTCGCCGCGGCGCTGGCCTTCGCGCGCGCAGGATTCAAAACGACGCTCGCCGGCCGGATTCCGCCGCCGCTGCCAGGCCGCACCGTCGCCTTGTTCGAAGCATCCATCCGATTTCTCGACGCCATCGGCGCACTAGAACGAGTCAAGGCGCAGGGTTGCCCGGTCGAAGCGATCCACATGGTGGACGACACCGATCAGTTTCTGCCGGTGCCGGAACTCAGCCTGCGCGCCCGCGAAATTGGCCTGTCGGCGCTTGGCGTCAATGTGTCCAATGACGAACTCGTCGCGATCCTGCTGGATCTCTGTCGCAATCGCCCCGAAATCGAGATCGTCGACGCCGACATTGCGGATTACGAATTCAACAGCGACAGCGCCGTCGCCATTCTCGCCGATGGGCGGCGCCTGAAAGCGGATTTCATCGTCGCGGCGGATGGACGCAACAGCCGCGCGCGCGCCGTCGCCGGAATCGACGTGAAGGAATGGACCTATCCGCAGATGGCGCTGACCATGCTTCTGCGCCACGAATTCCCGCACGAAAATATCTCGACGGAATATCACACCCGCTCAGGGCCATTTACGCTTGTGCCGCTGCCCGCACGGGAGGACGCGCCATATCGTTCGAGCCTCGTCTGGCTGATGAGCGTCGCTGAGGCGCGGCGCCGCCTCGCCAAGCCGCGCGAGGAGCTCGAATATGAAATCGAGGATTACGCCAAATCGGAACTTGGCGCGATGCGCATCGAGGGCGACATCGGTCAATTCCGCATGGGCGGCATGCAGGTGTCGAAACATGCGACCGGGCGCCTCGCGCTGGTCGGCGAAACCTGTCACATCTTTCCGCCGATCGGCGCGCAAGGGCTGAATTTGAGCCTGCGCGACGTGGCCGACCTCGAAGATTGTCTCGCGAGCGTCGATCTTAAAAATTCGCGCGAGTTGTCGCGCGCGCTCGCGCGCTATGACCGTCACAGACGCGCCGACATCGGCTTCAGGACGCATGGCGTCGACCTGCTGAACCGGTCGCTCATCATTCCCTATCTGCCGGTCGATTTACTGCGGGGCGCGGGCTTCATCGCCATGGCGGCGCTCGGTCCGCTGCGGCGCGCCGTCATCCGCGAGGGCGTGCTGCCGCACCTCGTGTTGCCGCGGCTAATGCAGCGGCCGGCGCAGAGGCAAGAAATCGCCGGCGCTCCGCAGCGGCGCGCCGGCTGGCGATCTTAAACGGGAAGCGATTGGCGTCGCGAATAACGCGGCGCTACTTCGCGCTGATTTCGATTTTCTTTTCTTCTTTCTTGGCTTCCATCGTTTTCGGCAGCGTGATTTTCAGCACGCCCTTTTCGAAGTCCGCCGTGATCTTCTCCTGGTCGACGCCTTCGGGAACCCTAAAGGCGCGACGGAAGGAGCCATATCGGCGCTCCGAACAATAATAGCCTTCCTTCTTTTCTTCTTTTTCTTCGTTCTTCTCGCCAGAGATCGACAAGACGCCGTTCGAAAGCTTCACGTCGACGCTCTTTTCATCGAGTCCAGGCAGTTCGGCGGTGATCTCATATCCGCCATCCTTCTCGACGAAATCGACCGGCGGGCTCGCCGGCCATTGCGACATCAGCCGCTCGAAGGGTTGAAAGTCGGCGAGGCCTCGGCGCGACGGAAAGTCGTCAAACAGACGATCGAACTGACGCCGGAAGGATTCAAAAGGATGCCAATCGAAAATGCCGGGGCTCTGCGCGGGTTGCTTCGTTGGTAGCTTACTTTCTTCAGCCATGCTGATCTCCCTCGTGGACGGACGATCGCCGAGCACTCGCAAATTCAGCAGCGACGGAGCTGACGATCATTGTGGAATCGTTAGTGAAGTGGAGCGTCAGTGGTGTGACTTCAAGGCGCTCCTTTGCGCCAATTTGTCGCGATCAAGCTCGTCGAACTCGCTGAGCGACAACAGTCCGGCGTCCCCGCCAGACGACGCGGTATTGACCGTCAGCGTCGTCTCATGAAGGAAGCGCAGCAGATAATCCGGCCCGCCTGCTTTAGGGCCGGTGCCGCTTAGGCCAAATCCGCCGAAAGGCTGACTGCCGACGACCGCGCCGATCATATTACGGTTGACATAAATGTTGCCGGCGGGCGCTTCGCGCGACAGCGCGCGGATGCGCTGTTCGATGCGCGTATGCATGCCCAGCGTCAGCCCGTATCCGCCGGCTTCGATGTCAGCGAGCAGTTGCGACAGATTCTCAGAGCGCCAGGTCGCGACATGCAGCACAGGCCCGAAGATCTCCTCCTGCAAATCCTGCACTCGATCGAGCCTGACGATATGCGGCGCGACGAATGTTCCTGTCGTGGGTGCAGCACCGGCGTAGAGAATTCGCCCGGCTGCGCGCTGACGTGACAGATAGGCGTCGAGTTTCGCTTTCGCCTCTGCATCGATCACCGGACCGACATGCGCGCCGATCTCGCGCGGATCGCCGACGCGCAACTCGCGCGCCGCGCCGATCAACGTCTCGAGACAGGCAGGCGCGATCTCCTCTTGCAGGCACAAAAGACGCAAGGCCGAGCACCGCTGCCCGGCCGACCGGAAGGCGGAGGTCAAAACGTCGTCGACGACCTGTTCGATCAGGGCCGTTGAATCGACGATCATCGCATTGATTCCGCCTGTTTCGGCGATGAGCGGCGCAATCGGCCCTTCCCGCTCGGCGAGCATGCGGTTGATCCGATGCGCGACCTCGACTGAACCGGTGAAAACAACGCCGGCCGTCAGCGGATCGGCGACAAGCGCCGCGCCGATCGCGCCGTCGCCCGGAGCGAACTGAAGCGCGTCATTCGGAACGCCCGACTCGCGCAGGAGTTCGATCGCCATGGCCGCGACGAGCGGAGTCTGCTCGGCAGGCTTGGCGACGACGGCGTTTCCAGCGACGAGCGCGGCGGCGATCTGGCCAATGAAAATCGCGAGCGGGAAGTTCCAAGGCGAGATGCAAATGAAGACGCCGCGCCCATGACGGCGCAGAACATTGGCTTCGCCCGTCGGCCCCGGCAGTAGCGTATCGGCGCAGACAATGCGCGCCTGGCCGGCGTAGTAGCGGCAAAGATCGGCCGCTTCGCGCACTTCTGCGAGCGCGTCGTCGAGAGTCTTGCCGCCTTCGCTTTGCAACAGCGCGATCAGCGGGCCGCGTCGCGCCTCTATCAGATCGGCCGCACGCGCGATTATCTGCGCGCGCGCTTCGAAAGGAGTCCTGACCCAGGCCGGAAAGGCGCGCGCTGCCGCGGCGACCGCGGCATGCGCCGTAGCTTCGTCCGCCTCAACGACCTGACCGACGATGGCGCCATCGATCGGCGACAAGACAGCGCGTGGAGCGACACGCGTCTCGACGCTGGGGCGTGCGGAAGGCGAAGGGAAAGGCGCGCGTGTCTCTTGGATCAGCGCCGCAAGGGCGGTCCGATCGCCAAATTCCACGCCTTTCGAATTGGCGCGAAGCGGCAAGTAGATTTCGCTCGGCAGAAGCAGACGCGGATGGCGCGCCTGACCCGGCGCGCCGAGCGCTTCGTAGGGGTCAGCGACAAGCGCGCTTTCTGGCGTATCGGGATCGGCGGCGCGCGCGACGAACGAAGAATTGGCGCCGTTCTCGATCAAACGCCGTACAAGATAGGCGAGAAGATCGCGGTGCGGACCGACCGGCGCATAGATTCGAACGGCGGCGTCGCTCACCTCGGAAAGCGAGTCATAGAGCTGCTCGCCCATGCCGTGCAGGCGCTGAAACTCGAAGTCGCGCCGCCCATTCGCCATCGTCAGAACGGCGGCGACGCTGCGCGCGTTATGCGTGGCGAATTGCGGGAAGAGCCGTGATTGAGCGAAGAGCTGCGCGGCGCAAGCGTCGAAATTAAGATCGGTCATCGCCTTGCGCGTGAACACCGGATAGTCGGCAAGGCCGCGCTCCTGGGCGCGCTTGATTTCACTGTCCCAATAGGCGCCCTTGACGAGGCGCGCCATGAAGCGCCGATGGTGAGCTTCCGCGAGCGAGGCGACATAGTCGATCACCGCCGACGCGCGCTTCAGATAGGCCTGCACCGCGAGCCCGAATCCGTCCCAGCCAGAAAGAGATGGGTCTTCGACGACCCGCGCGACGACATCCAGCGAAAGTTCGAGGCGATCCGCCTCCTCCGCATCGATGGTGAAAGCGAGATTGTGTTCTTTGGCGAGGCGCGCCAGATCGAGGACTCGCGGCGGCAACTCCCGCAACACGCGTTCGCGCGAGATCGCCTCGTAGCGCGGATGCAACGCCGAAAGCTTGATCGAAATTCCGGGCCGCGCAGGAAAGCCTGAGCTCCCGGCTGAATCGCCGATGGCGTGGATGGCGTGGGCGTAGGCCTCAAAATAGCGTTCGGCGTCTTCCGCCGTCCGGGCGCCTTCGCCGAGCATGTCGTAGGAGAAGCGCTCACGCCGTCCCTGCGCGCGCCTGATCGCCGCTTCGATGGTTTCGCCGAAAACGAAATGGGCGCCCATCAGCCGCATCGCCTGGCGGGCGGCGGTCCGCAGCGCAGGCAGGCCGAGACGGCGGGCGAGATCGGCGACAAGCCCGCTCGGCTCCGTCACGTCGACGATGCGCGCCGAAAACCCCAGCGCGAAGGCGCAGGCCTGAACCAGCAACGCGTCGCTCGACGACTCGTGGTGGGAGAAATCGCCCTCAGCGAGCTTGTCGGCGAGGAGCTGATCGGCCGTAGCGTCGTCGGGAACGCGCAGCAGCGCCTCGGCGAGCGCCATTACAGCCAGACCCTCTCGCGACGAGAGTGAGAATTCGTGAAGGAAGTCTTCGACGCCGCCAAGCGGATCGCGTTTGGTACGAATGCCGCGCACGAGCGTCAGCGCAGTTTCTTCGATCGTTCGCAGGGTCGCAACGTCCGGACGCGACTTTAGGAAAGCTTCAGCGAAGCTTTCGTCGGGGGGCGCGTAAGGCGCTGCAAAAGGCGCCGGCCGATCGTCTATCCGGTTCATTCGTCATGGAGTCGACCGCGCCCGAAGGCATCGATCAAATCTTATCGCCATCAGCTCCCGGCCGCGCGCAACGCCATTTGGTGACGGTCAGTTGCGGATGATCGCCGGACCACTGAGCGATATAAGGCATCGCTTGCATCATGCAATTGTTGGTTGAGCCCGTGACTGATTCCAAAACGATTTTGCGCTCGTCGCAGGCGGCGGGCTGCGCCAGCGTGCATACAGTAAGAATGAGTTCGACGAAATTCATCGCAATCTCCTTGCTAGAGCGCGCTGCGAAAAAGTGGAATCCGGTTTTTCGCGTAAAGCGCGCTCTAAACTTTCGGAATCGATCACGTTATCTGCATTTGGGCGACTTCGCCCAAATGCAGCGTGATCTAGGCGCCCGCTTGGCAGGCGTTCGCTTCCTAGCAAGGGTAAGGCCGATCAGTCGGGGGTCAATATCTCGCCCTTGCCGTAAACCGCCGTGTCGCCCCCATAGCGGCGGAGCTTGCACGAGAGGAGCTCGGCGGCCACGGCGCTATGATCTCTCAGGCTACGCGCCAAAAATCGCGTGAAAGTAAGCTCCTGCGGGCCGCAGTCGACATAGGTCGGCCCGAAGCAGCCGCCGCGGGCGAGCACGATGGAGCCGCGCTTGTTGAGATAGCCGATCCGACCCTTGGCCTCGCCCAAAACGAAGATCGTGCCGGCGATAACGCGCGCGCCGGCATCTTCGCCAGTGTCGCCTTCGATAACGATAATGCCGCGGCGCAGCCGGTCGCCGGCGCGGGCGCCGGCATTGCCGCGCACGATGACGCGCCCTCCGGCCATCCCGGCGAGTTCGCCGGCGAGCGGACCGGCGAGGAAATCGCCGGCGTCGCCCTTGATCTCGATATCCGCGCCAAGGTTGCCGGAAGCCACATGCGGACCGGCATTCCCCGCGATGGTGATCTTCCCGCCCTTGGCAAGACGGCCGCACTGCGCGCCGACATCGCCTTCGACATGGATTTCGAAGCCGGGCAGAAGTTTCGTGCCGAGAAGATCGAAGCGCGACGAGCCGCCTTCATAGCGAAGGGTCTTCAGATCGCCTTCGGAAATCTTGAAAAGGTCCCCGACTTTCGTCGAAATGCGCGTGACGCCGATCTCGATCTCTTCGATCTGCGAAACGGACTTTCCGGCAAGACGATCGGGCGTCAGCGCGGAAAGATCGACGCGCTGCGGCGGCTCCTGGCGAAGCGTGAAGGTAAAGGGCTTCACGGCAGCAGATCCTTCAGATGATAATGGAACGGCCCGAGCTTGCCGCCGTAATTGCCGGCGCCGACGCGCTTTGCGCCCTGCTCCGGCCCCATCTCGATGATGGCGTGAAGCCCCGCGCGCATCGCCTCGCGCACGGCGTTATCGGTCAGCCCGTCGATGACGATTTCGAGCACGCAGCCGATATCCGCATCGAGCGCGCTCTTCGTGACGCCACGCAGCGTCGGACAATAAGCGTCATTGGTCGAAGCGCTCATGCCCTTATATTGCGAACCCACCTTGGAGCCCGAGCGCACGATGCCGCCCGGGAACGGCGCAATAGCGTCGGCGACGCCGTCGATCGCCGATACGGCGGCTTCGGTCGCGCGCATGGTCTTGTCCCAGTCCGCGCCCATGATCAAAAGATTGCCGCCGCCCACGGATTTCTTCGTGAGCCCGACCTTGCCCTCGCAGAAGAACTCTCCGTCCATCACCGGCACGCGCCAGTAGCGCCGGCCGTCGACGACCTTGGACATCTGCCACTTGTCGCCGAATTGGCGCACCGCGTCGCCGACCTTGATTTCGAATTCGCCGGCGACCGTTGAATAAACCGCGGAGCCCGGGCAGGTCAGAACGCATTGGCCGAGTCGATTGACGAGCTGCTTCTCGGCGTCCTTCGACGACATGGCGAAGAGCAGCGCCCGCACGCCGGGACGTCCATCCGGCGTTTCTTGTGGCGGCACTTCGCAATCAATCCCGGCCTCACAGCCGCAGCCGATGACCGACGTCGCAAAGCCCGTCATCGTCAGCGCCGCCTGCCGCGCCCATTTGGCGTTCGGCGCGGTGATCAGAATGCCTGTCCCGCTCATCGGGAAGGCTTCGGCGAAATTGTCGTCTATGCGAACGCCATTGCGAACTATATCCGGCATGGAACCTCCGCAAAGGCGTCCTTGTGCGGCAACGCGGCGTCAGGCACGTCGAAAATGCTGCGCGGCAGACCGTAAAGATCGTCGTAATAGGAATCGAGGCGCTTCGTAATCTGCTGATCGTAGCGCGGACGAATATGCAGCGTCTTGCCGCGCGTATAATGCGAGACTTCGCCATCGCGCACAATGAGATTGCCGTCCTTGAACACGAGGGCCGCGCGGCGGAACATGCCGGCGACGTCGCGTCGCGGCTTATAAACGGCGATGTCGGCGACGGCGCCGGCGCCGAGCCGGCCGCGGTCTTCAAAGCCGAAGAGCTTCGCCGCGCCGGAGCGGCTCATCTGCGCGATTTCGTAAAGCGTGTATTCGCGCGAGATCGAGGGGAGCGTCGTGTGCTCCAGCACGTCCGCCGGCAGGCGCGAGAGATATTGCGCGCGAAGGTCGGCGCTCATCAGCAGCGCGAAGAGTTCCGGATAGGTCGTGAACGGCCCGCCGTTCGGATGGTCGGTGGTGAAGAACACCTGCTCGGGATTGTCGATGAGCAGAAAGAGCTCCAGCCCCGCCGCCCATTGAATCGCGTTGTAGTAGTTCGAAATCTTATAGGCGTAGGGAACGATGCCGCCGCCATTGGCGTCGCCATCGAAGATCGCGCCCTTCTTCGGGATCGCGCCGGGCAGGCTGTTGAACTGTTTCAGAACGTCGGACGAGATCGTCACGGTGTCGGAAAACATCACCTGGCCGACGTCGACGCTGACATTCTTATTGGCGTTGACCTTCTCCGCGAAAAGCGCGCCGGCCGACGAGAAGCCGTTCTTGCCCTCCTTGCCATAGGCGTAAAACTGCACATGGGCGAGATGGAGCGGCAGGCCCTGCGCCGCGTCGATCGTCGCGAGCGCCGTGTCGATATTGCCGGCGAGACCCAGATTGTTCATGTGCAGATGCAGCGGATGGGCGATGCCCACCGCCTGTGTCGCCTTCTGCAACGCCTGGAAAATCTGGCGCGACGTCAGCCCGTAAAAGGGCACGACGTCGTCAAGCCCGAAGGCGCGCATGTTCTCCTTAAACGCTTCGACGCCGCCGGGATTGATGCACTTCAGACCGAGCGAACGGGTGTGCTCGACGGTCTGCGCGACATAATCGTTGACGGCGCCGTCCTTCTCGCCGTCGCGCAGCATGCCGAGCAGAAAGTCGTCATTGCCAAGAACGGTGAGCGCGCCCTTGTCGATGATCGGCACGTCGTTGAATTCGAGATGAGTCTGCAAGGCGTGATGCGGCGCCATCGCCGGTTCGACGACCGTTGTGAAGCCCATCTGCGCATAGAGACGGCCAATCTCGTAGCTCGACCATTTGGCGGTCGAAAGCGGCGTGCCGGCAAGCCGCGCCCGAATCGCGCGATGCAGTTCCGGCAACAGCAATCGCGCCGTGTTCACATTGCCGCCGGCGATGTGGGAATGAATGTCGATCGCGCCGGCCATGACGACATGGCCGGAAACATCGATCTCCTCATCCGCGCTACGGCCCGCCGGGCGCTCGACGATGAGCCCGTCCTCAAACCACACGTCGCCGATGGCGTCCTGCCCGGTCGCCGGATCGACGATATGGCCGCCGCGCAAAACTGTCAGCGCCATGCGCCCTCCGAAACTTCCGCCATGATGGCGCCGATCGCCTGCGCGACGCTCGGCGCGTTGGTCGGCGCGCTTGCTTTGCGCAGCGTCATGCCGCCGGTTTCCTGAGTCATCAGCACCGCGTCATGGGTGACGCCGGGCTGACCCACCTCGATGAACAGCCCGCGAGACGGCGCGGCGTGCGACGGCGCGAGCGTAATGAGCGGAATATCGGCGCGGGACCAGGCGGGTTTCTCGCCGTCAAAGGCGGAGATCCACAGCGCCGCATCGGCCTCGCCGCTGTCGACGAGCCGCGAGGCTTCGAAACGCCACGGATCATGCTCCGGATAACCGCGGCCAAAGCCCGTGCGCGGCGGAAAACCCGTCATCCAACCGGCTGTTTGAGTGACGCCCGAAGCGCCGCTGCGGCCGCCGATATGAACGCCGGTAAAGCGCGTCGTGGCGTTGAGCTCGATAACCAGACCCTGCAGCATCTCGATCGCCAGCGGGTCGAGCGTGGACGCCGACCAGACGAACACGCCAAAGCGCGCATTCTTTAGCGTCTCCATGAGGCCATCGATGAGGCCGACCTTTTCGGCGTCGAGCGCCACTGGCCGTCCGCCGAATCGCGCGCGCCACGCCGCGAGCACGCCCGAAAGCTCATGCGCGGAGGCGGGGATGACCTTTGCGCCAGGGACGGCGCTCGCCTCGTCTCCTTCCGGCCCAAGCCAAATCACCTTGCGCGGTTGCTCCGCCTGCGCGCCGCGGCGCGGCGGCTGCGAAAGCGCAAGCCGTTCCAACATTCCCGGCCAGGCGCGCGTCAGCCCGGGGCCGATCAGCACGACGCAATCGCCGCGCAAGCGCGCCTCATTCGCCGTCGTCGTGAACATGCCGAAAGAGCGCTTGACGTCGATGTCGGCGAGCGTTTCGCGCGACGCGAGATGGTCGAAGGCGCCCCTCAGTTGCTCGGCCAAAAGGATGGCGGCGCGCGCTCCGGCGACGTCGGCGCCAAGGCCGGCGACAAGCGGAAAGGCTGCGCCGCTGAGAATTTTGGCGGCGTGTCGATAGGCGTCGTCAAGCGCAATCGCCTTGCCGTTGAGCGTCGCTGTCTCCATTCCTACCCCGATTTGCGACCTGCCCCGGCCAAGCTTGTCGCGTATCGGCGAATTGAGCGCTATCCATTTGTTTTTTAGCGCCTACTCGCCAAGCCGGGGCGGCTCCTCCCGTGTTTCGCTTATGCCTAGCAGCCGTCACGGCGACTGTCGAGACGTTCGGCTGCGTCATTTGCATCAGCACCTGCCGCGGCGACTTTGACGGCCGTCGTGGAACAGATGCATTGTGCGCCGCATCGCATTTGCGAAGCCGCTGCGATCATGCTAAATGCTGCGCCGAGCTTAAACCTGCAGGCGCAACGCCCACATAAGCAGGCAGAGCCGGAAAGAGTCCTAAGACGGAGGAAAACAATGGCCTGGACGACTCCCGTGATTGTCGAAGTTTGCGTCGGCATGGAAATCACCAGCTACGAGTCCGCCGAGATCTAATTTCGGCGCGGCCTTCCTTCGAAGGCGCCATCGAATTTTCAAATCGGGCCGGCAAGAAGAGCGCTGCGTTAAGCGGATTGCGCTTTTCGATTTGCCGGCTCGATTTTTTTGATCGGCGATCAGGAACAGGAGGCCGAAGTGCGCTCGTCTACTTTCTTCATCGCCTTCCTCTGCGCGCTGTTCGTCGTTGCGACGGCCGGAGCTGAAAGTCCGAACGCGAAAACCCTTCTTGAGGACGCGAAGCGGAATTTTCAGCCAATCGTGGCTCCTTCCGCCGTCGGCGATCCCATGGCCGCCGCACGCGTCGAACTTGGTCGCCGGCTCTTCTTTGAAAATCGCGTGTCGATGGACGGCAACGTCAGTTGCGCCCATTGCCATCTACCGGAGAAACAGGCGAGCGACGGACTGCCGAAGGCGATTGGCGTGTTCGGCAAGGAGAATCCGCGAAACGCGCCATCGATCTTCAACGCCGCGCTGAATTTCAAGCAGCATTGGCGCGGCGACCGCGAGTCGCTCGAAGACCAAGCGGAAAAATCGCTGCTCGGGCCGGCGAGTTTCGGCAATCCCGATCAGACCACGGCGATGGGCAAGCTCAAAGCGATTCCGGCCTACGCGGGCGCCTTCGCCAAAGCCTTCCCGGATGACAAGGACCCGATCAATTCGAAAAATTGGGGCGTTGCGGTCGGCGCCTTCGAGCGCACGCTGCTGACGCCGTCGAAATTCGACGCCTTCCTCGCGGGCGACGCGTCAGCGCTTACCAGTCAAGAGCAGGCGGGCTTGCGCAAGTTCATCGATCTTGGCTGCGTCTCTTGCCACAATGGCGCGGGCGTCGGCGGCAATTCCTTTCAGAAATTCGGCGTTGTAAGCGACTACTGGAAAGAAACCAGCGTTACGACGCCTGACAAGGGTCGCGCAGACGTCACCAAGAATGACGCCGACCTTTATGTCTTCAAAGTCGCAAGCCTGCGCAATGTGGCGCGGACGGCGCCCTATTTTCACGATGGATCGGTCAACGATCTGAACAAAGCCGTGAAAATCATGGGCAAGACGCAGCTTGGAGATGATTTGTCGGATAAGGACGCAGCCGACATCGTCGCTTTTCTCGGCGCGCTGACGGGTCCGGTTCCTGCGAATTACTCGCCGCCGGAGCCTTATCCAGACGCGCAAGGAAAGTAGAGCCCTCATCCGTCGTCACTTCGTAACGACACCTTCTCCCGCAAGCGGGAGAAGGTTAGCGTCCCTCACGTCAGTCTGTTTTCCAGCGCGATGCGCATGAGTTCCATAGGCGTGCGGGCGCCGAGCTTTCGTTTCATGATCGAGCAGCTATTCGCGATCGTCTTGTAAGAGACCTGCGTCGCGTCGGCGATCTCCGCCATTCCGAGACCGCGTCCAAGCATCCGCAAAATCTCCAACTCCCGCGCAGTCAACGCAGAGAGCGGACTTGCGGCCGCGCCGCTTTTCTCGAAAGCGAGCCGGTTGGCGATTTTGGGCATTAAAAATACGCCGCCTGACGCGACTTCGCGCACCGCCGTCAGCAAGAGATAAGGATCATCGTTCTTCGTCACATAACCCTTGGCGCCCATCTGAATCGCGCGCGCCGCGAAGATCGGATCATCGTTCATGCTGAAGACGACGATACGGGCGCCCGGATCACGCTCCAGAATTCGCCGCGCCAACTCGAAGCCGGAAACGCCCGGCAGTCCGATGTCGACGACCGTCACGTCGGGCTTCTGCGCCATGAAGACGGCGAGACCCGTCTCCGCGTCGCGCGCGTCGACGACGTCGATATCGCCCTCGCCGGCGAGCATCGCCGCACAGCCGGAGACGATGATCGGATGGTCGTCAACGATAAGAACGCGCATATTTGACGTGGCTCCACGATCGAGAGTTGCCGAAGCGGCGGCAAGACATTGACGGCATTGAGGCCTTTCGTAAAGTCGGCGACTTCTCTAGAGAATTGGCCCATGCTTCGAAGGCTTTCCCTGCGTCTTCGCCTATCGCTGCTGCTCGGCGCGGTGCTCGCGCTGGGATTGGCGCTCGGCGTCGGCCTGCTCGTCTTGCACGCCGGCGCACGGGTTCGCGCCGAGGCTGACGGCGCAACGCGCCTGGCGCGCGATCTCGTCGAAGCGACGCTGCCCCGACTGGACTCCGCCACGGACCCGCAAGCGGAGATCGCGAGACTTTTAGCGGACGCGAGGCGGCTGCGCCATGTCCGCGTCACTCTCGCGGTCGAGGAAACTCACTCGCAGGAGGGCGTCGACCGCGCGCCGCAGTGGTTCACTCGGCTTGTGTTGCCGAACGCCGCCGCGACGCGGATCGAAACCGGCCGCGGCGCGATCCTGATCGCGCCCAATCCTGCGGATGAGATCGCCGAGATTTGGCAGGAGATCGTGTGGCTCGCGATCGGCGGCGCCGGAATCGCGGTCGCCGCCTTCGGCCTTGTTTCGCTCGCCGTGTCACGGACGCTGAGCCCCATCGCGACTCTCGCGGAAGGTCTGCAATGTCTGGAGCGCGGCGAACATTCGATGCGCGTTCCCGCCGACGGTTCCCCAGAATTCGTCATCATCGCGGAACGCATCAACGCTCTCGCCGCAACGCTGCAACGGCTCGATGACGAAAATCGCCGGCTCGTGCGACGCATGATCCATGTGCAGGACGAAGAGCGCAAAGACATCGCGCGCGATCTGCATGACGAGATCGGCCCTTTCCTGTTCACCGTGCGCGCGGGCGTCGGCGCATTGGCGCGTCACGCGACCGCTCCGGGCGCCGACCCTTCGCGTCTCGCCGAAGACTGCGCCCGCATCGACGCGCAGATCGCCGCTCTGCAGCAGGTCAACAGGCGCATCCTCGGGCGGCTGCGTCCAGCCGCCCTCGAGGAGATGGGACTTGCTGACGCCTTGCAGGCGCTCGCGCAAGGTTGGCGCGAGGCCAATCCCAATGTCGCCATCGTGCTTTCGCTCGATGGCGCTTCCGGCGACCTAGATCACGCTGCATTTGGGCGGAATCGCCCAAATGCAGATGACGTGATCGATTCCCAAAACTTAGAGCGCGCTTTGCGCGAAAAACCGGATTCCACTTTTTCGCAGCGCGCTCTAGACGAGGAAACCGCGCTCACCGCCTATCGCATCGTGCAGGAGGGACTCGCCAATGCGCTTCGGCATTCTGGCGCCGATCTGGTCGAAGTGACCGTCACGCGCGCCAATGGCGCGTTGCATATCGTCGTGGGGGATAATGGGTCCGGTCTCGACGCGACGCGTCCTTTGTCATCGAGCGGCGGTCTCGGTTTGCGCGGTATGAGCGAACGAGTGGGCGCGCTCGGCGGCGCGCTCACCCTCGGCAATGATGCGCAAGGCGGCGCGCGACTCACCGCGTCGCTGCCTCTGCGCAACGGCGTCGCAGTGGGTCGCTAAGCTGCAATCCAGGCGCGCGCGTCATTGGCTTGCCAGGTGGGAAACAACTTCATCTCGCCGGGCGTAATGAAGCTGAATAGCTGCATGGTGTGCTTGATCCACTCAACGTCGGTGATGAGCGCGATTCGCTCCCAACGCGTGAGATGTCCCATTCCGACCTTGAAATCCTCAAACATCGCGCCGGGATCGATTCCCGAGAAGTCGGGCGTGATCTCGTAATAGATCCTGACCTTGTCGTGTTTCTTGAGCGCGCTCTCAACGGCGGGAACGAGGACGGAATCATAATCCGCCTTCGTCACGCGCCCCTTACAGCGAATCGCCACGACATTATCGGGAAAGTTCAACAGTTGCTCGATCACCAACGTCCTCCATAAACTTAGCGGGATGTATTTAAGAGGCCACGCCAAAGACGCAGCGCCCTGCTCGCTGAGCAGACGTGCTCTCAAAAGCTTGGGCATGACGGAGTTGTGAGCGCCTGCGATGAATTTGAAGATATGTGAAGAATATTTCATCTGAATAGCGAACGCCTTTAGACCGCCGCTAAAGCGGCAATCTCCTGCTCCAAAGGGTCAAGCCATCGGCGTCTCTTCTCATTTCTTCCCGCTGACCGCTCGCCGCCGACGCGCCTGCAACTCGATCGCGAGTCCCCTATATGCGGCTGCAGCGCTTGGCTATGCATTCATGGAGGCGGCGCGTGTATTCACACCAGCTTCATTATCTTCCCCTGCCGCCGTTGATTTACGCGGTGTTCTTCGGCGCAATCGTAGCGCTTTTCGTGCTCATACAGCTCGGCGCGCTGCACTATGCCTATAGCCGCATCGGTCTAAGCTCCAAATCTGCGACACTCGTGCTGCTCGCTTCGCTTTTAGGAAGCTACATAAACATTCCCGTCGCGCACTTCGCCAACGAACGCGTCGTTCCTCAGGAAATGATCGATTTCTTCGGAAGGCGCTATGTCGTCCCGATGGTCGTCGATTGGCCGGGCATGATACTGGCCGTGAACGTCGGCGGCGCCATCATTCCGATTCTGCTTTCGATTTATCTGCTTGCCCGCAACCGCATTTGGATCGTCGCGACCTTAGCGACGACGATCGTCGCTGTTGTCGTCCACTTGTTCTCACGGATCGTTCCCGGCGTCGGCATCAGCGTGCCCATTCTGGCGCCGCCCATCTTGTCGGCGGTTCTGGCGATATTGTTGTCACGCGATTTCGCCGCGCCGGTCGCCTATGTCAGCGGCAGTCTCGGCACGCTGATCGGCGCGGATTTGCTGAATCTCGGCCGCATACAAGAGATCGGGACGCCCGTCGCATCATTTGGCGGCGCAGGGACGTTCGATGGCATATTCGTTACCGGAATTCTCGCCGTGCTCATCGCCAGCCTGCCCCTGCGGCGAAAGCCTTCCGGCGTTTCGCCTACGACGCAGTAGTTCGCCTACATGCCTGCGCCGTCTTCTTCCCGCGGCGTTAACGGCGCTAGCCGGGTTGGCGGCGCCCGCGCTATATTGTTTGCGATGGCTTGATTCAAAAGGAGTCGCAAATGAAGAAAGCATTGCTGCTCGGCGCGCTAGCGCTTGCCGGCGCCATGGCGCTGCCGGCGACGGGCGCGCTCGCGAAGGCGACTGGTCCCGTCGCGGCGCTCGACACCGACAATGACGGCACGGTCGATCTCAATGAGATCAATAAATCAGCCACCGATCTTTTTACGCGTCTCGAGAAGGACTCGGATGGGACGGTTGACGTTAAAGAAATGAAGGGACGCGTCTCGAAGAAAGAATTCAAAGAGGCCGATCCTGACAATGACGGGACGCTATCCAAGGACGAGTTTCTCGCCATGGTCTCCGGGATGTTCAAGGACGCGGACCCTGACAATGACGGGACGCTTGACGCCAAGGAGCTCGCGTCCAAGAAGGGCAAGGCGCTGCTGCGCGTGACAAGGTGACTCGACCAAGGCGCGCGGGAGTTCTAAGAACTTGATCCCGCGCGCCAAAGCGGCCATTTAGGCGACATGAAAAGCTTGGTCGCCGCCTTCTGTTTGCTGCTCGTAGCCGCACCGGTCGCGGCCGAAACGGTGAACGTCAAGGTCGGCGTTTTGCGCGAAGCGCATTCGCGCGAGACCCTCTCCATTCTCGATATTCCCGCCGCTGACGATACGCTCGCCGGCGCGCTGATGGGCGCGGCCGACAACAACACCACAGGCAAATTCACCAACCAGACGTTTGAGACGATCGACGCAAAGCTCGATGAGGGCGATAACGTCGTCGCGGCGCTCGACTCGCTGATCGAAAAGGGCGCGCTTTTCATCATCGCCGACCTCTCGCCCGAACGTCTGCTCGCCGCCTCTGAGCGCGCCAAGTCGAAAGGCGCCCTGCTTTTCAATGTCTCCGCCACGGACGACAGGCTTCGCGAAGAAGACTGCCGCGCCAACGTCATTCATGTCGCGCCGACGCGGTCGATGCTCGCTGACGGTCTCGCGCAATATCTTGTCTGGAAGCAGTGGCGACGCTGGCTCATGATCAAGGGATCGCATCCGAAAGACGAGCTCCTGGCGCAAGCCTTCCGTAACAGCGCCAGGAAATTCGGCGCCAAGGTTGTTGAAGAACGCGTGTACGAAGACACTGGCGGCGGGCGGCGCAGCGACTCCGGCTCCGTGCAGACCCAACGGCAGATGCCGCTACTGACGCAGAATGCGCCGGCCTATGACGCGCTCATCGCCGCCGATGAGAGCGAAGTCTTTGGCGGCTATCTGCCCTATCGCACCTGGGACCCGCGCCCGGTCGCCGGTTCGGCTGGTTTGATGCCGACGAACTGGGACCCGGCGCATGAACAATGGGGCGCGCTTCAGTTGCAGAACCGCTTCATCCAGACCTTCAGACGTTTGATGAATGCGCGCGACAATGCGGCGTGGCTCGCCATGCGGATGATCGGCGAAGCGGCGACGCGCACTGCATCGAACGACGCCGAGAAGCTGCGCCTCTATATGCTCGGCAAGGATTTCTCCATCGCCGCATTCAAAGGCGTGCGGCTCACGCTGCGGCCGTGGAACCAGCAATTGCGCCAGCCGATACTCCTTTCCGACGGGCGGATTGTCGTTTCCGTTTCGCCGCAGGAAGGCTTCCTCCATCAGGTGAGCGAACTCGACACGCTCGGAGTCGACCAGCCGGAGACGAAATGCAGATTGAAATGAAGAACGCCCTACCGATTGTCGCTCGCTTGACGCGTCATGGCCGGGCTTGTCCCGGCCATCAACGCGCGAGTCCCAACGGCGTGGGTGCCCGCGACAAGCGCGGGCATGACGGGCGTTACGCGATTAGCATGACTATATCCGCCTTCCTTTGCGCGATACTCTCATTCACGCCCGCCCACGCCTACAAGGCTTACGTCAGCAACGAAAAGGGCAATTCCGTCACCGTCATCGACACCGATAAGCTTGAAGCGATCGCGACCGTGAAAGTCGGCCGGCGGCCGCGCGGCATCGCGCTCAACAAGGACGGGTCCGAACTTTACATCTGCGCAGGCGACGACGACGCCATCCAGGCGCTCGACACCAAGACGCTGAAAATTACGGGCAAGCTGCCGTCGGGCCCCGACCCAGAGCTTCTGGCGCTCAGTCCGGACGGCAGTATCATCTATGTTTCGAATGAAAACGACAATCTCGTCACCCTCATCGACGTGAAGAAGAAGGAGATGATCGGCGACATTCCGGTCGGCGTCGAACCCGAAGGCATGGCGGTCAGTCCCGACGGCAAGCTGCTCGTCAACACCTCTGAGACGACCAACATGGCGCATCTCATCGATACGCAGTCGAAAGAGATTGTCGCCAATATTCTCGTCGACGGCCGGCCGCGTTTCGCCGAATTCAAGCAGGATGGTTCGGAGCTTTGGGTTTCTTCTGAAGTCGGGGGCACGGTCGCTGTCATCGACCCGGTAAAACGCGAATTGAAGCAGAAGATTTCCTTCGACATTCCGGCGATGTCGAAAGAAGCGATCCAACCGATCGGCATTTCTTTCACGCGCGACGGAAAACGCGCCTTCGTGGCGCTTGGACCAGCCAATCGCGTCGCGGTGATCGACGCGGAAACGAAAAAGATCGAGAAATATTTCCTTGTGGGCCAGCGCGTCTGGCACCTCGCCTTCACGCCGGACGAGAAGTATCTGCTCACCGCCAATGGCGTTTCGAATGACGTGTCTGTAATCGACGTCGCGTCATTGAAGGTGCTGAAGTCGATTCCGGTTGGCGCCTTTCCCTGGGGCGTCGTCGTGGCCCCGCAATGACCCCTGCGCTCGCGATCAGAAACGTCAGCCACTCGTACGGCGCGCGCAAGGCGCTCGACGACGTCAGCTTTTCCGTTCCGCCCGGCAGTTTCACCATGCTTCTCGGTCTCAACGGCGCCGGCAAGAGCACGCTGTTTTCGCTCGTCACGCGGCTCTACGCTGCGCGCCACGGCGAGATCGAGATCTTCGGTCATAACATCATGCGCGAGCCTGGGGCGGCGCTGCGCCGGCTTGGCGTCGTCTTTCAGGCGCGCACGCTCGATCTCGAATTGAGCGTCATGCAGAATCTTCTCTACCACGCCGCTCTGCATGGCGTCGGACCGATCGAGGCGCGCCGCCTCGGTCAGGCGGCGCTGGCGCGCGCCGGACTCGCGGAGCGCGCGAAGGATAAGGCGCGCGCCCTGTCTGGGGGACAGATGCGCCGTGTCGAAATCGCCCGCGCGCTTCTACACGAACCACGGCTGCTGCTTCTCGACGAGCCGACGGTCGGACTCGACATCAAGGCGCGCGCCGATCTTCTCGCGCTTGTTCGCGAACTGGTGCAGGAAAAGAGGCTCGGCGTTTTGTGGGCGACGCATCTCATCGATGAGATCGCCGACGACGATCAGGTGGTCATTCTGCATCAGGGCAGAGTGCTCGCGACGGACCGCGCGCAAGCGATCGTCGTCGCGCAAGGGGCCGCGAACATTGGCGAGGCCTTCACGCGCGTCACCGGCGTCGCTCAGGAGAAACTTTCGGCATGAGCGAGATCGCTGCGCCCGCGGGCTTCACCTTTCGCCAATATCTCATTTGCCTTTCAGGCGTGGTCTGGCGCGAGGGCCTGCGCTTTCTGCATCAACGCGAACGCTTCATCTCGGCGCTGGTGCGTCCGCTCGTTTGGCTCTTCATCTTCGCGGCGGGCTTTCGGCAGGTGCTCGGCGTTTCGATCATCCCACCTTACGAGACTTACGTGCTCTATGAGGTCTATATCGCGCCGGGGCTGATGGCGATGATCCAGCTCTTCAACGGCATGCAGTCGTCGCTTTCGATGGTCTACGATCGTGAAATGGGCAATATGCGCATGCTGCTCGTTTCGCCCTTTCCGCGCTGGTTTCTGCTCGGCTCCAAACTTCTGGCCGGCGTCGCCGTCTCGATTCTGCAAGTCTACGCCTTCCTACTCATCGCCTATTTCTGGGAGATCGAGCCACCGACGAAATGGGGCTATCTGACGGTGCTGCCGGCGCTCGCGCTCAGCGGCCTGATGCTCGGCGCTCTCGGCATGCTGCTATCGTCGCTGATCAAACAGCTCGAAAATTTCGCGGGCGTAATGAACTTCGTGATCTTTCCGATGTTCTTCGCCTCTTCCGCGCTCTATCCGCTGTGGCGCGTGAAGGAGTCGAGCCCTTGGCTTTATTACGTTTGCGAAGTCAATCCGTTCACCCACGCCGTGGAGCTGATCCGCTTCGCCTTTTATGAGAAAGTCGCGTGGACGTCGCTCGCGATTGTCTTCGCCTATACGAGCGCGTTCCTTGTCGCCGCGATCCTCGCCTATGATCCCGCGCGCGGCATGCTGATGCGCAGGGGCGGCTAGGCCGCTTTAGCTACTTCTTCTCGTCCTTCTTGGCGTTCTCAGCAGCGACTTCCTCGACGACAGCCTGCGGCAGCTTGACGCCCGAGGCGAGCTGCGCGCCGAGCGCGATGGCGCGCGCTTCCGTCAATCGCAAGGCGCAATAGCCGAAATCCGGCTCGCGTGCATAGGAGCGGCACACTTCCTCGCGCCAAGAGGAGAATCCCGCCTGCTCCTTGACGAGGAAGTTTCGTATCGCCTTTTCCTTCTTGTTGCGATCGTAGAGCGCGCGAAAATTATTGCGGACGGTCGTTTCGACGCGCGCGCGGGCGCCCAGCATCTCTTCGCCCTTCTTGGGATCGATTTCGTCAGCGCCCATCCCCCAAAGCCCTTCGGGATCGGCGCGGCAGCCCGCTTCCTTCAGTTCACAGGCCTTCCCCTCATTGGTGACGAGGATCGCGCCGTCAAGCACGCTGAACGTGAAAGGACAGGCGGGAAACGCGACCTGATAGCGGCGCAGTCCCGTATCGCTCTCGCGCGCCGTGAGCTTCAATGGCATCCCGGCGACTTCGACTCGGCAGGACTCTCCGGAGCGTCGTAAATCATCGCCAACGAGCGCGAGTTTCGCGACCTGCAGGTCGGCGCCTGCGCGAGAGAATTCTATGGCGCTTCCCTGGCCATCCTGTTTGAGAATCTTCGCGACGATCGCGTCTTCCGTCGGAGCCTTGGGCATGATGGCGGGCCCTGCGGCCGCGCCCATCTCACTGCCGACGCCTCTTTTCTTTGTGGGGCTGGCGACCGTCCCCTCGGGGGTAGGCGCGACGGCTCCGGGAAGCACAAGCTGAGCTTTGGCGGACACGACGCCGGTAACGATCAGCGCCGCCGCTCCGAAAACGGGGGCGCGGCGCGCAGACGCAGACAGAGTGCGAAACCCAGATCCAAACATGGCGATCGCAATCCCCCCGGCCGCAGCCCGGCCCCTGCCCTTGCGGCGAGGCGCGCGCTATCGAGGCGCGAGCACCATCACCATTTGTCGCCCTTCCATGGACGGTTCGAGTTCGACCTTGGCCAGCGTAGCGGTCTCCGCCTTCACGCGCGACAGAAGACGATAGCCGATGTCCTGATGCGCGATTTCGCGGCCGCGAAAGCGAAGGGTGACCTTGACCTTATCGCCTTCTTCGAAGAAGCGGCGCACTGCCTTCATTTTCACGTCGTAGTCATGGTCGTCGATGCCCGGACGAAGCTTTATTTCCTTAACTTCGACAACCTTTTGCTTCTTGCGCGCCTCGGCGGCTTTCTTCTGCTCGGCGAAGCGAAAACGTCCGTAGTCAAGAATTTTGCAGACGGGGGGAGTGGAATTGGGCGCGATTTCGACGAGGTCGAGTCCCGCCGTCTCTGCCATGCCCAGCGCGTCCGGCAATTGGACGACGCCGTGATTTTTCCCCTCGGAATCGATTAGCTGCACTTCTCGCGCGCGAATTTCCCGATTGATGCGCGGCCCTTCCTTTTGAGGGGCTGCGACGCTCTTCATTGGACGACGAATGGATCATCTCCTTCTCTTGGCCAAAAGCCGGCCGCTGAGCCATAGGCGCAAACCAGCGACCGCCGGACCTGTAGGTCCGGGACCATGGAAGAGATTCCCACGACGGCGCGCCAAGTCAACCTTTCGGGGCGCTCGGGCGTCCCTTTTTCGCAACGAACGTCAAATATTTTGCAAGAAACCCAAAATCAGCGCGTTAACCCTTTCGGGCGCGTCCTCCGGCGTCCAATGCGACACGCCCGGCAGTTTTTCGATTCGAAGATTGCGAACGTAGCGATCTGTGCCATCGAGACAGGATTCGCCGAGCGCCACATCATTCAGCCCCCAAACGACAAGCGTGGGCGCGTCTACTGACGAGTCGAGGTCTTCCGCCTCGAGAATGTCGCTGCCCGCGGCGCGATACCAATTGAGCATCGCCGTCGCCGCGCCAGGCGCCGACACATTGGCGCGATAGATCTCCATCTCTTCTTTCGAGAAGACGCCTTCCCGGTCTGCGGCAAATTGCATCAGCCGCTCAGCAAGCGCGCCGCGGCGCGCCGACAACAGCCGATCAGGGAGCCAAGGCAGCTGAAAGAAGGCCGCATAGGCGGACTTGAACTTCTGTCGCCATTGTTCTTCGAGCGCGCGCCGGAAGCACAGAGGGTGCGGAATATTGAGAGCAACGAGAGCGTCGATGCGGTGCAATTTGCGAATGGCGACGACCCAGGCGATGAAACCGCCCCAGTCATGGCCGATGAGCGAGACCGAGGTGGGATTCGCCGCATCGATCAGTCCAGCAACATCCGCCGTCAGCGCCTCCAGCGAATAGGCGTCTTTTTCTAACGGGCGCGTCGTCGCGCCATAGCCCCGCTGATTGACTGCCCAGACACGATGTCCCGCGGCCGTGAGCGGGCCGACAAGATGACGCCACATGACGGCGTGCTCAGGAAAGCCATGCAGAAGGAGCGCGAGCCGATCGCCCGCGCCCGCTTCGAAAACCTCGAATTCGATTCCGTTGGCTAGAACGACGATGCGGCGCGCTCCCAAAAGCGTCGCCGCCGACGTCACATTTGACCCGCTAATGCCGGGCAACTCGGACAGGGCGCGCCGCCCGCCATGGCGGCGCAGGTCTCACCAGACTCTCCGCCTGCGGCGGGTCGGGCGATGAGCGACAGCTGGCGCTCGACATGGGCGCCGCCGCAAGACGGGCATGCGGGCGTTTCATCAAAACGCGACAGAGTTTCGAACTCATGCGCGCAATCATTGCAGCGATAGGCGAAAAGCGGCATTAGCCCCTCAGATTTGCCGAATGGACGTCCTGCAATTTACCGGCCCGCTCGCTTCGCGACAAGCCATAGCGTTGTGACGCATACGCGGTAGATGGCCGCGCGGCGCTCCGGGCACGCTAGATTCCATGTGACGAATCGTATCAGGGAAATTCGGATGACCTACCGCGCGCCGCTCGACGACATTCTCTTCGCCATCCGCCTCGCGGCCGGCGAAGGCGCGATCAAGCCTGGCGGCATCTATGGCGACCTCGCCGACGGCGTCGCCGAACAGACGCTGACCGAAGCGGGCAAATTCGCCGAAGAAGTTCTCCTGCCTCTCGACAAGATCGGCGATCGCGTGGGCGCCGCATATGCGAATGGCGCGGTCACGACGGCTCCCGGTTGGCGCGACGCTTACGCTCAATGGAAGGAAGGCGGCTGGAACGCCATTGCCGCCGCACAGGAATATGGCGGTCTGGACCTCCCCGCGCTGCTCAACGCCGGCTGCACCGAGATTTGGAACGCCGCCAACATGGCGTTCGCCGTCTGCCCGTTGCTCGGCCATGGCGCGATCGAAGCGATGGAGCAGCATGCGAGCGACGCGCTGAAAGAGACCTATCTGCGCAAGATCGTCAGCGGTGAATGGACCGCGACGATGAATCTGACGGAGCCCGGAGCCGGATCGGATCTCGGGCTGATGCGCACGCGCGCCGAACGCGCGCCCGACGGCTCCTACCGCCTTTTCGGCCAGAAGATCTTCATCACCTACGGCGAGCATGACCTTGCGCCGAATATCGTGCATCTCGTGCTCGCGCGTCTTCCCGATGCGCCGAAGGGCACGCGCGGCATTTCGCTTTTTCTGGCGCCCAAATTCCTGTCCGACGAAACCAGCGCCTTCACGCGGCGTAACGATGTGCGCTGCGCCGGCATCGAGCACAAGCTCGGAATTCATGGCTCGCCGACCTGCACCATGATCTATGGCGACGAGGACGGCGCCGTCGCTTTTCTCATCGGCGAGGAGAACAAGGGCCTCGCCTGCATGTTCACGATGATGAACAACGCCCGTCTGTCGGTGGGTCTGCAAGGCGTCGCCCTCGCCGAGCGCGCGACGCAAATGGCGCTTAATTACGCGCGTGAGCGCAAACAAGGGCGCGCGCCGGGCGCCAAGGAGCCGAGCGCGATCATCGAGCATCCGGATGTCGCGCGCATGCTGCTGACCATGGCGAGTTCGACTGCGGCGGCGCGGGCGATCTGCTACGAGACGGCCGCGGCCATCGATTGTGCGCGCCGCGAACGCGATCCCGCGCGCGCCGCGGCGGCGCTTGAACGCGCCAGTCTGCTGACGCCCGTCGCCAAAGCGTTTTCGACCGATATCGCCAATGAGACGACCTCGCTCGCGATCCAAGTCTTCGGCGGCATGGGCTATATCGAGGAGACCGGCGTCGCGCAGCTGATGCGCGACGCCCGCATCTGCGCGATCTACGAAGGAACGAACGGCATCCAGTCGATCGATCTCGTCACGCGCAAGCTTCGCGGCGGCGACGGCGCGGCGCTCGCGCGCGAGATCGACGACATGCGCACCATTGCGCGAGAAGCAGACTTTTCGCGCGACGCCTTGTGTGAGTCTGTCGAAGCATTGGCGCAGGCGAGCGACTTTCTGACGAAAGCGGAACTCGCGGGCGCGCTTGCTGGCGCAACGCCCTATTTGCGGCTCTTCGCGCTTGCGCGCGGCGCGACGTTGCTCGTGAAAGGCGCGAAGTTAGCAGCGCGAGAGAATAATCCAAACGCAGATCGCTGTGCTACGCTCACACGCTTCTTTGCGGAGAATATCGCCGTTGCCGCGCCGGGTTTGGCGAAGACCGTGATCGAAGGCGGCGCTTCGGTGAATGATTCGCGTGCAGCGCTTTACGAGTGACGCATTACAACGGGAAACCGTGACAGCGGGAAGCAGCGCCCCCACCCCAACCCTCCCCCGCTTCGCGGGAGAGGGAGCAGGCCGCGCCCCCTCATCGTCATTTCGCGAAAGGCCACTCGACTCCAATTCGCGAAAAGCTGATCATTTGCGTCCCCTCTCCCGCGAAGCGGGGGAGGGACAGGGAGGGGGTCAGGCGCCCATGTATTCCCGTAGCGCCTGCTGCTGCAGCGCGCTCATATGCAGTCCGAGTTTTGACCGGCGCCAGAGAATGTCGTCCGCCGTGCGCGCCCATTCTTTTTCGCGTAGATAAGCGATCTCCGCTTCCGTCAAACCGCAACCGAAGTCGCGGCCGAGATCGCTGAACGCTCGCGCAGCCTTCAGTATCTCGAACACCCGCGTTCCATAGGCGCGCGCAAGGCGCAGCGCCAGCTCATCGCCGAGAAACGGCTTGTCGCGCTTGAGATCGTCGAGAAAGCGATCAAACCCCTGCGGCATGTCGCCGCCAGGAAAAACGGCGCCAGCCGTCCAGGCTTCTCCCCGCGCGGGAAGAAAGGCGGCGAGTTCGTCGAGCGCATGTTCAGCGAGCCGGCGCGCCGTCGTGATCTTGCCGCCGAAGATCGACAGCGACGGCGCTTCATCTTGAGGCGCGTCGAGATCGAAAGCGTAGTCGCGCGTTACCACCGACGCTTCGAGCGAGCCATCGTCATAGAGCGGCCGAAGCCCCGCGAAACTCGATACGATGTCGTCGCCTGTCGCGGGTTCGCGCAAGAAGTGATTGAGCGAATTGAGAAGATACTCAGTCTCGGCATCGCTGATCACGACGGCGCCGGGCGGACCGTCATAAGAAACGTCGGTCGTGCCCACGAGCGTGAAATCACGCTCATAGGGGATCGCGAAAACGATGCGGCCGTCCGGATTTTGCAGAATATAGGCCTGCGGACCTTCGAATAGTTTTCGCAGAACGAGATGCGAGCCCTTCACCAGTCGCACATGTTTACGCGAATGGATGTGTAGCGCGTCTTCGAGCACCTGCGAGACCCATGGGCCGGCGGCGTTGACGAGAACGCGCGACTCGATCGTCTCTCCGTCCACGAGCGTCGCGCGCCAACGGTCACCCTGCCGCTCGGCGTGAATGAGCTTTGCGCCAACGCTAATCGTCGCGCCGCGCTCCGCCGCATCGCGCGCGTTCAAGACGACGAGGCGTGAATCGTCCACCCAGCAATCGGCGTAAGTGAAGCCGACGTGATAAATGTCGCGCAGCGGCACGCCAAGCGGATGGCCCGCGAGCGGCGCCATATGCGAGCCTTCGAGACGCTTGCGCCGTGCAAGGTGGTCGTAAAGAAAGAGCCCGAGCCGCAGCAGCCAAACCGGCCGCAGCCCCTTCTCATAAGGCAGAACGAATTTTAACGGCCAGATGATGTGCGGCGCGGCGGCGAGCAGCAGTTCGCGCTCGGCGAGCGCTTCATGCACGAGCCGAAATTCATAGAGCTCCAGATAACGCAAACCGCCGTGGATGAGCTTCGTCGAGGCGGAGGACGTGCCTTGCGCGAGATCGCCCTGCTCCACGAGCCTGACGGAAAGACCACGGCCCGCGGCGTCGCGGACGATGGCGCAGCCGTTGATCCCGCCGCCGACGATGAGAAGATCGTAGATCATGGCGTCACTCGATTCGAAACGCCATGACTATAGCTCTATGCCTGCGGACGGCCCGCCTGCTTATGACGCGCGCCGCCGTTTGCGCGTTTCTGGCCGTTTGGCGCGCCAGAGCGCTTGGCCGCGGGACGCTGTCCATCGCGCCGCGCATGCTGCGCGCCATTGCGATGCGGCGTCGGCGGCTTCGGCCTCTGTGGCGCCTGGCGTATCGGCGCGCCGTCATCCTCCCGCGCCTCGGCGCCGCGCCGGTCGGTGCAGTCAAGCGTCTGGCGCGTCAGCTTTTCGATCGCGCGCAGCAGCGGGCGCTCGCCATTGTCGCAGAGCGAAATCGCCTTGCCGGCCGCGCCGGCGCGCGCGGTGCGGCCAATGCGATGCACATAGGCTTCGGCGACTTCCGGCAATTCGTAATTGACGACATGGCTAACGCCGTCAACGTCGATGCCGCGCGCGGCGATGTCGGTTGCGACAAGCACGCGCGTGCGGCCCTTGCGGAAGGCGTCTAACGCGCGCAGACGCTGACTCTGGCTCTTGTTGCCGTGAATGGCGTCGGCGCCGACGCCGGCGCTCTCCAAGTGCTGCGCGACGCGATCGGCGCCGCGCTTGGTGCGCGTAAACACGATCGCGCGCGAGATTTCGCGGTCGCCCAGCAATTCCAACAGCAAGTCCCGCTTGGCGCCGCTTGCGACGAGATAAACATGCTGCGCGACGCGCTCGGCGGTGGTCGCCGCCGGCGTCACCGACACTTTCACTGGGTCATGCAGCATATCGTCGGCGAGCGCAGCGATTTCCCGAGGCATGGTCGCCGAAAAGAGCAGAGTCTGGCGGCGCTTCGGCAGTTTCGCGACGATCTGGCGGATCGGAACGATGAATCCGAGATCAAGCATATGATCGGCTTCGTCGAGCACGAGCGCCTCGGTCGCCGCAAGTTTCAGCCTGCCGCTGCCGATATGGTCGAGAAGCCGGCCGGGCGTCGCGACGAGCACGTCGAGGCCGCGCGCCAGCATGTCGATCTGCGGACGATGCGACACGCCGCCGACGATGACGCCGACGCTTGGACGAAAGAATTGTCCATAGGCGCGGAAACTGTCGGCGATCTGAGTCGCAAGTTCACGCGTCGGCGCGAGAATGAGCGCGCGCGTCGTATTGGGCGCAGCGCGGCGCCGATCGGCGAGAAGCCGGTGCAGGATCGGCAGAGCAAAAGCCGCCGTCTTGCCGGTGCCCGTCTGGGCGACGCCGAGAAGGTCGCGCCCCTGCAGGAGAGCGGGAATGGCCTGCGCCTGAACGGGCGTAGGCGTGTGGTAGTTTTCGCGCGAAAGCGCGCGTAGCAGGATCTCGTTCAAGCCGAGATCGGAGAATGTGGTCACTTTAGTTGTTGCTTTCAGTTGTCGATTCGAGCCCCAACGACCGGCGCGTGAATGCGCCGGACCAGGGCTAAGAGAGCGGCCCCGCGTAATGGCCCTCGGCGTAGGGAAAGGGGGCGCTCGACAGCTCGTCGACGAAACGTCGACCATACGCGGCTGGAGCGCCTCATGCTGCGGCGCAGCGCCCGCTTGATATAGGAACGCAGTGTTGCGGTCAATGCGAAGCAAGAAAGCGTCAGTGGTCCGAACTTGGGTTAACTTCAGCTCGCTTTCCGCCGTCATGCCCGGCCTTGTGCCGGGCATCCACGCCGGACAATCGCGAAACGCATGGCGCGGAGCCGGCATGTTCGGTTCATATTCTCACATTTGCATCGTGTCGTCGCGTGGATGGCCGCGACGAGCGCGGCCATGACGCGGTGAGATGACACTTCGTTAAACTTGGAATTTCGTCGGAGGCGACAAGCCTCGTCCGCTCACCTATAAGCCGGCAAGCGAAACGCCGATGGACCAAGCGCTATGAACGCCATTGCAAATTTCGACGGCGCAGAAATCCTCAACACATTCGTATCGCTGAGCGTGGCGCTCGTTCTCGGCACCGCAATCGGCGCCGAGCGGCAATATCGCCAACGCACCGCCGGCCTGCGCACCAACGCGCTGGTGGCGCTCGGCGCCTCCGCTTTCGTCGATCTCGGCATGCGGCTGATGGGCAATCAGGGCGCGACGCAGGTTCTGGCCTATGTGGCCTCGGGCGTCGGCTTTCTTGGCGCCGGCGTCATTATCAAGGAAGGCATGAATATCCGCGGCCTGAACACCGCGGCGACGATCTGGTGTTCGGCGGTGATGGGCGCTTTCGCCGGCGCCGACCGCCCGGCGGAAGCGGTATTGCTCACTGCCTTCGTTCTCGCCGGCAATACGTTCCTGCGGCCGCTCGTTCACTGGATCGAGCGCGCGCCAATCGATGAGAGCGCGACGGAGGCGGTCTATGAGGTCCGCGTCGCCGCGAGCGAAACAAGGCGCGACGCCATTCGCGACCAGATCATCGAGCTGTTAGAGGCCGCGTCTTATCCGATCCAGGACATCGCCGAAAATGAGCGCGAAGACGACGTCGAGATCGTCGCAACGCTTGCGACGTCCAGCGTGACGAGCGAGCAGCTTGACGCCGTGGTCGACTCGCTCGCCGCGCTCGACGGGGTCTCTCATGCGACCTGGTCTTCTCGCACAAGCGATTGAAGACGCGCAGCGAGTAAGCAGCCCTGCGGAGTCGTGACTCCCGATTTGAATTTCAGCTTATGACCCAGAACAGACCTTACATTCAATCATTTGCTGTGGACGCGCCGGGTAGTTGTGGCTAAGGCTTCATCTGCCACTTTTCCAACATAATCCAAAATTTACAATGTCCCTCCCAAGGAAGGTTCGCCGACAGGAACGCCTGGACCACCATGCCGAGCCGATGCAATCGTTTGCGTTGCCTCTTCACGATCGCGCTTGCTTGCCTTTACCTGTTCGTGGCGGCAGGCGTTTCGATCAATGGAGCGCACGCCCGCGTGCAAAGCGCCTGTCACGGTCATGGCGCCGGCGTCGCCGGATTAACGAGCCTTCCCGACCCCGCGACGGCCGGCCCCTCCAACAGCGCCGCAGCGAAAAGCCATGATGGCGGGGCTGCAGGCCACTTTGATTTTGGCTGCCAATTTTGTTCAGCGATCGTGAATCACACGAATACCATCGCGCCACGCTTATTTATCGTCGGCATCCTCTTCCAAGACCGTAACTCTAGTTTGTTCGGTCAGTCTCGAGCGCGTCCCCCGCGACCTCCACAATCTCTTATCGCGTTCTAGGAGTTCGCCATCGCCCGACGAATGTTCGGCGTGATGGGTAATACCCGCCTCGCGATGAAGGTTGATCATGTTTATAGATTTATTCAGGCGCGCCGCCATTTTGCGGCGGTTGCGGGCGGCGCGACGAGCGCCATGGATTGCGCTCGCTTTTTTGGGCGCTTGCGCGCCACAACCTTCTCTTAACGCCGGGCCTGACCCGGTCGATCCGGCTGCGCCGGCGCCGAGAATGAGGGCGCGCTCATTCGTCGAGTCCTATGTCTCTCGGCGGCCGGTCGAACCTTCGACGCGTTGGTTCGATGCGGCGCCGACGACTCCACGCGGTGCGGGGCAAGGGCGATGACGCAGATTCGATTGCCGACCCGTGCGGCTGTGGCGGCAGCTGGAATGAGCATGTTGCTCTCGTCCTGCGCAATGTTTTCATCTGACGGCGGCGTGAATGTCGCTGCACAAGCAGCTCATCAGGAGTTTGGGAAAAATGCTGTTGCGCTGCGAAGCGAAGAGGACTTTGATTGGGCCGTGTCTCGCATGGAACAGTTGCTGAGGCGCCCCTTAACGATCGACGCCGCTGTAGAGATTGCGCTCCTCAATAATCGAGGTCTGCAGGCGACCTTCAACCGCCTTGGCGTCGCCGAAGCGATCATGGCGCGGGAGAAATTGCCGCCGAACCCGACTTTTGCGTTCTCGCGCATCGCGGGCCCTTTAGGTTCGGAAGTTGAAGGCGTGATTGTCGCGAATATTTTGGCGCTCGCGACCTTGCCCGCGCGCGCAGAAATCGCTGACGAAAGATTTCGCGCGGCGCAATTTGAGGCTGCCGCAGAAACATTACGCCTCGGCTATGAGGCGCGGCGGGCTTACGTCCGCGCGGTCGGCGCGCGCGAGATTGCCGGCTCCATTAGCGAGGTAAACCAATCGACCCAAGCCGTCGCCGCGCTCGCACGGCGGCTTGGCGAGACTGGCGCGGCGAGCCGCCTCGATCAAGCCAAGGATCAACTTTCTTCAGCGGAAACAGCGACTCGGCTGGCGAGCGCACGGTTGCAGGCCAGCAACGAACGCGAACGCTTGACTCGTGTTCTCGGACTCTGGGGAACCCAACTTGATTTCGGTTTGCCAAATGCGCTTTCGCCGCCGCCGTCACGGCCACGTAGCCTGCCGTATTTGGAACAGGATGCCGTTGGCCGCCGTATTGAGCTCAGAACCGCACATGCGGAATTGAACGCTCTTGCAAAGACGCTCGGCCTCATCGAGGCGACCCGTTTCGTCAATCTCTTCGAGTTGTCGGGCGTGTATAAGGTTAAGACCGAAAGCGTCCCTAATCCGGAGAGCGGACTGACGGAAACTACGCGCTTTCGCTTTTCCGGCGGAGCCGCGGCGATCGAGGTGCCGATCTTTGATTTCGGTGAGACGAAGGTCAGGGAAGCCCAGCAAAGCTGGCTCGCAGCCGTCAATAGATTAACAAAGAAAGCCATAGACGTGCGATCACAGGCGCGTCAGGCGTATCGAAACTACCGCTATGCGCATGAGATCGCGCAATTCAGAAAACGGGAAATTCTGGCGCTCCAGGCAATCGTCTCCGAAGAGATGCTACGCCGCTACAATGGCATGTTGGTCGACGCCTTCCCCTTGCTGGAGAATGCGCGCAAACGCGTATTGCTGCAGGCCGCCGCGATCGAAGCGAAGCGCGACTATTGGCTCGCCGAGACGGATCTGCGGGCGGCGATTTCCGGACCCGCTGAGGCGATCGGCGGAATTGCCGGGGAAGGCGCTGCTGAATTGGGAGTCGAACGCCCATGATCATGCATCATCGAACGGGACAGACGCTCATATCGAGACGCAATTTTCTAACGTCGTCGCTCGCCACGGCAAGCGTCAGTCTCATCAGCGGACGCGCGCAGGCGACGACGGTTCCTGAAGCGGTTCGCATGACGACCGCGACGACCCAACCGCCGCAGCATCCGACAAGCGGACCGCACTATCGGCCGGTCGTCACGCTCAACGGATGGTCCTTGCCGTTTCGCACGAATGGCGACTGGAAAGAGTTTCACCTTGTCGCCGAGCCCGTCGAGCGCGAAATAGCGCCCGGAATGAAGGCGCGCCTTTGGGGTTATAACGGCCAATCGCCCGGTCCTACGATTGAAGCGGTCGAAGGCGACAAGGTTCGCATCTTTGTTACAAACAACTTGCCGGAACACACCTCGGTGCATTGGCATGGCATTTTGCTGCCTGCGGGCATGGACGGCGTGGGCGGCGTCACCCAGCCTCATATCCCGCCGGGCCGGACATTTGTCTATGAATTCCAGCTCAAGGGAAGCGGGACATTCATGTATCACCCGCATTCCGATGAAATGGTTCAGTTGGCGATGGGCATGATGGGAATGTTCATCTCACATTCTCGCGACCCGCATGAACGCCATGCCGATCGCGACTACGCATTTGTCATGAGCGCCTATCGCTTCGATCCCGGAACATACCTGCCCAAGGTATCGGAGATGACCGACTTCAACATCTGGGCTTGGAACAGCAGAGTATTTCCTGGCATCGATCCGATGGTGGCGCGCATTAGCGATCGGGTCCGCATTCGCATGGCCAATCTGACGATGACCAATCATCCGATTCATCTGCACGGCCATCATTTCCAGGTGACGGGCACGGACGCTGGCTGGATTCCAGAGACGGCTCGCTGGCCGGAGTCGACAATTGACGTCGCGGTCGGCGTCACCCGAACGATCGAATTTGACGCCGCCTATCCGGGCGATTGGCCGATCCACTGCCACAAGTCGCATCACACGATGAACCCAATGGGTCACGACGTGCGCAATTTTATCGGCACGAAGACCGATCCCCGTTTGGCGGAAGCCATCCGTAAATTGGCGCCGGGCTATATGCCGATGGGCGCAACCGGCATGGCGGACATGAGCGCGATGAAAATGCCGCTTCCCCCTAACACGTTGCCGATGATGACGGGCGAAGGCGCTTTCGGCCCCGCCGAGATGGGCGGCATGTTCAGCCTCGTCAAAATCCGCGAACAACTCGCGGAAAATGATTATCGCGACCCGGGCCCCTACGCTAATCCGCCCGGCACGGTTGCGCATGATATTGAGGTGGTGCCGGCCGAGAGCCCAGCGTCAAAGGATGCGACGCCGCTCGCGCCAACCGGCGGAGGCGGCGAACATCACCACCATTGACAGGCGACGCTGACGACTGCGCAGCAGGAATGGGATTGTTTCTCGCGGCGGGCGATCTAGGCAATCAGCAAAGGGGAAAGCCATGAAACTGCCGCTAGCCACTTTGACAACAATCGGCCTGCTATTGCCCGCGTCCATTGCCGTGGCTGAAACCGACTGGTCGCAAGTTGACGCCGCAATCGGCAAGAAGGCCGCCGTAACTGGGAGCGTACACAAATACGGTCTCCCGCGCAGCGATCTTCACGTCACCCTTGACGGGATCACGATCAAGCCGGGGCTTGCGCTCGGCGGCTGGATTGCCTTCGAGCCGACAGGACAGATGGCCATGATGATGGGCGACCTGGTCCTGACGGAAACCGAGATAAACCCTGTCATGCGGTCGTTGCTCGCCAACGGCGTGGAGGTGACCGGCGTTCATAACCATCTGATGCGCGCGAGCCCGGCGACTTTTTACATGCATATCGGCGGGCACGGCGAGCCCGCGAAACTCGCCGTCCTCGTTCGGCAAGCGCTCGCGGAGACAGCAACGCCTTTTGAGCCGCCCGCGGCTTCGGCGAGTGAGCCCCCCAAGCTTGGCTTTGACGCGGGCGCAGGTTGAAGAAATCCTCGGCTTTCAAGGGAAAAACAACGGCGGCGTGCTTCAGTTCAGCATCCCTAAAGCCGAGCAAATCAGAGAAGGAGGAAGGGTGGTCGCTCCCGCCATGGGCGCCGCCATCGTCATCAATTTCCAACCGACCAGTGACGGCAAGGCCGCCATCAGCGGGGATTTCGTCGCGACGGCGAAGGAGGTGGAGCCGCTGCTGAAGGCCCTTCAAAACAACGGGATCGAGGTCATGGCGCTCCACAACCACATGCTCAACGACGAGCCGCGGCTCTTTTTTGTGCACTTCTGGGCGAATGATGACGCTGTGAAATTGGCGCGTGGGCTACGCGTGGGACTTGATGCAGTCCATGTGGCCGCCAAAAGCTAACAGCCTTATCTTCGTCGCGCTCAATCAACCCCAGCCACGGCGCGCCACTTTCACAAGACCAATTAACGTCCGCTTGTGGCGCTTTGCGGAAATCAAATCCACCCACTACCCGCCCTTCGAACCCATCTTGCTCCTAACCCTTTTCCCTTCTAGGGTTTCCGCTGAGTGCCGGTCGATTCGTCGAGTCAGCTGCCGCGAATGCTGTGGAAGTTCGCGCTTGCGAGGGATCAGAAAATGGATCGGGCTACGCTCAGCGACGTGTCTGAATCCGCTCGATTGCGAGGCAATGGGGCGCAGGAACGCAGTTCATTGGCCTTCGGCACCGACAAAAAGTCGATTAGCGCTGCGGCGCAACTCGTTTCACAAGGCGCACATCGTTTTTACGCGCTCGTGCTGCCGAGCAGCCTCCTCGCAGAAACATGTACGGTCGAGCCGCGTGTCGAAAATCCGACGGAGGGCTTCCAGCGCCTCCTCGACCACAGACGCGCCAAATCCATCGCCCGCTACATCGACGCAGGATTCGGCACGGTTCCCGGCGCCGTGGTGCTCTCGGCGCAATCGCGCGCGCATATGCATTATGATCGGGCCGCTGGAACGCTGACATTTCGGCGGGATCCGCGCGCCTTCCTCATTATCGATGGCCAGCATCGCGTCTTTGGCTTCAAGCTCGCGAAACACGCCGTCGACGTGCCGGTGGTGATCTACAATAAACTGAAACGTTCCGAAGAATGCCGGCTGTTCATGGACATCAACACCAAGCAGCGGCCAGTGCCTACTGAACTGTTGCTGGACATCCGCCGCCTTTCGGAAGTGGAAACGAAAGCCGACGCGCTGCTGCATGATGTTTTCGACCTTTTTAACACGCGTGACGACAGCGCTCTCAAGGGCCTGCTGAGCCCTGCGGAACGGCGCAAGGGCATGATTTCGCGCGTCACCTTCAACGCCGCGCTGCGCTCCATCAAGGGCGCTTTCGTCGACGCGCAGGCGGAGGAAGTCTATGCGGTGATGAACGCCTATTTACGCGCGTGCCGGCATGGTCTCGGTCTGCACAACACCGATGAGCAGATCGCGCATCCTGCCCTCTTCAAGGCGCTGGCGCTGCTCTTCACCAATGTCGCCGAGCGCGTGGCTGACCGCCACGGTGGTAAATATACGGTAGCGAATTTCGAGGACGTGCTCATTCCCTTCTTCAAACGTTTGAAAAAATCGGATCTGCCGCGCGCGGGCATGAGCCATGTCGCGCTGCATGAGCATTACAGCAAGGCGCTAAGCGCGGGATTCCTGATTAAACAATGGCTGTTCAATTGAGCAGAAGGGATTGATTGGGCGCTCTACATCGAGAACGCCGCGCGCAGTAAGCCCATGCTCGGTCTTGTCCCAGTGGAACGGCCGCCGCCACAGTTCAAAAAGGGCGCGCCAGGCGGCGACGCTCAGCATGATTTGCCACAACGGCAGATAGATGAGCGATCGGCGAAGCCGCGCGAGACGGTGACGTCGCATGCCGACGGCAAGCGGAAAAAAGAGCGAAATAGCTCCAGCGATCGCCAGAAAGCACCACAGCGTGCTCAAGGCGATCTCAAGCAACCCAACTGGAGCGAGGAGAGCGCCAAAAATCGCGTCATAGGTCAGACGCGCCGCCAGGAGAGGGCCGAGCAAAGGACCAAACAGCCCCCCGGCAAACATGGCCAGAACCGCAAGGGCGCGACGCGAACCAAGATCTACGAAAAACTGTGCCGGCCGGCGGCAATGCACGATGAAGGTCTGCATCCAGCCTTTGAACCAGCGCGTGCGCTGTCTTACTAGAGCGCCAAACGTAGCTGGCGCCTCCTCGAAGGTTTGTGAGGCAAATGTCCGCGCCTCGAAGCCCGCGCGGGCGAGTCGCAGGCCAAGGTCAGCGTCCTCGGTGACGTTGAATGCGTCCCAGAAGCCAATCTCACGCAAAACCTCCGTCCGGAAATGGTTTGAAGTGCCGCCAAGGAGCAGCGGCATCCCCATTGATGCGAGCCCTCTGTTGTAGACGTCAAAAAGCGCGGCATATTCGAAGGCGAACAACGCCGTCATCCAGTTGAAGTCGCCGTTGTCGATTACGAGGCTCGCCTGCAGACAGGCGACGCTCGCGGGAAGCTGGGCGAAGAGAGTCGCTGCGCGCCGCAATTGACGCGGCTCCGGCAAATCTTCGGCGTCAAACACTGCGACAAGCGACCCGCGCGCGAGCGGCATGGCGACGTTCAGCGCGCGCGGCTTGGTGCGTGGAGCGCCCTCCGGCGCAATGATGATCTCATGCGGCGCGCGGGGCGGATGCGCGCGCAACGCCGCAGCCGTCGCTTCGTCGTCGGCTTCAATCACGAATTTTATGTCGAGCTTCGCTCTTGGATAGTCGAGTCGATCGATCGCTCGAACGAGCTGGCGCGCAACGACGGCCTCCTGATAAAGCGCGACGACGACCGTGTAGATCGGCAGACCCACATCGCTTTCGAGCGCTTCGGCGTCTTCGCCTGGCTGAAAACTCGCCGCGAAAGCGAAAAGCCTAAGAAACACGCCACAGCAGAATGCGCTCGTCAGGAGCAAAGCGGATGCGATGCGCAGAAAGAAGAAAGGAGCGTAAAGGCTGGCCGACAGTCCGATTACCAAGGTGAGCAGCAGCCCCACATGCGTGCGCCGCAGATTGGCGCGTGCGCACAAGTCTCTGTCAACGCGTTCGATAAGGAATGCCGCATTGGAGGCCGCGCCAGCCGGATCGGCGCGGCGAACCGCCTCGAAAAAGCGCGTCCGGGTTGTGATTGCGAATTGCGGCCGGCCTTTTGCGGCTCGGCATGCGCTCATCAATCGAAAGACGCCGCTGCCGCTCGGCGCGAGCAGCCAACGAACGCCGCTCGAAGGATCGCGAATGCGCGCGTAGCCGCGTCCGGCGGTCGACGCTCCTGATGCGCAGACGTCGACAGGGCGGTCGATGAAGTCGACGTTAAGATGCCTCGCAAGGCTCCGATAGAATACGTCCTCCGAGACGAGCCCTTCGGCGAGCAACGCTTCGTCGGCGCAAACGCCTTGTCGACGCGCGGTCGCAGCAGCGAATTCAAGAGTCTGCGCCGGCGCCCCGTGATCCAAGAGAAAAGCGATTTCGATTGGAATCGATCGCGGCGATGTCGCCTGAGACGGCGAGATTCGGCGAACCGTCGAGGATATAACGAAGGCGCGGCGCCTGAAGACTTGCGGATGATCGTCCTTGATCTGCGAAGCAGAGGAAGCGACACTATCGATCGGGACATAACTCATGCAATAAACCCGGCGCGCGCAAGCAGCCTGCGAGCGACTATCGGCTTCAAGCATAAGCTAGGCAATAACTTAATGCGCTGTATCAAAAAATCGCGCCGATTCGCTTTCTTCGCCCGCGCGGCGCTCGCCGCGCTGCTCCTCGCGTCGTGCCTCCCGGCCGCGGCCGCTGAGGGCGCGCCGCCCGCGCCGGCCGTCCCGGCGCCGACGCCGCCTGCTACGACCACGCCGTCATTCTGGGACCCTAACCACACTCCGGAAAGGCCGGACCTCTCGGGCTTGCGCCAAATCCGCTTCCTGACGGAGGACGACTATCCGCCGTTCAATTTCCTGCTTGCGGATGGGCAGGTTGCAGGCTTCAACGTCGATCTCGCCCGAGCGATCTGCCTCGAACTCGATATCGCCTGCACGATCCAGCGGCGGCGGTGGGATCTGCTCATCCCCGCGCTCAACGACAATAGCGGAGACGCCATCATCGCTTCGCTGGCGATCAACGATGACACGCGCAAACAGGTCGATTTTTCTGGGCCATATATGCTGACGCCCGGCCGGTTTGTGGTGCAGAGCGACACGACCCTAAAGTCCGCCTCGCCAACCGCGCTCGCCGACCGTCCGATCGCCGTGGTCGCCGGCTCCCGGCACGAGGCTTTTCTGAAGGCCTTTTATCCGCACTCGACGCTGGTTGTGCTCGAAACGCCCGCGCTGGCGCGCAACGCGCTCAAGAATGGCCGCGTTCAGGCGCTTTTTGGCGACGCAATCTCGCTCTCTTACTGGCTGAATGGCGCGGAGGCGGCAGGCTGTTGCGTCTTTCGGGATGGACCCTTTACGGATCAAAAGTATTTTGGCGAAGGCGTCGGCATCGCCGTGAAAAAGGGCAATGCGCCCCTGCGCCGCGCGCTCGACTATGCGCTGTTCCGGCTTGCTCAACGCGGGGTCTTCGCCGAGCTTTATCTAAAATATTTCCCGGTTGGGCCCTTTTAAGCCGCGCCGCCCAGCAGGACGGCGATAGCGGCGCGCGCCCTTGCTATGGCGGCGCCGAGGGTCCCAGCCTTTTCGGCCGCCTTAGGATCTGCGCCGCGCAATGCCCATTCATAGGCCTCAGCCGCTTGGCCGACCTCAAAGGCGCCAATCGCCCGGGCCGAACCCTTTATGGTGTGAGCGAGTCCGATACGCCAATCGGCGTCGCCAGGCGCAGAGTCCGCGCGCAAGCGATCCACGAAATGCCCCGCCTGAGCATCGAAAAGCGCCAGCAGCTCTCGCTCGAGGTCATGGTCGCCAAACGTCTGGCGCGAGAGATGAACGAGGTCGATCGGCGATTCCGCCTCCGCTTGAGGAAATGGTTGCGGTTGAGCTTTGCAGTCTAGAAACGTCGATTCCGCCAGTTTGGCCATCCCCATTCCCGTTCCCCTTTGATATCTATCGCAAAGCCAGACGCTTTTGGAGCCCGCCGAATGGGCATGGCCTCAAAATTGACGCTTCTTTCCTGAAGGGCCCGTTAACGAAGTTTCCGGATACGTCCCAAGCCCGTGTTTCAATTGCTCGGCATGGGCTGTAAAGTTTGGTTAATCTTTATTCACCGGCAGTCGTTTAGCGGCGGGCCGCGAAATCGGCCGACGGAATGCGTTCCGCGCCGACTGGAGAGGGCGAATGGCGACATCGGGAAAGATCCAGGACGCGGCGACCGCTGCTGTGACCGCGCTCGAGGAAGCGCTGGACGTCAGCGCCATGTCCGAAGCCGCCGACGTCCTGGACGAGATGAACGAACGGTCGGGGTCGGGAGCGGAAGCGCATGGGTTAGACGCGCGGAGGTCGACGCCGGCTTACGACGAGCAGCAAAACCGCGCTCGGCCGCCACAAGGGACGATCGCTCCCGCCTTGGCGCCGGCGAACGACGATCGCCGGACGGTCGGCGAGTTGCGGCAGGCGCTGCAGATCAAGCCCAACCGCTCGATCATGGCGCTCACCTTCGCCTTTATGGCCCTGTGGGCGGGCTGCTGGACCGTCTATGTTTACTTCCATCAGGCCGAAATCTTCGACGCCAACGGCTTGATGCTCGCGCCGAAGCCGGCTCTGACGCTCGCGGCGCTGGTCGCTCCCCTCTTCTTTCTCTTTCTTACCGGGTTGATGGCGCGCCGCGCCCACGAGATGCGGCTCATCGCCAATTGCATGACGGAAGTGGCCATTCGGCTCATTGAGCCGGAAACGGTCGCCACCGAACAGGTTGTGTCGCTTTCTCAGGCGATCCGACGCGAAGCGGCCTCCATGGGCGACGGCATCGAACGGGCGCTGGCGCGAGCTGGCGAACTCGAAGTGATCGTGCGCACTGAGGTCACCAACCTGGAACGCTCCTACACCGAAAACGAACGGCGCATTCGGCTGCTTATCGACGAACTGACGCGCGAACGCGAAGCCATCGTCGTCAACGCCGACAACGCGCGCAATGCGCTCTTTGGCGCACGCGAGGCGCTTTCCCAAGAGCTTGCCACGACCTCAGTCCATCTCGCCGAAGCGGTGAGCCAGGCCGGGGCGCGCGTCTCCTCCTCGCTCGGCTCCAAAGGCGAAGAAATCCGCCTAGCCCTTGAACAGGCGGGCGACGCCTTCGAGTCAACTTTGGCGAGTCATGGCGGAAGGGTGCTCTTCGCCCTGAACCAAACCGGCGACGAAGTCGCGCAGAAAGTGATCGGCGCGAGCGAGGACGTGAGCCGGCGCTTCGCCGAAGGCGTCGAAGAGGTCAGCCGCAGGCTCGAAGGTTCGAGCCAAGCGATCGCCAGCGACTTCAGTTCGCGCGGTGCCGATGTGCTCGAACGCTTTGAGGAGATCGGGGCAAATTTTTCCGAAGCGATGGGCGGCCAGGGAGAGCGTATCGTCGCAAAGCTTGCCGAGACTGGAGACGCCGTCCGCGAGACGATCGAAACACAGGGCGGAGCTTTCGAGCGGTCGCTTGCCGAAACTGAAGAGCGCTTGACGGCGCGCGTCGCCGAACATGTCGAAAACGCCCAAACGACCTTCGAAATTGCCGAAACCCGAATTGTCGGCCTGCTCGAAGACACGCATCACAAGGCTCAAAATGACTTTGAGCTGCAAGGACAAGCGCTTCATGACGCAATTTCGCGCAGCTTGAACCAGAGCTCCGCAGCGCTCGTCGAACAGGTGGACGCGTTGCAGGCGCGCTTTGTCGCCGTCGCGGGCGAAGCGGTGTCGGCGATCGGCCATCATGGCGACAGGGTGAATGAAGCGCTCGCCGACAACTTCCAAGCGTTCGAACAAACGGTGCTCGGCCGCGGAGAGGAAGTGGCGGAGCGGATCGCCGAACGCGGGATACAAATTGAGACCAGTCTTGCCGACCGGCTCGCAGCCTTCGAGGACGCCGTCGTACGCAACAGCGCGGAAGCGGCGATGCGCGTCGCTGAGCACGGCGATCGCGTGAGCGCCGTGATTTCAGGCGGACTCGCCGCCTTTGAAGAGGCCATCGTCCGCAACGGCGACGAGATCGCGGAGCGCGTCGGCGAACGCGGAGAACGCGCCACATCGAACCTCGCCGCGCAACTCGCCGCTTTCGGAGACGCGGTCACGCTTCACGGCGAGGAAATCGCCCAGCGCGTCAGCGAGCACGGGGAACGCGCGACGGCGGCCTTTTCTGAAGGCCTCTCGACCTTCGAAGACGTCGTCGCGCGCCAGGGCGAGGAATTGGCCGCGCGCGTCGCCGCCCGCGGCGAGCGCGCCGCCGCCGAACTTGGCGACAAGCTGACGGCCTTCGAGGAGAGCGTCGCGACGAACAGCGCGAAGGTCAATCAATCCGTCACACAAAGTCTCGCAGCAATCGAGAACGTGCTCGTGCATCAAGGCGGCGAGATCGCGCAGCGCGTGGCCGCCCACGCGGATCGCGCCGAAATCAGCCTTGCCGAAAAGCTCGGCGCCTTCGAGGACGCCGTCAGACGCCATAGCGAAAGCGTGACGTCGGTCGTCGGCGAACATGCGACGCGCGTTGACCAATTGCTCGACGAGAGGCTGAATGCGCTCGAGACCGCTGGAATGCTCGTCGCCAAAACGATGGAGACGACGCGCGAGCGCGCCCTGCAAGAGTTCGAGACTCACGGCGTCTCGCTGCGTGACAAGCTTCAGCAAACCGTCGCCGAAGCCTCATCAGCCCTCGCCGTAAACGCCGAGACGATTCAGGAGCGCTTCGCAAATACGGCGAGCGACGCCGTTCTGGCGATCGCGACCCAAGGCGAGCGGCTTCATGAATTGCTGCACGACCGGTTCGAGTCTTTTGAAAACGCCGTCTTGTCCGAAAGCAAGGAAGTCGTCGCTTCGCTGGCCGATCATAGCCAGCGGATGGCGCTGACGCTCGGCGAGCAGTTGACTCACTTCGAGAATGCGCTGCTGCGCGACGGCGGCGAAATTGCCGACCGGGTCGGTCAGCATGCCGAGAAATTGAGCGCGGAAGCGCAGAAGATCACGCATCAGATCGACGATAGACTGCAGTCGCTTGACGAAACGATCCGCATGCAGGGCGGCGCGCTCGTCGACAGGCTCTCGGCGCAAGTCGAGCATTACAACGCCAGGATCGGCGACAACTCTCGCCATTTCGCCGACGAAATCGACGCGAGACTGGCGGAAATCGACGGTGCGATCGAAAGCAAGGGCGGCCATCTCGTTGAGAAGCTCGGCGAGCGCGCGATCGACATTGCTTCAACCATGTCGAGCAAGATCGAAGCCCTGGAAATCGTCGCCTCTGCTCGAACGAAGGAAGCGGCGGACCGCATCGACGAACTGGTCGGGCGCGTTGACGCGGGCCTTGGAGTCGGCGGACAGATGCTTCAAGAGGCGCTTTCCAAGCACGCCGCTGAAGTCGCGCGCGTGATGGACGATGGCGGGCGCCAGGTTTTGGAAACATTCGACGCCAAGATCAAAGACGTCGACTGGTTGCTCATGTCACGTTCGAGCGAGTTCGCCCAGGTGATCTCCTCCAGGACTGACGACATCAACGAAGCATTGGGCGGACAAGCCAAGGAGCTGGAGTCGACCCTCGACGGCCGCATCGAGCTTCTTGAAAACAATGTCGTCAGCCGACTCGTCGCGGTTTCTTCCGAGATCGATGAGAAAGGCCGGCTCGTCGTCGACACGATCGGCGCACGGCTGCAGGATATCAAAGACATCCTGGCCGGCGCGCGACGCGAATTCGATACGACTCTGCACGCGCGCACGGGCGATCTGGGCCAGTCGCTCGTTGAGCGCGTGGCGGAGATCAGCGGCGCGCTGGACGAGCGCTTGACGCAGATGCAGTCGGTGCTCGAGGAACGCGGCGGCGCCGTCGCCCGCGAATTGACAAGCGTCGGCGATCTGGTGACGAGCGCCGTTGAAAGCTGCAGTGAGACCCTTGTTTCCCGTCTTGGCGTCAAAGGCGACGAGCTGACGAATGCGCTCGACGCCTCACGCGAGGCTCTGGCGCAGACGCTGGAGACCAGCGCGCAGTCCTCGATCGCGGCGCTTCTGGCGACGAATGAGAAGATTCGCACCGAGCTGCCTTCCTTGCTCGACGCGCTCGGCCAGACAAACGGATCGCTACGCGCGATCATTGATAAGACCGGCGGAAACCTCGTCATGCTCGAAAGCGAGCTTGGCAAACGGCTCGCCGAGTTCCATGGCGCGCTGAACGAAGCTTCGACGCAAGTTGAGCATATCAGCGGGGTGGCCGGTGATGCGATGCGGGACGCCAACGCCATCGTCGAGGCGCTGGACGAAAGACAACACACGCTTGCCCAGAGCGCAGAAAAACTCGCGCAGAGTCAGCAGGCGCTCGATGCCGTGATGGCTGCGCGCAGCGGCTCGCTTGAAGAACTCGTGACGCTTGTTGAAGGCCGGCGCGCCGAATTCGAAGACGCCATGACAAAGTTCGGCGAACTGATGGATCGCTCATTCCGCTCTATTGAATTGCGGTCGCGCGACCTCGGCCGAGCATTGAGCGAAACCTCCAAGCAGACCGCCGACGTCATCGAGGCGCGCTTCGCCGCCGTCCGCGCCGCTGCGGAAGGCGAGCGCGAGCAAACTTCCGAAGCCCTGCGCGCCGCCTTCTCTGAGGCCAATGAAGAGATCAACCGTCTGTTCAACGACGCGCGCTCGAAATTCGACGCCGCAACTGATGAGATTCGTGGCCTCGCGCGCAACATCCATCGCGAGATCGAGGAAACTCGAGAGGAGGTTCGCCGCGGCGCGACCGAACTGCCGCGCGAAACCGCAGAGCAAGCGGCGGCGCTGCGACGTGTCGTCGGCGACCAGGTGAAGGCCTTAAACGAGCTTACGGACATCGTGGCGCGGTCGGGCCGCGTTTATGACATTGCCGAACAAAACGCTCCCGCGCTTCGTCGCGCATCGTCGGATCAGACGCCGCGCGCGGAACCGGCGCCGGCGCGTCCGACACAGTCTTCGGCGATACGCGTTACGGAGCCTGCTCGCGAGTCGCAAGGCGGCTGGCTGAGCAACCTGCTTGCGCGCGCCTCATTTGATGACGCGCCGCAGCCGCCGCGTACCGCGCGGTCCTTATCGAGCGCGGGCGCGCTCGATAGCCTGACGCTCGACATCGCGCGGATGGTCGACAACGCCGCCGTGACGGAGTTGTGGCGCCGCTATCAGCGCGGCGAAAAGGGAGGGCTTTTCGGCCGTCGCCTATACACGGCGCAGGGCCATCAGACCGTTCAGGAAATCCAGCGCCGTTACCGCATCGATCAGGATTTTCGCGCGACCGTTGATCACTACGTCAAACACTTCGAGGATTTGCTCGTAGAGACAAGCCGCAAGGATCGCGACGGTTCGAAAGCGCTTGACCTACTTACGGGCGACGCCGGCAAGGTTTACACCATGCTTGGTCACGCCTCTGGACATTTCGAATAGGGCTCGGGCCCTATTCGATCTCGTCCGGCGGCGCCGCGCCGATGCGCGATTCAAATGCGACTTCAGCGCGTAGATTGTCGAGGTCGCGACCGATCGTCGCGACGGCCAGCAGCCGATCGCCCTTGAAGTAAGAAACGGCGCAGTCGGCGGCGGCCGGATCGCCCGACACATCCAGTCGATCCCACGACGCGGCATGTCCGATGTAGGAAATCGCCTGGTCGTAATGTTGGCTCCAGAAGAAGGGCGCGGCGTTGAATTTTTCTTTGCGTCCGAGAATATTGCGCGCGGCCGTCTGCCCCTGTCGCTCCGCGACGACCCAATGTTCGACGCGAATCCGCTCGCCCGTGATTTTATCTGGCCAGGTTGCGATGTCGCCTGCCGCGTAAATGTCGGGCGCGCTTGTCTGCAGATATTCGTTGACGAGCACGCCGCGATCGACGGCGAGGCCTGCCGACTGGGCGAGTGAAAGATCCGGCTTCACGCCGACGCCGATGACCACGAGATCGACGTCCAAGGCGGCGCCGCTTTTCAAGGTAAGCGTGCGCTCGCCAATCTCGGTCGCTATATCCTCGAGATGGAAGACGACGCCGTGGCTCTCGTGCAGCTTCCTGACATGCGCGCCAAGTTCGGAGCCGAGAATGCGCGCCATCGGGATCGCCTCCGGCGCAATGACATGCACGTCGAGATCGCGAGCGCGCAACGACGCCGCCACTTCTAGTCCGATGAAGCTTGCGCCGATGACGGCGACGCGACGCGCTCGCGCGGAAGCAGCGATCAAATAGTCGGCGTCGGAAAGCGAGCGCAGATAATGCACATGCGGACGATCGGCTCCGGGCGTTTGCAACTTAACGGGAAAGGCGCCGGTGGCCAAAAGCAGCGCGTCGTAAGACAATGTCGCGCCGTCTATGAGCGTCAGTCGCTTCGATGCGGGGTCGAGCGATTCAACGCGCTGTCCCAGGCGTAGTTGAACGCCCTTCTCGCGATACCAGGCCGGATCGCGCAAAGGCAGCCAATCCGGTTGCGCCGTTCCAGCGAGATAGTCCTTGGAAAGATTGGGGCGATCATACGGCTCCGTCGTATCGGCGCTGATCAGCTCCAAAATTCCATCGTAGCCTTCGGCCCTAAGCATCTGCGCTGCGGCGAAACCCGCTGCGCCGCCCCCGACGATGACGACGCTGCGCGGTTCGGCGGCGCCCTTGCGCTTCGCCGGCCCCGGCTCGGGAAGCCTTTCGCGGGCAAAAACCTTCCCATCGGCCTGCTCGACCCGCCACCGCGGCAACGGATCAAACGCGGGCGCGCGTAATGCGCGGCCGCTGCGAAGGCTGAAACAGGCGTGATGCCAGGGGCACCGGATTGACCCGCCCACGACGAGCCCCTCGGCAAGCGGCCCGTGATAATGCGTGCAGTGAGCCCCGGTGACGAAGAACTCGTCACCCTGCCGCGCCATGACCGCTTCCTCGCCCGCCACGTGACCGAGCAAAGGGCGACCTTCTGGGATGACTTCGGGCGCGACGCCCTGCGAGAAGTCGGGGCCCTCTAATTGGTCGCGCCCCTCTTCCGCCATGTCGCTCTCCCGCTTCCAACCGGCGCAACGCGCGCCAATCAATGGCCACGCTTATCTAACAAGGGCGAGGCTCGATGACGGACAAGCCTCGGCCAGGAAAGGAAACCACCGCGATTCGGCTGACAGCGGCCGAGTTTTGTCGCATTTCGCTCACTGATGAGTCCCGCAAAATCAACGGGCGCAGGACAGAAACCAATGAAAAATGTGACATTGTCGCCACAGTGACAAGAAACAGATATGTGCAATGCCAATTTTGCCCAATAATTGGGCAGATGCGCGGACCTTGGACTTGAACGAAACTTCGCTCGCGAGTGATATCGATCAGATTTCGCCCGCCGACCGGAGTTCCTGACAATGAAGTGGCACTATCTTTCGACCGTGGCTGCTCTCTCGCTAGCAACCAGCATCACCAGCGCGCATGCTCAGGCGAAGCTGTTCGAGGTCGACCCGACTCTGGCCGAGGAAACCCAGCCAGCGGCTCCGCCTCCTGCCGCGAAGCCCGCGAAGAAGGAGAAGGTCGTTAAAGGTCCGCCTGCGCCGCCGCCGGCCTGGCTCGATACGCTGACGATCGACGGCTATATCGAAGGCGGCGTCGCGGTCAATTTCAATCAGCCGTTCAACAAGCTCAACTGGGGCCATCTCTACACGGATCGCGCCAACTGGCCGACGTTTAACGGCCTCCTCCTCACGGTGCAGCGCCCGCTCGACCCGAAGGCCGAAGGCTATGACTTCGGCTTCAAGTTCCAGGGCATGATCGGCGAGGACATGCGCTACAACCACTACCTCGGGATTCTCGACTACGCCATTCGGTCCCGAACGCAGATCGGACCGATCGAGGCCAATGTTCTGGCGCATTTTCCGTGGACCAGCCCGATCAGCGAGGGCGGCGTCGACCTGAAGCTCGGCATGTTCCCGACATATAATGGCGCGGAAGTGATCCCGGCAAAGGACAATCTGTTCTACAGCCACTCTTATATCTTCAACTTCGGGCCCTTCATTCACACCGGCGCGATGGTCACCACCCACGTCAAGCCCTGGCTCGACGTCTATACGGGCGTGACCAGCGGCGTGAATACGAGCCTCGGCTGGCCGGGCGACAATAACGCCGCCGCGTCTTTCCACGGCGGTTTGGGCTTCAACCTGCTCGACGGCAAACTGACCATTCTGGCGATCACCCATACCGGTCCCGAAAATCCGAGACAGACCGATCCGCTTGGCGTCGGCTGGCCCACCGGCTTCCTAGGCGTCCCCTTCACGGCGGGTGGTTGGCCAACTGTCCTCACGCCGGGTTGGCCCTTCAACCAGAACGGCATCGGCCAGCCGAGCTTTTGCGCCTGTAACCCCAACTCAGCGATCCGCTCGTTCAACAACATAACGACGACCTGGAAAGCGACCGAGGACCTGACCTTCATTACCGACATGAGCTTCATGCTGGAAAGCGGCTGGAATCCGAGTTCCTTCGGCCTGCCGCAAAAGGCATGGGCCGCGGCGAACGCGCTTACCGGCAACACCGGCTTCTGGGGAATGGCTCCCGCCTACCCGATGGGCGCACGCGCCTTCGGCATCGCGCAATACGCTTCCTACAAGATCAACGACACTTTCAAACTTAACGCGCGCGCCGAATTCTTCCGTGACAACAATAACTTCTTCGTCAGCGCCTTTCCAGGATACTTCGACTCGGTCAACTCTGTTCATGGTTTCTGGTGTCCGTCCTGCATCAACCAGAGCCTGCTTAACACCGGTCTATACGCCAACCGACCCTTCTACGCCGGCACCAGTTATCTCGCCTTCACCCTGGGCATGACAATCACGCCGGAACTGCCCGCCAAACTGCCCTATGTCACCGGCCTGATCATTCGACCGGAACTGCGTTGGGACACGACCGTCAATGGCACGACGCCCTTCTTCAGCCGTAGCGGTCTGAGTTCGAACCAAGGAATGTTCAACATGGACGTGATCATTCCCTTCACGATCCTATAGTCCCTCTTTTCAAAAGAGGCGCATCCCAAGCAAGCCGCCCGGTTTCCGGGCGGCTTTTTATTGCGGAGGCTCGTCGTTCGCGGGATTGCGCGGCTGATCGTGCATCACAATTTCGACGTCCGCATCCTTCGTCGACTGCACGCGAAAGGTTCCCTGATAGGTTTTGCCCTCGTGGCGCGCGATGGCGACATATTCGCCTTCCGCCAGCACCAGAGAAGGGAAGGCGCCGATCAGTTCGCGGATAACGTCGCCGCCTGGCGTGAGCACTGAAAAGCTCGTATTGGCGAGCGCCTCGCCGCCTGGCTGCTTGACCAGCTTTAAGGTGATGGTGGCTGCGCGATGGCGCAAAGTCGCTTCGACGAGCTTGCCCGCCGGGATCTTCAAGTCCGCCGTCACAACCGAGTTTGTTTCATTGGCTCCGCCCTGAGCGCCCTGCCCCGTGTCGAGCAATGTGGACACGACGTGATAGGCGCCTTCCGGGAGACAGATCACTTCGTCCGACTTGGCGTTGGCGAGAATGAGCTTCGCTTCGGAATTGCCGCGCTCCGGCACATAAATCGAAACCGAGAGACGCTGCGAGGGAATACGCGCATCGCCTAGCTTGTCGACAAGCTTCAGACCGCCCGCGTTCAATACGATAAGCTCGGAAACATTGCCGCTCTCTATAGCGACGCGGCGCGTGACGCCCGCAAGGCCATAGGCGACGTGGACGATATAGGAGCCTCGCGGCAGAGGCAGAGTCGGGGCCGCCTCCTCGGATTGCGCCACAAGCTTGTGGGAGCCGTCCGGCTGTGCGCTCTCCTCGAAAACGCGCCAGACGAGGCCCGAACGAACAGGCTGCTGCTCATTGGCGGCGAGCGTCGCGCTGAGCCGGAGATGGAATAGCTTCTCGTCGTGCGCAGCGGGTCCGGCCGGCTCGCCCGGGCCGTGAGGCGGACGGGAGTGACGTGGAGTCTGCTGCTGCGCTTGCGCCTGTACGGAAAGTGGCGCTGCGCTGGCGAGCGCCGCCGCGGCCACTCGGCTGAGCGCGGCCAATCGGACTTTTTTCATTGGACCGTTCTATGCCGACGATTGGCCTTTTTGTCGATTCTCCCCCGGCGGGAAGACTTTGAGGATGTGGGCGACCTGTTCCGGTCGCAGCGCCATTGCGCCTGCAAAACCGTCGCGGCGCGCCGCCGCATAGGCGGCCTCTTGCCCGATCCGGACCGGCGGCGCAAACGCCGGAACGCCGGCAGAACCCGCCGCCAGGATGACCGCAGCGCGCGCCATTTCAATGGCGGCGCCGCCGGCCTCAGTGAGACCGAGCGACGCGCTCAGCGCAGCTTCGTCGAAGGCCAGCGCCGCGAGACGCGGGGTTGCGCTAGCGAGCGAGCGCAGAGCCAAAACGCCGGCCGGGTCGCCGCCCACGAAGGCGCCGATTCTAGTGACGCCGTCGGGAAGACCGGCTTGCGCCTCGCGCACGGCGAGCTTCACGGCCAAGCGCTGCAGTGTGGCGGCGCCGTCGCAGGAAGGAAGAAAGACGCCGTCGGGCCCTAGGCCGAAAAGCGCGTCAAGGTCAGCCTCGATAAGATCGCTTTCGACGGGAGCGACTTCCACGAAAAGTTTCGGCGCTCCGTCCTTCCGTTTCACCTCGCCGATAAGCGTGCAAGCGCGCGCGCGGGCGCCGCGTCGCGCCTCGTCCTGCGCACAGGGACCAAGCCGCAACAGCAGCGCATCGGCGCCGCAATCGAGCGCCGCCGCGACGTGGCTATCGCCAGCTTCCGAGCCAAGGATCAAACAGGAGCGCATGATCAAGGTGGTTTCGAGACTGAGCGAACTCTATCACGCTCAGCCGAGCCTGATCATTGATATCAGTCCGCCGTTTCGATCGCGTCCAGAATGAAGCGGATCAGTTCGTCGGCCGACGAATAGCTGATCCATTTTCCGCTAGGATAGGCGACGGCGACAGGACCGTGTTCGCATTGTCCGAGGCAGCCCGACTGCGACAGGCGCACGCCTTCGCGCTTGGCGAAGGGCAGCGCCTTCACGGCGTCTTTCGCCTTTTCGAGCGCTTTCTTCGCCCCGTGGTCCTCGCACGCCGGTTTGCCATCGCGTTTGTTGACGCAGACGAAGACATGACAGCGAAATGGTTTGATCGCTGAGTCAGGCATTCAATATCCGAACTGCTCGCGAAGAATCCGCTCTTCCAGCGAATGGCCGGGATCGTGCAGCAGGATCAGCTTCGTTCCTTGGTCCATCTCAACGTCGACATAGGCGAGGTCGCGGAATTCGTCATGGTCAGCGACGACGGAGACGGGGCGCTTGCCCGCCTCTAGGACTTCGATGCGCACCTTGGCCGCGTCCGGCAATAGCGCGCCATGCCAGCGTCGTGGGCGAAAGGCGGAGATGGGCGTCAGAGCCATCAGCGGCGCGTCGAGCGGCAGGATCGGACCATTGGCGGAAAGATTATAGGCGGTGGAGCCGGCAGGCGTCGACACCAGCACGCCGTCGGTGATGAGCTCCGGCATGCGTTCCTGGCCATTGACCAGAATGCGCAGCTTGGCGATCTGCGACGTCTGGCGCAGCAACGACACCTCATTGATGGCGTGCGCCGAAAACTCGTCGCCGCGCACATTGACGGCGTGCATCAGCAGCGGGTGCACAACCGACGATTTGGCGTCGGCGATCCGCTTGCGCAAGCCGGTCTCGCGATACTGGTTCATCAGAAAGCCGACCGAGCCGCGGTTCATTCCGTAGATCGGCTTGCCGGCGTCCATGAAACGATGCAGCGTGCGCAGCATGAGGCCGTCGCCCCCGAGCGCGACGATGCAATCGGCTTCTTCAGGCGGGCAGTCGCCGTATTTTTCGACGAGGCGCAGGCGCGCTTCTTCCGCCTCCGGCGCGCCCGAGGCGAGAAAGGCCAGCTTGGCGCAAAGGTTCTTTCCGCTGTCTCCGGCGGCGCCCATCGCTACTCCCCTCGCGTTCGCCCTTAGATCACGCTGCGTTCAGGCGGACTCGCCTGAACGCAGATAACGTGATCGATTCTTATAATTTGGAGCGCGCCTTACGCGAAAAACCGGTTCCCACTTTTTCGCAGCGCGCTCTTGCCGCCACGATCCTTTCCGCATACACCGGCGCGCAGCCGGAGGGAACGGCGCCGGCGCAGGCTCTCAGCGAGGCGCTCTTGGACGGCGCCGCGCCGCCACGCTCGTCAGTCGATCTCCCCGGGACTCCAAAGCCAAGCCGCCCCGCGCACGCCGCTTGAATCGCCATGCGCATTCGGCAGGATTTTCGTGTCGAGGTCTTCGATCAGCGCGTGCTTTCCCACTCTTGCGGCGAGCCCTTCGTAGAGCCGCGAGATATTGGAGAGCCCGCCGCCGAGCACGAATGCGTCAGGATCGATGATGTCGACGATCATCGCGAGCGCGCGCGCCAGCCGATCCTGATAGCGATCGAGGCTTGCAAGCGCGCTTGGGTCGCCTGCCTCCGCCAGCGCAGCGACTTCGGTCGCAGGAAGAAGCTCGCCGGAGCGTCTCTCATGCTCTCGTGAAAGACCCGCGCCACAGAGAAAGGTCTCGATGCAGCCGCTGTGTCCACAAAAGCAGGATACGCCAGGATATTCATCCGGCGTCATCCAGGGCAGCGGCGTATGGCCCCATTCGCCGGCGAGCCGATTTCGGCCCTCGACGATCTTTCCGTTGACGATAAGGCCTCCGCCGACGCCCGTGCCAAGAATGACGCCGAAGACCACGCCAGCGCCGCGGCCGGCGCCGTCGATCGCCTCCGACAGCGCGAAACAATCCGCGTCATTGGCGATGCGCACCGAACGCCCGAGCGCCTGCGCGAGATCGGCATTGAGCGGCTTCCCGTTGACGACGGCGGTGTTGGAAATTCTCACAAGTTCAGTGTGGGGGGCAATTGAGCCGGGCGCGCCAACGCCCACGGCCCCGCGCCGGCCGATATCGGCTTCAATATCGTGAACGAGCGTCGCGACAGCGGCGATAATCGCTTCGTAATCATGCGCAGGCGTCGGGACGCGCCGACGCGCCAGCGTCTTCCCTTCGGCGTTAAGAGCGATCGCCTCGATCTTTGTGCCGCCAAGATCGACGCCGATGCGAATGAAATCGCGCGTCATTTTAGGCGCGCGCGATCGACGTTTTGCGCGCCCGAGAGCGTAGCCCGAGCAGCAGAGTCGATCTGCGCGGAATCAAGGTCGAGACCGTCGGTCTTCGCGCCAGTCCAATTGACGCTTGTGAAATCCGCGCCGGCGGCGTCCGCGCCTTTCAAATTCGCGTTGGAAAAATCGGCGCCCGCGGCGCGCGCAAACCGGAGATCGGCGCTCGCGAGATTAGCGTTGTGAAAACGCGCGCCTTCGAGCACGGCCGAACGCAGGACCGCGCGCATCAAACCCATAGACTGGTTCTTCATGTCGGCGGAAAGATCCGCCTCGCTGAAATTGGCGCCGCGCACTGACGCGCCGGTGAGATCGCCTGCGAGACGCGCATGCGCGAAGTCGGCGCCGTCTGCGCGCATGCGCTGCATTTGCGTAGCGAAGGCGTGCGCGCCTTTGAGCGATGCGCCAGTGAGGTCCGCCTCAATGAGCCAGGCCTGATCGAGAATGGCGTCGTCAAGCCGTGCGCCCGCCAGCGAGGTCTTGTTTAGGCGCGCCGCGCGAAAATCGACGCCGTGCAAATCGAGGCCGGAAAGATCGAGGCCGTTAAGGCCTTTCTCCGAAAGATCGACCTTGTGTCCGCTCTTGCGATGCTGCAGCGCCGCTTCGATGTCGGCGCGTGTGAGCTCAGCCTGGGAATAGGCGGGCTGCGCAAGATCGACGCCTTGCAGCATGTCTTGCGCATGCAGGCCCTGGGCCGATAGCGCCGCAAAGCAGATAACGACCAAGCCCAGAACGATACGCATACGCGCGAACTCGCCTTTCCGGCGCTAAGCGGCGTCGGCGCTATGACCCGCGTGGGCCTTCCCGCTCAGCGCCCGCGCCTGTTCGACCCAGCCGTTGCGCTTCACGCGCCCCGCCGCGCCAATCGACGCCTCGATCCATTTGATGTTGTCGTCGCTCCAGCCGGCGATCTGATCATAGTGGAAAACGCCGAGCGCGTGCAGCTTCTCGACGCTCTTGGGTCCGAGTCCCTTGATCTTCGAGAGATCGTCGGCGGCGGCGCCCCGCGGCGCGGAAAGCGCTACAGGACGTGCGCTGGGCGTCGCTTTGCCGCTCTGCGCGCGCATTTGCGCGGCGCTTTCCTTTAATTTCTCCGCCACAGGCGCCGCCACGTTCAACGTCGGCTCGACGCTTGGCGGCATTGCTGAGCGTACGTTGGCGAGAATTTCGTCCTGCGGTTCAGGCGATGGCGCTGGGCTCGGCGCGCGAATTTCACTTTGCGCGCCGCGCAACACGACGATCGGCCGCTTACCGGCATGAACCGCCGCTGGCGCTTGTGTCATCCTAAGCGCGCCGCCGAGCGGCAAACCAACAAGATAGGCGATGGCCGCCATCAGAAAGACGTCGAGCGTCAGCGCGGCGCGACCATCAAAGACCCCGAGCGCCGAGGCGGCTGCGCCTGCGCCGAGCGCTGATGCGATCGCAATGATATTCCAGCCCGGCGCCATGGGCGCGTTCTTGGCGTCTGACGTGGTCAGATAGCCGATGAGCGCGCCGAGCGCGCATGCGGCGGCGAACCAGGGCCAGCCAAGCGTCAGCAAGTAAGACATCCGCTTCTCCTTCTCTGACGCTACTTGACGAAGATTTCGACGCGACGATTGCGGGCGCGATTTTCGTCATTGTCATTTGGAACGATTGGACGTTCGCCGCCATAGCCGACGGCGGTGATTTTGAATGGGTCGATTCCGGCTTTCACGAGTTGTTGGAGGACCGTTTGCGCGCGACGCTTGCTGCGTCCCAGGTTCATTTCCGCGATTCCGACATTGTCGGTGTGAGCGGCGATTTCGAGAGTTGCGCCCTGGCAGCGCAGCGCCGTCGCGGCGATCGCATCGATGAGAGGCGCGGATTCAGCGGCGATCGTCGAATCATCGGAAGCGAAGACCATCGGCGATTTGGCGAGAAGCCCGGACAGCGCCGCGCCGCATTGTCCGGCGTCGAGCGGCGAACCAATGATGCGCGTGGAGATCTGCGCTTCGCCGCGGAAACTCTGCGGAAGCGCATCCGGGAATGACGCTGCAATATCGGCCCGCGCGCTCTGATGGCGCGCGGAGCCCGCAAGCGAAATATTTGAGTCGCTGATCGCGAGCTTACCTTCATCCAGTCGCGCAAGCGCCGCAAGCGAGCGATCCGTCGCTTCGGCAAAGTTCTGCGGCGCGCCTTTCGCAACGACGAGTCGATCGACAACCGTTGCATCGAAGAAGTTCCTGCGCGCGGCTTCGACAATACGATTCCGAATGGCTTCATCCGGCGCATAGCCCGTAAGCGTGACTTCTCCGCCGGCGCGTTCCGCTCTGAAGACATAAGGCGAGATCGGACCCGCCATGACGTCGAGCCGCGCGATCTCGAATCCCGAAGGGAGCCGCGCCTTCGCGTCGGCCTCAATCGTGGCGCTCAAGACATTTTCGCGCCCCTGCCCCTCGACGTAGATTTTGCCGTCCGACACGGCGACTTTGCCTTGCGACAACTTGCCGAGTTCGCCGACCGCGAACGCAAGCGCGCCGGCGAAGTCTCCGACCGGCGCGCCCGCGCCAAGCTGAGCGGAGTCGCTGACTGCAGCCCCGGCGCCGGCCGCAGCCGCCATAGCGACGACCTGTTTGCGCATGTCGTCGCTCGGAAGATGGCCGGACAGGCTGATGATCCCGTTGCGCAATGTTGCAGAAAATACGTAGGGAGAGACGCGCGGCGGCGACACTTGCGACTTTATTGCGCTCTCACTGAACGGCGGCGCCTTAAGCGCCGCGACCGCTTTGTCGTAATCGGCTGCGCTGCGCGCCTCGCCAGAAACGGAGAGCGTCGCGTCCGTGAGCGTCGTTGTCGCAGGGTCGAGTTCAGCGAGGCGGCGCACGGCGAAGGAAACCAGATCGGCGAAGGATTTCGGCGCGCCGTCGGCGTATGCGGCGTTGTCCGTCACCTCCAGGCCCAAGGCGGCGATCTCGGCGCGCAGCCTTTCGCGCGCGCCTGTTGGCGGGACATTGCCCGACATCGTCGCCTTGGCGCCATGACGCTCGAGCGTGAGCACGAAGGGCGTTGCGCGCGAGAGGGGCTGTGTCGCATCGATGATTCGCCGCGCGGGCGTGTCGACGCCCAAGGCAGTCAGCAGACGCGCTTTCACATCAGGCGACAGCGAAATACCTGCGATGACCACGTCACGCCCCGCAATGCCGACCTCAGCCTTATCGATGGCGTCGGGCGACTGAGCGAGATGCGAGAGGACCCCGGCGCGCAAGTCGTTCTCTAGCCGAGACGTCAGCTCGCCTTGTGCAAAATAGGCCAGTCCGAAAAGGACCGGCAGGCCGATCCACCATTTTCTGGGAAGATGCATCGACGTCTTTGCTCCCCATTAGAGAGAATCAGCGAAGACGCGCATACTCTAACTGCACATGGTTCCTTTGCGCGGCGGGATGTCAATATGATGGCCAATGCAAAATGGGGAACGCGGCCGCGCCGCGCTCCCCAAAGGCGAAGAAGAGTCCTGGTCGAATGTGAAGTAGAGCGCGCCCGTCCGCCGGCAAGACTATCTCGAAGACGCCCGTTCTCTTCCCGGCGGCTTGCCGGGAATGAACGGGGCCATTCCCGCCCGCGCCAACTCGTCGGCGCGTTCGTTCATGTCATGGCCCGAATGGCCCTTCACCCAATGCCAGGCGACGTCGTGCCGCTCGGCCGCGGCTTCCAGTCTTTGCCAGAGATCGACGTTTTTCACAGGTTTCCGGTCAGCGGTGCGCCAGCCGCGGGTTTTCCAGCCGGCGATCCAGGACGTGACGCCGCCGCGCAAATATTCCGAATCAGTATGGAGATCGACCACGCAAGGCCGCGTCAAAGTCTCAAGCGCCATGATCGCCGCCGTCAACTCCATGCGATTGTTCGTGGTGAGCGGCTCGCCGCCGTTGATCTCTCTTTCGCGATCGCCAAAGCGCAAGATCGCGCCCCAGCCGCCGGGCCCCGGATTTCCCGAGCATGCGCCGTCGGTCCAGATCTCGACGCGTCGCGTCATGAGGCGAAGCCATAGACGCGCGCGTCGGCGGCGGATTGGTGAAACCGGAGCTTGGCGAGATATTCGCGCGGATCCTTTGGACGCACTAATGCGCCTGGCGGCACGTTGAGCCAGTCAACGTAACGCGTCAGCAGAAAGCGCAGCGCTGCGCCGCGCGCGAGCGTGGGAAAGGCCGCGATCTCGGCGGGCGAAAGCGGTCGTATGCGCCGATAGGCCTCGAGCAGCGCGGCGCCCTTCTCTGGTTGATAGCGATGCTCGGCGTCAAAGCACCAAGCATTTAAGCAAATCGCGAGATCATAGGCGTAGGCGTCGGTGCAGGCGAAGTAGAAGTCGATCAGTCCCGAGATGCGCTCGCCGAGAAAGAAGACATTGTCCGGGAAAAGGTCGGCATGGATGACGCCGCTCGGCAGGTCGCGCGGCCAGTTCCGCTCCAGATGATCGAGCTCAGCGTCGACGAGCGCGCGCAATCCCGTCGCGACTTCGTCCGCGCGCGACGCGCAAGTCGCAAAGAGCGGCCGCCATCCCTCCACCGAAAGCGCGTTGCGGCGCTGTTGCGCGAAGTCGGCGCCCGAAAGATGCAGTTGCGCCAAAGTCGCGCCGAGCGCCGCGCAGTGCGCGGCGTCGGGATGATGGACGGAATAGCCGTCGAGAAAGGTGATGATTGCGGCAGGCCGATCGGCAAGGCGCCCCAGCGCGACGCCGGCGCGGTTCTTCACCGGCAACGGACAGGTCACGCCGCGGGCGGCGAGATGTTCCATCAAGCCCAGGAAGAAGGGCAAATCAGCTTCCGCGACGCGCTTCTCATAAAGCGTGAGGATGAAGCTGCCGGCGCCGGTATGGAGATAATAGTTCGAGTTCTCGACGCCCTCGGCGATGCCTTTGCAGGACAGCAACTCGCCGAGGTCATATGTCGCGAGAAAAGCGATCAGCTCCTCATCGTCGACCAGCGTATAGACGGCCATGAGCGCCGACCGTTCACCGCAGGCGGGCCCTCAGGCGATCGCCCGCAGCTCCTTGGGAAGAGGGAAAGACACGTTCTCGTCGGCGCTGGAGATGGTTTCGACAGTGATATCGTAGCGCTCGGCGAAGGCGTCCATGATTTCCTCGACCAGCACCTCCGGCGCAGAGGCCCCGGCCGTGATTCCGAGCGAAGAAATGCTGCCGAAAATCTGCCAGTCAATCTCGCCGCGACCTTGCACGAGCTGCGCAGGCGCGCCGGCGCGCTCCGCCACTTCGCGCAGCCTCTGGGAATTTGAGGAATTCGGCGAACCGACGACAATCACCGCATCGACATAGGGCGCAACTTCCTTGACCGCAGCCTGGCGGTTCGTCGTCGCATAGCAGATGTCTTCCTTGTGCGGGCCGATGATCTTGGGGAAGCGCTTCATCAGCGCGTTGACGATCTCCTGGGAGTCGTCGAGCGACAGAGTGGTCTGCGTCACATAGGCCAGATTGGTTTCGTCTTCGATAGTCAGGCGGCCGATGTCCTCGACCGACTCGACCAGAATCACGACGCCTTCCGGCAGCTGTCCCATCGTGCCGACGACTTCGGGATGGCCGGAGTGTCCAACAAGCAATACGCGCCTGCCGCGCCGCCAGTGAATCTCCGCCTCTCGATGCACTTTCGTGACGAGCGGGCAGGTCGCGTCTATGGCGAGGAGTCCGCGTTCCGCCGCCACCGCCGAAACCGACTTGGCGACGCCGTGCGCCGAGAAGATAACCGGGACGTTCGCCGTCGGAATCTCATCGAGCTCCTCGACGAAGACCGCGCCCTTGGCCTTAAGCGACTCGACCACATAGCGATTGTGGACGATCTCGTGACGCACATAGACGGGGGGGCCAAACTTGGCGAGCGCCCGCTCGACGGCGTCGATTGCGCGCACCACGCCTGCGCAAAATCCCCGCGGCGAGCAAAGGAGTATTTTCAGCGGCGGCTTTGCGGGCCGAGGGTGAACGTTCATCTTCGCGCCTTTGGCAGAGGCGGCGCGAGGCGGCTAGTCGCTCAAGCGCCAAACGCGGCCGTCCGGATCGGCCGGACTGAACGCCGGCAAGGAATGTCGCGCGTGGGCGATGGTGTCAAGCCGCCGGGGCGGAGCGAATCGCCCCGAGACCGCCATCGGCAGCAGAGCCGGCATGTTGTAAACGCCGCCCGCCTTAGGAAGTTTCACCGCTTGGTCAGCCAATTGGCGGCGCCGCCGGACTGTGACACGATGAACACAGGCTCGTATCCAGGGCCTGACTGAATGGAGCTGCGCCCATGTCGTATGTCGACGATATTTTGCAGTCGGCGCAAGGCGGACAGCTGGTCGCCAACCTTGCTCAGCGCTTTGGCCTCACCGAGGAACAGATGGACAGCGCCGTCAAAGCCCTGGCGCCGGCGCTCGAAGTCGGCCTGAGCAACGCCGCCGAAGAGCCCGTGCTGTTCGAAAGGCTTCTGGGCGATATCGCCTCTCCCTTACGCGCGGCCGCTTTCGACGAGCCGAGCGCCGCCCATGACGTGGACTCCCTCGCCCAGTCGCGACAACTGCTCGACGATCTCTTCGGCTCCCCGGCGGCCGCCGGCCGAGTCGTTCAGGTCGCGGCGCGCGAATCGGGCCTGCGCCCGGACATTTTGTCCCAATTGTTGCCCGTGCTCGCCTCTGTGCTCATTGGCGGATTGTTCAAAAACGTCAGCAATCGGGGTCTCGGCGGAGTATTGGGTCAACTCGTCAATTCCGGCGCGCTCAGCTCGATATTGGAGCAGATGCTGGGCGGCGGAGGGCGCTCGCCGCAACGCGAGCCAGCGCCAATGCCGACGCCGCGGGGCGGCGGAATGGGCGGCGGCCTCTTTGGGGGAATCTTGGGATCGATACTTGGATCGCTGCTCGGCGGCGGCCGCCGTCCCGCGCCAGGTCCTTACAGCGGACCGATGGACGACGACGGCGGCTATGGCCGCAGCCGACCGCCCATTGACCTCGACGCCGGAGGCGGCGGCCCGGCGGGACTGCCGGAGGGGATAGATCAAGACTCGGTTCAGCAGGCGATCGAGGAGATCAAGAAAACGCTGCAGATCGGGCGCGGCGCTCCCGGCGAAGGCGCCGGCGCGCGGTCGAACTTCGAGAGCATCATCGGGCAGATGTTCGGCAAGCGTTGAGATTTCGGCTGTCAGGCGACTGGCCAAATAAAAAGCATGACGCCGGTCGGTCGCCGGACTTCGCCGCGGCGCGGCGCAGGCTTGCGCAGCGCCCGCTTTCCTGCAATCCATCGGCGCGAATCCTCCGAGCGCCAGGCGCGTCCGCGCCGCAATTCGTGCGTCTCCTCAAGCATGGAAAACTTCCCTTAGATGGCTCGCGACGTATCCGACACGACGCCAATCACGTCGCGCAACATGCTGGTCGAATGGCTGGAAGCCGGTTGCAAGGCCGGCGGCGCGCCGCTTCGCATCGGCACGGAGCATGAGAAAATCCCCTTCTATGCGGCCGACAATGCGCCGGTGCCGTATGAAGGCTTGGCCGGCCGCGGCGGCGTGCGGGCGCTGCTTGAAGGCTTGCGCGACGCGCTCGGCTGGGCGCCGATTCTCGACCAGGACGCGCTGATCGGCCTCTATTCCGACGGCGGCGCCGCGATTTCGCTCGAGCCCGGCGGACAGTTCGAACTCTCCGGCGCGCCGCTGCTCGACATTCACGCCACGCAGGGCGAGCTCGACGCGCATTTCGCGGCGCTCGCTCCCGTGGCCAGCGCGCTCGGCGTGCGCTTTCTCGATCTCGGCTGCAGTCCCAAATGGTCGCGGGCCGAAACGCCGACGATGCCCAAGCAGCGCTACGCCATCATGCAGGCCTATATGCCGAAAGTCGGCGCGCACGGGCTCGACATGATGTTTCGCACCGCCACCGTCCAGGTCAACGTCGACTTCGTCGACGAAGCCGACATGGTTCAAAAGATGCGGGTCGGCCTCGCCTTGCAGCCGCTCTTCACGGCGCTGTTCGCCAACTCGCCGTTTCTCGACGGCAAGCCGACCGGAAGGCTGTCGCAGCGCTCTTACATCTGGCTCGACACCGATCCAGATCGCACCGGCATGTTGCCCTTCGCTTTCGAGGAGGGATTCGGCTTCGAACGCTATGTCGACTATGCGCTTGACGTGCCGATGTATTTCGTCAAGCGCGGCGACGTTTATCACGATGTGGCGGGCGCGAGCTTTCGCGATCTGATGGAAGGCCGACTTCAGCAACTGCCCGGCGAGCGCGCCACTATGTCCGACTGGGCCAATCACCTCTCGACAATCTTTCCGGAAGTGAGGCTGAAAACCTATCTCGAGATGCGCGGCGCCGACGCCGGCCCTCGCGCGCATCTCACAGCGCTTCCCGCGCTTTGCGCCGGTCTGCTTTATGACGCCGCGGCGCTCGATCAGGCGCGCGAACTGACAAAAGGTTGGAGCGCCGCCGCCCGCCAGGCGCTTCGCGACGATGTCCCGGCGCTGGCGCTCGACGCAAAGATCGAAGGCCGCAGCCTTCGGGAGATCGGCCGCGACGTTCTTGCGCTGGCCAACGCAGGATTGCGCCGCCGCGCGCGGCTCGACGCCGATGGACGCGACGAGACCGTTTATCTCGCGCCGCTGGAGGCAATTCTAGAAGACGGACGCACCTTGGCGCAGCAGAGCTTGGACGCCTATTACGGCGCTTGGGGACGCGCGATCGACGCCGCCTTCACCGACTGCGTCCTGCCGCTATAGCCACTGGGAAACCGCTTAGCGCGGGAAAAGGTCGTGCAGTCCGAAAGGCGCCATCGGGGGCAGCGAGGAATGCGCGGCGGCGTGCTGCATGCCATCCCGACGCATTTCCGCATAACCCATCGGCGCGACGGGCGCTCTGGGCATCGTCACACGGACATGGCCGCCGAGGCGAACGCACCCGTTTGATCCCGCAACGGCAACATAATCAGCGCCATATTGCGCGCACTGGCTCACATTGTCAGCGTGCGCCGGCGCGACAGCGATGGCGGTGAGCGCGATGACGCCAAAAAAAGGCGCCGAAAATGGAAGATCGCCGCGGCGAATAATGTTTAGGGTCATGAGTCTTTAGCCTCACTTCCGAAAGTTCGCGCATCGCACGAGATTTCAGGAGCTCTGCAATCCCGACAGTAGTTTCCAAACGCCGTTGCTACGCGGAGGGGCGATGGCCACCCCAGAGGAGGACATCGGCCCGCTACCCGACTAGAGACAAACATCGTGGCAGGATCGTGTCTTTAGAAGACTTCCGGCGTATTCCGCCGAGGCCATGTGAACGCTACCCTTTATTTTCTATTTATTTATTTTTTGTTCCAACGGCGGTTGGCGAACGCCAGTCGCCGATCGTCGCCTGTACGACCGCCAGAGCCGCGACGGCGGCCGTGTCGGCGCGAAGCACGCGCGGCCCAAGTGAAAGTCGCACGACATTCGGCAGGCGCCCGATGGCCGCTCGTTCGGCATCGTCGAAGCCGCCTTCCGGTCCGATCAGCACGCTCATGCCGCCTCGCGCCGTACGGCCATGGAGCGCGTCCAACGGATTGGCCAATTCGGCGTGTTCGTCGCAAAAGATAAGGAGCCGCTCCGCCGGCCAATGCGCCAGAAAGTCAGCAAGTTCGACGGCGGGTGCGACCTCGGGTACGGCGAGCACGCCACATTGCTCCGCAGCCTCGATGACATTGGCTTCCAGCCGCGCCGAATTGACGCGACGAACCTGTGTCCGGTGCGTGAGGACGGGCACAAGCCGGCCCGCGCCCATCTCGGTGGCCTTCTGCGCCATATAGTCGAGCCGCGCCTGCTTTAACGGCGCGAAACAATAGTCGAGATCGGCGCGCGGGCTTTGTTCGCGCAACCGCTCGCCGACGTGCAATTTTGCCGAGCGGCGCGAGACGTTGGCGAGCGTCGCGCGGAATTCGCCGTCGCGGCCGTTGAACAGATGAATCGCGGCTCCCTCGCGCATGCGCAAGACATTGAGCAGATAGTTCGACGCGTCGGCAGAGGGGGCGAGTTCGACGCCAGGCGCAAGGTCGTCGCCGACAAAGAGGCGTTGAGCGGAGAAATCGTAAGCAGACACAATAGCTTCCTAGCGGAGACGCGAGCGCTGCGCGCTTGCCATGAAGCCGCCGCTTTGTTGCGTGCAAGTTCGCCAAAACTTGCGTCGCCGGCAAGCCTGCTGGTAATGCTGCACGCCTGATGAGCGGACCAAGAGCCATGATCCTCGGCGCTGTCACTTTTTCGCGCGCGCTCGCGCGCTTATCGATTTTGACGCTGCTTTTCGCCGCGAGCGGCGCCTATGCGCAAAGCTGTCAGGAAGATTTTCAAAAGCTGTCTGAAAAGCGCATGGCGGGAATTGAGGCGCTCAACAATCTCGGCAAGGCGGGCAAGGGCAAGATGGACCCCGAAGCCGCCTGTCCGGCCGCCAAACGTCTCGTCGCTGTCGAAACCGAGATGCTGAACTATCTCAACAAGAACAAGGAATGGTGCAACATTCCGGACAATGCCGTCGACAGCTTCAAGGAAGCGCGCGCCAAGACTCAGAATTTCGCCTCGCAAACCTGCTCGGTGGCGGCGAAGGTGAAACAGCAACGCGAACAGGCGGCCGCCGGGGGCGGCGGCATGATGGCGCCGCCGAAGCTGCCCGCCGGGCCTCTGTGAGCGCAGCGCAAAGCGGCGATTCGTCGGAGGCGCCCGCGCTCCCCGACGCGGTCGCCGACCATCCACTGCTCCGCCACGCGCCGCCCGCGCTACTTCCGTTCATACAGCTTGCGCGCCTGGATCGGCCGATCGGCTGGCAGCTGCTGCTCCTTCCCTGCTGGGAGTCGAGCGCGCTCGCTTCCGTTGCGCTTCACGAAGCGCCGAATTTTTTTCATCTGACGCTCTTCTTCATCGGCGCCGTCGTCATGCGCGGCGCAGGCTCGACCTACAATGACTATGTCGATCGTGAGATTGACGCCAAAGTCGAACGCACGCGTCTACGTCCGCTTGCGAGCGGACGCGTGACGCCGCGCGCCGCGCTGGCCTTTATCGTCGCGCAATGCCTCGTTGGGCTCGCGGTGCTTCTGTCGTTTAACGCGCTCACGATCGCTCTTGGCCTGCTCTCTCCGCTGATCGTGCTGATCTACCCTTTCGCCAAGCGCTTCACCTCCTGGCCGCAGGCGATTCTTGGATGCGCCTTCGCCTATGGGGCGCTGCTCGGTTGGACGGCGCAGACCGGCGCGCTCGGCGCGCCAGCGCTTTTTCTCTACGCGGCGGCGATTTTTTGGACGGTCGGGTTCGACACGATCTATGCGCTTCAGGATTTGCGCGACGACGCGATCGTCGGCGTGCGCTCCACCGCCCGGCTCTTTGGCAAGCGCGTGCAACTCGCGGTAGGCGCGCTCTATGCGGCGTCCATCGCAAGCGCCGCGATCGCCGTGTTTGCAGCGGGCGGCGGATGGCTCGCCTATCTCGGAGTCGCCGCCTATGCGGCGCATCTCGCATGGCAGACCGCGCAAACGCGAGAGAATGTCGCGCCCTCGACCGCTCTGCGGCTTTTCCGGTCAAACCGCGATGCAGGGCTACTGCTCTTTGCCGGATTTGTTGCGCAGAGCCTCGCCTTCCTTTTCTGACGCTGGCGCCGAGCGACAAGCGCGATGTGGAACTGATCTACTTCTCGAGTTCCTTTTTTCTGTCGACGCAGGATTCGATCTGCGTCTTGTTCAGCTCCCAATAAGAGGCGCCGCAAAGCGCCTGGTAGCGGCTGCTGACGAAGAAAGACCAGACATAATAGCCGGTCAGCAGCACCGCGGCGATCGCGGCGATCTTCATCATTATGTTGAACCGTGTTTGCGGATCTTCCGTGTCTGACATTTTCGTCTCCGCGCTAATGTTAGGCGTCAGAGAATTGGGCCGTCAACATTAGTCGAGCGTTTGCCGGAATCGCATTACCGCGACGCTCATCGCGACAAGCGTGAAGGCGGCCAACGCGCCGGCGTCAACCGCGAGGTCGCCGAAGTTGGAGCCCTTCAACGTCACCGAGCGCACGATTCGCAGATAATGGGTAAGCGGCATTATCTCGCCTAGATATTGCGCCCATGTTGGCATCCCATAGAAAGGAAACAGGAAGCCGGACAGAAGCATGCTCGGCAGAAAAAAGAAGAACGTCATCTGCATCGCCTGCAGTTGATTTACCGCGACTGTCGAAAACGTGTATCCCACCGAGAGATTGGCGACGATGAAAAGCAGAGTCAGCAGGGTGAGCGTGAAAAGCGAGCCGACCACAGGCACCTGAAACAACAACGAGGCGACGATGAGAATCGTCGACATCTGCACCGCGCCGACGACCACATAGGGCGCGATCTTGCCGAGCATGATCTCGACCGGGCGCACGGGCATGGCGAGCAACGCCTCCATCGTCCCGCGTTCGATTTCGCGCGTCACCGACAGCGCCGTGTAAATCAGCATCGTCATGGTGAGGATCGTGCCGATCAGTCCGGGCACGATATTGCGGCGGGTCTCGCCCGCAGGATTGTAACGGCGATGTATGCGGATCTCGAACGGCGGCGCATTCTGCTTGAGCGAGGCGAGCGGCCCTATCAGTTCTCGGTCGAGCGCCTGATCTGCAGCGCCGAGCGCAGCGGCGATGGCGCCAGAGGTCGCGACCGGGTCCGAGGCGTCCGCGATGAGCAGCAGTCCCGGTTTTTCGCCGCGAACGAGCTGACGAGAAAAATCGGGCGGAATTTGAATGATGAATTGCGCCTTGTTCGACAGGAGCAATTTGTCGGCGTCCGTCTCGCCCCGCGCGACATATTTGATGTTGAAATAATCGGTGGCGCGCAAGGCGCCGATCATCGCGCGCGCGATTGGACTATCGTCGCTGGTCAGCACTGCCGTCGGCAAATGTTTGGGATCAGTATTGATGGCAAATCCAAAAAGCAGCAGCTGAATGAGCGGAATGCCGATGATCATCGCGAATGTCGGCCGGTCGCGCCGAAGCTGGATGAATTCCTTAACGAACATCGCGACGACACGCTGCCAGGATTGCGCCAATGCGCCACGACGCGCCGGCCGGGGCACAGCATTTGGCGGGCTTTGCTCCGCGCTCACTGATCCGGTCCGGCGCGGGTCATCAAATCGATGAACACGTCTTCAAGCGTTGGCTCGTCGCGTTTCCAACGGTGAACGCCTTCGGCGCCATAGCGCCGCGCGATGCGCTCCATCGCTGCTTCGTCGCGGCCGCCGACGTGCAGCGTCGAACCGAAGCGCGCGACGATGTCGACGCCCGGCAGATGCTTCAGTTCGCTGCTGAGCGCGTCGAGGCCCTCGCCAGTCACGACCCAAGTCGAAAGATGCGCGTCGGCGATGATCTCGGGAATCGTCCCCGAAGCGAGCAGCCGCCCATTGGCGATATAGGCGATCTGATGACAACGCTCTGCTTCGTCCATGTAATGGGTCGAAACGAGCACCGTTAAGCCTTGCGTCGCGAGATGATGAATTTCATCCCAGAAGTCGCGGCGCGCTTTGGGGTCAACGCCAGCGGTCGGCTCGTCGAGGAGGAGCAGCGAAGGCCCGGGCAGAATGCAGGCGCCGAGCGAAAGCCGCTGCTTCCAGCCGCCGGAGAGTTCGCCGGCAAGTTGATCGGCGCGCGCGACAAGGCCCAATCGCTCGAGCGCCGCCTGAGCTGCGTCCTCCGGCGCTTCGAGACCATAAACGCGCGCGACGAATTCAAGATTTTCGCGAATGGTGAGGTCACGATAGAGCGAAAAGCCCTGCGTCATGTAGCCGACATAGCGCTTGATCTCTTCCTGCTGCCGGCGAATGTCGTAGCCAAGACATCTCCCCTCGCCCGAGTCGGGCGTCAGCAGGCCGCAGAGCATGCGGATCGTCGTCGTCTTGCCGCTGCCGTTGGGGCCGAGAAAGCCCTGGATGTTGCCGCGCGCCACCTGCAGCGTGAAATTGTCGACGACCTTTTTGGCGCCGAAGGATTTGGTCAGCCCGCGCACATCGATCGCGATGTCGCTCTCGACGCTCACTGCGTTGATCCAGTCGATTCCGACGCCGGCGTGACGGCGACCGGCATTCCGAGAGGCACCGCGCGCGCTGCGCCTTCGAGATGCGCTTCAACCTTAAAGACGAGTTTTGCCCGTTCGTTGTCGCTGAAGATGACGGGAGGCGTATATTCCTGGCGGCCGGCGATATAGGTGACGCGACCGTAAAGATCGCTGGCGCAGCCGTCGCAAGTGACGCGCACCTGCTCGCCCAGCGAAATCTTCGGCAACTCCGGTTCGGAGACATAGAAGCGCACCTTGCGATTCTCAGGCGGCAGTAAGGCAATGACCGGCTGTCCAGCGTTGACGATCTCGCCAGGCCTGAAAAAAACATCCTGCACCGCGCCGTCGGCCGGCGACACGACGCTTTGGCGCTTGATGCGGATGTTGAGCGCGTCGAGTTGCGCGCGCGCCTGTTTCAGACTGGCTTCGGCGGCTTCGATCTCTTGCGAACGACTCGCCATGCGCGACGCCTCGACCTGCCGGCGCGCTTCCTTAACGCTCGCCTCGTCGCGCGCCCGCGCCATCTCAGCGCGATCAAGCGCCGCCTTCGCGACATGGCCTTCGGCATAAAGCTTGCGCTGTCGGTCATAATCGGCGCGGGACAATTGCAACGAGGCCTCGGCGCGCTCAAGCGCGGCTTGCAGAACGGCGATCTGCTCCGGCCGATTCATCGCCGCCTGCAGATTTTCGGCTTGCGCTTCGAGTTGAGCGATGCGGGCGGTCGCCTCGTCGCGTGCGCGATCGAGAAGCGTCGTCGACATCGTAAACAGCGGATCGCCCTTCTTGACCTCCGAGCCGGCGGCGACCGCGATGGTCGCCACTCTCTCACTTTCGTAGGGGCCGATGTAGAGGATGTCCCCTTCCACGTATCCCAGGAACACGTCGTTGGGATTCGCCGGACGATAGGTCACGCGCCAAACGACGACGGTCAGAAGCGCCAGCGCGATGAAGAATGCGACAGGCTTCATGCGGCAGGAGCGTAGAGCGGATCGAGCATGGTCTGATTATGCACCTCTCCCGCCGCGCCATGAAACCCTGCCGCGAGCGACTCGATCGAAGCCTTGCCCAAACACGAAACTCCTTTTGCCGCGGCGATTGCAAAAAGGCTAGAATGCCTCCAAGAAAGGCAAAAGGGATTGAAAATGGCTGAAGATACGGAGCTGCCGCCGCGTGAATCTATGGAATATGACGTGGTTGTGGTCGGCGCAGGACCGGCCGGCCTCGCCGCGGCGATTCGCTTAAAGCAAATTGCGCCGGATCTTTCAGTCGTCGTCATTGAGAAAGGCTCCGAGCCCGGCGCGCATATCCTCTCCGGCGCGGTGATCGATCCGATCGGCCTCGACCGGCTTCTACCCGAATGGCGCACGCGCGACGATGCTCCGCTGAAAACTCAGGTGCATGAGGACCATTTCCTGCTGCTGTCGGAAAGGGGCGGCCTCCGCATTCCCAATATGCTGATGCCGCGGCTGATGAACAACCACGGCAATTTCATCGGCTCGCTCGGCAATGTCGTCCGCTTTCTCGCGTCGGAAGCTGAAAATCTCGGAGTTGAAATCTATCCCGGCTTCGCCGGCGCCGAAGTTCTTTACGGCGACAGTGGCGAAGTCGTTGGCGTCGCGACCGGCGACATGGGCGTGGGCCGCGACGGCGAGCCCAAGGACAGCTTTACCCGTGGGATGGAGCTCAAGGGCAAATATACGACCTTCGCCGAAGGCGCGCGCGGCTCGCTGACCAAGCAGCTCCTCGCGAAATACGACCTTTGCGCAAACAGCGAGCCGCAGAAATTCGGCATCGGCTTCAAGGAGCTTTGGCGCATTCCGAAGGAAAAGCACAAGGACGGTCTTGTACAGCATTCCTTTGGATGGCCGCTCGCGTCCGATACTGGCGGCGGCTCTTTCCTCTATCATTTCGACGACGATCTCGTGTCGATCGGTTTCGTCGTGCATCTCAACTATTCAAATCCGACGCTCTCTCCTTTCGACGAGTTCCAACGTTTCAAGACGCATCCGCTGATCGCGCCGACGCTCGAAGGCGGCGAGCGTCTTTCCTACGGCGCGCGCGCGTTGACGGAAGGGGGTTGGCAGAGCGTTCCGAAGCTCGTCATGCCCGGCGGCGCCCTTGTCGGCTGCGCCGCTGGCTTCATGAACGTGCCGCGCATCAAAGGGTCGCACAATGCGATGCTGTCGGGCATCCTGTGCGCCGAACATGTCGCGGCGGCAATCGCCGAAGGCCGCACGCATGACGAAGTCGTCGCCTATGACGCGGCTTGGCGCGGCTCCGACATCGGCCGCGATTTGAAGCCGGTGCGAAACGTCAAGCCGCTCTGGTCGAAATACGGCACCTATGTCGGCGCGCCGCTCTTCGGGCTCGACATGTGGACGAATGAGCTGTTCGGCTTTTCCTTCTTCGGGACGCTCAAGCACGGCAAGGCCGACTATGAAACGCTGAAGCCGCTCTCTGAGGCTAGGCCGATCGTCTACCCGAAACTCGCAAGCAAGCTCGTCTTCGACAAGCTGTCGTCGGTGTTCGTCTCAAACACCAATCACGAAGAGGATCAGCCGGTTCATCTGAAGCTTGCCGATCCGGCAATTCCTATTGAACGCAATCTTCCGATCTACGGCGAACCGGCGCGGCTCTATTGCCCGGCGGGCGTCTACGAAGTCGTCTATGCCGATGAGGAGACGCGCCGCGATCCGCGCTTCGTGATCAACGCGCAGAATTGCGTTCACTGCAAGACATGCGACATCAAGGATCCGGCACAAAATATCACTTGGGTCCCGCCGGAGGGCGGCGGCGGACCGAACTATCCGAATATGTGACGGGCGCGGCAACGCGCCCGCATTTCGCGAAACGAACGGTCCGAAATATCCATCTGCGCCAATGACGCGGCGAGGACTCGCGTGAACTGATGTTCTTCATCGTCTCGAAAGTTTTCGAGTTCTTCCTCGCGCCGGTCCACCTCTTCATTTTCGTCGCCGTCGTCGGCGCGATGCTGCTTTACACGCGCTGGAAAACATGGGGACGCGCGCTCTCGAGCGTGAGCGCGCTCGCATTGCTGCTGATGGCGTTCGGACCGCTCGGCGGGTTTCTGGCGGCGCCGCTCGAGGCGCGCTTTCCCGCTCCGCCTGACGATATGCCGCCGCCGCAGGGCATTATCGTCCTCGGCGGCACGATCGACGAGCGGCTCAGCGCCGATCGCGACCGGCCGACGCTGATCGATGCGGCAGAACGCTTGACCGCGCCAATTGCGCTGAAACGCAAATATCCGAACGCGCGTCTCGTATTTACGGGAGGCTCCGCCGCGCTGCGCGGCGCGTCCTACGCCGAAGCCGACGCCGTCCAACGCTTCTGGCGCGAAATCGGGCTAGATCAGAACGACATCCTATACGAGCGCCGTTCGCGCAACACATACGAGAACGCAATCTTCACACGCGACTTGCTTCACCCGAAGCCTGGCGAGCGCTGGTTGATTGTCACATCGGCGATGCACATGCCGCGCGCTATAGGCGTATTTCGCAAGGCGGGGTTCGACGTGATCGCCTATCCCGTCGACTACCGCACGAGTGGCGGCGCCGGGTTCGAATTTCCGCGCTTTCCGACGAAGGCGCTCAGCCTTGTGGATTTCGCCACGCATGAATGGGTTGGGCTCGTCGCCTACCGGCTTGCCGGAAAAAGCGACTCGCTGTTTCCGGCGCCTTAGCCACGCCAACGCGCGATGGAGCGCACCGCCGATTGTGCGCCTCTATTCGGAGCGGCTGCGGCGTCCGCGCGACGAGCCCGCCGGCTCCATGCTGCGCCCGCCTCCGCCGCCCGGATAAGCGCCGTGCTTCATTTCCAGGAAGAGCGCGATCGCCTGCGCGCGGTTTCGCACTTCGAGCTTCTCGAAAAGATTGCGCAGGTGGAACTTGATCGTGTTGATCGAGACGCCGAAATCCTTAGCGAGCTGACTGTTGGTATGGCCGGAGCCGAGCGCGGACAACAGGCTCCGCTCCCGCAGAGTCAAGTTTTCCAGCGGGTCGCTGCGCATCTTGCGGATATCGACGAAGGGAAAAACCATATCGCCGGCCGCCACGGCGGCCAGCACGTCCAGAAGCCGCTCAGGCGGCGCGCGTTTTGAGACGAAGCCGGCGCCGCCGAGCTGTAAAGTCTCTGCAGGGGCGGCGGGATCGTTGGTGCCGCTATAGACGACGATCTTTGGCGCAGCGACCTGACGCGACAGCGCGCGTAAGACGTCGCGAGCGTGCAGCGTCGGCAATTGCCAACCGATGACGGCGATGGTGAATTTTTGCTGGCGCGCGGCCTCAAGAAATTCTTCGCCATCCGTCAACTTCGCAACCAAGTTGAAGCGGCGGTCATCTGATAGCAGCTTGTCCAGACCTGCAAGGATCAGCGGGCTCTTGTCGGCTATGGCGACGTCGATGCGCTCGGCCTCCGCCAGATGCGCGCCGTCACCATCGGCCCGAGCCACGCGCGAGCCGTCCTTCTGGTCATTTGTAGCCCTAGTCGAAGAGGTGGGAGCCATTAAGCCTCCGCCGGTGCGCCCGAAGGCAACATATTGGTTCGATTCCGCCCTGCTTGGACCTTGGACATAGCTAATGTTCTGGCCCAAAGGGTCGGCGCGCCCTGCCCGTTAGAGGTGGCATGTCACAATACCGCAGGCGCCTGTGGATGCAAGTCCCTTGCTGAGTGGACCGGTAAAACCGACAAGAAAAAACGGCGCGCTGGCCTAAGCCAGCGCGCCGTTCTTAAACGCTTCGTGAGAGCTTGTCTTAGTCGCTGAACACCCAGCGGGCGGCGAAATAAGCGGCCGCGCCGATGACGATGATCGCGATCATGCCGACCGGAGTCGCCGCATAGCTCGTCAGTTCAAGAATAGCACCCATAGTTTCCTCCTTCTGTCACACATTGCCGGTTTGCGCCACAAGCCGAGATTCACGCTGCAATCCGCGGAAGCGGCGTTGCGGTCGTTTGTCGAATTGGTCAAGTGGATAACATGGCCGACGCCGGCCCGCCTCGGTCTTAGTTCAACATCGACCTCGCCTAGGCGCGAACGCGTCTGCATCGCTTATTCGGCCCTAGCCGCGCCCGGAGAGCTACAATGCTCGCAGCTCTCAGCCGCGGTTCCGAAATGCGGTCGTTTTCGAGTATTGCAGACGCCGAGCGCTGTCAAGCGACCGGCATGGTCGACGCTGCGTTGCATCGCCGCATAGACCCGAAGCAAAAGCTCAGTTTGCGCTTGCCGCCGGCGCGCGCTGACGACTATCTATCGAACCGCGATAAAACTCCGTCTCGTGAGCGTGAAGTTTCGATGTTCAAATTCGTCATCATCGTGGTCACCATCCTGGCCGCAGGATTTTCAGCCTTTTACGCTTTCAGGCGCTCGCCCGTCTGCGCCGGCGACGGGAAATATATGGCGACGCAAAGCGACTGTGAGGCGTGGGGCTTCACGCCGGAAACATGCAAGCAGGCGATTGAAAAAGCGCGCGCTGTTATCGCGCGGGCGGCGCCAAAAAGCGAAACGATGTTTCAATGCGAACTGCGTTTCTCGGATTGCTTCCAGGCCCCGGAAGGCGGCTTTTCGCCTCGCCCCTCATTTTGTCTGCGCCAGGACAAAGGCGCTGAGCCGTTGGAAGTCAGATATCTTGAATATGAGTCCGATCGCATGAACCGGAAGAAAACCAAAGAAGTTCGGATCAACTGATATCGCCGAGACGTTAGCGCCTGGAATCGGCGCGGCGTTGCTCGATTTCGAATTCAGCCGCGTCGATGACGAGCTTGCCGGCGGCGGTGCCGATCGCGATGTGAATCGGCACGACGACATGCGCGTCGGGAAGCGGCGCGAGCCAGACGCTGATGTCGTGATTGTGCGCCATATAGCGGGTGGCGGAACTGTCGGGACGATGTCCAGCGATAGGCGTATAGCGGGCGGAACATACGGTCACGGGGCCTTCATAGCCTCTCGTCTGCGCCGTATGGTCGCCTGCGTAGGCGAGTTCAACGTCGAAACGCGTTACGCCGTCAAAAACGGGGATTGTTCGGTTGCACGCCGATGGACCTGTCAGTTCCTCTCCTGGCGGCACGCGCATAATCAGAGCGCTGACCGGATCGAGGATGTGCCGTTTGGCGCTTTCCGTCACGGGCACGCGCGCCTCGGCGTCCCAGGGCGCGGGCCTGACCTCCACCGTGCGCACCGCATTGCCCGCAAGCGACATGCGAACCGTGCGCGTTTCGTCGCTATTCGACGTGGTGTTCGCGTAGCTTAATGGCGACGGCCCGCCAGCGGTCAATCCGCCGCTCGCGCTGGCGGCGCCTCTGGTGTTATTGACCAGATTGGCGAGCCCGGTCGTCCGCATCGAGATTTCGACGCGGTAGTTTTGCGGGTCGACCACGCCGGAAGCGAACGCGCTGCCGATAGGTATTCCCATTAGGCTGAGCGCGTAATGCGCCTTGAGTGTCTCAGTGGCGGCAGGCGTGCAGAGGCAAAGCGAGATCGCCGCCGCAGCGCAGCCGCGACTTGGAAGGTGGCGTGATTTCAAGCCGGTCGAATTCATGGCCTGCACGCGCTGCGCGGCGCAGAATCCTCGGCCGTGTCTACGCTGAGGCTCAGGCCCATTCTTGCCAATGTCCGTCCTCGAAAATGCGCCATGCGCGCAATCCCGCTTTTGCGACGACGAGCCGTCCCGCTTTGGCCTCGGCGACAAGGTGCTTAAATACGAGAGGATTGCGCCAGGAAAACGGCTTTTCCGGGTCGCATACCGCGTGGTACTCGTCGCTGTCCGCATCATCCATCAGCAGCGTGCCGACCTTGTCGGGCCGCAACTGCGGCGAGAAGCTACGCTCCTCCTTCCATCGGCAATAATAGTCACGGCAGACTTGTGGGCGCGTTTCATAGACGCCGCAGCCGCCGGTCAGCGCGCAGTGCTCGCAAAGCTTGCCCGCCGGCTTTTTGAATTCGTCGATTTCAAGAACCTTGCAGCAGAAGAAGCAGGAGCCGCAGGCCTTGCCAGGAATGTCGAGCATGTCGGTCGAGCGCCGATGGCGTGAGAATCGAATCGGCGTATTGTGAACGCCAGACGGCCGGATGCAAGCTGCGTCGGGCGCGCAGCGAACGGACCCATGACGCGCAAAATCGACCCCGCCTCTCTTTTCGTCTCCACCGACTGGCTTGCGGCACATCTTTCTGACGCCGACCTCGTCGTCTTCGACGCGTCGTGGCATATGCCCGCAGCCGGCCGCGATGCGCGCGCGGAGTTTCTCGAGGGGCATATCCCCGGCGCGCAATTCTTCGATATTGACGCCGTCGCTGATCGTTCCCGCGACCTGCCGCACATGTTGCCCGAGCCCGAAGTCTTCGCAGCCGAGATGCGCCGGCTCGGATTTGGAAACGGCATGCGGGCCGTCGTCTATGACAGCGTCGGCCTCTTCTCCGCGCCGCGCCTTTGGTGGACGCTCACGGCCTTCGGCGTGGAAAAGGCATCGATCCTTTCTGGCGGCCTTCCCGCATGGAAAGCCGAGGGCCGGCCGCTTGAGCGGGGCGAAGCGCGCAAGAGAGCGTCCGTGAACTTCAGTCCACGTTTCGACGCGAGCCTTGTCGCCGACGTCGAAACCGTTCGGCGGGCGCTGGATCTCGGCGCGTCGCAAGTTGTCGATGCGCGAAGCGCTGAACGATTTCACGGTCGGGCGCCAGAGCCGCGCCCGGGCGTGCGCTCCGGCCATATGCCGGGCGCTCTGAACCTTCCGTTCGGCGATGTGCTCGAGGGCGGAAGAATGAAGGGCAAGGCGGGGCTCGAAGCGGCGTTTTCCTCGGCGGGCGTCAATCCGGACGCCCCCGTAATCGCCACCTGCGGCTCCGGGCTCACCGCTTGCATAATCAGTCTTGCGCTCGCTGCGGCAGGCCGTCCGCCAGCGACGGTCTATGACGGCTCCTGGTCGGAATGGGGCGCGAGAGAAGATTTGCCCGCGATCGTCGACGATCGCGGTAATGCATAGTTATTGAGCTTATCGCTTAATAAAATAGCATATCGTACATCTGATGGGCGCCAGACCTGCCATAGGCGCCGGAACTTTGGCCATGGCGCGACAAACGCGGCAGTGTTAGAAGCTCGGCGGCTCTTCAGCCGAGCCAAAGTCGCTAGCGGGCCGGGGCTTAAGCTAAGCGCGCGGGGGATTTGATGAAAAAGGTCGAGGCGATCATCAAGCCGTTCAAGCTCGATGAGGTGAAGGAAGCGCTGCAGGCGGCGGGGCTCCAGGGAATCACGGTCACCGAAGCAAAAGGATTCGGCCGTCAAAAAGGGCACACGGAACTCTATCGCGGCGCCGAATATGTCGTTGATTTCCTGCCAAAAGTTAAAATCGAGATCGTACTTGCGGATGAGGCGGTGGAGCGCGCCGTGGAGGCCATACGGACGGCTGCGCAAACTGGCCGCATCGGCGATGGCAAGATTTTTGTTTCCAACGTTGAAGGCGCGATCCGCATTCGCACCGGCGAAACCGGCGCGGACGCCATCTAGCATTGAGCCCCCGCCCCATGAGCTTTCTCGCCAACATCTTCAAACGCTCTGCCGCGCCCAATACGAAAACGGCTAAACAGCAAGATCAGCAAAGAGAGGCATCGAACCAAATGACGACGGCCAAGGACGTACTCAAGCAGATCAAGGATAACGACGTGAAATACGTCGATTTCCGATTTACCGACCCGCGCGGCAAGTGGCAGCATGTTACGTTCGACGTGTCGATCGTCGATGAAGACGCCTTGACGGACGGCATCATGTTCGATGGATCGTCGATCGCCGGCTGGAAAGCGATCAATGAATCCGACATGACGCTGGTTCCCGATTTGAATTCCATCTCCATCGACCCGTTCTTCGCCGCCTCGACGCTTTCGATCGTCTGCGACGTTATCGAGCCGACGACCGGCCAACCCTATAACCGTGACCCCCGCGGCATCGCCAAAAAGGCGCTTGCGCACATGAAATCCGCCGGCGTTGGCGATACGGCCTATTTCGGCCCCGAGGCCGAGTTCTTCGTTTTCGACGACGTGCGTTTTTCGGTCGAGCCCTATGACACGGGCTTCACGCTCGATTCGATCGAACTGCCCTCCAATACCGGCACGGCCTATGAGGGCGGCAATCTCGGCCATCGCGTGCGCACCAAGGGCGGTTACTTCCCCGTTCCGCCGGTCGACTCGGCGCAGGACATGCGCAGCGAGATGCTCGCCGCGATGGCGGCCATGGGCGCCAAGGTGGAGAAGCACCATCACGAAGTCGCCTCAGCGCAGCACGAGCTCGGTTTGAAGTTCGAGACGCTCGTCACCATCGCCGACCATCTGCAAATCTATAAATATTGCATCCATCAGGTCGCGCATTCTTACGGCAAGTCGGCGACCTTCATGCCGAAGCCGGTGTACGGCGACAACGGCTCGGGCATGCATGTCCATCAGTCGATCTGGAAAGACGGCAAGCCGGTCTTCGCGGGCGACAAATACGCCGGCCTCTCCCAAGAGTGCCTGTGGTACATCGGCGGCATCATCAAGCACGCGAAGTCGCTGAACGCCTTCACCAACCCTTCGACGAATTCATATAAGCGCCTGGTTCCGGGCTTCGAAGCGCCGGTGCTGCTCGCCTATTCGTCGCGCAACCGTTCGGCCTCCTGCCGCATTCCGTTCTCGACGAACCCGAAGGCGAAGCGCGTCGAAGTGCGCTTCCCAGATCCGACCGCGAACCCCTATCTCGCTTTCGCGGCGATGCTCATGGCTGGCCTCGACGGCATCGCCAACAAGATCGATCCCGGCGCGCCGGCGGATAAGGACCTTTACGATCTCCCGCCGGAAGAGCTGAAGGCGATCCCGACCGTTTGCGGCTCATTGCGCGAAGCGCTTGAAAGCCTCAAGGCGGATCAAGCCTTCCTGACCGCCGGCGGCGTGTTCAGCGAAGACTTTATCAACTCATATATCGACCTCAAGATGCAGGACGTCTACCGCTTCGAGATGACGCCACATCCGGTCGAATTCGACATGTATTACTCCTACTAAGGAACAGACGCGGCCGCGCCTCGGCAAAGCCCGTGAATGTCAAACCGGAAGGCGACGCTTCGCCTTCCGGTTTTTTGCGCGCCGTTGAACGCCGCATGCGCCGCCGCAGCGGCGTCACGCAAACGTCATGCGCCCGTCATTTCGCCGAGCGAAATTGCGGCGAAACTAAGAACGCCTCGCAGAACACCCGTCCCTAGAGGGCGCTCCCCAAGCCGTTCCACGTCGATCGCGGCGCTTGCCGCGGCGAGGTTGTTCGGCCGCAATGATTTGACGCAACGGAGAGAAACGATGAAACTGCGCGCCTTCTCCGCCGCCGTCGCCGCTTTCGTGGCTTTGACCCTCGGCGCGGCCGCGCTTGATATGGAGCTTTCTCCCTACAAAGTTGTCAGCGGGCTTTCAGGAAATCTGAAGTCCGTCGGCTCCGACACCATGCTTCACGAGATGGAGCTCTGGGCTGAAGGCTTTCAGGCAATCTATCCAAACGTGAAAATCGACATCGAAGGCAAAGGGTCGAACACGGCGCCGCCAGCGCTACTCTCCGGAGAAGCGCAGCTTGGTCCGATGTCACGACCGATGACTCCGGATGAGATCGGCGCCTTCGAAGCGAAATTCGGCTATAAGCCGACGGCGGTTCTCGTCGCGATCGACGCGCTCGCGATTTATGTCCATAAGGACAATCCCCTCCAATGCGTCAGCATGGAGCAAATAGAGCGGGTTTTTGCAGCCAATCCGAAAAGCGGCGGAGGGAAAAGCATTCGCACATGGGGCGAGCTTGGTTTGACCGGCGAATGGGCGACGAAGCCCATCGCCTTGTTTAGCCGCAACACGCTTTCGGGCACTTATAAATTCTTCAAACAGCATGTCTTGAGCGGCGGCGACTTCAAGGACGACATCAAGATGCAGGTCGGATCGGAGGCTGTCGTAAGCGCCGTCGGCGCTGACAAATTTGCGATTGGCTATTCAGGCATCGGCTACAAGACGAGCGCCGTGCGCGCGGTTCCGATTTCCGCCGGCAAGGCCTGCTATGGCGCCTCTTTCGACAACACCTATTCGCGCAAATATCCGCTGGCGAGAGGCCTTTACATTTGCCTTCTGAAAGACCCCGAGAAACCGATCGACACGCTAAGCGGCGAATTCGTCAAATATGTCCTTTCGAGAGACGGCCAGACACAAGCGAAGAAAGGCGGCTATTATCCGATTACCCGCAATATTCGCGAGCATGAGCTGACGCGGCTCGGACTGCTCGCCTCGGCGAATTGATCCAAGGCGAAGATAAGCTGAACGGCGCCTTCACTGACAGATGCGATAGGCGTCATTCGATCCGTGCCGCTCAATGTCGAAATGCAGATGCGTTGCGTGAAACGGATCTGACCCGGGCCCGAGCACGGTCGTGAACCAGCCGCACGCCGCCGTTCGTAGCGCTTTGACGTAAGCTGTCGATTGAGGATCTGGCTGAGAGTCGATCCCGATTTTTCGACCGTCCGAGAAAACAAACGCGCCGACGTCGAGGGCAAGGCCTTTTGCGTGCGCGCTCAGCTTCGCTTCTGAATCATGATTGCGGCCGCGGCACTCGTAGCCCGAACCTGTGTCAATCGCGACGAGCGACGCGCCCATGGCGCTGGAACCGAGCGGCGCGAGCAGATTTTTCACGAAATCGGAAAACTGCAGCGCAAAGGCGCAACTGAGCACCGGCTTCGCATTGAGCGCGACGCGACGCTTGTCGACCATGACCGCAGCGAGTCGCACGGGCCCATCGATTGCGCAGCCATCGAGATCGCCCGGAGGCGTTTGAGTCGGCTCGAAATCCACGCCTGCCCCACGCAGTTTCGCCGTGCAATCTTCTCCGGGCGCGGTCTCTGCTTGGGGCCGGCCATTCGCCGGCGGTTTTGCCTCGGGAGCGGACTCGTTCTTGGAAGAAGTCGGCCGGCGTGGCGGCGTCGGGACGTCAAAAGCGACAACGTCGGTTGCGCCGACGCCCATGAGCAGCGCAAACGCGATTATCCCTCTCCTTAAGACGATCCCTCGAAAATCCATTAGGCCGTCGCCTTTAGCCGCGCCATTCTTCTATTCCTAGCGGAGACCCCTACATTGGAGCGTGGAGGAAGCCATGTCGAACGCCATCACTGTCACCGTGCCGCATAATCTCGGCGTCGAAGCGGCGAAAACCCGCGTCTCCGAGCAGTTGACCAAGATGCAACGCGACTATGTCGATAAGGTCGCACATTCGGAAGTGGCGTGGGCCGGGGATGTCGCGACGATTCGGGTGGCGGCCCTGGGCCAGACGGCGACGGCAGAGATCACCGTGCTGAAAGATTTGCTGCGCGTCGACGTTCAGCTGCCTTGGCTGCTCGGCGTCCTTTCTGGCAAAGTGCAGCAGGTTATCTCGCGCAACGCCGACGAAGCTTTGCGCATCGGCCACGCGTCGAAAGACGACTCTAGCGCCGCGCGTAAAACACCGTGAAACGATGGCGTTTCCAGCCAATGTCGGCATAGCCGAACCCCGCGTCTTTGAGCCAGGCGATCTGGTCGGCGAAGGTCGCGCTGCGATCGAGCTCCGCGCGCTTTCTCGCCGCCGCAAAATCATCGTCGGCAATTCCCGAACGTCGGACATCGGCCTCCCAGCGGCGCTGATAGGCGTCCTCGATTTCTCCCGTGGCGCCGAGCGACTGATCAGCGTTGATAAAAACGCCGCCGGGCCGCAGCGCATCATGAATCCGCCGGAAGAGCCGGCGTTTCACCTCGTGATCGAGATGGTGGATGGACAGCGCCGAAACGACGGCGTCGAGCGATCCGGCAAGCGGCGCGGTCGCATAGTCGGCGAACGACAGGCGCACGCGCGCGCCAAAGATAGCAAGCCGTTCGCGCGCCGCGTCGAGCATCTTGGGAGCCAAATCGACGCCTTCGACCTGCGCGCCGGGAAACCGCTTGAGAATCATCTCCGACAAAAGACCAGTGCCGACGCCAAGGTCGACGCATCGGAATTCGCCCGCGCCGACGGCCTCTTCGAGAAGGTCAAGCGCTGTCCCATAGAAAGCGTCGAAATGCGGAATGAGTTTGCGTCGCAGCGCGTCATAGCCTGGAACCGCGTCTTCGAAAGCGGCGCGCAGCGCGTCGGAATTCGATTCGGTCATCTGTGATCCTCGCAAGCCCGACTCTCGAGAGGCGCGCTCACCGTCCCTCCGCGCGCCTTCCGAAATCCGGCGCGGCGGTGTCCTGGCCTTGCTCGATGATCGAGCGGCGGATCTCGCGGGTACGTGAGAAAAATTCGAGCAGTCCCTGCCCATCGCCGCGCCTGATCATCCGCTGCAATACGCTTAGATCTTCATTGAATCGCCCGAGCATCTGAAGGACGGCGTCCTTGTTGGCGAGAAAAATATCGCGCCACATGATCGGATCAGACGCCGCGATGCGCGTAAAGTCACGGAATCCGGAAGCCGAGAATTTGATGACTTCAGAGCGCGTCTCGTCGCCAAAATCATCCGCCGTGCCGACGATATTGTAGGCGATGAGATGCGGCAGGTGACTCGTGAGCGCGAGCACGGCGTCGTGATGGGCGACGCTCATCGTTTCGACATTCGCACCTAAACGCTTCCAGAATTCTTTGAGCTTTTCGACGGCAACGCCATCGGCGTTCTCGGGCGGCGTAAGAATGCACCAGCGGTTCTGAAAAAGCGTGGCGAATCCTGCATCTGGACCGGAGAACTCCGTGCCGGCGATCGGATGGGCGGGGATGAAGCGCGCGGGTTCTGAAAGATGCGGAGTCATCTGCGCGACGACTGCGCCTTTCACCGAGCCGACATCGGAAACAACCGCGCCCTTCTCCAGATGCGGCGCGAGGCTTCGCGCGACTTCGCCGCAAGCGCCGACTGGCGTGCAAACGATGACAAGATCGGCTCCGGCAAGCCCCTCTGCATAATCCTGGGTCGCGACATCGGCCAGACCGAGTTCGCCGCAGCGACTGACGACCTGCGGCGATAAATCCATCACGGCGATGTGCCGCGCCGCGCCGAATTGGCGCGCGGCGCGCGCGATCGACGAGCCGATAAGGCCGACGCCGATCAGCGCCAATCGTTCGCAAACGACGTCAGCCATGAACGTCTACTTGCGCGTTGTGTCGCGCGTGGGCGTTCTGCATGAATTCAGAGAGCGCCTCAACGACGCGTTCATTCGCCTCTTCTATGCTGACAGTGAGCCGCAGAAACTCGCCCATGCCATAGGCGCCGACAGCGCGCAGCACCAGACCGCGCGACGTAAGAAATCGGTCGGCGTCGGCGGCCGTTAGTCCCGGCGTCTCGGGGAAGCGGATGGCGATGAAATTCGCGACGCTTGGCAGAACGTTGAGGCCGAGCGCGGAAATTTCTCGGGTGAGCCACGGCAACCAGCGCGCATTATGCGCGATCGCCGCGTCGAGATGGGCGCGATCCGACAGCGCGGCGATCGCCGCGACCGAGCCCGCGCTCGAAACGTTGAACGGCGAGCGGATACGGTTCAGCGCATCGATCACATGCGCCGGCCCGTAAGCCCAGCCGACGCGCAGGCCGGCAAGGCCGTATATCTTGGAGAAGGTGCGGGTCATCACCACATTTTCATGCGCATCGACAAGCGCGACGCCCGCTTCATAATCCTCGCGCAGAACATATTCGGCGTAGGCGGCGTCGAGCACGAGCAGCACATGCGAGGGCAGCGAACGCGCCAGCCGCGACACTTCGCTTGCGGGCAGGAAAGTGCCGGTCGGATTATTCGGATTGGCGAGAAAAACGATCTTTGTTCTCTCGCTCACACAAGCGAGAAGCGCATCAACCTCTGCTGTGTAGTTCGTCTCGGGCGCGACGACGGGCGTTCCCCCAGCGGCGAGGGTGACGATCTTGTACTCCAAGAACCCATACTGGCTGTAGACGCCCTCGTCCCCCGGTCCGACATAAGCGAGCGCAAGCAGCTCCAGAATATCGTCAGAGCCGGCGCCGGCGATGATCCGATTGGGGTCCAGCCCATAGCGGTCGCCGATCGCTTGGCGCAAGGCGCGCGACGAGCCTTCAGGATAGATCGCGATATGGTCCGCGATGTCGCGAAGAGCCTCCACCGCGCGCGGCGAAGGCCCGAGCGGCGTCTCATTGGCCGACAATTTGAAGACGCGCGCTGCGCCCGGCGCGGCGCTTTTGCCCGGCACATATGCGTCGATCGCGAGAACGCTTGGACGAGGGGTTGGCCGCGTCATCATCAACCGCCGGGAACGAAAACGCCGCTGCGGGCGTCATTGAGCTGGAAACGCATCGCATGGCTGCCGATCACGTCGACGCGTGCGCCCTCCACTCCTGCTTCGGCCATTGCCTTAGCGAAGGATTGCGCGTCGGCGTCGCTGGCTGCGGCGACGAGCAACGCCAGACCTTCAGGATGCGGGGCGCTTGCGAGAATTTCGCCCTTGAGCGTCTGAAACGCGGCCGGCAACGCGTGAGTCCAGCGTGTGAGGCCGACCGCATAGAGCGTCACGCCATAGGCCATGGCGTCAGGCGCGAGCCGCGCCACGACAAACACCGGCAGACCCGCAGGATGGTTAGGCCGCTCGACGAAGGGCAGGCGCGCGATGATCTTTGGTGCATCCTCGCCGACCAGCCGCATCCACCACGCCCCGTCGGAGAGTCCGCCAGTCGCGCGCAATATCCCGAGGTCGCCCGTCGAAGCGGCGACCGCTTCAATCACCGCGCCGGCGCCGTGATGCGCGACATAGGGAACGGTGAAACCGAAATGAAATCGGGCCGAGTCGCGGATTTGGGCGTCGCCGCCGCTGTCGTCGGCATGCACCGAATAATTCGCCTGCACATAGGTGAAGGTCGAGACGATGACCCGCCATACGCCCTCGACGGCGTCGAGCGGCAAGGTCCCCTCGTGACGTTCGACCAACGCCCGCATCATCTGCGCCTCGCGATCAGGCCGAAAGGCGCAGCCGCCGCCTTGCGCGCGCTTGGCGGCGATCAGGCGGTCGATGATCTCGCCACGCTGCATCAAGAGCCGATGCATGTCGCGATCAATGCGGTCGATCTCGCCGCGCAATTCGGCGAGCGTGTCCGTGGCGGGCTTGAGCAAGGGCGCGTCCTGCATGGCGCTCTCTCTTAGGCCAGCAGCGGGCGGGAGGCAATGAAGCGAGTGTCTCACACGATGCCAAGAAAAAGCGCCAGCGCCCGGTTTAGGCGCAAAAGCAGCGCTTCGTCAGCTTCTCCGATCACATCGCCAATTTTCGCTGATGGCGCGACCGTGAGCTTATCGATCGCAACTTGAGACAATTGTCGTAGTCCATTGCGCGCAGAAGGCTGGACCTCCAGACGGAATAAGTCTGCATCATCACGCAGCGTGGTGGGCCGCTTCTGACCCAGAGCAGAATGATGTGGATGGCGTTGCTGCTTACGCGTTTTAGCGCGCCGTGTGGTTCAATCACGCAAGGGTGACGATCGCACGCGTCGCGCTCATATTGTAACGAAACACCGCGGCCGATTGCTTATCTCGGCCGCAGCTTCTTTGCTACGCTCTATTCAACTATCCCCCGTGCACGGCCGCACGACACTTTGCAGGAACAACCAGTCCCGAGCCATCCTGGCTCACTGAGCAAGCAGGTCTTTACGGGGGTCGCGCAATAATATCCCTCAGTTGCGACAGGCGTGGGAGAGGCTGCGCCGTAATAACCGACATTCGCAGAGCCGTAATAGCCGTATCCCGATGGATAAGCAGAGCCGTAATAGCCGTAGCTAGGCGGGTAACTCGTCGGCGCGCCGAGCGCCATGCCGTCGTAGCCCCATTGGCGGTACCCCCAATCGCCGCCACAGCGGCCCCATGCGGAAGCTGGGGTCGAAATTGACAGCATAGTAATCGCCATCGTGGCGGCGAGCGCCGCAGTCATTATCTTGCGTGAGTTCGTCATTGGAAGAACTCCCTCGGGCCCGGCTCAGCCAGGCCCTTGTTGGACAAAACCCCAACGCCCACCCTTATAACGCAAGCCCCGCTTTGCTTGTTCCCGCCCGTAAGGGCGCGCAAGTAGGCAGCCGCCCGCCCTCGATGAGCGTCTTTGGCTTTGTGGCGATCGCTTACATCGCGGAAGAATTTAGCGGTGGGGCGGGCTCCATCCTTCTTTGCACATGGCCGCTTCTGGCGCGAAGCGGCCATCCCGCCTGCCAGCCAAAAATTTCCGCTTCCCGCTAAAGGCGGAATTCGAACGGAGACACACCGAAAGGTGGCCATCTACCCTGCCCCTTCCAGCAATCGCGCCGCCGCGGCGCGCGCCTCTTCGGTGATGGCGGCGCCCGACAACATGCGGGCGATCTCCTCGCGCCGCTCGCCCTCCGCGAGCACGGCGACGCTGGTCGCGACGCGCTTCTCTTTGCCGGGCTTCGCCGGGGCGCCCTTGCTGATGCGCAGATGCTGGCCGGCGCGCGCAGCGACCTGCGGCGCATGGGTGACGGCGAGCACCTGCGCGCGCGCGGCGAGACGCGCCAGCCTCTGGCCGATGGCGTCGGCCACCGCGCCGCCGACGCCTGTGTCGATCTCGTCAAAAACCAGCGTGGGCGCCGAGCCGCGATCGGCGAGCACGACCTTCAACGCCAGCATGAAGCGCGCGAGTTCGCCGCCGGACGCGACCTTCGTCAGCGGCCCTGGACGAGACCCCGGATTGGTCTGCACCCAAAATTCGACGCGATCGATCCCTTCCGGCCCTGCGGACTCCGGATCGCTCGTCACCTGCGTCGAAAAATGGGCGCCTTCAAGCCGCAACGGCTTTAATTCCGCGTCGACCAGCGCATCGAGTTTTTCGGCGGCCGCCTTGCGCGCAAGCGAGAGCGCTGAGGCCGCTTCGTCGTAAGACCGCTTGGCGTCCGCGAGCGCACGCTCCAACGCGACCAGCCGCGCTTCGGAAGCATCGAGCGCCGCGAGATCGTCGGCGAATTTCTCGGCGAGCTTCGTCAGATCGGCGACTGCAACCTGATGCTTGCGAGCGACGCCACGCAGCGCGAACAGCCGCTCCTCGACGCGCTCCAATTCCGCCGGATCGAATTTCGTTTCGGCGAGCGCCCGTTCAAGCGCCTCTTCGGCAAGACCCAGCGCGTCGACCGCTTGCGTCAGCGCCCGCGCAGGCGCGTCCAACAATTGCGGCGCCTGCGTCAAACGCCGCTCCAAGCGGCGCGCCGACTGGGCGATTTCTCGCGCGGGAGATCCATCATTCGAAAAAGCGGCGAGCGCGTCGGAAATATCCGCAGCGACCTTTTCGGCGCGCTGCATGAAGAGTCGCCGTTCGGAAAGCGCTTCTTCCTCGCCCGTCTGCGGCGCAAGCTCCGCAAGCTCGGCGTGCGCATGGCGCAGATATTCGGCGTCGGCGCGCGCCTTGGCGACGCGCTCTTCTTCTTCCGCGAGCGCGCGGCGCGCCGCCTGCCATGCCCCGTAACGCGCGCGAACGTCATTCGCTTGCGCAACCAGACCCCCATGTGCGTCGACAAGCGCGCGATGCGCGCTTGGATCGACGAGCGCGCGTTCGTCATGCTGACAGTGAATCTCGACAAGCTCGCGCCCGATGGCGCGCAGCGCCTGCGCCGTCGCCGGCTGATCATTCACAAAAGCGCGAGTGCGGCCGTCCGCCGCCTGCACGCGGCGCAATACCAGCTCGTCCTCGCTCGTCAGCCCAAATTCGCGAGCGGCGAGATGCGCGGGATGGTCCGAAGGCGTATCGAAGACCGCCGTCACCTGTCCCTGTTCGGAGCCGGCGCGAACGAGAGACGCGTCGCCGCGCCCGCCAAGCGCCAGTACGAAGGCGTCGAGCAAGATCGACTTTCCCGCGCCGGTCTCTCCGGTCAACGTCGTCAGACCCGACGCGAACTCGAGGTCGAGCGCGTCGATCAGCACGATGTCGCGAATAGAAAGACGAATCAGCATGAGGCCTTGCTCAAGAGCGCGCTGCGAAAAAGTGGGAACCGGTTTTTCGCGTAGAGCGCGCTCCAAATTTTTGGAATCGATCACGTTATCTGCATTTGGGCGATTCCGCCCAAATGCAGCGTGATCTAGCGTTCCTGGCGTGTACAGGCGACGAATCCACGGCCGCGACGCATGGACGCTGCGCGATTATAGTCGTGAGCGACCTTTTCCAAACGGAGATTTTCGTGGCCGATCTCGGCATTGACGATATCCGCGCCCTGCTGAGCACAAAGCCGAGACCGGTCGGATGGCCGGCGCGGCGCGCCCGGATCGAGGAGGTCGGCGCCGCTTGGCCGGCCGCGCCGGATATTTCGTTCGAATCGGTTTCGATCGACGGCATGCCCGGCGAATCGTCTCTTGCGCCGGAAAGCGACCCGTCGCGGGCGCTCCTCTTTTTTCACGGCGGCGGCTATTGCTCAGGCTCGATCGTCAGCCATCGCCGGATGGCGACCGAGGCCGGACGCGCCGCGCGCGCCCGCGCGCTTGCCGTCGACTTCAGACTGGCGCCCGAACATCCATTTCCCGCCGCCTATGACGATGCGCTTACGGCTTGGCGATTTCTGCGCGAGCAAGGCTATCCCGCGAAACAGATCGCTGTGGGCGGCGACAGCGCCGGCGGCGGGCTGACGCTTGCCTTGCTCATGCGACTGCGCGACCTCAATGAGGCGCTTCCGGCCTGCGCCTGGCTCGTTTCGCCGTGGACCGATCTCACGCTCTCTGGCGAAACGCTGACGACGAAGGACAGCGTCGACCCGCTGCTGCATAGATCCTACCTCGAGGAACTTGCACAGGCCTATGCGCCGCAAGGAGTCGATCGCCGCGATCCGCGCGTTTCTCCGCTCTTCGGCGATTTAAGCGGCTTGCCGCCGCTCATCATCCAAGTGGGCTCGAATGAAACGTTGCTCGCCGATTCGACGCGACTCGCAGCGGCCGCGGGCGCGGCCGACGTCTCCGTCACATTGGAGATTTGGCCGCGCATGATTCACGCGTGGCACTTATGGAATGCGCGTCTTGAGGAAGGTAGGCGCGCGCTCGCGCATGCCGGCGCATTTATGCAGGCGCGCTTTTCGGCGACAGACAGCTAGATTGCGTGCAGCGTCTTGCCGACCTTGGAGAGCCAAGAATCGGTGTGTTCGTGCGGCTCCAGACCGTCACTCCTTAGCAAAGCGTGAGCGTCCTTGTACCACTGCGAGTCCGGGTAGTTGTGGCCCAGGATAGCGGCGGCCGTCTGCGCCTCGTTGGTCACGCCCATGGCGAGATAGGCTTCGGTAAGCCGATAGAGCGCCTCCTCAGTGTGGCGCGTCGTCTGATATTTGCCGAGAACGTCGTGGAAACGGTTGATCGCGGCAGGGTAATTCTTGCGGGTGAGATAAAAGCGCCCGACGTTCATCTCCTTGGCGGCGAGCTGGTCGCGCGTCACCTGCATCTTGTATTTGGCGTCGTTCACATATTCAGATTTCGGAAATTTTTGAATGAGCTGCGCGAAAATCTCCAGCGCCTTCTCAGCCGATTGCTGATCGCGCATGACGTCCGGCACCTGATTGTAGAAGGACATCGCCGCCAGGTAGTAAACGTAAGGCGTGTCAGGCGAATTCGGATAAAGGCCGATATAGCGCTGCGCCGACTGCACGGCGTCGTCGTATTTGGGATGCTCATACTGAGTGAAAGTCACCATTAGCAGACCCTTGCGCGCCCAGTCCGATGATGGATAGCGCTTCTCCAATTCGCCAAATTTCTTCGTCGCGCCCTCGTAATCCCTCGCCTTCAGCTTCGCCAAGCCAGCATTGTAAAGGTCGTCCGCGGGAATATCGGGCGTAATCTCGGTCTGATATTTCGTGCCGCCCCCGCCAAAAAGGCCGAATCCGCTGGTGACCTGGTCCATAAGGTCGGCGCGAGCCGGAGAAGCGCCGATCGATAAGGCCGACGCCAAAGCCAAAAAACCGAATGAACGAGCGAAAACCGTCATTTGTTGCCCCATTGCAGCGCCATGCGACGCCAGCGCGTCGGACGCTTTTCAAGCTCAACTAGCCAAATCCCGCTGCAAGGGCCCCCTGCCCTGCGCCTAGAGCGCCTCCCGATCACATGGAACATATGATCGATAAGGAATCGCTCAAAATCAAAACGTTGGAGCAGGTTCTCATCGAAAAAGTCTGTCAACTTTTTCGAAAACCTGCTCGAAGGGCGCGGCGGCGCGCCGCGCCTTTTTGCGGTCGGCTGAAAGAAGAACCTTCATCTGGCGAGATTATGGCGACGGGCTTCGGCCCACCCCCGTTGCGCTTCCCTTGCCCGCGCCGTCGAATTCAGGCGCCAGGGCGCCGGATCGCGCTGCAGCTTCGAGCAGGGCGATATTGAGGCCATGCCCGCCGCGATAGGAACGGAAAGCCCCAATGATCGGCGCTCCAGCCAGCGCGAGATCGCCCACGACGTCCAGCATCTTATGACGCACGCATTCGTCGGCGAATCGTAATCCATGAGGATTGATCGCGGCGCGCTCATCAAAAACGAGGGTGTTATCGAGATTGGCGCCCAGCGCGAGACCTTCCCGCCAAAGCCGCTCCGCGTCGCGCAGAAATCCGAAACTACGCGCGCCGGCCAGCTCACGCCGAAAGGTTTCGGTCGTCAGGTCCAGCGCCAGACGCTGGCGGCCGACCGGAGCTGGGAAAGCGATTTCAACATCGAGATGGAGGCCGGCGTCCGCCGAACTAAGCTCCGCCCACCCAGCGCCGTCAGATACGCGCACCGACTTTATGACGCGCAATGCGCGTCGCGGCGCAGGAAGCGCGACGACGCCAGCCTCCTCAATCGCCGAGACGAAGTCGCGCGCCGACCCATCCAACGCCGGAACTTCGTCGCCGTCGAGCGCAACAAGCGCATTGTCGACGCCAAGCGCCGCCAGCGCGGCCATCAGATGCTCGACCGTCGACACGCTGGCGCCATCACCCGCGAGCCGCGTGCGCAATTTCGATGCGTCGACGCAGGACCAATGCGCTTCGATTTCAGCTCCCGCGACGCTGAAAATAATCCCGACGTCAGCGCCGCATGGCGCGAGCGTTAGGTTGACGCAACGACCGCCGTGCACGCCCTGGCCGGCGATTCTAACGCTCCGGGCAATCGTCTGCTGAACTGCTGGCGCAGCCGCGCCTACAGGAAGCGCTGCGCAGGGCGCGCGCGACGCGAGTCGGCGAGAATCCGAGCGAATGGCGCAACCCTCCCCTAAAGCCCGCGCGGAAGATAGCAAATCCGAGCGTGGCGGCTCCAGTCACGGTTTCCTACAGTTTGTTACAAACGGTGATGCCCAAAAGAAAAGGCCCGCGAGGCGGGCCTTTTCCGATTGTTTGAGAGGCTCAGTGATTGGCCTGTCGGCGCAGGAAGGCTGGGATCTCCAGATGATCCTCCTCAGCGGAGCGAGGTTGCAGCGGGCGACGGCTGTGGGGATCAAGCGCCGCTTGCCCTCCAGAGCCCACCGGCGGCGGAGCGACGGGACGCTTGCCATATTCGGCATGGGTCGCCGACGGCTGAGCGCCCCCCGGGGCCATTTGCGGGCGAGACCCCGACGCCGCGGGCGCGCTCTGCAGACCGTCTTCCTGACGGCTCGCGCCAAAGGAAGCGAGACGCTCGAAGATCGATTTGCGGCGATGATCGCCCCCGCCCATTTGCTGACGCAACTGATCTTGGATCGGCTGGGGGAAATCTTCGATCTGCGGCATGCGCGGCGCACGGGGCTGTTCGGGCGCAGGCGGCACATAGGCGCCGACGGGCGCCTCAGGACGCACGGCGTCGAGCCGCGGTTCGCCATAGGAGGGACGCGGCGGCGCCGGCTCAAGATAGACGCCAAGCGCCGGCGCCGCCGGCTCAGCGTAATAGCTGTCCGCAGGTTGCGGCTCCTCCCTATAGAGCGCGACGGGAACGGGTTCGACAACCGGCGCGGATTGCTGGGCGCGGGCCTGCTGCAACTGGTTGCGCAGGCGCTGGGCGGCTTCTGCAAGACGCGATTCGCTCGTCGGATCGTCGGCGGTGATTGCGGCGAGATCGATGCCGGTTGCGACGACGGAGACGCGCACCACGCCTTCGAGCGATGAATCGAATGTCGCGCCCAGAATGATGTTGGCGTCCTCGTCGACCTCCTGGCGAATACGGCTCGCCGCCTCGTCCACTTCGTAAAGCGTGAGGTCGTGGCCGCCGGTGATGGAGATCAGCAGGCCGCGCGCGCCCTTCATCGACACTTCATCGAGCAGCGGATTCGCGATCGCCGCTTCCGCCGCGAGATTGGCGCGATTTTCGCCCGTGGCTTCGCCGGTGCCCATCATCGCCTTGCCCATTCCGCGCATGATCGAGCGGACGTCGGCAAAATCGAGGTTGATGAGGCCCTCTTTGACCATCAGGTCCGTAACCGACGCCACTCCCGAATAGAGAACCTGATCGGCCATGGCGAAGGCGTCGGCGAAGGTCGTTTTTTCCGTGGCGATGCGGAAGAGATTCTGGTTCGGGATAACGATCAGCGTATCGACGCATTTTTGCAGTTCGGAAATGCCCGACTCGGCGATGCGCAGGCGACGCTGGCCTTCAAAATGGAACGGCTTGGTGACGACGCCGACGGTGAGAATGCCCATCTCGCGCGCGATCTGCGCGATCACCGGAGCGGCGCCCGTGCCGGTGCCGCCGCCCATGCCGGCGGTGACAAAGCACATATGCGCGCCGCCGAGATGCTCACGAATTTCTTCGCGCGCTTCTTCGGCCGCGGCGCGGCCGACTTCAGGCTGAGCGCCCGCGCCCAAACCTTCCGTCACTTGCAAGCCCATCTGAATGACGCGTTCGGCCTGCGAGGAGGCGAGCGCCTGCGCGTCGGTATTGGCGACGAGGAAATCGACGCCGGACAGACCGGACGAGATCATGTTGTTGACGGCGTTGCAGCCGCCGCCGCCGACGCCGCAAACCATGATGCGGGGCTTCAATTCCCTCAATTCGGGAGCTTTAAGGTTGATCGTCATCTGCCAGGCCTCTCACCATTCGTTCACGACTCGGCGCTCATTATCCTTCGCCATTGGACGCCCGGTCGCCGAACGCGTCGTCCTCGGCAATCATGCTCGGCGTCCTGCTGTCGGCGCGCCGATTGAATGAATCACTTCCGCGCGATTCTAGAAGCTTTCTCTTAACCATCTCCCTACGCGCGTGATGTATCCGTCCGTTCCTGTCGCCGCGCGCTCGATCCGGCGCGGCTCGAAATATTCATGCCCGGCGACCTGCGGATAGACGAGCAGTCCAGCGGCCGCCGCGAAGGCGGGAGTCCTTGCCGATTCCGGCAGGCCTTCGACCCCGATCGGACGCCCCACCCGCACCTGGCCGCCAAGAATGCGACGCGCGGCTTCGGCGACGCCCGTGAGCTGACTTGCGCCGCCAGTCAGGACGATGCGGCGGCCGGGGCCGCTCGGATGGCCGGCCTTGGCCAAGCGGTCACGGAGGAATTCAAGCGTCTCCTCGACTCGCGGGCGGATGATGCGCACGAGATGCGATTTCGGCGCATGCGCCTTGTGATCGCTCTCGCCGACGTGATCGAAGGAGATGGTTTCCCGCTCGTCAGAGATCGAAGCGATCGCCGACCCGTGAAAGGTCTTCAGCCGCTCCGCGTCGGAGAGCCGCGCATCGAGCCCGCGTGCGATGTCCATGGTGACGTGACCGCCGCCGAGCGCGACGGCGTCAACATAAATCAACTCGCCTCTGGCGAAGACGGCGACAGAAGTCGACCCGGCGCCCATATCGACGACGACGACGCCCATCTCGGCTTCATCGGGTTCGAGCGTCGAGAGAGCTGCGACATAAGGCGCAGCGGCCATGCCCTCGACGCTGAGATGGCCACGCTCGACAGCCATGATCAGATTGCGGGCCGCAGCCTGATCGCAGGTCGCGACATGGAGATCGACTCCGAGCTCCTCGCCGATCATGTCCTTGGGCTCGCGGATGCCTGACACGCCGTCAAGAGAGAAGCCGGTGGGCAGCGAGTGCACGGCGACGCGGCCGCGATGGAGATGATGCGCGGCCGAAGCTTCGAGAACGCGATGAATGTCGTCTTCGGCGACTTCGCGGCCGCCAATGACGCGTTTCGCCTGGAAGTGCTCCGACGACAATCTGCCGCCCGCAGCCGTAACGACGACGCGTTCGATCTGCATGCCAGCCATGCGTTCGGCGGCGTCCACCGTCTGTCGTATCGCGGCGTCAGCCGCGTTCATGTCAACCACAAAGCCATTCTTCACGCCCAGGGAGCGCTGATGGCCGATGCCGACGATGCGGATTCGGTGGGTGCGCCAATCGCCGGGCGCTATGGCGCCAAGCGGCGTCAGCCGCGCGATGAGGCAGGCGATCTTGGACGTGCCGACGTCGAGCGCCGCGAAAGTCGCAGAACGTCGCGGCGAGAGCGGCTTCATGCGTGGAGGAATGATGGGCAAAATCATGCAGCTAACCACCACTCTTCGACGATTTGCGCGGCGCCGTCTGAGCCTCGCGCGTCGCCGCGGCCTCTTCCGTCAACCGCACGCTCACGCGATCAGGAATTCGCAAATCAACAAACATCACATCCTTATCGAGAATGCGGGCCTCTCGCTGCAGCCGCGCGAGCGTCTCCAGCGCTTCGGCCGGACCGATCTCCGGCAGCTTCACCGTCACGCCGTTCGTCATCTCGAAGTTCCAGCGGCGCCCGGCGACGAGCACGCCAGCTTTGATCCGATGCGAAAGATCCCCGGCCTTTGTCATCAGCATGAGGAATTCGGGTAGCCGTTTTTGCGCGCCTTCGCCAACGACGAACGGCAGTCCGAGATAGCGCTGGTCGCGCAATTCATCGATCGGCACGCCGTCTTCAGAGATGACGGCGACACGTCCATCGCGCTGCCACAAAGCGCTGGGCTGGCGTTCTTCGATCGCGATCACGAGGCGGCTGGGATAGAGCTTCATCACCCGCGCTGATTTCACGAGCGGGACCTGCATCAGTCGATCGCGCACCGCAGTCGCATCGAGGAAAGGCAAAGAGTTCCGCGGACCAACGCCTGCGGCGTCGAGGAGTTCGCGCTCGCTCAAACGCGACTGGCCCGTAATGGTGACCGCGGAAATCGGAAAGCCCGCGAAGCGCGCCGCGACGTCGTAGAGTTCACCCTCGCGCGCGACGAGATCGGCGTAGCCGCCATTCTCGATGAAGCCGGCCGCGCCGACAAAGACGAAGAGCGCGATCGTCGCAAGCGAGCCGACGCCCGGACGGCTCAGAAGCGCTAGGCGCGAGAGGAGGCGTCCGCGGCGGCTTTTGCGTGATGGCGCGCGCGGCGCGACGACGGCGGCGGGAGCGCTCGCAAGCGGAGCCGACGTAACGGCGACCACCGCGGCCAGGGCATATGAGGATTCATTGGGGACGATAGGGACGAGCGAATGCCGAGCCGCAAACGACTCCTTCAACGATCGCAGGATGCGTCTTCCACCATCCATTTGACCAGCTCGCCGAACGAAAAACCTGCGTAAGCCGCCATTTCTGGCACGAGCGAGGTCTCCGTCATCCCGGGCTGCGTATTCACTTCCAGCACGACGAGCTCACCCGTACCTCCAGGGCGGTCGTCGTATCGAAAGTCCGCGCGGCTTACGCCGCGACAGCCGAGAGCTCGGTGAGCCTCAAGGGCCAAATGTTGAACCTCTTGGTAAATATTCTGTTTAAGATTCGCCGGAAGGACGTGTTTCGAGCCCCCTTTGGCGTATTTCGCGTGATAGTCGTACCAACCGCCGTCAGAAGCGAGAATTTCAATCACGTCCAGAGCCTTGTCGCCCATGACGGCGCAGGTGAGCTCGCGTCCCGCGATGAACTGCTCCGCAAGCATCATGTCGCCGTGCGACCAATCCTCTCGCCATAACTCCTGGGGAGGATGCTCCTGGCCCTCGTTGACGATGAAGACCCCGAAGGAGGAGCCTTCGGAGACGGGCTTGAGCACATAAGGAAGGGGCAGCGCATGCGCCTTGGCGGCCTCCAGCCTGTGCAAAACCCGCCCGCCAGGCACGGGAACGCCAGCGGCCGCCATCACCGTCTTCGCCACGTCCTTTTTCATCGCCACTGATGAGGCAAGCACGCCGGAATGCGTGTACGGGATGCGCAGAAGCTCCAGCACGCCCTGAATGCAGCCGTCCTCGCCAAACTTTCCATGGAGCGCGTTGAAGGCGACGTCCGGTTTGAGCGATGAAAGGACATTCGCGACGTCATGTCCGGCGTCGACGCGGGTAACGCGAAATCCCTGCTCTTCGAGAGCCTTCGCGCAGGCTTCGCCCGACCGCAAAGAAATTTCGCGTTCGGCGGAAAGTCCGCCCATCAGAACGGCGACGTGCTTGGTCATGATTTGAATATCCGATCGAGCGCGCCGCAGATCGGCGCAAAAATTCGCAAGACGGCCTCACGACCCAGTGGCGGCCACTTCACGCGACGCCTATTCGCTTGATCTCCCAATGCAGATCGACGCCGCTCGTCTCACGCACGCGCTTGCGCACCTCTTCGCCAAGCGTCTCAATGTCGGCGGCGATGGCGCGCCCGCGGTTGATGAGAAAATTGCAATGCATCTCGCTGACCTGCGCGTCGCCAACGACAAGTCCACGACAGCCGGCCGCGTCGATCAACTGCCATGCCTTTGCACCTTCAGGATTTTTGAAGGTCGAGCCGCCGGTCTTTTCCTTGATCGGCTGCGAGGCTTCACGCGCCGCCGTGATGCGCTCCATCTCGGCGATGATCGTCGCCGGATCGCCTGGGTGGCCCTGATAGAGCGCTTGGGTGAAGATCACATCATCCGGCGCGGAGCAATGGCGATAGGCGTAGCCCATATCGGCGTTGGTGAAAACGCGTATGTCGCCGGCGCGGTTGACGCCGCGCGCTTCGATCAGCCTATCCTTGGTTTCTCCGCCATGCGCGCCGGCGTTCATCCGCAGCGCGCCGCCGATGGCGCCGGGAATGCCGCGATAGAAGGCCAGACCGTCGATGCCCGCTTCGGCTGCGGCGCGCGCCGCCTTCACATCGGGAACGGCGGCGCCGACTCGTAGCCTGCAGCCGTCTTCGACGATGATATCGCCGAAGCCCTTGGCCGAAAGCCGAATGACGACGCCTTCGACGCCGCCGTCGCGCACGATGAGATTGGAGCCGAGCCCAATCACGATAACGGGAATCTCTTTCGAAAGATGGGCAAGGAAATAAGCGAGATCGGCTTCGTCCGCAGGCATGAACAGGATCTGCGCCGGCCCCCCGACTCGAAACCACGTATAGGGCGCGAGCGGTTCATTCGCCGTGAGCCGTCCACGCAATTGCGGCATGGCGGAGATTATTTCGGCAGAGATGTCGGGAAAGGTCACGCCATGCCCCCTCCCCAACCTTCCCCCGTTTCACGGGAGAGGGAGCAGATCGCGCGCTTTGTCCAAGCTGCGTAGAAGCCGCTCGTTAGGGTCCCCTCTCCCGCTTCAGCGGGGGAGAGACAGGGAGGGGGTGAAAACAACGTCACGGCTCCTTCCCCGCCGCAAGCTGCTCAGGCAGCGCATAGGCCCATTGCGTGATGTTGCCGGCGCCAAGACACACCACGTAATCGCCCGGCGCGACGATCTCGCGGACCATCGCTGGAAGAACTTCCGGCGATGGAAGCCCCAAAGCGCGGCGATGGCCATGCGCCTTGATCGCGGAGACAAGAGAGTCGCGATTGACGCCGTCGATCGGCTGTTCGCCTGCGGGATAGACATCGGCGACGATGACCACGTCGGCGTCGTTGAAACAAGTTGCGAACGAATCAAAGAGCGATTGCAGCCGGGTGAAGCGATGCGGCTGCATCAACGCGACAACCTTGCCTTTGGTCGAAGCGCGCGCGGCCCGTAGCACGGCGGCAATCTCGACGGGATGATGGCCGTAGTCATCGAAAATCTGCACGCCGTTCCATTCGCCGGTCTTCGTGAAGCGACGCTTAACGCCGCCGAAGCCTGCGAGCGCCTTGCGGATCTGTTCCGGCGATAGCCCAAGTTCATTGGCGACCGCGACGGCGGCGGTCGCGTTCAGCGCGTTATGATGACCGGGCATCGGCAGGACGAGCTCTTCAAGATAGATCGCCTGCGACGTCTTGCGGTCGCGGAGGAGCACGCTGAATTTGCACACGCCGCCCTCGAGATTGACGTCGAGAAGGCGCACGTCGGCCTGCGGATTTTCGCCATAGGTGATGACGCGGCGGTCCTCGATGCGGCCGACGAGCTCCTGCACCGTCGGATGATCGAGGCACATCACCGCGAAACCGTAGAAGGGAATATTCTCCACAAAGTTACGGAAGGCTTCCTTGATGGCGTCGAATGTGTGGAAATGGTCGAGATGTTCGGGGTCGATATTGGTGACAATAGCGACGTCGGCCGGCAATTTGAGGAATGTGCCGTCGCTCTCATCGGCCTCGACCACCATCCAGTCGCCGGCGCCAAGACGCGCATTCGTGCCGTAGGCGTTGATGATGCCGCCGTTGATCACCGTCGGATCGAGACCGCCGGCGTCGAGCAGCGTCGCGACAAGCGAGGTCGTCGTGGTCTTGCCATGCGTGCCGGCGATCGCGACGCATTGCTTGAGGCGCATGAGCTCGGCGAGCATCTCGGCGCGACGCACGACCGGAAGACGTTTTTCGCGCGCGGCCACAAGTTCGGGATTGTCGCGTTTGATCGCGGTCGAGACGACGACGACTGCGGCTTCGCCAAGATTTTTCGCGTCATGTCCGATGCCGATCGTCGCGCCTTTTTCGACAAGCCGCTTGACGTTAGCGTTTTCGGCGGCGTCGGACCCCTGTACCTTGTAGCCGAGATTGAGCAGCACTTCGGCGATGCCCGACATGCCGATGCCGCCGATGCCGACAAAGTGAATTGGCCCAAGCTCTCGCGGCAGTTTCATCCTTGTCTCCGTCTCGCGACGTTTTCTCGCGCAACGTCGATGATCAGATCGGCGAGGCGATCGGCCGCGTCGGCGACTCCCACGCGCTTAGCAGCTTCGGCGCGCGCGGAAAGTTGCGCCGGCGCACGAACGAGTTCGGAAAGCCGCTGCGTCAAAAATTCCGGCGTGAAATCGCTTTGTCGCACGGTTTCAGCGCCCCCCGCCTGCTCAAGAAAGGCGGCGTTCGCCGCCTGATCCTGATCGAGCGCATGCGGCAGCGGCACCAGCATCGCCGGGCGCCCAATGACCGCAAGCTCCGAAACCGTCGAGGCGCCGGCGCGGGCGATGACGTAATGCGCCGCGGCGACCCGCGCCGGGAAATCGGCGAAGAAGGGCGCAATCTCGGCTGTGACCTTGGCGCCGGCATAGATCGCCTCGACGCGCTCGATATCTTCGGGGCGCGCTTGTTGAACGACGGTTATTCTTGCTCTCAGAGCCTCAGGAAGCGCTGCGATGGCCGCTGGCACGATGTCGGCCATTACGCGCGCGCCTTGCGAACCGCCCGCGACAAGCAGCCGGAAGATTCCATCGTCAAAGGTCGGATAAGGCGTCTTCGCGGCCTCGAGCACGTTGGGACGCACCGGATTGCCCGTGACGACGACCTTGTTTTGCAGGGCCGGCTGCACGACGAGAGTCGGCAGGCCAGCGGCAATCCTGTCCACACGGCCTGCGAGGAAGCGATTAGCCTTGCCCATCACGCCATTCGCTTCGTGCAAGGCGCTCGGCACGCCCAGATAGGACGCCGCAAGCAAGGGCGGCACGGTCGGATAGCCGCCAAAACCGATCACCGCGGCGGGCTTCACCTGTCGCAGGAGCGCGACCGCCTGCGCTGTGCCGATCGCGAGACGCGCCACCGCCTGCGCCTTGGCGAAGAGCGAGCCGCCACGCGGCGTTCCGGCGGGGATCACATGCATGGCCCTCGCGGGAAAATTGCCGCCGTAGCGCAACGCGCGCTCTTCGGTGACGAGCTCCGCCACGAGCCCACGAGCCGCGAGCGCATGCGCGAGCGCCTCGGCCGGAAAAAGATGGCCGCCGGTGCCGCCGGCGGCGAGGAGAATCGGGGAATCGATCATACCGGAGCTTCTATCACGCAGCGGCAGGAACGCCCGTCGCGGCGAGCTCGCTCAGCACGCGGGCGCGCGGCCGCTTGCGCGTGACAGCGAGCAGAAATCCCATGCCGAGCGACAAAGAAATGAGCGAAGAGCCGCCATAGGAAACAAACGGCAGCGTCATACCCTTGGCGGGCATGAGATGCACATTCACCGCCATATTGATGCAGCTCTGCAAGCCAAAGAGCATCACGAGTCCCGCGGTGGCGAAACGGCAGAAGGGGTCGTTGTTTTGCGCCGCCGAGAAGAGCCCTCGCACAACGACGAAGGCGAAGACCGCCGCGAGCGCGATACAAACGAGAACGCCGAATTCCTCGCCAATGACAGCGAAGATGAAATCGGTGTGCGAATCTGGAAGGATGCGCTTGATCACCCCTTCGCCGGGACCCTTGCCGAACCACGATCCGGCAATGAAGCTCTCGAGCGCCGTCTCCGACTGAAAGTTGGCCGGCACGCCTGCGACCGGCGGCGGCGGCTCCAGGAAGCTCTCGATGCGCGCGTGAACATGCGGCACAAATTTATAGGCGAGCAGCGCCGAGACGCCGCCCAATCCGCCAAGGCCGACAACCCATATCCAGTGCAGGCCGGCCATGAAGAACAGCGCCGCCCAAACGATCGAAATCAGCATCGTCTGGCCGAAGTCAGGCTGCAGTATCAACGGCGCGATCGTGACGGGCATTAACAGAAGAGCGATCAGATTCCCGGGAACGTCCTTGCGCCGCGCTCCTTCGGAAAAAGCCCAAGCGACAAGCACGACGAAGGCGGGCTTGAGAAACTCCGATGGCTGGATTCCGAAGATCCACCGTTTCGCGCCCTTCACTTCCTGACCGTAGAAGATCGTTGCGATGACGAGCGCAAGCGAAATGACGAAGATTACGAGCGCAAGCCGGCGCACGTGACGCGGCGAGAGAAAGGACGTCGCGATCATCACGACGAGCGCCGGAAGAAGATACATCACCTGTCGGTTGACGAAATGGAATGTCGGCAAATGCAGCCGTTCGGCCACTGGCGGGCTGCCAGCCATGGCGAAGACGAGGCCGGCGACGATCAGCAGTGCAAGACTCGCCAGCAGCCAGCGATCCACCGTCCACGCCCAGTCCGAGAAAGGGGTTCGTTCAGCGCGCGAGATCATCTCAGCCCTCCTTTTCGCGCCGCGATGACGGCGGGAAGTCCCTCAACGAGGCCACGAAACGCGTCGCCGCGCGCTTCGAAATTAGCGAACTGGTCATAGGATGCGCATGCCGGCGACAGCAACACCACGGGTTCTGGCGCGCCCTCCGCGAGCGCGTCGAGCGCGGCGCGCGTCGTCGCAACGTCGAGCGTTCCGCATCGCTCGAAAGGCAGCGCTCCCTCAAGCGTGCGCGCGAAATCTTCGGTCGCTTCGCCGATCAGATAGGCCTTGCGTATGCGCGAGAAGTGCGGCCGCAGCGGCTCGACGCCGCCCGCTTTCGATCGGCCTCCGAGAACCCAGTAGATGTCGGTAAAGCTGGTCAACGCTTTTTCGGCGGCGTCGGCGTTGGTCGCCTTTGAATCGTTGATGAACAGCACACGCTCGATGCGTTTAACTTCTTCCATGCGATGCGGAAGTCCAGGGAAACTCAACAGACCACTCGCGATCTCATCATCGTCCAGTCCGCACTCCCATGCGGCTGCGGCGGCAAAGGCGGCGTTTTGCGCATTATGCGCGCCGCGAAGCGCGCGCGCGCCTTTAAGCGAACCGATCAGCTCGGCTTCATCGGGCGGATGCCCATGCTCGCGGAAATAGACGCTTCGATCCTCGACATAGAAGCCCCAGTCGAGCGCGCGTTTCGCCGACACAGGCATGACGCGCTTGTCGGGCGACGCCGTTGCGGCGAGACGCGCGCCGATCGCGTGGCAATGGGCGTCGTCGACGCCGACAAGCGCCACTTCGGCCGCAGCGACAAGCCGCTCCTTGATGGCGGCGTAATTTTCAATCGTTCCGTGACGATCGATATGGTCCGGCGTGACGTTGATCAAAACGCCGATGGTCGGCGCCAGTGATGGCGCAAGATCGATCTGAAACGATGAGCATTCGATGACGTGAATGCGTTCGTCCGATGGCGGCTCAAGGTCGAGAATCGGCACGCCGATATTGCCGCCGAGCTGCACGTCGCGTCCGGCCTCGCGCAAGATATGCGCGATAAGCGCCGTCGTCGTCGATTTGCCGTTTGTGCCGGTGATGGCGATGAAGGGCGATCCGCCGGCGCGCGCTTCGCGCTCGCGGCAGAACAGTTCGACGTCGCCGATGATTTCGACTCCGGCGGCCTTCGCCGCCTGCACGGTCCAATGCGGCTCGGGGTGCGTCAGCGGCACGCCGGGAGAAAGGACGAGCGCATCGAAGCGGCTCCAATCCGCCACAGCGAGATCCTCGAGCGCTATGCCTTGCGCGACCGCCTTGAGCCGTCCGGCCTCGCCATCGTCCCAAGCGGCGACCTGCGCGCCGCCGGCGATCAATGCGCGAGCCGTCGAGAGGCCCGAGCCGCCGAGGCCGAAAAGCGCGACGCGCTTGTCCTTGAACGTCTCGACCGGCGTCATCGTCACCTCAGCTTCAAGGTCGAGAGGCCCATCAGAGCCAGGACGAAGGCGATGATCCAGAAGCGGATAACGATCTGCGGCTCCTTCCAGCCCTTTTGTTCGAAGTGATGATGAATCGGCGCCATCAGGAAAATGCGCTTGCCGGTGAGCTTGTAATAGACAACCTGGATAATGACCGACGCGCCTTCGAGGACGAAAAGGCCGCCGACGATGACGAGCACGAATTCCTGCTTCACCGCGACCGCCACCGAGCCGACGAGTCCGCCCAGCGCCAGCGAGCCGGTGTCGCCCATGAAGATTTGCGCCGGCGGCGCGTTGAACCACAGAAAGCCAAGTCCCGCGCCGATGAAGGCGGAACAGACGATCGTCAGTTCGCCGACGCCGGCGACGTAATTGACGCCGAGATAATTCGAGAAGATCGAATTGCCAACGAGATAAGCGAAGATCGCAAAGGCGCCCGCGGCGATCATCGACGGTACGATGGCGAGGCCGTCGAGTCCGTCAGTCAGATTGACGCAATTGCCGGCGGCGACGATGACGAATGCGCCAAAGAAAATGAAGAACGGACCGAGCGTCGCGACATAGCCTTTGACCATCGGTATGGCGATATTCGTCATGTTCTCGCCGCCAGCCTTCGTCATCAAATAACAGGCGACGCCGGCGATCACGAACTCAATGGCCAATCGCAGCTTGCCGGAGAAGCCGGCGTGCGATTGTTTCGTCACCTTAAGATAGTCGTCATAAAAGCCAATAAGGCCGAAGCTTACGGTGACGAAGAGCACGATCCACACATAGGCATTGCGCAAATTCGCCCAAAGCAGCGTCGCTGCGACCAGCCCCGAGAGAATCATCAGGCCGCCCATCGTCGGCGTGCCTTTTTTGGTGATGAGATGAGAAGCCGGTCCGTCTTCGCGGATCGGCTGGCCCTTGCCCTGTTTGATGCGCAACGCGGCGATCACGCCCGGCCCGAAGAAGAAGACGAAGAAAAGCGCCGTCGCCGCTCCCATGGCGGCGCGGAACGTGATGTAGCGGAAGACGTTTAGCGGACTGTAAAGATAAGAAAAGTCCGCAAGCAGCGTCAGCATCGTCTCTCCTCAGTTCGCCATCTCGTCGGCGAATGCGTCTTTCAAGGCCGAGACGATCCGCGACATGCGCGAACCATTGGAGCCCTTCACCATCACCACGTCGCCGGGCCGGATGGCGGCAAGCACCGCCTCTTCCAGCTCCAGCGGCGTCGCCCGATGCGCGGCGCGCATGGCGTCCGGAGCAGCGTAACTTAAGCGCGACATCAATGGTCCCGAGGTGAATAGCAGATCGACCTTGGCGTCGATAAGGTCTTTCGCGAGTTCGGCGTGCAGTTCGGCCGCCTGGGGTCCAAGCTCCAACATGTCGCCGAGCACCGCGATACGCCGGCCGCCCGGTCCCGTCGCCGCGCCGCCGAGAAGTTGCAGCGCCACACGCATGGAAGTCGGATTGGCGTTGTAGCTCTCGTCGATAAGCGTAAACGCGCCATCCGGCGTCGATATTTTTTCACGTTGGCCGCGTCCGATCGGCGGCTTGAATTCGGCGAAAGCCCCCGCAGCCTCTTCCAAATCCACGTCGAATACGGCGCCGACGAGCAGCGCCGCGAGCGCATTCATGGCGACATGCTTGCCTGGCGCGCCGATGCGGAAGCGCAGTCGGCGTTCGAAAATTTCCGCCTCGACGAGCGCGCCTTCGTCGACAGTCTCGTATGACAAGAGACGCGCATCAGCGCCCTCCGTCTCGCCGAAGCTGAAGACATGTCCGGCGGTCGGCGCCGCCGCCGCAGCGAGACGCTCGTAAAACCCGTCATCGCGATTGATGATTGCGACGCCGCCGTCGAGCGCCGGGAAGATTTCCGCCTTGGCGTCGGCGATCTTCTCGATGGAACCGAAATATTCGAGGTGAACGGGCGCGATGCGCGTGACGACGGCGACGTGTGGGCGCACCTGAGCGACGAGCGCGGCGATCTCGCCCGTGTGATTCATGCCGAGTTCGAATACGCCGTAGCGCGACTCCGCCGGCATCCGCGCGAGCGTCAGCGGCACGCCCCATTGATTGTTGTAGGACGCCGCCGACGCATGCGTGTCGCCGAAACGCGACAGCATGAGCCGGATCATATCCTTCGTTGACGTCTTGCCGACCGAGCCGGTGACAGCGACGATGAAAGCCGCGCTCCGTTCACGCGCCCGCTGGCCGAGCGACTCGAGCGACTGCTGCACGTCTCTAACGACAAAAAGCGGTCCAGCGCCAGAAAGCTCAGGCGCATGCGCTTCGTCGATCACCGCCGCCGCCGCGCCTTTTTCGAAAGCCGTCCGCACGAACTCATGGCCGTCGCGCGTCTCGCCTTTGATGGCGAGGAACAGATCGCCCGGTTGAAGCGTGCGCGTATCGATGGAAACGCCCGAGGCTTCGCGCGCAAGGCCGCCGCTGACGCGCGCGCGCAGCGCGCCGACCAGCGCCAGTCCCGACCATAGCGGTTTCCGGGTCATGGATGATGCTCCTTTAGCGCCTGCGCAATCGCCTCATGATCGGAGAAAGGCAAAACGCGGTCGCCGACGATCTGTCCCGTTTCGTGGCCCTTGCCGGCCACCACGAGCGCGTCGCCTGTTTTAAGTTCCGCCACGGCGTTGGCGATCGCCGCGCGCCGATCTCCGATCTCGATGATCTGCGCCGCGCCACCGCGGGTTCCTTGAAGGATTTCCGCGCGAATGGCGGCCGCGTCCTCGCTGCGCGGGTTGTCATCGGTGACGATGGCGACATCGGCGGCTCTCGCGACGATTTCGCCCATCAGCGGGCGTTTGCCACGGTCGCGGTCGCCGCCGCACCCGAAAACGACAATCAGGCGATTTTTTGTCAACGGCCGCAGGGTGGCGAGCACTTTTTCCAGCGCGTCGGGCTTATGGGCGTAGTCGACGAAGATCGGCGCCCCCTTATGCTGGCCGACGAATTCGAGCCGCCCCGGCGCGCCCGTGAGCGCTTCGAGCGCCGCAAAGACTTTCTGAGGGTTATCGCCGCTTGCAATGGCGAGGCCGGCGGCGACGAGCGCGTTTGAGACCTGGAATGCGCCGGCAAGCGGCAGATTCACTTCATATCGGGCGCCGTCATGGCTGAGCCGCAGCGATGTTGCGAGGGCGGACGGCGTCGCCGAAAGGAGTTTAATCGTTTCGCCTTTCGAACCGACGCTGAAAATCTGGAGACCTTTCGTGCGGCAGATGTCGATAACGCGGGACGCGACGTCGCTGTCGGCGTCGATCGCCACGGTCTGTCCAGACTGCAGCAGCGTATCGAAAAGCCGCATCTTCGCCGCGAAATAGTCCTCCATGCTCGCGTGATGATCGAGATGGTCGCGCGAGAAATTGGTGAAGCCGGCAACAGTGACGCGCACGCCGTCGAGCCGCCGCTGATCGATGCCGAGCGAAGACGCTTCCATCGCGAGATGCGTGACGCCGCGCGCCGCGAGATCCTCCAGCATCTGATGCAGTTCGACGGGCCCCGGCGTCGTCAGCGCGCCGTAATGGGCGCCGCGCGAGTCCACGATCCCGACTGTGCCGAGCGACGCCGCATCATGTCCAAGCGCGGCCCAGATCTGGCGCAGGAAGGCGACGACCGAGGTCTTGCCGCTCGTGCCTGTCACGGCGGCGATCGTCGAGGGCTGACGAGGAAAGAAGCGCGCCGCCGCGAGCGCCAAGGCGCGCCGCACGTCGGCGACGACGATAAGCGGCAGCGGACATTCGGCGGCGCGTTGCGCGATGACGACGCTGGCGCCGCGCGCCGCCGCGTCGGCGACGTAAGACATGCCGTCGCCTGCATGACCCGGAATTGCAAAAAATGCGAAGCCGTCGCGCGCCATTCGACTGTCGGCCGTCAGGCCGGCGATCTCGAGCCCGCGCAAGGCGGGCTCAAGGTCAGGCGTCGCGAGCAGTTCCGAAAGCAGCATCAATGCCCTCCCCCGCCGCGGGCGGGAACATTGGCATAGCCATAACCCAATTTGGCGAGGAGGGGGAAAGGCTGGTGGGGCGGCTCGAAGCGGGGGGCGAGCCCAAGAATGGGACCGACTCGCTCGATGATCTCGCCCGTCACATGCCCCGCGTTATAGGCGGCCGTAGCGTAGCCGCCGGTTTCCGGCAATCCTTGGGGTTCGTCCATGATAGTGAGGAACAGATATTTCGGCTTGTCCGATGGCGCCACCGCCATGAAGGTCGTAAAAAGCTTGTTCTTCGAGTAATGGCCGTTGATGACCTTTTCCGCCGTGCCCGTTTTTCCGCCGACGTAATAGCCCGCGATGTTCACCCTTCGCGCCGTGCCGATTTCAGCGTTAAGCCGCATGAGATAGCGCATCGCCTCGCTCGTCTCCGGCTTCACGACGCGTTCTGCGCTCGCTCTCGCTTCTTCTTCGCTGCGCCTGATGAAAGTCGGCGCCATCAGATAGCCGCCGTTCATCAGCGCGCCGACCGCCATCATCGCCTGTAGCGGCGCCACGGCGAGGCCATGACCGAAGGCGATGGTCATGGTGTTCAACTCGCCCCAATTTTTCGGCACGATCGGCTCGGCGCTTTCGGGCAGTTCGGTGCGCATGCGGGTGAGCTGGCCCAACTTGCGCAAGAACGCCTTGTGCCGCTCCACGCCCTGGCCCATCGCCATACGCGCGACGCCGACATTGGACGAATAGGTGAAAACTTCCGGCAAGGTGAGCGCGCGATTTTGCGCGTGATAGTCATGAATCTTGAAACGGCCGAACGAAAGCACGCCGCGCGCGTCAAGCCTTGAGTTGAGATTGACCTTGCCGGAATCGAGCGCCATCGCGATGGTCAGCGCCTTGAAGGTCGAGCCCATCTCATAAACGCCGACATTCATGCGGTTGATGTGAATCGGATCGAGCGCGTCGGTCGGCTTGTTCGGATCGTAGTCGGGGAGCGAGGCAAGCGCGATCACTTCTCCGGTGTTGACGTCCATGATCGCCGCGGCGCCCGCCTTCGCCTTAAAGTGAATGACGCCCTTTTCGAGCTCGTCGCGCAGCGCATGCGTCGCGCGTATGTCGAGCGAAAGCGCCACGGGCTTTAGGTCTTCAGGCGCCGCGCCAAAGCCGGCGCCATGCAGATCGGCGAGCCCCTGCCCGTCGAGATATTTCTCGATGCCTGCGATGCCCTGATTGTCCACATTGGCGAAGCCGAGCACATGCGCGCCGATCGGCCCATTCGGATAGACGCGCTTATTCTCGGCGATCAATCCGACGCCCGGCAGTCCGAGATGAAAAATTTCGTCTCGCTGATGCGGCGTCACCTCGCGCTTCACCCACACAAAGCCTTTCTTGGAGCCGAGCCGCTCGCGCAACTCGCGCGCGTCGAGCCCCGGCAGAACGGCGGTCAAAAGCTCGGTCGCTTCGTCCTTGTCGATGAGACGGCGCGGCTCGGCGAAAACCGACATCACCTTGACGTCGCTCGCGAGCACTTCGCCGTTGCGATCGAGGATGTCGGGGCGGGAAGCCGCGACCGCCTCCGCCGCCGCGCGCCGCGTCGTCGCCGCTTCCGGCTTAAAGCCGAGATAGACGAGCTTGATTGCGATCACGGCATAGAGCACGAGAAAGCCCAGCGCCGCGAGGCGCATGCGCGACGCGCTCAGAGCGAGACTTGTCGAGAACACGGCGCGCAACATCGCGCGCATTCTACGCGCTGGCGATGTTTGCGTATCGAACGTCGTCTGCGTCATGGCTTGCGTCGCTCTTGGCTCTGTCCCTGCGCTTTCGGCGTGGTCGTCGACGCGCCGCCGGCGACTGGCGGCGTCGCCGGCATGCTCAATCCCAGCGAGTCGAGCTTTTGGCCGATGGAGTCGACGCGCGGCGATCGCTCAGGCAGCGATTGCGCGCTGACGATCTGCGTCGCGTCGAGCCGCTTCATGCCTGTAAGATAAGAGTCGGCGAGCTGCTGAACGCGCTCTGGCCGCGTCATATAGGCCCATTCGGCGCGCAGCACCGCAATGGCGTCGCGTTCCTGCCTGATCTCGATATTCGTTTTGGCGATCTGTTCGGCGCGATAGCTCGTCTGATATTTGATCGAATAGGCGTAAACCGCCGAACCGACAAGCACGAGAACCGCGATGATGTTGAGGAGCCGCAGCATCAGGCTTTTCCCTTGTCGCGATCGGGCAAGCGAACAAGGCGCGCGAGCCTTGGGTCGAGCGGATGTGGCGGCGCCGTCGTGCGCGTCGCGTGGCGCAATTTGGCCGAGCGCGCGCGCGGATTGGCCGTCGTCTCGGCGTGTGTGGGCGTGATCGGTTGACGCCCTTCGCAGACGAAACTTGGCGCCGGCGGCGCGATTTCGCCGGGAAGTCGGCGTGACCCGGTTTCGCCGCGACCGCACCGTTCGGCGAGAAATTGTTTGACGATGCGATCCTCGAGCGAATGAAAGGTCACGACGACGAGCCGGCCGCCTTCGATGAGAAGTCGTTCGGCGCCAAGCAAACCATTCAGCAATTCTTCGAGCTCATTGTTGACGGCGATGCGTAACGCCTGAAAGCTTTTTGTCGCCGGATGAATGTCGCTGGCGCGATTGGGAGCGACGCGGGCGATCATTTCGGCGAGCGCTTTTGTCGTTTCGAACGGCGCAATTTTGCGATCATGGACAATCGCGCGGGCGATGCGGCGCGCGGCGCGCTCCTCGCCGTAGAAATATAGGATGTCGGCGAGGGTCTCTTCTTCCGCTTGATTGACGATGTCGGCGGCGCTTCCCCCGCGCCCCTCCATGCGCATATCGAGCGGACCCTCGACGCGAAAAGAAAAGCCGCGCGCCGCTTCATCGAACTGCATCGACGAGACGCCGATGTCGAAGACGACTCCGTCGAGCCGCGCAAAATTTTGCGCTCGCGCAACGTCCGCAAGCTGCGAAAAGCGCGCCTCGACGAGAGTGAGCCGTCCCCCCATCTCCTCGACGAGCGCCTGACCCGTTGCAACTGCGTTCTGATCGCGGTCGAAGGCGAGCACGCGCGTTTCGGGATGCGCGAGTATGGCGCGCGTATAGCCGCCGGCGCCGAATGTCGCGTCGATATAGCGGCCGGCCGGTCGAACGGCGAGCGCGGCGATCGCCTCATCGCGCAGCACCGGAATATGCGGCGCCGACATCATCGGCATGCTCCTTACCAAACGGCGCGCGGCGCGAGACGGCAGGCGACGCGACGCCGTGCGCCCGGCGAGCGCTGGCTCGTCGAGACGGCTCAATTGCGGCTGGGCGGTCTTAATCGACATGAAACCGCGAGGCGTCGGGGAGCAGGCGGGTCGCCACGCGCCGAACTCGGCAACCGGTTTCATTAGGCTTTTTTATCGTTAAGGGAGCGTTTACGGTGGCCCGGAATTTGGCGGACTTATGGCGGCGGGCGAGGGATGACGCAAAGCTTTCTGATCCGGCCAACGCCAATTTTCCGCGAAAGCTATCTCGACGCGCTGCGGGAAGGATTGTCCGTTGGTGGACGCCACACATACGACGCCAGCGAAATCGCTGCCGTTGAGCAGGACTTCACGAGCCATCTCGCAAGACTCGACCGGGACGGACAAAGCCCCGCCGCCTTTGGCGAACGAACGCTGCCGAGCGTTCCCGCGAACGCTTTCTGGCTTGTTGAAGGAGAAACCTTTATAGGCGCGGTCACGATCCGCTCACGCATCGACACCCATTTGCTTGCCCACTTCAGCGGCCATCTCGGCTATGGCGTGCGGCCATCGATGCAGGGGCGCGGCTACGGCAAGCGCCAGCTCGCGCTGGCTTTGGACATCTGTCGCGGCATGGGAATCGGAATCGCTCGATTGAGTTGCGACGTCGATAATATCGCATCTCGTCGCGTCATCGAGGCGAACGGTGGCGTGCTGCTCCGCCAATGCGCGCCATCGTGGTTCGTTGAATCCGACTATTTCCTCTACGAAATTCCTTTGATTTGAGCGCCAGCCGGCCTGTAAGCCGGGTTCTGTACGTCCTTTGCAGAACGTGACGACCATTCCTCTGGGACGGACGTTGCCGCCCGCCTCTAGCAACCAACCCGAGCGACAGTCCCGGAGACGGGTTGAAGGCTCAAGCTCGCGCTCGAAATCCTTCCGTCGCCCCTATTCGGTTTTGCTCCCGGCGGGGCTTGCCCTGCCCCGAACGTCGCCGCTCGGGCGGTGCGCTCTTACCGCACCCTTTCACCCTTACCGCTTGCGCGGCGGTTTGCTTTCTGTGGCGCTATCCCTGGGGTCGCCCCCGCCGGACCTTATCCGGCGCCGTGTCTCCGTGGAGCCCGGACTTTCCTCTGCTTTTCGCAGCGGCCGTCCAGCCGACTGGCTCCTGAAGGGATAGGCGCCCCTGAGCCGGAATGCAAGGACGGTCAGCGGCAGGAACCTTGTATGCTTCGGGCTGCTTTAGGCCTGATTCGCTCTCTCTGACGACAAGCCAGTCCGTGGATCGTTCGCCATGCAGCAAAGCAGCGCCGCCGAAAGCAAACCTCGCGTCGTCATCATTGGCGGCGGTTTTGCGGGAATTGCGGCGGCGCTGGCTCTTGCCGGGTCGGGCGCACGCATCGTGATACTGGACAGCAACAATCATCATTGCTTCCAGCCCCTGCTCTACCAAGTTGCGACTGCGGCGCTCGCTGCGCCAGAGGTCGCCTGGCCGATACGACACGTCGTACGGCGTCAGAAGAATGCAACCGTGCTGATGCTTACGGTCGAGGGAGTCGATACGGCGCGCAAAGTCGTGAAGACTCAAGAATGCGAGATCGGCTATGACTTTCTGGTCGTCGCGACGGGCGCCACGCACTCCTACTTTGGCCACGACTGGGCGAAATTGGCTCCAGGGTTGAAATCCATCTCCGATGCGGCGCTCATCCGCCGCAGGCTGCTTCTGGCGTTCGAGCGCGCCGAGGTCAGCGGCGATCCCATCGAACGCGAGAGACTGCTGACTATCGTCATTGTCGGAGGCGGTCCGACCGGAGTCGAACTCGCCGGCGCTATCGCCGAACTCGCGCGGCGAACGCTTCCCCCGGAGTTTCGCCGCGCCGATCCAAGGAAGACACACATCATTCTGCTCGAAGCAGGCCCGCGCATTCTTGCAAGCTTTCCTGAACGACTGTCGGACTACGCGCGCAATTCGCTCGAAAGAAATGGCGTTGACGTGCGCACAGACATTCCCGTCGACCAGGTGTTCGAGGACAGAATCATTGCTGGAGAAATGGAAATTCCCGCAGGCGTCATTCTCTGGGCGGCCGGCGTGCGGGCTTCGCCCGCAGCGAATTGGCTGGGCGTCGAAGGCGATCAAAGCGGGCGCATTGCGGTGGACGGGGATCTGACCGTCCCCGGCTTTCCCGACGTCTACGTCATTGGAGATCTCGCGCGTCTGATCGGTCCTGACGGGACGCAGGTCCCAGCGCTCGCCGCCTCCGCCAAGCAAATGGGCAAATACGCGGGACGCGCCATCCGACTCCGTTTGAAGGGGAGCTCCCCGCAAAAGCCCTTCCGTTATCGAGATTATGGAAGTCTGGCGACCATCGGCCGCAACTCGGCGATCGTCAAACTCGGCCGACTGGAGCTGACCGGCTTCCCGGGCTGGCTCTTCTGGAGCGTCGTACACATTTATTTTCTCGTGAACTTGCGCAGCCGGATATTCGTGGCGATGAGTTGGATCGCGACTTACCTAACGAGCAATCGAGGCGCGCGGATAATTACGCGCTAAGTTCGATCGACGGCGCAGGACCCGCCGCTTCATTTCAGAAAATTTCCGCTTCGGATCAGAATGGATTAAGCCCTCGGCATGAGCGCGGCGCAGAACGACGAGGAAGGTGCGCGAGTCGTGGAAATCCTCGCGCCCGTTGCGGTCGACGCGACCTATTCCTATCTCGCGCCACGCGCCATGCGCCTTGAGCCCGGCGACAGCGTCAGCGCGCCGCTCGGACGCCGCGAGGCCTATGGCGTCGTCTGGTCGGTCGACGGCGGCTCCGGCCCGGGAGGAAATCTCAAGACTATCAGCGCCCGCCTCGACCGGCCGGCGCTTGCGCAGAGGCTTCGCGATTTCATCGACTGGCTGGCGCGCTATACGCTGACGCCGCGCGGCATGGCGCTGCGACTCGCAACGCGCGCGGCGGAAGACGCCGGACCCGAGGCGCCGCGCACGCTCTACCGCGCGAGCGGCGCGCCGCCGCAACGCCTGACGCCGACGCGCGCGCGAGTGCTGACGGCGGCGGAAGGCGGCATGGCTTTTACGAAGAAGGCGCTTGCCGAAGCCGCCGCCTGCTCGACGGGCGTCATCGACGCTCTCGTAGATGAGGGCGCGTTGGAGGCGATCGCCGCGCCGCCGGAGCCGATCGCGCCGCCGCTCGATCCTTTGTTCGCTGTACCCTGCTTAGAGCCTGCTCAGCAGGACGCAGCAGACGCGCTGAAGGCGTCGCTTTCATCGCCAGCGTTCAAGCCCTTTCTGCTCGAAGGCGTCACCGGCTCGGGCAAAACCGAAGTTTATTTCGAAGCGATTGCGCAGGCGCTGCAAACGGGCGGACAGGCGCTCGTCATGATGCCGGAGATCGCGCTCACGACACAATTTCTCGAGCGCTTCGCTACGCGTTTCGGCGAGAAGCCCGCTGAATGGCACTCAGGAGTCAGCGCGCGGAAGCGCGCGCGCATCTGGCGCGGCTGCGCGACTGGCGACGTGCGCGTGGTCGTCGGCGCGCGCTCGGCGCTGTTCCTGCCATTTTCGAATTTGCGGCTGATCGTCGTCGATGAGGAGCACGAGGGCGCCTACAAACAGGACGACGGCGTGAGCTATCACGCGCGCGACATGGCGGTCGTGCGCGCGCGGATGGAGCAGGCCACAATCGTCCTCGCCTCGGCGACGCCGTCCATCGAAACGCGCGTCAACGCCATGCGCGGGCGCTATGGGTATCTCAAGCTCGATTCACGGGCGCGGGCGCGACTGATGCCGACGCTCGAAGCGATCGACATGCGCAAGGAAGGTCCGCCGCGCGGTCGATGGATCGCGCCGCGGCTTGCTCTTGCCGTCGGCGAAACGATTGCCCGCGGCGAGCAGGCGCTGCTCTTTCTCAATCGGCGCGGCTATGCGCCGCTGACGGTTTGCCGTACATGCGGCCATCGCTTCCGCTGCGAACAATGCGACGCCTGGCTCGTCGAGCATCGGTTCCGCCGCGCGCTGATGTGCCATCATTGCGGCCATGTCGAGCGTCGCCCGGACGTCTGCCCCGAATGCGGCAGCGAGGATTCGCTCGCCGCTTGCGGACCCGGCGTCGAGCGACTCGCTGAAGAAGCAGCGACGCTTTTTCCGAACGCGCGCATACTCGTTCTCTCGTCGGACTTTCCTGGCGGCGCCGACAGGCTGCGACGTGAGTTGGAGGAGATTGCAAAGGGAGCTTTCGATATCGTCATCGGCACGCAGCTCGTCGCCAAGGGCCACAATTTCCCTCATCTCACGCTTGTCGGCGTCATCGACGCTGATCTTGGTTTGGGCAGCGGCGATCCGCGCGCAGCCGAGCGCACATTTCAGCTTCTCAATCAGGTGACAGGACGCGCGGGGCGCGGCGACAGGCCGGGGCGCGCGCTGATCCAGACCTTTCACCCGTCGCATCCGGTGATGCAGGCTCTACTCTCGGGCGATGCGGATCGCTTCTATGAGCAGGAGATCGCGGTGCGCGAGCGCGCGGGACTTCCGCCCTTCGGGCGTCTCGCCGCTTTGATTGTTTCGGCTAAAGACGCCGGAGCCGCGGAAGCTCACGCCCGCGCGCTCGTCCGGGCGGCGCATGAGCTGCCGCCTTCGCCGCGCTACAAAGTCGCGGGGCCCGGCGCCTGGCCAGAGGAAAATGAGATCGCGCTGCTCGGCCCGGCCGAAGCGCCGATCGCGCTCATCCGCGGCCGTTATCGATTTCGACTGCTCGTCAAAGGACCACGCGGCGCCGACATGCAGGCGTTTATACGCGACATGATTGCCTCAGGACCGAAAGAACGAGGCGGCGTTCGTGTACAGGTGGATGTCGACCCGCAAAACTTCTCGTAGCCGCAGCTCCGCTGCTCTCTCTTTAACCGCCGACGACGCGGGCCACGACCTTCGCGGTGTAGTCGACCATCGGAACGATCCGCGCATAGTTGATTCGGGTCGGGCCGATGACGCCGAGTGCGCCGATGATTCGGCGTTCGCTGTCGCGCAGCGGCGCGGCGATCATCGATGAGCCGGAGAGCGAGAAAAGTTTGTTTTCCGAGCCGATGAAAATGCGCACCCCTTCTCCCTCCTCGGCGCGCTCCAGCAGGTCGATGACCTCCGTCTTTGTCTCCAGATCGGCGAAGAGAAGCCGAACGCGCTCGAGATCGGCGGCGGCCGTCAGATCTTCGAGAAGATGCGCCTGGCCGCGGACGATAAGTTGCCGCGATTCGCCCATCGCGCCGGCCCAGGTCGCCAATCCGGCCTCCACGAGCCGTGCCGCCAGTTCGTCGAGTTCCTTTTGCGCGGCGCGCCGCGACGCTTCGATGTTCTCGCGGGCTTCGGCGATCGTCCGGCCGGAAACGCGCGCGTTGAGATAATTGGCCGCCTCCGTTAGCGCAGACGCCGGCAAATCGCGCGCCACGGGGATCACGCGGTTTTCAACCGACCCATCGTCGGCGACGAGAATCACCAAGGCCCGCTCGGGCTCGAGCCGCACGAAGTCGATCTGCTTTAACCGCACATTGTCCTTGGAGGCGACGACGACGCCCGCGATGCGAGTCAGCCCCGACAGAAGACTCGTCGCTTCCGCAAGGACGCCAGAGAAATCATGGTCTTTCGACGCCGCCTCGACTTCGGCGGCGATGCGCGCACGCTCGTTTGCTTCGAGGTCGCCGATCTGCAGCATCGAATCGACAAAAAAGCGAAGGCCAAGCTCGGTCGGAAGACGTCCTGCGCTCGTATGCGGCGCATAGATGAGGCCGAGCTCCTCCAGGTCCTGCATGACATTGCGCACCGACGCCGGCGACAGCGTCATCGGCAGGAGCCGGGCAAGATTGCGCGAGCCGACCGGATCGCCGGAAGCGAGATAGCTGTCGACGATCTGCCGGAAGATTTCGCGGGAGCGGTCGCTGAGTTGCGCGAGACTCAGCGCCGAAGGGTGGCCAAGCGGCGGGTTGCGGATCATGCGCCGAGAATATCGCATCCGCGCGCCAACGAAAAAGCCCGGCGCGAGGCCGGGCTTCGTCGAGGTCGGAAAGGACGGTCGATCAGAGCCCGAGATCAGGCATCCCGATGAGCGCGCCGATGTTCTTGACCTGATAATTGACGCCGACGCGGGCGATATGCGTGTCGAGGTGGTTGCCCTGGAAGATGCGGTAGGAGAAGGGGAAGCCAAAGTTTGCGCCCGAGGCTCCCTTCATGCTCGTGAAGAGATATTCCGCCTTGACCGTCCAGCTATCAAGAACGGCATACTCTACGCCCGCGCCGACCGCGAAACCTGCCTGCCAGACTGACTGGCTGGCGGGGAAGACAAATCCGTTCGCCCACTGCGTGCCATAGGGCCGGACCTTCCCATAGGCCAGACCGCCGGTGATGTAAGGAAGGAAACGCCCGTAGGCGTAGCCGAAGCGCAAGCGCTCCGAACCAAACCATTGCAGGCGGCTGCTGGCGCCGACTCCGCCAATGAACGCGCCCGTATTTGTCGCGCGAACATCGGCGTAATTGAATTCGCTTTCGTAGCCGACGACCAGTTTGTTGTCGAAGACCCAATTATATCCATTCTGATAGCCGACGAGGTAGCCGCTCGTGCCGATCGAATGCGACGCCGGAAAACCAAATATCGATCCCGGCGCGAAAGAATAAACAGTGGCGTTAGTGGCGGAGATGCCCCCGCCATAGGAGCCGCTGACGCCAATATGGAAGCCTTCCCAGCTGAAGGGCGGCGGAAGCGGAGGCGGCGGAGCCTTGTAGCTCGGAAGGTCAGCCGCCGAAACGGCGCTGGCCGCAAGCACTGACGCGAAGGCGCCAACAATGAAGGTTTTGAAAGTCATTCGAGGCGCCTCCAATAAGCTCATCCCGCTAGGACGAACGGCAGTTTCAAAAAGCAAAGTAACATTATCAAACCTAAGAGGTAATTAGCGCCCGGGGTCACGACGCCATTTTTCCGCCGCCGTTGCCGATGGGACACACCTTCATGCAAGGCGCTGATTTTCTACGCGCTATTTTCCTGCGTCGCGCTGATCAGCGCAGCCGCCAGCACGCCGAGGCTCGCCTTGTATGCGCTGAGCGAAAAGCGCGACTCGTAATAGCGACGGCCGGCGCTGGCGCGCCGTGCGGCTTCGTCCAAGGGCACATCGGCGGCGGCCAGCGTCAGCGCCTGGGCGAATTCTGCGGCTGAATTGACGATGACGACGCCGGGAAGGCGCAACGCTGCTTCCTCCATTCCCCGCATGGCCTGCGTGGTGGCGATTAGCGGCAGTCCGCTCGAGAGCGCTTCCACGGATTTGATCGAAAGTCCCGTTCCGCTGATCGTCGGAAGCAAAGCGAGACGCGCGTTCGCATAGATAGAGCCAGGATCTTCGACTCGCCCCAGGAACCACTCTTTGTATGTGGCGTATTGCTCAGGCGCCTTTGAGCGAACGGCGTCATCGACATTGCCGACGATCTTGACGGCAACGCCGGGCGCCTTCGGCGCAACTTCGCTCAAAAACCAGAGAACGCTTTCGACATTGGCCGTGTTGTTGCTTGCAACGAGAACAATGTCGGGGCCGCCAGGTCCGGTCGGCGCTTCAGGAATAGCTGGATAAAGCAGCGCGTGGGCCTTTTCGGGAAGAAGGGTCTCGAAGTCCTTGGCCTCCTCGGCGTTGAGATGAAGCAGGAGATCCGCGCCGCGCATTGATTCAAGTTCTTGCGCCAACATGGATTCATAAGTGGCGCGAGGCCTAAGCCAAGGCATGGTCTCGTTGATGAGCGCAAATTGTCGCGCCTGCAGATCATGCGTATCAAGCAGGATCGGTGCGGCGCGGCGCGCGAGACGGCGCGCGACAGGCATTAAAAAAAAATGGTTGCAATGAACAAGATCATAGGTTGCGTCCTCGGCAGCGGGCGAGAGCCGTGCACGCTCCGCCATGGCAAGACGAATTACGGCCTGGTCGCCATGAATGTACGGCCATAGCGCCTCGCGCAGAAATCGGGGTGCGAACAGCGCACGGAAAGGCGTGCCGCCGTAGTAGCGCGCACCGCCGTCAAGTTCTGGAGTCGCCTGATTGAAAGACTTCCAAATCCATCCTCGGGCCGGATGAAAGCCTGGATCGGAACTGACGGCGATCGGAAAAATTTCAGCTCCGAGCGCGCGATAGGCAGCGATTTGGCCAAGGACGACGCGGTAAGTGCCGCAGGAGTGCCAAGCCGGATGGACAAGCGCGACCCGCCGGCCGAAAAGCGGACGCTCGGCGCATGCCAAGCATTCACTCGTTGAGACGCTCAATCCGATCCTCCAGTTGGCGTAAGCCGCAGCCTAATCAGAGTTCGGCTATTCCGACAATCGCACTTTCGCTGGCCTGTCTGCGCAATGACGTGCGCGGAGGGCCGCGCTCGGGTTTTGCAGGCGCCGCCAGAGAGACGAGATTCTCAGAGCGTCGCGGCGGCTATCGCCAGGGCGCGCGCATAAGCCTCGGGACTGAACGAATCTTCGTAGAGCCGGCGCGTGTCGCTTTGCTCCGCCTCAGTCGCGTCTGCGCGTTCGGCCCGCGCCTGGGCGTCGCGCCACAGCGCCGCAAATTGCTTGGCGTCTTCGGCGAGAGCGACATTCTTCAATTTCGCCGGATCGACCTGCATGCCGCGGAACGCCAGCGGCGTCGCGACGAGAGGCGCCCCGCAGGATAGCGCCTCGACCGCCTTGATCGACAGGCCATGACCTTCGACCGTGGGGAGCAGCACGCAGCCGGCGTTGGCGTAAACCGCGCCAATGTCGTCGACCCGGCCTTTGAACAAAGCGCGATGCGATTCATAGAGCGCCGCGTCGCGTCTCTTCACGCCCCCGTCAATATTGCCGTAGATCGCGACGCGGGCGTCGCCCGCTAACGGGAGAACCTCTTGTAAGAACCAGCGCAGGCTCATGTAATTGCCGTAGTTGTCGCTCGCGACGATGATGATGTCGCGTCCGTGCGCCAATGGCGCTGAGGACACCGCCGGGTAGATCAGCGCGTGCCGCAGCTCCGGCAGGAGCTTCTGGAAATCGCGATGCTCCTCTTCATTGAGATGCGCGCAAAGATCAGCGCGACGCATCCACGCAAGTTCGATCTTCAGCATGTCATCGTAGGTCGCGTAGGGCGGAATGAAGAAACCGCCCTTGTTGCGCAACATATATTGGCGCGCCTGAATGTCCTGCGTCTCCAAAACGACTGGAACTTTACGCCCCCGCATCAGCGTTTCGACGAAGGGCAGCGTGAAATAATGATTGGCGTGAATGAAGTCGATCGTTTCGTTCTCGAATCCTTCCGGCAACGGCGCGCGCTTGGCGAGTTCGATCAGCCATGACGCCTGATCGCCGTGAATTAACCGCCACCAGCCATCGATGAGGAGTCGGGACGCCAATGTTGAGAGCGGAGCGCCAGAGTAGTGACGACGGTCTGCGCCGATATCGCGCGACGCTGCAATATAGGCTGACCAACGCGCGCCATGCGGCGGGCGACGCGCCACATCATCCATCATCGCGACAGAAACGACGCGGGCGCCAAGCGCCTTATAAGCGGCGATCTGACTGACGTTCACCTGATAACTGCCGCAACTGTGCCAGGCGGCATGAACGACGGCGACGGTTTTGCCGGCAAAAGGCCGTGTTTCCACGTCTGTGGTTTCCGCCTGCCGTGTTGCGGATGAGGGATTGGAGCGCATCATATGAGACATGGCGAGGGACATGGCGGTTGATTCTCAAATCCCTAATGAAAATCTCGGTCTGGCTTGATCAAGCGCTGTCGCCGCTCTTTATCACACCTGAGCCTTCGAGAAACGCATCTTCGCTCACGGCTCGGCCGCCCCTTGCTTTTGCCCGCCTTTTTCAAATACATCCTCTATATGAGGCTCCGCGTTCCAAATCCAGTCTTATGTCCCGATGGCGCCACGGCGCCAAGCGCCGCTTCGAGCAAGCGCTATGGCGTCGCCATCGTGGGCAACGACAAGATCATCGATTGGCTGCTGCCTTTTCTTGAGAGTTACCGAGACACCAATTCCTCGCTGCCTCTCTATCTCATTCCTTACGACGACAATGTCACGATGACGCGCCGCGCCGCGGACATCTACGGCGCGCATTACGTTGGCGAAGAGCCGAGGGAAATTGATAAGCTTTCGCATGAACTTTACCCCGGCGTCTTCAATGCCAATCGCCGCCGGCTGAGAAAATTGCAGGCGCTCGCCCTGCCGCTCGACGAAGTCGCCTATGTCGACGTCGATGTCATTCTGTTTCGTGACTTCACGCCGCTGTTTGGTCGTCTCGAGACAGGCAAAACTGAGTTCATCGTCGCCTCGCCGAGTTTCGAATATGTTTACAACGACAAGCGCGACCGCTACCCATTTCTCAAGGATGCGCTCCTCTTCAATGACGGCTTCTGGGTCACGTCGAACCAGTATCTCAAACTTTCCGACTTCATCGACACAATCCGCGACGACGCCACAATCTTTCATGACGTGCGCAAGCGCGGGCAGCTCTTCGCGCAGCCGCTTGTGAATTTCGTTGCGCATCGTCGCGGCGTAAAAATCGCGCTTTTGCCGCATGTGGTCGCCGGCGCTTCGCACGAAAGCTTCTACAAGGCGCCTGGGGTCGAATTTAAAGACGACAAGCCCGTCGATTACGAAGGCAAGGAAATTTATTTCGCGCATTGGGCCGGCGCCACCGCTTTGCCAAAAAGCGGCGTTTTTGATCAGGCGTGGACGGAGTATTCGAAGGCCGCATGGGCGAGGTTCAAGAAGTGAGACGCGAGGTCCAAACTTTCTTCGCCATTCGGTGCGATATCGGGCGATAACGAGGACGCCGCCGACATGCCGCGCCTGTTGTTTCTCTATCTCTTCAAGCGGATCGGCTTCGGCGTGGTCGTCGTGCAGCTGGCGCTCTCTATCCCCGTCGTTTTGTCCTATCTGCTTTACCAGTTGCCGCCCGCGGCGGTGCGCGGCGGCCTCGTTATCCCGGCGTTGATCGGCGTGACGCCGACGGTCGCCTATGTGACACTGCCGATGGCGGTCGGGGTCGCCACAGCGCTGGAATTCTCCCGCATGGCGAGCGAAGGGATGATTGCCGTCCTCTACGCGCTACGTCTTTCAGTTTGGGCCATCTGCAGGCCTGCGCTGGTCTTGGCGGCTGGCGTCGTCGTTCTTGGCTATCTGCTCGCCAATTTCGCCGCGCCTTATTATTCGAGCGGCATGCAGGACGTGCTCAACGTCGTACGCAATTCGCTCAACCATCGTATGCTCGACGCGGCGCATTTCTACACTTTCGATAATGGCGTGAAGACGCTGTATATCGAGCGCTGGGAGACGCCAGACCTCGCGATCAACCTGTTCGTGCGTCAGCTTTCGGTCGAAAAAATGCAGGAGGAGACGGTGACGGCGGCGCGCGCGGAATTTCGGCGCAATGAATCAGGCGTCATCGTCGCGCTCTCTAACGGCAGCATCCAAACCCGCTCGCTGACGACGGGCGACGTGCGCATCGCCAACTTCGACGAATATGCGATGGCCTTGCCGATGCAGGGCAGCGCGTCGCTGCCCGACCGTGGCTGGCGAGGAGTCTATGAATTGTCGGCTGGCGCATTTCTAGCCAATTACGCTGTGGCGCGCGGCGACCCGCGCCAGCTCGGAGAATGGACCGCAGAGGCGGCAAAGCGTTTTGGCGTGCCGGCGCTCGCTATCGCTCATACGCTGCTCGCGATGGCGCTCGTACTGACTTTTGGCAACATCACCGGTCGGAGGGGGGCGGCAGGAAGCCTCGCCATCATGGCGATTCCGACCGTGCACATTGGCTTTCTCGTCGCGCTTGAATCATTGCTGCGCATCAACGGGCTGTTCGTTTTGCTGCTCGCCGCGCTGGCGCTCGCGGAAGTCGGCGTTTCGGTTTGGCTCATCGCCCGGTTGAACTGGAGCGCGAAGCCGCGGCGTCTCTCCAGCGCCCAAAGCGTGGCGCCCGCCCGCGCGTATGCGACGCCGCTTTTTTGAGCCTACTCCGCTTTCATCGCCACGCGATTTTTTGACCTTGTTCGGCTTTCATCGCCGCGCGGTAATGAGCGATGACCTTTGCAGGATCGCCGATCTCTCGCACAACGCCATTTTCCAGCCACAAGACGCGCGTGCATAGCTTCTTAAGAAACTCAAGGCTATGGGAGACAATAAGAATTGTTCCCGTCTTGGCGAATTCGCTGATGTAATTCTCGCATTTTTTTTGAAAGATTTCGTCGCCTACGGATAACGCCTCGTCGACGATGAGCACGTCCGCCTGGGCGTGAGCGCAGATTGCGAAAGCGACGCGCGCGATCATGCCTACCGAATAGATTCGCATCGGCTGTTCGAAGAAAGGCCCGATGTCGGCGAAAGCGGCGATATCTTCGATGCAGGCGTCGACCTCTTTGCGCGAAAGACCGAGGATCGCCGCGCCGATGCGGGCGTTTTCGCGTCCAGTCAGCAGCCCGTCGAAACCAGAGCCTAGCGCCAATATCGGCGCAATGCGACCCTCGATCTCGAACTCGCCTTTGGTCGGCTGCGTAATGCCGCAGAGGATTTGCAGCAGCGTGGTTTTGCCAGCGCCGTTGCGCCCAACGATGCCGACGCGCTCGCCCCTCTGGACCGTAAAGTTGACGTCATTCAGAACCCATTTTTCCCTGTAAAATTTCTTCCAGAGACCAAACAGGATCTGCTTGAGTTGATCGTTCTGATGCGCATAGAGCTGGAACGCCTTGCCGACGCCCCCGCAGCGAATAGCAAACTCAGATGACATCGACGATTACCGATTTATAGCGCATGAAAAATTGGTAGCCCCCGATAAAGACGGCGTAGGATACGGCGACAATCCCGAGGTATGCGAAGATATTCGGCATGTTTCCATCGAGAGCGAGATCGCGCAGCATCTCGATATAGTCGCCAACGATATTGAACCGCAACCAGACAGCAGCCGACCTCGATATCTCCCTAATCTGGTCGATCCGATAAAAAATTGGGGTCGCGAACATGAGCATCGGCACGACCGACGCCATGATATGCGCAACGTCGCGCGTGAAGGCCCCGAGCGCCATCAAAAACCAGACGACTCCCAACATGAAGAGGAAGAAAGGCGCGATCAGGAACGGCGCCAGCACGATCGTTGGAGGAATCGATCCCGCCGTCAGCAATCGAAAGACGATATATACCGCAAACGCTACTCCGGCATATGTGAAGGCTCGGATGGTGGCGGTCCAGGCGATGGTCTCGCTCGGAAAAATCGACTTTTTCACGAAGTTGACATGCTCATGCAGAAGCATCGGCGCGCGATAGGCGAGCTCGCTGAATAGATTGAAGACGATGAGCCCTATGAAGATCGAACTCGCATAGTCCGTGACCGTCACGCCGGCAGAGAGCTGCGGCACGGTAATCGAGAACAGCGCGGTATAGGTGAGCAGCATGAAGAGCGGCGCGAGCACCGCCCAAAGCGGTCCGAGGGCCGAGCCGCTAAATCTGGAAATGAGCTCTCGTCGAACGACGGCGCGGATGAGCTCCCGATTGCGCCAGGCCCTGTCGAAGGGCGCGACATAGACGGCTGGTATCGAGGCGAGCAAGTGGCGGCGCGTCCTTTCAGGTTTAGAGAGCGCTGTCGCGCCGGGCGCTGCGTCGCTCGCATAGACCAGTTCAGCCCGCCCTATGTCAATGGCGACGCTCAACCCCCAGGAACTGCATGAATTACCAGGCGCATCGTCTTTGGAGACGGCCATGCTGACACGCCGTGAGGCGATCGCCGGGCTTGGCGCTCTGGGCGGACAGCTCATCCTGCCGTGGGCGGGAGCGGCGCAAGAGCCTTCCTACCTGTTGGGGGAATGGACGGGCGACAATTTCGCGCCGATGCACGCGATCCGCGACGGTCTATGGCGCGCGCCCCTGCCGGCCCCCGAGCGACGCGTCGAAGTCGCCATCATCGGCGGAGGCCTGGCGGGCCTTGCCGTCGCCACGCTTCTGAAAGATCGCGACCTACTCGTCTTGGAGCGCGAGTTGGAGCCTGGCGGCGTGGCCAAATGCGGGCGCTGGCGCAATGTCGATTACGCGCTTGGTTCGGCGTATATCGTTGACCTATCTGAACCTTTCGGCGCTTTCTACGAGATGCTGGGTCTTGCGCCGCGGCCCGTTGGCGATCCGGTCGACAGGGTGATGACGGGGACGGCAGGCGAAGGCGATCCTCGGGAGGGGGAATGGCGCGGCGCCTACGAGAGTCTTAAAGCGCTACTACGCCGCCTCGCCGAGAGCCGGGACTTCCCCAAGATCCCGATAGCCGAAGCGTCGCAGCCTGCGCTGGCGCTTGACGGGCTGTCCCTGCTCGAATTCTTGCGGAGCGAGCATATAGACGCGCGACTATTTGGCTTGCTCGACTCCTACTGCCTCTCGGCGTTGGGCGCGCCCGCGGCCGACATTTCGGCCTATGCAGGCGTGAATTTTCTTTCGGAGATCAACACGCCGATCTACGCCTTCCCGGGCGGCAACGCGGCGATCGCCCGCGCCATGGCGGCGCGGCTGTCGAACGCGGGCGCGGGGCGGATCGTCACCGGCGCCGCGGTTTACGCGATCGAGCCAGCCGAAGGCGGCTACGCCCGCATAGGCTGGTTCGACGTTCGAAATCCGGAAGAGCTCCGCTGCCTCGAAGCGCGCTGGGCGGTCGTTGCGGCCCCCTACTTCTTCGCCGGCCGCATTCTGCGCGGAGTCGACCCCGCCGCGACTGCAAAAATGACCTCGCTGCGTCAGGGCAGCTATCTCGTCGCCAACTGCTGTTTCGAGGGGCCGCCGACGGAACTGCCCTATGACAATTGGGCGCTCGGCGCTCAGAGCTTCTGCGATGCGGTCCGCGCGACAGCCGCCCTCCCCTCCGCCGAACGGCCCAAGGATCACGGCGTGCTGACCGTCTATGCGCCCTTTCGCGACCCTCGCGCGGGGCGCGAGCGCCTGCTTGCGGGCGACCGCGCCGACTTCGCCGCGCCAATCGTCGAAGAGCTGCGACGCTTCCTTCCGGAGACGTTCGGCAAGGCGCGGCTCACCGAAGTGCGGCTGACGCGCTGGGGCCATCATCACCTGATCGCCGCGCCTGGGATCGTCACAACCATGCGGGCGCTGCCCAAGCGCTTCGGCAATGTGCTGCTCGCGCATTCGGACGGACAGGGCCTGCCAGCGGTCGAGAGCGCCATCGTCGAGGCGCAGAACGCCGTCGAAATCATCAAGAGGGGCTGAGCGCCCTATTCCACTGTCACGCTCTTCGCGAGATTGCGCGGCTGATCCACGTCTTTACCCATGAAGGTCGCGACGTGGTACGCAAGGAGCTGCGCGGGGATTGCGTAGACGATGACCGCGAAGGGGCCCGCGACGTCTTCCGGCATTTCGATGAAGCCGGCGAGATCGGCGGCCGCGGCGTCTCGCGCGTGCGGCGAACCGATGAGAATCAAGTGACCGCCCCGCGCGGCGACTTCCTGGAGATTCGATACGGTCTTCTCGAGGCTCGCATCGGGAGGCGCCAAGACAATCACCGGCATGGCGTAGTCGATCAGCGCGATTGGCCCGTGCTTCAATTCGCCCGCCGCATAGCCCTCTGCGTGGATATAGGAAAGCTCCTTAAGCTTCAGCGCGCCTTCGAGCGCCAGAGGAAAGGCGGGTCCGCGTCCGAGATAAAGCACGCTCGACGCCCGCGCGACGTCGCGCGCCACAGGTTCGATCTGCGCCTCGCGCGCAAGCGCCTGCGCCATCTGCCCCGGCGCGGCGACAAGCTCCGCGACGAGTTCGCGTTCGCGCTCTCTGCTCAGCACGCCGCGCGCTCGGCCGAGCGCCAGCGCAAGACAGGCGAACACCGCGAGCTGGCAGGTGAAGGCCTTCGTCGAAGCGACGCCGATTTCAGGTCCCGCCAATGTCTTCGCGACAGTGTCGCTCTCGCGGGCGATCGTCGAGGTTTCGACATTGACGATCGAGAGAATGTGCTGGCCGTGCTCGCGGGCGTAACGCAGGGCTGCGAGCGTATCGGCGGTTTCGCCGGACTGCGAGACGAGAATAGTCAGGCCGTTCTCAGGCAGCGGCGCCTCGCGGTAACGAAATTCCGATGCGATGTCGATTTCGACCGAAAGGTGGGCGAAGCGCTCCAGCCAGTAGCGGGCGACAAGACCGGCGTAATAGGCCGTGCCACAGGCGGAGATGGTGACGCGCGACAGCGCCTGCGGATCGAATTTGAGTTCGAACGGCAAGCGCACGACGCCCTCGGCGAGATCGAGATAATGCGCGAGCGTGCGCCCGACGACCTCCGGCTGCTCGTGAATCTCCTTGGCCATGAAATGGCGGCAATTCCCCTTATCGACCAGGAAAGATCCGGCGATCAGCGGCTGAAAGCGCCGTTCCACCGGATTGTCGTCGGCGTCATGGAAACGCACGCCTTCGCGCGTCAGCGTCACCCAATCGCCCTCGTCGAGATAAGCGATAGACGTCGCGAAGGGCGCGAGCGCCAGTGCATCGGAGCCGAGATAGACGCCTTCGTCGCTCCTACCAACGGCGAGCGGCGAACCGCGCCTGGCGCCGATCAAAAGATCGTTTTCGCCTTCGAAAAGAAATGCGAGCGCGAAGGCGCCCTTGAGCCGCTTTAAGGCCGCAGCGACAGCTGTTTCCGGCGTCACGCCGTTGCGCAGCTCGTCGGCGACGAGATGGGCGACCGCCTCCGAATCCGTCTCAGTCGAGAAAATATGGCCCTTCGCCGTGAGTTCGGCGCGAAGCTCTCGGAAATTTTCGATGATGCCATTATGAACCACCGCGACGCGGTCATTGGCGTGCGGATGGGCGTTGTTTTCGGTGGGCCGGCCATGGGTCGCCCAGCGCGTGTGGCCGATGCCGATGGCCCCGGAAAGCGGCGCCGCCGCGAGCTTTTCTTCAAGATTCTTGAGCTTTCCGCTCGCGCGCACACGCGCGAGATGGCCGTTCTCCAAAGTGGCGATCCCGGCGGAATCATAGCCCCGATACTCGAGACGCTTCAGCGACTCGATGACGCCGCCCGCTACCGGACCTGCGCCGATAATTCCCACAATGCCGCACATGACGATCTCCGAAGCGATAGTAGCAAGAGCGCCGACAAGACGGATGAACCCGCACGATCAACGTCAAATTTAGGGTGGATAGGCGCGAAGGCTCGAAGTTACCGATTTTTGGCCTTCTTCGCAGCCTGCGTGGCGCGAAAAGTCGCCGCCCACCCTGCCTTTTCCATCTGGCGCCCGCGCCCCATGGCGAGCGCGTCGGGCGCAACATCCTTGGTGATGACCGAGCCTGAGCCGATATAGGCGCCCTGGCCGATCGTCACCGGCGCGACAAGCGAGGAATTGGAGCCGATGAAAGCGTTGTCGCCGATGGTCGTGCGATATTTGAGAAACCCGTCGTAATTGCAGGTGATGGTCCCTGCGCCGATATTGGCGTTCGCGCCGATGTCGGCGTCGCCGATATAGCTCAAGTGGTTGACCTTGGCTCCTTGCGCGACATTGGCGTTCTTGATCTCGACAAAATTCCCGACCTTGGCTTTTTCAGCGAGCGCCGCGCCTGGCCGCAAGCGCGCGAAGGGACCGACGCTCGCGCCCTTTCCGACGCTCGCGCCTTCGAGATGCGAGAAGGCGTGGATCACGGCGCCATCGGCGATTTTTACGCCCCGGCCCATGACGACATGCGGCTCAATGACGACATCGCAACCGATTTCCGTATCGGCGGAAAGAAAAACAGTCTCTGGCGCGATCATCGTTGCGCCTCTCGCCATGGCGGCGCGACGCAGGCGCGACTGCGCAATGGCCTCGGCCTGGGCGAGCTGTATGCGATCGTTGACGCCGAGGACTTCGGTTTCGTCGGCGATGACGGCACTCGTTTCAAGTCCGTCCGCTCGCGCGAGTTCGACGACATCCGTAAGATAGAACTCGCCCTTGGCGTTCTTATTGTCGATCTTCTCCAGCAAGCGCAACGCGTGGGCGCCGTCGATCGCCATCAGACCGCCGTTGCAGAGCGTCACGACGCGTTCGTCGTCGCTTGCATCTTTCTCCTCGCGGATTGCGATGACGCGCCCCGCGGCGTCGCGCAACAGCCGTCCGTAGCCGAAGGGGTCGGAGGCTTCAAAACCCAAGACCGCTACGGCGGCGCCTTCCGCGAGGGCGGCGCGCAACGCTTCGATCGTCGGCGGCGTCACCAGCGGCGTGTCGGCAAAAAGCACCAGAAGGTCGTCGCATGCTTCAGCGATGGCGGCGCGGGCGGCGAGCACTGCGTGCGCCGTGCCGCGCCTTTCGTTCTGAACGAAAATCTGCACGTCGGGGATGCAGCGGCGCGCCTCTGCGCCAACGTCATCTCGCCCGGGGCCGACGATCACGGCGACGCGGTTGACGCCTGCCGCGACTGCGCTCGTCAATACATTGGCGAGCATGGAGCGTCCGGCGACCTCGTGCAGCGCTTTTGGCCTGTCGGAATTCATCCGCGTGCCTTCGCCGGCGGCAAGGACGATCGCGAGCGCGCTTCTATTTGTCGGCATCGAGCGGCCCAAATGGCTAGACGTTGCGCGAGGAGCCGGCGGAGCGGCGCCGCTTGTGCCGCGGTTCTGGCAGATTCGAGCGGCGGAGCGCAAGGCGCCGCGGCTTTCGCGCGCAGCCTTCAAAAACCGCGAAGAAAACCATTTTGTCTCCTTAGCTTTCTTGTATAGAGGGCTGTCGCCAGCCCGCCGCAAAGGGTTCAGTTGCCCGTTCAGCCTCGCGGATCGGCTCCAGGCCGACCTTCCTTCGGTAGCTCATGTTCGAACGTCGAGATGTTTTGAAAGCGGGCTTGGGCGTAATCGCGGCGGGGATCGTTTCGTCGCAGTCAAGCGCCGGGACGGCTGGTCCGGCGGCGAGCCCAAAGACTCCAGAGCCTTCGCCCTTCTCGCGCGACATGGTGGTTGAGCTCGCCCGCGCACTTGCAGCAAAGCCCTATACGCCGCCCCGAACGGACCTGCCTGAACCCTTCGCAAATCTTTCCTACGAACAATTCGTCGGGATCAAGACGAAGCCGGACGCGGCGATCTGGCGTCAAGACAACACGGGTTTCAGCATCGAATTGCTTCACCGCGGCCATATTTTTGCGGGCGCGGTCGATATCTACCTGGTGGAGAACGGCGCCGCCGCGCGGCTGCCTTACGATAGGCGCCGGTTCGACTATGGCGGGCTGAACGTCCCAGAGTCGCTTCCCGACCTCAGCTTTTCCGGGTTTCGGGTCCTTCACGCCCAAAATGGCGGCTCCGAGGCGGAACTCGCCATATTTCAGGGGGCAAGCTTCTATCGCGCCGTCGCCCGGGGGCAGAATCTCGGCGTAACGGCGCGCGGTCTGTCTATTCGGACAGCCGATCCGCGCGGCGAGGAATTTCCAGCCTTTCGAAGCTTCTGGATCGAGAAGCCGGCGCTCGGCGACAACGCGCTCGTCGTTCACGCTTTGCTAGATTCCCCAAGCGTCGCCGGCGTTTATCGTTTCACGCTACGGCCGGGCGAAGCGACGCTCATCGACACCGAATTGACGCTCTATCCACGCACGGCGGTCGATCATTTCGGGCTCGCCGGTTTCGCCGCGGCTTCGCTCTTCACGCCGCTCGACCGCCCCCGGCCCGACGATTACCGCCCAATGGTCGCCGACATCAACGGCATCCAAATGCTCACCGGCCAGGGCGAATGGCTTTGGCGACCCGTGTCGAACCGCGAGATTCTGCAGTTCTCCTCCTTCGTCGACGGAAACCCGCAGGGCTTCGGTTCGCTGATCCGGCAGCGCGACATCGACGACTATGAGGATGACCAGCAGCACTGGGAGCGCCGTCCGTCGCTATGGGTCGAACCGCTCGGCGAATGGGGCGAAGGCGGCCTGCAGCTCGTCGAGATTCCCTCAGAATCCGAGATCAACGCCAATATCGTCGCCTATTGGCGACCCAAGACCGCTCTCGTCGCCGGCAAGGAGACGTCCTTCGCCTATCGACAGTTCTGGTGCTGGGAGCCGCCAGCGCGGCCGCCGCTGGCGATCGCCAGGAGCGCGCGCTCCGGCCGCGCGCCGGGCGGCAAGCTCCGCCGTTTTGTTGTCGCCTTTTCCGGCGACGTATTGGCGGACCCGCAGCGCACGGCGCAACTTAAAGCGGCGTTGACGACCTCCCCCGGATTGGCGACCAATATTCAGACCTATTTGAATTCGTCGGCGAAGTCCTGCCGTGTCGTTTTCGACGTCGACCCCGCCGGCGAGAACTATTGCGAGCTTCGACTCGTTCTACAGTCGGACGATCGCCCGATCAGTGAGACCTGGCTTTACCGATGGACGTCGTAAACTTCGCCGCCACAGATGGCTCTCCGCCGGCGCTGGAACGGAGAACCGCCAGTTCCGATCCAGCGGCGGCTCCGCCGACTCCTGTCGAGAGCCGGCTGCCGATGCCGGCCCAAAATCTGTTCAAATTCGACAAGCGTCAGCGGCGCAAGAGGGAGGCGCCGTGGCTATGGCGCACGCCATGGCTAGCGCGGCTTGTCACCTTCGGCGGCGGCTTGGCGCTGACCGCCTATGGCGCCGCCCAAATGTACAAAGTTATCGACGTCGGCGGCGTCACCATTTTGAAGTGGGCGCTGCTGGCCTTGTTCGTGCTCAACTTCTCCTGGATCGCGCTCTCCTTCGCAAGTTGCGTCGTCGGCTTCGCCGTGCTGATGCGCCGGCGCAAGCGGCCGACGCTGCCGTCGACTCTCGCCGAAAAAACCGCCGTCGTGATGCCGATCTACAACGAAGCGCCGAGCCGCGTCTTCGCCGCGCTGCAAACGATCTATGAAGATTTGCAAGCTACAGGTCTTGGCGCGCATTTCGATTGGTTCTTTCTTTCCGACACCACCAATCCCGACATTTGGGTCGCGGAAGAGCGCGCCTTCATCGCCTTCCGCAGGCGGCTCGGGCCGCAGGCGCGAATCTTTTACAGGCGGCGCGAAAAGAACACGGCGCGTAAAGCCGGCAATATCGAAGATTTCGTCTCGCGCTGGGGCGGCGCCTATAGCCACATGGTCGTGCTCGACGCCGACAGCCTGATGAGCGGCCCGACCATCGTCCAGCTCGCCGCCGCGATGGAGGCCGATCCCGACAGCGGCATCATTCAGACGTTGCCGCTCATCATCAATCGCAACACGCTATTCGCCCGGGTCCAGCAATTCGCCGCGCGCATCTACGGTCCTGTCATCGCGATGGGCCTATCGGCCTGGATGGGCCGCGACGGCAATTATTGGGGCCATAACGCCATCATTCGCACGGAGGCCTTTGCGCGCTACTGCGGCCTGCCCGACCTGCGCGGACGCCCGCCGTGGGGCGGCCACATCTTGAGCCATGATTTCGTTGAAGCCGCGCTTATCCGGCGCGCGGGCTACGCTGTCTACATGATGCCGACTCTCGGCGGCTCTTACGAAGAGAGTCCGCCTTCGCTGATTGATCTCTCAATTCGCGACCGTCGCTGGTGCCAGGGCAATCTGCAGCATGCGCGCCTATTGTTCGGCGAAGGCTTTCACTGGGCGTCGCGGCAGCATTTTCTCACCGGCATCTTCGGCTATCTGACTTCGCCGCTGTGGCTCTTGCAATTGCTCATCGGTATCGTGATCGTGTTCCAGGCGAGCTATTTTCGCCCGGAATATTTCACGGGCGAATTCGTACTCTTTCCGACCTTTCCGCGGTTCGACGCCGAGCGGTCGCTTGAACTCTTCGGCCTCACCATGGGCATTCTGCTTGCTCCCAAGCTCTTCGGGCTGATCGTCGCCATTCGTGAGCCGGAAACGCGCAAAGGGTCTGGCGGCGTCATCATGCTGCTGGTCTCGACAGCTTTCGAAATCGTGCTGTCTGCTTTGCTCGCGCCGATCATGATGCTCATTCAGACGGGCCATGTGCTGCACATCGTCTTCGGCTTCGACACAGGCTGGGACCCGCAGCGGCGAGACGACGGCTCAGTGCCATTCAGCGATATCGTTCGCCGTCATTTCTGGCACGTTGCGCTCGGACTGCTGAGCCTTATCGCCGGCTTCATGATTTCGCCCTCGCTAGTCGCCTGGATGTCGCCCACGATCGCCGGCCTTGTGCTTGCAATCATCATTTCATGGGCGACGAGCCAACGTTGGCTCGGCCTCATGTTTCGGCGCGCCGGCGCGCTGATCACTCCGGAAGAAACAACGACGCCGCCGATCGCCAAGCGCGGCAAAGCGCTGTCCAAGGCGCTTGCGCGCGCAGGCGAAGATGACGTCAACGGTTTGCTCGCCATCCACGAAGACCCGGAGCTGCGGGCGCTGCACGAGAACTGGCTGCCGACTCGCCGACCGAGGCAACGCGGGCAGATCAGCGCCGATCGGGCCTTGGCCGAGGCCAAGATCGCCGACGCCGAGACGATCGAGGACGCGGTCAATTGGCTCAATCGCGGCGAGAGGCTGGTTGCGCTCTCCGATCGCGCCCTTATCGGCATGATCGCACGTCTGCCGCGGCGCGCCGCCCTCGCCGCAGCTGCGCAGGAAACCGCGCGCGCCGCTGAGTGACCGGCATTGAGCATAAGGCTGGTTCTGCAGTGACCCATATCTACAAGATCGTTTCTCGATCAGATTGGCGCGCGGCCGAAGCCGCTAGCGTTTTTCACGGAGCGGCGGTCGATCTCGCCGACGGCTTCATTCATTTTTCGACTGCGGAACAGGTCGAGGAAACCGCCGCGAGATATTTTGCTGGTCAAACGGATCTTCTGCTCGTTGCGGTGAACGCCGCGAAGCTTGGCGACGCGCTCAGATGGGAGGCCTCGCGCGGCGGCGCGCTGTTTCCGCATCTCTATGCGCCGCTTTCTTTTGAGGCGGTGGCGAAGGTCGATCCGCTGCCCATCGGCGCTGACGGTCGGCACGCCTTCTCCGGCCTTCTCAAATGATGGACGCCTTTGCGATCGCATCGCCGCTCCTGCGCTTGCTCGACGCTGAAACGGCTCACCGCGCAACCATCGCTGCGTTGAAATTGCTGCCGGCAAACGCGCCGCAATCTGACGACGCGCGTCTCTCGGTTTCAGCCTTCGGCCTCGACTTCCCCAACCCGATCGGCCTTGCGGCGGGCTTCGATAAGAATGCTGAAGTCGCCGACGCGATGCTTGGTTTCGGGTTCGGCTTCGTCGAAGTCGGCACACTTACGCCACGCGCACAGCCCGGCAATCCGCGTCCGCGCGCCTTTCGCCTCGTGGAAGATCGCGCCGTCATCAATCGCTATGGCTTCAACAATGACGGCCATGCGGCGGCGCTGGCGCGCCTGTCCAAACGCGCAGGGGGAGGAATTGTCGGCGTTAACGTCGGCGCCAACAAGGACGCCACAGACCGCGTTGCAGACTATGTCACGGGCGTCAGCGCCTTCGCCGACGTCGCGAGCTATTTTACGATCAACGTCAGTTCGCCGAATACGCCTGGCCTGCGCGATCTACAGGAGCCGGAAGCGCTTTCTGATCTCCTCGCGCGCGTTATCGAAGCCCGCGACGCCGCGCCCATCTGGCGCCCCCTGCTCCTGAAAATCGCACCGGACCTCACGCTCAATCAGCTCGATAATATCGTGCGTGTCGCGCGGGAGCGACGCATTGACGGGATGATCGTTTCGAACACGACGATTTCGCGCCCAGCGACGCTGCACTCGCCTTTGGCGAAGGAAAGCGGCGGTCTTTCCGGGGCGCCCCTCTTTGACCTCTCGACGCGCATGCTCGCGCAAACATTTCTGCGCGTGGAAGGACAGTTTCCGCTGATCGGCGTCGGCGGCGTCGACAGCGCAGACGCGGCGCTCGCCAAGATCGAAGCCGGCGCGACGCTGGTGCAGCTTTATTCGGCGCTCGTCTATGAAGGGCCCGACCTCGTCGCGCGCATCAAGCGCGGATTGCTCGATGTTTTCTCGCGCGACAATGACTCGCTAGCCGCACGGGTCGGCAAAGACGCAGCGGCGCTATGCTGAGCGGTCGGCGCGCGTCAATATTTCTTATAGACTTTACGACCGTCTATCGTGGTTGATGTCCCCAACGGCGCGCCGTCCGGCCCAGCGAAATAGGTCGTGCCGCCAATCGTGATTACGCTTCCTAACGGCCGACCCGTCCCGCTGTAATACTCAACGGGAACACCTGTCCTTGGAGATTGTCCCGAAGACTGTCCCGTCGATCCCGCAAGCTCCGTGGACTGCGCATGAGCAGTAGCCATGCCGGCTAAGAAAGCGGCGCAGAAACCTATCGACTTCATGTCCCCACTCGGCCTCCAAGAGGACTTTGATCCAACTTGCGCCAATGCGGCATAAAGAATCCATTCGGATTGAACCGCTTCGCCAGAGGATTTGCAAAGGCGGCGGAGCGAGCATCGAGAGCGTAGGTCTTGCATCGATCGAAGCATGGAGGAAAAGGCGACAGAAGCGCTCCGATCGTCCGCTTCCATATGACAACGCGCGGTGCTATCGAGCGCTCAACTCATTGAGAAAAGGAATGATGATGACCGAGCATATCTGGTTGGCGACGGGCGAAGCGACGGTTCTGGCGGCGGACGGACAATATACCGACGCGATGCCGGAAGTGATGATCGGCAACGTCAAGGGTCCGGTCGGGCACGCCTTCGCCAGCATGGCGGGTCAGGTCGCCGGCCATCCGCGCATGTTCGTCATCCGCGACCTCAACCAGCAGGTGCGACCCGCGACGATGATGACCACCAAGATGACGGTCAAATCGGAAGAATATGTCGAGCTACTGGGCGGCGTCGTGCAGGCGGCGACAGGCGACGCCATCGTCGACTGTATCGCTGAAGGGATTATCCCCAAAGATCAGATCAATGAGCTGTGCATGGTCATCATGGTCTGGCTCGATCCGCGTTGCGCCAAGCACAAGAAGCTCGACAAGAAAGATCTCTATCGCACGAATTACGAAGCGACGAAGCTCGCGATCTCACGCGCGATGAAGGGCGAGCCGACGGCGGACGAACTCATCGCCAACCGCAAGAGCGTGCAGCATTACGCGCTTGAAGGCGTGTTCGAAGAATGATCGTCGCGCACGCGCACGCCGATAATCATACCGTCCTCGAACCAGCTCGATAGGCATTGCGCCAAACGTTCCGGCGTAATCTCGCCGGACTGCTGGAACGCCGTAATTTGGCAGATATCGCCGAAGGCGTGGCCCGCGCGCGCTTCGCAGAGCGCGACATATTCGTCGGGCTCGAGCTGGCGGTAGGCCGATTCGTGATCGACGCGCCACACTGCCGCATATTCGACCTGATCGCCTGCCGTAGGCGCATCGACTTTCTCCGCCTCCTCCTCATTGATGGCCGCGTCATAAGCGCGGACTGTGCCGGCGGCGAGTTCGAGCAGCGTTAGACTTGGGTCAAAATCGAAGGCGAGGCGAGGCCAATCCTCGGGCGTAAAATCCGCCAGCGCCTGCACGGCCAATGGGGTTTTGTCAGGCGCATCGAAGGCGTCGACCATGGCGCGTTCGAACAGCGCCAATGAGACCGCCCGCGCGTCGTCGCGCCAGGGCGAATTTTCGCGCATGAAATCCGGCAGTCGGGTCGTAAAAAAGCGCGCGTTGGGCTCGCACGACGGACGCCAATCGATGTAGTCGTCGACCAGCGTCTCAAAAGTCTCGTCTCCGAGAATCGCGCGCAGCCCCGGGTGATCCTGGGAAACGAAATCGGCTAATCGTATTCGGTAGCCGGTCTGATAGACATCGAGCAGCGTCTCAGGAGTTGCGCCACGCGGCGACAATCTCAATTTTTTCAGGAGCGGCTTGTCCGCCTCTCCTGAGCCGGCCAGCACGCGCTCCTGAAAAAGAGACTGGAAATCGGCGAGCTTCATGCCGCGCTGAGCGCTCGCTCGTTTGCGATGCGCGCATCGATGTCGCGCATATGTTGCAGCTCGTCCAGAAGCTCGGAGAGCGGCGGATAATTGTCGTCCCGCTCGATCATGGCGGAGACGTCGCCGCAGCGTCGCCGGGCGTGCTCATAGAGCGCCCAGACTTCGTCGCAGACCGGCTGGTCATGCGTGTCGACCCGATGCGTCTCGTTATTGGTATGGCCCGCCATATGGAACTGCACGACTCGCTCGGCCGGAACGCCGTCGATGAAAGCGATCGGATCGAAGCCGTGATTGAAGCTCGAAACGAAAACATTATTGACGTCGAGCAGCAACAGGCAATCGGCGCGCTCCGCCATTTCGCGGACGAACTCATGCTCGCTCATCTCGGAATCGACGAAGGAGACGTAAGTCGAAGCGTTTTCGACGACGAGCCGGCGCTTGAGGAAATCCTGCACCCGCAGGATGCGCTCGACGATATGCGCAAGAGACTCGCGCGTATAGGGAATGGGCAACAGATCGTGAAGCGTCACGCCGTGAACGCCTGTCCAGGCGACGTGATCCGAAATCCAGGCCGGCTGGACGCGTTCGGCGAGCGCTTGCAACTGCCGCAGATAATCGAAGTTGAGCGGATCGGTTGAGGCCAGCGACATAGAGACGCCATGCATGACGACTGGATAATCAGCCCGGATGCGGTCGAGCATGGCCAAAGGCTTGCCGCCGGCGAGCATGTAATTTTCAGAGATGATTTCGAACCAGTCGACCGGCGGGCGCGACGAGAGAATCTCGTCGTAATAGACGGGCCTCAGTCCTAAGCCGTAGCCGAGAGGCGCAGGCTTTTCCATGACATCTCCCCCTCAGGCGCCGCCGCTCATCCAAGAGCCGATGACGGGGACGGCCAAGATGAACCGCCCCCGCGCAAGGCGATTACTTGGTGTGGCAGCGGCTTTTCATATTGCAGTGGCCCTTATAGTGGTGACACTGCGCCTTGTGATGGCATTTGGCCATGCCGCGGCAGGTGCCCTTGCCGCCGCAATGGGTCTTGGCGTGGGTCGCCTTCGCGCCGTGCGCGTGTGCGGGCGCAACGGACGCGCCGCTCAACGCAAGGGCGACGGCCGCCGCGGCGAGAGCCGATCCTGAAATAATATTAGGCTTCATTTCTTTCTCCTCTTATATCCCCCTCGCAACGAAGGGAAGGCGACGCTCTCGCCGCTCGCGCGGCGCGTGCTAGCTTCTACTTAGCGCCCTCGGGACTTTGTCCCAACTGGTCGGCTGACGCTTGTTTCCGTCCTGCCAGACGGCGCCAAGGCAAACGGCAAACTCGCCTTCGTCCCATCTCCGTGACTTCGCCCTATGCGAACGCGAGAACGCTTCGAAGCTTGGCAATTTGGCAGACTATGCGCGCGATTTCGATTCCGCCAGCAGTAAATTGGCGAATATCTTACGCTTGGGCATTATGTTTAATACATACAATCAGTATATTATTTCGATATTGCAGCGCAAAATCAGAACTTTGCCGAAGCGCCTATCAGATGCTTTTCACGTCGACGCGCTTGCGGCTGCGGCGCGTCGCTGATAGATAAGCGCCGCGCCGGAGACCAAGCCGGCGCATTCGCTTTGGTTTTCGACATCGGGCCGCGCCGGCAGTTCGCTTAAAGCGAACTTTTCGTCCAGCCTCGCGTTCTAGCCGCGGGGGACGTCCGATCGCCGAAAGCCGATCCGCAACGCTAACCAATTGCCGGCGCCGCCCTATGGGGCCCTCAGGAGAACAAATGTCCGTCACTACCGATCGCGCGCCCACGCGCGAAGATTTCGCCGCTCTGCTCGACGAAAGCTACGGCCAGAACGAAGCCTTCGAAGGTTCCGTTATTAAGGGCCGCGTCGTCGCCATCGAAAAGGATGTCGCCGTCATCGACATCGGCCTCAAGACCGAGGGTCGAGTCGCTATAAAGGAATTCACCGGCTATGGCCGAGACCCCGCCCCGCAGGTCGGCGAAGAGGTCGAAGTCTATCTGGAGCGAGTCGAGAACGCGCTCGGCGAAGCCGTCATTTCGCGCGACAAGGCTCGCCGCGAAGAGAGCTGGGTGAAGCTCGAAAAAGCCTTCGAGACCAATGAAAAGGTCGATGGGGTGATCTTCAACCAGGTCAAGGGCGGATTTACGGTCGACCTCGACGGCGCCGTGGCCTTCCTGCCGCGCAGCCAGGTCGATATCCGACCGATCCGCGACGTCGGCCCGCTGATGAATGTGCCGCAGCCTTTCCACATCCTGAAGATGGACCGCCGCCGCGGCAACATCGTCGTGTCTCGCCGCACTGTGCTCGAGGAGAGCCGCGCCGAGCAGCGTCACGAGATCGTCGCCAATCTCGAAGAGGGGCAGGTCATCGACGGCGTCGTGAAGAACATCACCGACTACGGCGCTTTCGTGGATCTCGGCGGCATCGACGGCCTGCTGCATGTCACCGACATCGCCTGGCGGCGTGTCAATCACCCGTCCGAGGTGTTGACCATCGGCCAGACCGTCAAAGTAAAGATCATCAAGATCAATCACGAGACGCACCGCATCTCGCTTGGCATGAAGCAGCTTCTCGAAGACCCGTGGCAGGGCATCGAGGCGAAATATCCGATCGGCGCGAAGTTCCATGGCCGCGTGACCAACATCACCGACTACGGCGCCTTCGTCGAACTGGAGCCTGGCATCGAAGGACTCGTCCACGTCTCGGAAATGAGCTGGACGAAAAAGAACGTTCATCCCGGCAAGATCGTCTCGACGAGCCAGGAGGTCGACGTTCAGGTGCTCGAAGTCGATCCGGTCAAGCGCCGCATCTCGCTCGGCCTCAAGCAGTGCCTGCAGAATCCGTGGGAGGGATTCGCCGAGAAACATCCGGTCGGCTCGACCGTTTCCGGCGAAGTCAAGAACAAGACCGAATTCGGTCTTTTCATTGGCCTCGACGGCGATGTCGATGGCATGGTCCATCTGTCGGATCTCGACTGGAATCGCCCCGGCGAACAGGTGATCGAGGAATATAAGAAGGGCGACATCATCAACGCCCAGGTCCTTGACGTCGACGTGGAGAAGGAGCGCATTTCGCTTGGCGTCAAGCAGCTTGCGGGCGATCCCTTCGCTTCCGTGAGCGCCGAGGAAGGCGGCGAGATCAAGAAAGGCGCCGTCGTCACCTGCGAAGTGATTGAGGTGAAGGACTCCGGCATCGACGTGAAGATCGCCGGCACCGATCTTACGACCTTCATCAAGCGCAGCGAACTCGCTCGCGACCGCGCCGACCAGCGTCCCGATCGGTTCGCCGTCGGCGAGAAGGTCGACGCCCGCGTGACGCTCTTCGACCGCAAGGCGCGCAAGATCTCTGTCTCGATCAAGGCGCTCGAAGTCGCCGAGGAGAAGGAGGCCATTGCGCAATATGGCTCGGCCGACTCCGGCGCTTCGCTTGGCGACATTCTCGGTGCGGCGCTAAAGGCCCGCGACGAGACGCCCAAGAAAGGCAAGAAGTCCGAGGAGTAAACATTCCGCGGTCGTCAGATTCGAACCCGCGCCGCAAGGCGCGGGTTTTTTCTTGCGCGCGCGTGAACCCTTCATTCACCAAGATGCAATTCATGCAGATTTGTTAACCCTAATTTTGAAACAGGGGCGCAAACTCGGCGCGTTTTCCTGCCCGCAAATGCTTGCGGGCTGCCGGAGTCGTCTCTTATGAGCGTTGCCCAGTCCCAACCGAACTACAGGCGCTATGCGCAGCCGCTGCGCGCGCGTCCGACAGGCGTCCGCGCAGCGATCGGAATGGGCGTCAGCTCGACGCTCATTCTTCTCGCCGCGCTCGTTCTGTTTCCGCGCGGGTCGGACAACGTTGAACCGAAGGTCGCGGCGAACGTCGAGCCGCCTCGCGCTGTCGCTCTCGCGCCATCAGGCAAAATTACTGCCAAAGTCTCTGTCGACGCCGTCGAGGCTTCGGCGCTAATGGCGAGGCCCTTCAACGCCTTCGACGTCGCCGCGCGCGATTTCGAGCGTGAGAAAAAGACGATCGCGGTCCGCGACGGCGAGAACGGCTCCGGACGCATCGACACCATCGCCGTGGGGCAATTCGCGGTGGGCGCGCCGTTCATGCGCATCGACATTCATCAAGACATCGTCGACAAGGAAAAGGCGTCGGATTTCTTTCTGGACATGGCCCGCCACGCGGTGGATGCGGGACTGAATGTCGCAAAAATCGGTCAACCCAGCGCGCTGATCACGAAATTCGGATCCTTCGAGACAGCCGACATACGTCTGTGGCGACCCTCGTCCCAGGGCGTGGCGGCGAGCGAACGCAGCTGTCTCGCCACGCGCTTCATTGACGAGAAGCTGGCGCTTGAGATTGCCGGACTCGCGTGCGGCGAAACCGCGAAGCCAATCGATCGAGTCGCGCTTGGCTGCTTGCTCGACCGCATCACTTACACGGCGAGCCCGGATAAACCCGCATTGAACGATTTCTTCGCGAAGGCGGCGTCGGCTAGCTCCATCGATTGCGCCAATATCTCACGCGACGACCTCACCGCGACGATTCCGGCGCAAAAGAATGCCGCGCGTTCGGCGCAGGGCGCACGGCGCACGCATGCGAAGACATCGCGTTAAAGCGCGCCGACGCCCCGCTAGCGCGAGGCGTTCACCCTGACGGCGGATCGCTGGCGGGAAAACGCGCCTCCAACTCGCTTTTGCGAAACGTTCCGCTATTATAACCCCTAGTTTCAGTTAAAAGGGGATCGTGATGCGCAGGAATAAAGTGCTGTCGGCGGGGCTTGCCTGTCTCGTGTTGTTCGCGGCGGGCGACGCGCTCGCCAAGTCGCGCTATCGCGTTGCCTCAAACGAAGTTTGTTGCGGCCGCGGCCCAATCGACATCCAGCGCCGAAGCTGGCTCGATCCCGGCACGCAGGTGCCGGTCGGCAGCACCAATCGCTACATGATTCAGCAGACTTATCTCAATCATGACCCTATCGAGCGCAACCAGCGCAGCTGGTACATGCAGGAGACGCTGCCACAGCGCCCGCCCTACAACACGGATATGATCGTTCCTTACGACGAAGGTCTTCCCTTCTGGTGGCCGTAAGTCGGGCTATTCCAGACGAGAATCTTGACTTGGGGAGCGCTTTCCTTTAGCTCCCCACGGACCTGACGCGATCCGTTCGCGTCGGGTAAGCACCCGTGGCGTTTGCTGCAAACGCCTGTCGGCCGGATAATCCGGCAGAGGAGGGCGCGTTCTTGAGGCCCCCGCGCTGACGGGGAGCGAGAGACGCGATCGTGGACGACGCCTCAGAGCGCAAGGCTCCGGGCGATTTTCGTCTTGTCGCCTCTCTCGCGCCAACGCGATCATAGAGGACGACAGTCAAAGTGACGAAACGCGCAGAAGCAAAATACAAGCTCGACCGCCGCCTGGGCCAGAATATCTGGGGTCGGCCAAAGAGCCCCGTCAACCGCCGTGAATACGGCCCCGGACAGCACGGGCAGCGGCGCAAGGGCAAGCTCTCCGACTACGGCACCCAGCTCAAAGCCAAGCAGAAGCTCAAGGGCTACTACGGCAATATTTCGGAAAAGCAGTTCCGCAAATATTACGCGGAAGCGATCCGCATGAAAGGCGACTCCGGGGATAATCTGATCGGCCTTTTGGAGCGGCGCCTCGACGCTATCGTCTATCGCGCGAAATTCGTGCCGACGGTTTTCGCCGCGCGCCAATTCGTCAATCACGGGCACATCCGCGTCAACGGCAAGCGCGTCAACATCCCGTCCTACCAGGTGAAGGTCGGGGACGTGATCGAGGTTAAGGAAGCCTCGAAACAGGCGATAACGGTTCTCGAGTCGGTTCAGCTCGCCGAGCGTGACGCGCCGGAATATTTCGACGTCGACCATTCCAAAATGACCGCGAAGCTTACCCGCGTGCCGCATGCGACGGAGGTGCCCTATCCCGTGCAGATGGAGCCGAATCTCGTCATCGAATTCTATTCGCGTTAAAGGCGCGCAGGAATTTGGAGAAAACAGCCGCTTCGAGCGGCTGTTTTTTTGCGCGCAATTCTTGACTGTAAGGGAGCGATCGGAAAATCTAAGCACAAGAACGCCCGCCGCCGCTTGCAAGCGACGTGAAAAAGGGCGCTGCGCGAATGAACGCCTAAGGGAGAGCGCTTGTCCAACCTATCGAAAAAGCGGTCAGAGAAGACCGAACGCAGTCAGCGTCCGCTATGGATCGCGATCGGCGGGCTGCTGATCAGCGTCTTCAGCTATACCATGAAGGACCTGCAGATCGGCGACGTGGTTTTCTGGTTCGGCGTCGTTCTCGCGGCGATCGGCGTGCTCTATTGGTTCATACGACCGAAACATGGACTGTGAGCTTCGCTTCTCGTCCAAGTTCCTGCCCAAATTTGATTTGCCACATTTGTTGAGGAGTTTATGGTCTTCCCGCATCGCAACAGCTACGGACTGCACATGCCCCTCGCTTTCTCGACCCGTCGTGATTTCCTTTTTGTGGCCGTATGCGCGCTCTTTGCCGCAACGCCCGCTTACGCCGAGAAGGCGCCAGCAGGCAAAGTCTCCGTCGAGGAGTTGATGGCGCCGGACGCGCTGCCCGACGTTGTGGAAGGCTCGGCGAACGCTCCGGTGACAATTGTCGAATATGCCTCGATGACCTGCAGCCATTGCGCGGCGTTCCATCGCGATGTCTATCCTGAGCTGAAGAAGAATTACATCGACACCGGCAAAGTGAAATTCATCCTGCGCGAGTTTCCGCTTGATCCGCTGGCGACGGCGGCCTTCATGCTGGCGCGCCAACTTGGCGACAAGCGCGATGCGGCGGTCGATCTTCTATTCTCGCAGCAGAAGAACTGGGCCTTCGCCGATAAGCCGCTCGATGGTCTGGCGAATGTTTTAAAGCAGACGGGGATCGGCCAGGAAAAGTTCGAGGCGGTTCTCAAAGATCAAGCGCTCTACGATAATGTGAACAAGGTTCGCAATCGCGCGGCTGAAAAATTAGGCGTCAACTCCACGCCGACATTTTTTGTCAATGGCGACAAATACACTGGCGAAATGACCGTCGCCGATCTCGACCAGATCATCGCATCGAAAACCGCAGCGAAGTGACGTCTCTGGAAAGCGCCCTCTAAAAGACTGTCCGGCGCTCCAGCGCCGCCGCAAGCGTGCCTTCGTCAAGATAGTCGAGTTCGCCGCCAACCGGCACGCCATGGGCGAGCCGCGTCACCTTCACGCCTGAGGGAGACAGCACATCGGCGATGTAATGCGCAGTCGTCTGTCCATCGACAGTGGCGTTGACCGCGAGCACAACCTCGCGAGTCTCCTCGGCGCGCACGCGCGCCACGAGGCTCGTGATGGCGAGATCGTCGGGCCCGACGCCGTCGAGCGGCGATAGCACGCCCCCGAGAACGTGATAGCGCGCGTTGAGCAGCCCTGCTCTCTCCAGCGCCCATAGGTCAGCGACCGTCTCGACGACAACGAGGATCGACGCGTCGCGACGCGCGTCGCGACAGATCGTACATGGATCGCTCGTGTCGATATTCCCACAGACGGAGCAGACGACGATCTGTTCCTCCGCAATGCGCATCGCGTCAGCAAGCGGCGCCAGCAGTTCTTCGCGTTTGCGAATGAGATGCAGCACAGCGCGCCTCGCCGAGCGCGGGCCGAGCCCGGGCAACTTCGCGAGAAGCTGCACGAGTTTTTCGATTTCTGGGCCGGCGACTTTTTCAGCCATAGCCGGATCAAGCGCCTCATGAGGTTTCGCGTCATGCCCGCGCTTGTCGCGGGCATCCACGCCAGTGCTATGTATAAATGGAAGCGTTGGGCGGCGTCATTACGTGGATGGCCGGCACACGGCCGGCCATGACGCGAGAAGCGCAGCGATACGCCAATTCAAAACGGCAGCTTGAAGCCGGGCGGCAGCGGCAGGCCGCCGGTCAGCGCCTTCATCTTCTCGGCCATCGCCTCATCGGCTTTGGCGCGCGCCTGCATATGGGCCGTGAGGATCAGGTCCTCGAGTATCTCCTTCTCTTCCGGCTTCAACAGGCTGGGGTCAATGAAGACGCTCTTCATCGAGCCCTTGGCGGTAAGCGCGACTTTGACCATGCCGCCGCCCGCTTCACCCTCGACGACGGTCTGTTCGAGCTCCAATTGCGCTTCGGCCATCTTGGCTTGCATCTGCTGCGCCTGCTTCATCAGGCCCATGAAGTCCATCATTTAAGCTTCTCCGTCGTCTTCCTCGATTGGCGACGCGTCATCATAAAGCGTTTCGGCGGACGCCGCGCCTTCATCCTTGCCTCGCACGGCGACAATCTGCGCGCCGGGAAAACGCGCGAGCACGCTCGCTACGAGCGGATCGGATTCGAGCGAGGAGCGGCGTTTGAGTTCCTCAGCTTCGCGTTGTTCCTTGAGCGTCGGCGCGCCGCCCGAGGCGACGATCGAAACCATCCAACGCTCGCCAGTCCATGCCTGCAGCTTCTGCATCAGAGTCGAAGCCAAATCCCGCGCGCCGCCGGGCGCGATTTCGTATTCGATCAGTCCGGGTTCAAATCGAACCATCCGCACTTCGGATTCGAGCGCGATTTTGAGGCGCATATCTCGCTTCTGTGCGGCGAGCGCCACAAGAGCGTCGAAGCTCTCGATTACCGTTCTTGGAGCCGCCGCCGGCTTTGGAGCCACCGCTGGAGACGGTTCCGCGGGGCGTGACGCCGCCGCGAGTCGCGGACCTCCGCGCGCGGGCGCTGCGCCGGCTCCGGCGGATTCCGCGCTTCGCGCTGACGGCGAGCGAGAGTCGGTCGACGATGCTTTCTCTGTAACGCCCAGACGCCGAAGCGCCTCCGAGGGCGTCGGCATGTCAGAGGCGTAAGCGAGCCGCACCAACACCATGTCGGCCGCCGCCAGCGGTCGCTGCGACCCGCGCAATTCCTCGACGCCCTTCATCAAAATCTGCCAGGCGCGCGTAAGCGCCGGAACGGAAAGGCGCATCGCGGCGTCTTCGCCGCGACGCTTTTCTTCAGGCGTTAGAGCCGCCGATTGCGCGGTCTCCGGCGCAAGCTTCAGACGCGTGGCAAGATGCGTGAATTCTGCAAGTTCGAGCAGCACCTGCGCCGGATCGGCGCCGCCATTATACTGATCTTCGAGTATGCCGATCGCCTTGGCGATATCGCCCGACATCGCCGCTTCGAACAAATCGATGATTCGCGCCTTGTCGGCGACGCCGAGCATCAGCCGCAAATCTTCGGCGGCGATCGCGCCGCCTGTGGAATGCGCCGCGCCATAAGCGATCGCCTGATCGAGCAAAGACAGCGCGTCGCGCGCCGAGCCTTCCGCCGCGCGCGCGATCATGGCGAGCGCTTCCGGGTCAATGGCGACGCCCTCTGCCTTGCAGACGTTGAGCAAATGATCGGCGAGCAGACCGGCGTCGATGCGGCGCAGATCAAATCGCTGGCACCGCGAGCGCACCGTTACCGGCACCTTGTCGATTTCGGTCGTCGCGAAAATGAACTTCACATGCTCCGGCGGCTCTTCGAGCGTCTTCAAAAGGCCGTTGAAGGCGGCCTTCGAGAGCATGTGCACTTCGTCGATGATGTAGACCTTGGTGCGCGCCATCACCGGGCGATAACGGGCGTTGTCGATGATCTCGCGGATGTCGTCGATGCCTGTGTGTGAGGCGGCGTCCATTTCGAGCACGTCGACGTGGCGCGAATCGATGATCGCCTGGCAGTGAACGCCAAGCTCTTCCATATGGATGGTCGGCTGATTGACCGCGGGCCGGCCGTCTCGCGCCGGCAGTTCATAATTGAATGCGCGCGCGAGAATGCGGGCGGTCGTCGTCTTGCCGACGCCGCGAACGCCAGTCAGCAGATAGGCTTGATGAATTCGGTTGAGATCGAAGGCGTTTTCGAGCGTGCGCACCATCGGCTCTTGGCCGATCAGATCCGCGAAGGTCTTCGGTCGATATTTGCGCGCCAGCACGCGATAGGCCGACGGCGCGGCCCCCGCGCCGGAATCGTCAAGGAAGAGCTGGTCGCTCATGGAGGCTCAAAGTTTTCGCCCATCAAAATGGGTCGATTTCAGCGCGCGCGGATCGACGCCTTCGAGACAATTGACGTTGACCGCGACGATCGGCGTACCGTCGCGATCCTCGCCATAGGCGAAAGGCTCGATCCCGCACGTCTTGCAGAATTGATGCCTGATCTTCTTCGTGTTGAAGAGATATTCGCTTAAAGCCTCGGCGCCCTGCCGTAACGTGAACTTCGTCGCGGGCGTAAAGCTCAGCACAGAGCCGAGGCGCTGGCATCGCGAGCAATTGCAGGTGACGGTATGGTCGAGGTCGAGAGAAGCCTCGAAAGCGACGCCTTGGCATTGGCAGGAGCCATGATAAAGCGCCTCGCTCAATTCGCTCTCCTTGTCCGCGGCCAGCCGACAGGAAGGCGGCGCCCCGCCGCTTGGCCGGCGTCCTTCGGGGGCGAAGGTGGGAGGCTGAACGAAGACCCGCCCAAGCTCGTTAGGGCTGCTTCCTTCCGGACCTGACCCGGTTGGCGAGTGAAGCGTCCACCGCCAACCTCCCGGCCCCTATGTGGCAGAGGCGGCCTGAGGATGCAAGACGCCGCAGCCGTGCGTCACCGCTATCATTCACTCTCCTCCCCAAAACTGGATGCGCCGCCGCGCCGCACTTGCTAAAGAGAGCGCAAATTTCGAGGAATTTGCGCTTGAACGCCGTCGCCGCCACTTCCGCAGAACGCGAAGCCACAAGCCTTGCCGCCATCCTTGCGCATTTCGCGCGGGAGGGTTTCGCGCGCTGCGAGCCGCGCCTCCTGCAACCGGCGCATGTCTTCCTCGATCGCTCAGGAGAGGATTTCCGCGGCCGCCTCTATCTGACGAACGATGGCTCAGGCGCGGAATTCTGCCTGCGGCCGGAATATACGATTCCCGTTTGCCTCGATTATCTTGCCTCCGCACGGGCGGGCGCGCCGGCGGCATATGCGTATGGCGGCTCGATCTTTCGCGCGCCCGAACATGGCGCGACGGGCGACGGCGAGTTTCTTCAGGCTGGCCTTGAGAGCTTCGGCCGTCAGGACCGCGAAGCCGCGGACGCCGAAATTCTCGCCGCAGCGCTTGAAGCTGCGGCGGCGGCCGGCGCGACGGCGCTTGATGTTCATATCGGCGACGCAGGCCTCGTCGCCGCCTTTCTCGAAAGGCTCGACGTTCCCGCCGTCTGGCGCCGGCGACTTGCCGCCGGCCATGCGCGCGGTCAAAGGATTGCCGACATCTTCGCGCCGCCGAAACGCAACGGCGGTCCGGACCAATCGGGCGTATTGGCGGCGTTGACTAAGGTGGATCCAGCGGACGCGCGACGCCTCGTCGAAGACTTGCTATCCATCGCCGGCATCGCCACGGTCGGCGGACGCAGCGCAGCTGAAATCGCCGAACGCTTCCTCGATCAGGCGACGCTCGCCGAAGGCGCCGCAGTTTCCAACGAGACTCGCGCGCTGGCGGAAGCTTTTTTCGCCATCGAAGGCGCGCCTGAATCCGCTTCCGAAGCCATGCGCCGACTGGCGGCCAACGCGCAGCTGGACCTCTCCGCCGCGCTCGACGCTTTCGATGCGCGCACGCGCGCCATTGCGGCGCGCGGCCTCACGGTCAATGACATGCGCTTCTCCGCAAGCTTTGCGCGCCATCTCGACTATTACACCGGCTTTGTTTTCGAGGCCCGTCACGGCAACGATTGCGAACCGGTGATCGGCGGCGGTCGCTACGATCGATTGCTCAAGACGCTGGGCGCAGCGTCGGACATACCGGCGGTCGGCGCCGCCATTTGGATCGACCGGCTTTTGCCGAACGCCGGAGAGGCATGATGGCGCGCGCGCAAAAACTCATCGTCGCTTCTCCATCGAAAGGCCGGCTGCAGGAAAACGCCGCCGCCTTCTTCGCGCGCGCCGGCTTGGAGCTGACGCAAGGACGGGGCGCGAGAGATTATCGCGGCGCCGTCGGCGGAGTCGAAGGCGCGGAAGTCGCCTATCTCTCCGCTTCCGAAATCACGCGTCGGCTGGCTTTGGGTGAAGCGCATCTCGGCGTCACCGGCGAAGATTTGGTGCGCGAAGAGATCGCTGACGCCGAGAAGACGGTCGAGCTTCTTGCGCCGCTTGGCTTTGGCGCCGCCAATGTCGTCGTCGCGGTCCCACAAGCCTGGATCGACGTGCGCTATATGAGCGATCTCGCCGACGTCGCCGACGGATTTCGCACGCGGCACGGCCGCGGCCTGCGCGTCGCGACGAAATACGTCAATACGACGCGGCGCTTCTTTGCCACGCACGGCGTATCCGATTATCGCATCGTCGAAAGCTCCGGCGCCACCGAAGGAGCGCCCGCTGCAGGCTCGGCCGATCTCATCGTCGACATCACGACGACGGGCGCGACGCTCGCGGCGAATGCGCTCAAGATCATCGAGGATGGCGTCATTCTGCGCTCGCAGGCCAATCTCGTCGCCTCGCTGACCGCGCCTTGGAGCGAGGCGGCGCGCGAGGCCGCACGCATCATTCTTTCGCGCATCGCCGCAGAAGAAGAAGCGCGCACGACGCGCGACGTGCGCGCGAGTCTGCCTGCTTTGAACCAGAATCTTCTGCGTGAGGCTGAGGCCAACTTCGGCGCGGCGCTGCGCGAAAAGGACGATGACTCGGCAACCTTTTCCTGTCCGGCGAAAACGGTCGCGGCGCTCGCGGACTGGCTGATCGCCCAAGGCGCAAAAAGCGTCACCAGTGCGCGGCTCGATTATGTGTTTCAGGCGGAGAACGCCTTGTGGAGCAAGCTCGCGGCGCGGCTTGGCTGACCCGAATGTCATTCCCGGCAGGCCGAAGGCCTGACCGGGAATCCAGAGCCGCTAACCCGAATCCAAAATTTTTTCTGGATTCCCGATCACGCGCGTCGCGCGGTCGGGAATGACAAATCGCAGGCTGACTCACGCCTCCATCAATGCGCCGACATGCGCCGCGACGCTGCGCGCAAGATCTTGGGGCCGATAGCCGCCTTCGAGCAGCGAGATGATACGCCCCTCGCAGCGGCGCGCTGCGATCTCCATCACACGCAAAGTCACGTCTCTGAAATCCTCAGCGACGAGACGCAATCCGCCAAGCGGATCATGCAGATGGGCGTCGAAGCCTGCGCAAAGAACGATGAGATCGGGCGAAAATGCGTCGAGACGCGGCAGAATGCGCGATGCGAGCGCCTCGCGAAATTGCGAGCCGCCGTCGCCCTTCACGAGCGGCGCGTTGACGATCGTGTCATGCGCGCCGGTTTCGCTAATTGCGCCAGTACCTGGGTAGAGCGGCATTTGATGCGTCGACGCGTAAAGCACGTTCGGCTCGCTCCAGAAAATCTCCTGAACGCCATTGCCGTGATGCACGTCGAAATCGACGATAGCGATACGCGACGCGCCATGAGCCGCGCGCGCATGCAAGGCTGCAATAGCGGCGTTGTTGAAAAAGCAGAAGCCCATCGGCGTATTGCGGGTCACGTGATGGCCCGGCGGCCGCATGGCGACAAAAGCGCTCTTGGCGTCGCCGCGCATGACCGCGTCGACGGCTACGATCGCGCCGCCCGCCGCCCGCAACGCGGCTTCATGCGTGGCGCTGTTCATGGCGACGTCCGGACCAATGCGCACATAGTCCCCGAAGGGCGCCGACTTTGCGAGGCGCGACAAATGCTCTGAACTATGGGCGCGTAGCAGCGCCTCTTGTGACGCTATGGGCGCTTCAACGCGTACGAGATTCGCGAAGCGCGCGTCATCTAACGCGCTCAGGATAGCGCGGAGACGCTCAGGCCGTTCGACATGCGTCGGCCCCATGTCATGCGCCAGCGCCGCTGAGTGTGTGACGAGCAGAGTCGAAGCCGTTTCAGCACACGCGCCAAAGCAAGCGAGGCTTGCGCTCGCGCCGGCGATTGCGGCCCGGCGTGTAAAGGCTGCAACGTAACGTGTTCCCCTCATCCCGTCCGGCCCTCGGCTTTAGTCGCGCAGCATAGGAGCGCGCAACGGGTATGTCAGCCGATTTGACAGCAAGAAACGCATTGCGACGAATGGCGAGAAAGTTGGATGATGGGTGTATGCAAGCCGACGACATGAAGCAGGCAAATACCCTGGATATTGACGAGGCCCGCTGGGCGGCGGTTATCGCGCGCGACGCCCGCCGCGATGGCGACTTCTATTATTGCGTTGAAACGACCGGCGTCTATTGCCGCCCCTCCTGCCCGTCCCGGCCAGCGAAGCGCGCCAATGTGCGCTTCTGCGCCACGGCGGCGGAAGCTGAGGCTCAAGGTTTTCGTCCCTGCCGTCGCTGTCGCCCTGACGCGCCGTCGCAGCAGGCGCAAGACGCGGAGAAGATCGCCCGCGCCTGTCGGATGATCGAAGCGGCGGAGGTTCCGCCGACGCTTACGCAGCTTGCGCAAACTGTCGGGCTGAGCCCCTATCATTTCCACCGACTATTTTCGCGCGTCGCGGGAGTCACGCCCAAGGCCTATGCCCAGGCGCATCGACGCGCCCGCCTGCGCGATGGACTGAAGGAAAGCCGAACGGTGACCGAGGCGATTTATGGATCAGGCTATAATTCGAGCGCGCGCTTCTATGCGACAGCGAAGGAAACATTGGGCATGACGCCGAGCGCCTATCGCGCGGGGGCTCCGCGCGAAACGATCCGCTTCGCCATAGGCCAATCATCTTTGGGAGCGGTGCTCGTCGCCGCGAGCACGAAGGGCATTTGCGCCATCTCGCTCGGCGACGAGCCCGAAGAGCTGTTGCGCAATCTGCAGGATCGATTTCCGCGCGCGACGCTCATCGGCGGCGATGAGACGTTCGAGCGCTATGTCGCCGCGGCGGTGGGGATGGTGGAGCGGCCTTGCTCGCGCTTCGATCTGCCGCTCGATATGCGCGGCACGGCCTTTCAGCAGCGCGTCTGGGCCGCCCTCCGAAAGATTCCAGCGGGCAAGACGGCAAGCTACGCCGAGATTGCGCGACGCATCGGCGCGCCGAAGGCGACGCGCGCGGTCGCGCAGGCGTGCGCCGCCAATCCGGTTTCGCTCGCCGTTCCCTGCCATCGCGTCGTGCGCAGCGACGGCGCGCTTTCCGGCTACCATTGGGGCGTTGAGCGCAAGCGCGAGCTGCTCGAACGGGAACGCAAGCCGTGAAAGGGCGACGCTCTATCCGCCGCGCAGCGCCGCATATTCCTCGTTGATCGCATCGTGCAGCTCTCTCCACAGAGGATTGATGCGCACGTCAGGCCCCCAATTGTAGAGCGCCTTGGCGACCTCCGCGATCGTCTCATTGATCGGTTCGCTTTCTCCCTCCTCCAATTCCATAGAAAAAAGCTTCGGCCGCGCGTCGCCTTTCCAAGTGTCCCAATGTTCGTTTGAATAGTTGGAAACGCCGCGCTGCGCCGCGAGCGCTTCCGGCGCATATTTGGCGAAGCGCCGATGCAGCGGGCCATCTGCCGGCTCTGCGCGATAGGCGTCGCGCACCGCGAAATAGCGCATATGCTGCAGCTCATGCGCGAGGCAGCAGCCGAGACGCGCGTCGCTCATCTGCGGGTCGAAATAGATTTCAATGCGGCCGTCGGAGAAAGACTGACCCTCCGAAGTAAAGCTCTGGCCGAGATAATCGAAGGTCTTCGTCTGCGGGCTGAGCGTCACTTTGTCCGCATCATAGCCGAACTCGCGGGCGAGCGCCGCGAGCCTTTGCTGCTTCTTTAAGAAATCGGGGGAGTTTTTGATCTCGCTCGCCGTCTGCGCAGGCGCCGGGTCAGTGCGCGGCGCAGCCCCGAACCAGCGGCGCACAAAAGCCAACGCGCCGAGTTCCTGCCCCTCACGTCGGGGGCGCGCTTCCAAACGGCTCCTCATGCGTGATCACCCACTCGAATTCCGGATGCGCTGCGGCGACATGCTCCCACCATCGCCGCCCGTCCTGCAAGCGCGGCGAAAGGTCGTTGACTCGCAGCCGCCCGAAGGCGCCCGGCCGCTCTTTTACACCTGCTATGACCACCTCGACCATGGCGCGCCCCAAGCCGCGCTGCAGAGAGTTGATCTGTTCGAAAACGAGTGTCGGCGGCTCATATCCGCCAGCGAGCAGGAGCGCAATTCCCGACGCCTCTGTCCCATCAGGTGTGGTGATGAGCCTGGGCGAGGTCGACGCTTTGATTTCGAAAAAGCCGCGCCCGTACTGTTTCGAATCGACGAAGAGGCCAAGGATCGCGAGATTACGGGAGATCGCTTCAGCGATCGCCAGCATCGCGGGATCGGGCTGAGCGGCCGCATCTCTCCGCCAGGACCGCCAAGCTTTCCAAAACGACATACAGCCTCCCGAAAGACCGGCCGAATCGGCTCTGCCGCCGTGCCTTTTCCCGCCATTCCATGCGATAAAGGGCCATGGCGACACCGATTCGCAACGCTTTCGACCCAGGCTTCGGCGTCTATGTCCACTGGCCGTTTTGCCTGTCGAAATGCCCCTATTGCGACTTCAACAGCCACGTCCGGCGCGGCGACGTCGACGAGGACCGCTTCGTCGAAGCCTTTAGCGTCGAGCTCGCGCACCGCGCCGCGCTGACTCCCGGACGCCAGGTCCGTTCAATCTTTTTTGGCGGCGGCACGCCGTCGCTGATGTCGCCTTCGACGACGGAAGCGATCCTATCCCAGATTTCAAGCCATTGGACTCTCGCCAAAGATTGCGAGATCACGCTCGAGGCCAATCCGACGAGCGTCGAGGCCTCGCGCTTTAGAGGCTTCAAGGCCGCCGGCGTTAACCGCGTGTCCCTCGGCCTGCAGGCCTTGAACGACATCGACCTTCGTGCGCTCGGACGGCAGCATTCCGTCGCGGAAGCGCTGATGGCGCTCGACGTCGCCAATTCCGTTTTTGAGCGCACATCCTTCGATCTGATCTACGGACGCTCCGGCCAAACGCCCGCCGCCTGGCGAAAAGAGCTGGAGCTGGCGCTCGCCCGTGCGCCGGAGCATGTCTCGCTCTATCAGTTGACGATCGAGCCCGACACGATGTTCGAGCGCATGGTCAACGCCGGCAAGATGGCGTTGCCGGACGCCAACGTTCAACGCGCGCTCTGGGACGCGACTCAGGAAGTCGCCGCCCGCGCAGGCCTGCCCGCTTACGAAGTCTCCAATCACGCGCGGCCGGGCGCCGAGTGCCGGCATAATCTGGTCTATTGGCGCTATGGAGAATATGTCGGCGTCGGTCCTGGCGCTCATGGGCGGATCGTCACGCCTCGCGGACGGCGCGCCCAAGCCGCCGAGCGGCACCCCGAGATGTGGCTGACCTGCGTCGAGACGGAGGGCCATGGCCTCATCGAGGATGAATTGCTCTCCTCCGAGCAGGAGGGCGACGAATTCCTACTGATGGGGCTTAGGTTGCGCGAAGGCCTCGATCCGCAGCGCTATTTCCTCCTCACCGGCAAGCGTCTGTCGCAATCGCGCATCAGCGAACTGATTGGCGACGGGCTCGTCGAATTCACCCGCGAGAACAAGCTTCGCGTAAGCTCGGAAGGCTTTCCGGTGCTTGACGCGGTCGTCGCCGATCTCGCCGCTTAGCCTGCTTTCGCCGCAACTTCCCCGCCGCCGAGCTTGTAAGCTCGTTCGCCAAGCTCGGGCAGAATCTTCTGCGCCGACTCGCCGAGCGGAAGGCGCGATCATAAATTCTAGTGGAGGCGCTCTGTTGTATGCGCTTGGGTGGAAACGCCATGGACGCGAATTCAGGCGTTGAAGATGACCCGCCGATGCAAAAGGAAGATGCGCATTCGGCTGTGCTTGAGGTTGTTCGCGCGCTCGTCATCGAGCTGCATCCTGACTTCGTCGATTCCCGACTCGTCCGGCTCGACAGTGACCTCGATCGAGATCTGGCGCTCGACAGCCTGTCGCGCGCAGAGCTGCTGTTGCGGCTTAATCGCAAATTCAAGGTGCAGCTCCCCGAAAGACTCATCGGAGAAGCGAACCGTCCTCGCGATCTCGTAAATGCGGTCCTCGCCGCCGGCGCGGCTATTGCTCCAACATTGCCTCGACCCATCTCGCCCACCACGCTTAAGACCGTGGACGAGCCGATCGAGGCCAAAACGCTGATCGATGCGCTCGCTCAGCACGCTGAGCGCCATGGCGACCGCGAACATGTTTTGCTTTGGCGGCCCGAGGGTTCTCCAGAGCCGCTGACCTATGGCGAGCTCTATCACGCCGCGCGCGCGGCTGCGGGCGGGCTCGTTGAACGCGGCGTTGGGTCTGGAGATCGCGTCGCGATCATGCTGCCGACCAGCCGCGATTTTTTCATCGCGTTCTTTTCGGTTTTGTTCTGCGGCGCTGTTCCCGTGCCGATCTATCCGCCCTTTCGCTTAGCGCAGATCGAGGACCATCTTCGCCGCCAGGCCGGGATATTGTCGAACGCTGAAGCCAGCGTGCTCATCACCAACGCCGAGATCAGAGTCGTCGGGAAATTGCTCTATGGGCTCGTGAGCGCGCTTCAACACATCGTTACGATTCCAGATCTGAACTCGGCTGCGCCAATATCCGCGCCATTGCCGGCGCCGTCCGACGCCACGGCGCTGATCCAATACACGTCAGGCAGCACCGGCGATCCAAAGGGCGTCGTGCTGTCTCACGCCAATCTTCTCGCAAACATCCGCGCCATGGGCGGCGTGCTGAAGGCTTCGTCAGCGGATAGGGTCGTGAGCTGGCTGCCGCTCTATCATGACATGGGGCTGATTGGCTGCTGGCTTGGCAGTCTCTATTACGGAGCGTCGGCGCTCATCATGTCGCCGCTGTCCTTTCTCGCTGATCCGGCGCGCTGGTTTTGGGCGATCGACACGCATAAGGCGACGATCTCCGCGGCCCCGAATTTTGCTTATGAACTGTGTCTGAAGGCGATCGACGGCGCCAAGATCAACGGCCTTGATCTCTCATCTTTGCGGGCGATCATGAACGGCGCAGAGCCCGTGAGCCCGACGTCCCTTGCGCGCTTCGCTCAACGATTTGCGCCTTACGGCTTTCGACCCGAGATGATGACCCCGGTTTACGGGCTGGCGGAAAATGCCGTTGGACTTGCTTTCCCGCCGCCCGGCCGAGGACCACTCATCGATCGCGTGGATCGCAAGGCGCTCGATCGCGACGGCATTGCACGGATCGCGGACCCAGGCGTCGAAGGCGTCATCTCATTAGTGGCCTGTGGACGGCCTCTGCCTCACCACGAAATCCGCGTCGTCGACGACGCCAGTCGCGAATTGCCGGAGCGACGGGAAGGGCGCATCCAATTTCGTGGGCCGTCGGCGACGCGAGGATATTTCCAAAATCCGGAAAAGACTGCCGCGCTCTTTGACGGCGATTGGCTCGAGACAGGCGATCGCGGCTACATCGCAGGCGGCGATATTTTCATCACCGGCCGCATCAAGGATCTGATCAAGCGCGCCGGACGCAACATCTATCCGCAGGAGCTGGAAGAAGCTGTCGGGGCGCTCGACGGGACGAGAAAGGGCTGCGTCGCGGCGTTTCCCGCGATCGATGCGCGCGCCGGGACGGAGAGGCTCATTGTCCTCGCCGAAACGCGCCTGATCGACGATACGCGCCGCGAGTCTTTGCGCAAAAGGATCAGCGAAACCTCTCAATCCTTGCTTGATCTTGCGCCGGATGAAGTCGTTCTCGTTCCGCCGCACACCATCCCGAAAACATCAAGCGGTAAAATAAGACGCTCGACCGCGCGCGTCATGTTCGAAACCGGTCAGTTACGAACGAAGGGGACGAGCCCGCAATGGCAGCTTGTGCGTATCGCCCTCTCCGGCGTCGCGCCTCGGCTACGCCGCCTCTCAGCCAATTTCGCGATCTCGGCCTACAATGCCTGTGCGTGGAGCATGCTGGCCTTGATCGGCGCCTTCGTGTGGCCATGCGTGCTGTTGACGCCAAAGCGGATATGGCGCCACCAACTTGTCGGCACGGCCGCTCGACTGTTTTTCCGCTTGATCGGATGTCCGCTTACCATCACGCGCGACGCGGCGGTCCCGCAAGAAAGCGCGATTCTTATCGCCAACCATTCAAGCTATCTTGACAGCGCCGTGCTTGTCGCAGTCTGTCCGGGAGAGCTTTCGTTCATTGCGAAGGAAGAGCTCGCGCATCAGCGCGTCGCTGGTCCCTTCTTGCGGCGTTTGGGCGCAATCTTCGTGCGGCGGACTGATCCGGCAGGCGGCGTGGCCGATGCGCGGGCCGCCTTGCAGTCAGCGCGCGCCGGCGTGCGGCTGGTCTGGTTTCCGGAAGGAACCTTTTCGCGAATGCCGGGACTGCTCGGGTTCCATATCGGCGCCTTTTCGACCGCCGCGCAATTGAGGCTCCCGGTCGCGCCAATCACCATACGCGGCACGCGCTCGATCTTGCGCAGCAATTCATGGCTGTTCAGGCGCGGCCCCATCGCCGTTCATATCGGCGCGCCGATCGAGCCCAAGGGCGACGACTTTCAGGCGGCGGTCGCATTGCGCGACGCTGCGCGCCAAAAGATATTAGAGCGCTGCGGCGAACCCGACCTTGGCCACGAACGCGTAATGGTGGCAGGGTGACGGATGCCTGTCCACAACGCCGAAATCGCCGAGATGTTCGATCAGACGGCGGAGCTCCTCGAAATCAAGGGCGACAATCCGTTCCGCACGAGAGCCTATCGCCGCGCGGCCCGCGTGCTCGAGGGCTTGCCAAAGAGCGCGGCGGCCATGCTCAGCGCGGGCGAAGACCTCGCCGAGCTTCCCGGCATCGGCCATGATCTGGCGGGCAAAATCGCCTCGATCGTCGAGACGGGCAAATTCGACGTGCTGCAGTCGCTCAAGCGCGAGCTTCCGGGCGACCTCGGCGAAATCGTCGCGATCCCCGGTCTTGGCCCGAAACGCGTCAAAGTTTTGATCGACGAACTCGGCGTCCGATCCATCGAGGACGTCCGCCGCGCCGTCAAATTGGGCCGTTTGAACGAGCTTCGCGGATTCGGCCCCAAACTCCAACAGAATATCGCGGCGGCGCTCGCCAAGCCCGTCGCCGTTAAACGCTTCAAACTGCCGTTCGCCGAAGCCGAAGCGACGGCTCTGACCGACTGGCTTCGCGCCGGCCTCGATGGCGGACAAGTCGTCGTGGCAGGAAGCTTTCGGCGCCGGCGCGACACCGTTGGCGACCTGGACGTTCTTGCAACGAGCGCGAATGCGGCCGCAGTTGGCGATAGGCTGGCGCAATATGAAAATGTCGTGCAAGTGGTCGCCCATGGTCCGACCCGAACGACCGTCGTCCTGCGCTCAGGACTTCAGGTCGACCTGCGCGTCGTAAAGGACGAAAGCTACGGCGCTGCGCTGCTCTATTTCACCGGCTCCAAGGCGCACAACATCGCCTTGCGCAATATCGCTGTCGATCGCGGCTGGAAGCTCAACGAATACGGCCTCTTCAGCAAAACGAGGTCCATCGCCGGCGCGACTGAAGCGGAAATATATAAGAAGCTCGGACTCCAATTCGTGCCGCCGGAACTGCGCGAGGATCGCGGCGAGATCGCCCTAGCGCAAAAAAATGCGCTGCCCAAACTCGTGCAATTGTCGGACATTCGCGGCGACCTCCATGTTCATTCGAATTGGAGCGATGGCGATGCGCCAATCGCCGAGATGGCGCAAACGGCGCAAGCGCGCGGCTATGAATATATGGCGCTAACCGATCACAGCCGGCGGGTGACTGTCGCTCATGGGTTGGACCGCGCGCGTTTGCTGCGTCAGATCCACGAGGTCGATCGCCTGAACGCTAAATTGCGTGGGTTCACCGTGCTGAAAGGCGTTGAAGTCGACATTCTCGCCGACGGTGAGCTCGATTTGCCGGACGACGTTTTATCGCGACTCGATCTCGTCGTCGCCGCCGTTCACTATAAATTCGATCTTCCGCGCGAAAAGCAAACCGAACGCATCATCCGCGCGCTCGACAACCGTTATGTCTCGATCCTGGCGCATCCAACGGGTCGCCTCATCGAAGAGCGGCCGCCTTATGAACTCGACATGGAGCGAGTCATGGTTGCGGCCAAGGAGCGCGGCTGTTCTTTGGAGATCAACGCCGAGCCCGATCGCCTGGACCTCACCGACCTCGCCGCGAAGGCGGCGAAAGAGATCGGCGTGGGCATCGCGATCTCAACCGACGCACATTCCATAGCAGCTCTCGCCTACATGCGTTTTGGCGTAGATCAGGCGCGTCGCGGCTGGCTGGAGCCTGACGACGTTATCAACACGCGCTCGCTGACCGAGCTGAAAAAATTGCTCAGACGATAGCCGCGCGCGACGTCATCCAACCTGCCCGCGATGGCGCAGGAAGTGATCCGCGAGCACGCAGGCCATCATCGCTTCGCCCACCGGAACGGCGCGAATGCCGACGCAGGGATCGTGACGGCCCTTCGTGACGATGTCGGTCTCTTTGCCGAAGCGATCGATCGTACGGCGCGGCGTGAGAATCGAAGACGTCGGTTTCACCGCGAAGCGCGCGACGATTGGCTGGCCGGTCGAAATGCCGCCGAGCACGCCGCCGGCGTTGTTGGATAGAAACTGCGGACCCTTCGGTCCGGCGCGCATCTCGTCGGCGTTTTCTTCGCCGGTGAGTTCCGCGGCGGCGAATCCCGCGCCGATCTCGACGCCCTTCACCGCGTTGATCGACATCATCGCCGCAGCGAGATCGGCGTCGAGCTTGCCGTAAACCGGCGCGCCCCAGCCGGCCGGAACGCCTTCCGCGATGACTTCAATCACCGCGCCGATGGACGAGCCTTCTTTACGCACGTCATCGAGATAATCCGCCCATAACCTCGTCGCGCGCGCGTCGGGGCAGAAAAGCGCATTGCGCTCGACCTCCGCCCAATCGAAATTCGCGCGATCGATCTTGTGCGGACCAACTTGCACCAGCGCGCCGCGAATCGTTACGCCGGCGATCACCTTTCGCGCGATAGCGCCGGCGGCGACCCGCGCCGCTGTTTCACGCGCCGATGAGCGCCCGCCGCCGCGATAGTCCCGCACGCCATATTTCGCGTCATAGACATAATCGGCGTGGCCGGGACGATATTTGTCGGCGATTTCTCCATAGTCCTTGGAGCGCTGGTCGGTATTTTCAATCAGGAGCGCGATTGGCGTCCCTGTCGTTACCTGTTGACCGTCGTCGTCAGCAAAAACGCCGGAAAGAATCTTCACCTCATCCGCTTCCCGCCGTTGCGTGGTGAAGCGAGACTGTCCCGGCTTGCGCTTATCGAGAAAGCCCTGGATGTCCGCCGCTTCGAGTGGAATTTTCGGCGGACATCCGTCAACGATCGCGCCGAGCGCCGGCCCATGGCTTTCGCCGAAGGTGGTCACGCGGAAAAGATGGCCAAAACTATTGTGGGACATGCGGTCTTCTAGGCCTCGCGCCGGCGCCGGTCAAACGATGCGGTCTCAGGCGCCAGCGCCATGACGCGGCGCGCGCGCGCCGTTAAGATAGGCGCATGACCCTCACCTATAAGCCCGTCGGCCCCGGCAGCCACATCTTCCTCGTCGACGGCTCTTCCTTCGTCTTTCGCGCCTATTTCCAGTCGATCCGGCAGGATGCGAAATATAATTATCGTACCGACCGGCTGCCGACCGGCGCCGTGCGGCTTTTCTGCACGAAGGTGCTCCAATTCGTGCGCGAGGGGGCGGCGGGCGTGAAGCCCACGCATCTCGCCATCATCTTTGACAAAAGCGAACATTCATTCCGCAAGGATATTTATCCGGACTACAAGGCGCATCGCTCCGAACCGCCCGAAGATCTTATTCCGCAATTTCCGCTGATGCGCGCCGCCGTGCGCGCTTTCGGCCTCACCCCGATTGAACAGGACGTCTACGAGGCCGACGATCTCATCGCTACCTATGCGACCCAGGCGCAGGCCAAGGGCGCGGATGTCCTGATCGTCTCGGCCGACAAGGATTTGATGCAGCTCGTCGGTCCCGGTGTGAGAATGTACGACCCCGCCTCAGGAACGGCCGGAACGAAAGGCGCGCGTGAAGAACGCCTCTTTGGCGAAGCCGAGGTGGTCGACTATTTCGGCGTCACGCCGGACAAGGTCGTCGATGTACAGGCGCTCGCGGGCGATTCGACCGACAATGTGCCGGGCGCGAAGGGAATCGGCGTCAAGACCGCCGCTCAGCTCATCAATGAGTACGGCGATCTCGAAACGCTGCTCGCAAAGGCGTCCAGCATCAAGCAGCCCAAACGGCGCGAAGCTTTGACCCAACCGGATGCGGTCGCGCGCATTCTTATTTCGAAGAAGCTCTGCGAACTCGTGCGCGACGCGCCTCTCGAAACGCCGCTCGAAGACCTCGGCCTTCATCAGCCGGACCCTGCGAAACTCATCGCCTTTCTGCAAGCGATGGAGTTCACCACGATCACCCGCCGAGTCGCTGAGATGTATGGGGTGCACGCGCAGGATATCGCGCCCGACCCCGATTTCGTCGGCGCTGCGGGCTGGCGTGGGCGCAATGGCGAATTCTCAGAGACCGCCGCGCCTGTTTCTGAGGCGCCTAAACCCGTCGAGAAGCAGACGAGTGACGCGCTCACGCCGGCGAGGCTCGTCTCAGCGCGCCTCGCCGAAGCGAGGACGAACAAGATCGATCGCTCTACCTATGAGACGATCACCTCGACTGAGCGTCTGGATCATTGGATCACGGAAGCCGCCAGCGCTGGACTCGTCGCCATCAATGTCGAAACGACATTGCCGGATCCGATGCGCTCCGAACTCATCGGCGTCTCTATGGCGACGGCGCCGGGACAGGCTTGTTATGTGCCGCTGCAGCATCGATCTGGCGAGTCCGCCGACCTTTTCGCCGGCGCCAATTTGGTCGAGGGACAGATTCCGATCGAGGCGGCGCTCGCGCGTCTAAAGCCGCTGCTTGAGGATCCGTCGATCCTCAAAATCGCGCATAATATGAAGCATGATTTGCTTGTCCTTTCGCGTTACGGAATCGACGTCGCGCCGATCGATGACGCGATGCTTATGTCCTACACGCTGGATTCGGGACGCAGCCCTCATGGTCTCGAAGAACTGTCGCGCCATTATCTCGACCATGACGCTTTGACCTTCGCCTCCGTCGCCGGCGCCGGCGCCGGCCGTAATTTCGTCGGTTTCGCCCGCGCTTCGCTCACAGCGGCGACAGAATATGCAGCAGAACGCGCGGATATTTCGCTGCGCCTTTGGCGCGTGTTGAAACCGCGGCTCTCGTTAGAGCGCATGACCACGGTTTACGAGACTTTGGAGCGGCCGATGGTCGCGACGCTCGCGCATATGGAACGAAGAGGCGTCACCGTCGATCGCACAATCTTGTCGCGCCTCTCCGGCGAATTTGCGCAGGACATGGCGCGTCTCGAAGCCGAAATATTCGAGCTTGCCGGCGAGAGTTTCAACCTCGGCTCGCCCAAGCAATTGGGCGACATATTATTCGGCAAGATGGGGCTGCCCGGCGCGAAAAAGACGGCCACGGGCGCCTGGTCGACGTCCGCAAGCGTTCTCGAAGACCTCGCTAGCGACGGCAATGATTTCGCGCGCCGCATTCTAGACTGGCGACAGGTCTCGAAACTCAAGAGCACTTACGCCGACGCCCTGCCCGGCTATATCAATGCTGACACCGGCCGCGTGCACACGAGCTATGCGCTCGCTGCGACGACGACGGCGCGGCTCTCTTCATCAGAGCCGAATCTTCAGAACATCCCCGTGCGCAATGAGGCGGGACGCAAAATCCGCAGAGCCTTTATCTCGGCGCCCGGCCGCGTGCTGATTTCTGCGGATTATTCGCAGATCGAGCTGCGGCTGCTCGCCCACATCGCCGACATTCCTCAGCTCAGACGCGCCTTCGCCGAAGGCCTAGACATTCACGCGATGACGGCCAGTGAAATGTTCAATGTGCCAATCAAGGACATGCCGCCCGAAACACGCCGCCGCGCAAAAGCGATCAACTTCGGCATCATTTATGGCATCTCCGCTTTCGGACTCGCCAATCAGCTGAGCATCCCGCGTGAAGAGGCGAGCGCCTATATCAAGCGTTATTTCGAACGTTTTCCCGGCATTCGCGATTACATGGATTCAACCCGCAAAACCGTGCGCGAGAAGGGAGAAGTCTCGACGATCTTCGGCCGCGTTTATCACTTCCCTGGCATCGGCTCCGCCAATGCTTCAGATCGCGCCTTCTACGAGCGCGCGGCGATCAATGCGCCGATCCAGGGCGCGGCCGCCGATATCATCCGTCGCGCCATGATACGGATGGATGACGCGCTCGCGTCCGCCGGCCTCTCGGCGCAAATGCTTCTGCAAGTGCATGACGAGCTTGTGTTCGAAGCGCCGATCAATGAAGCCGAGGCGACGATCGAAGTCGCGCGCCGCGTGATGGAGCAGGCGCCCTCACCTGCCGTTCACCTAACAGTGCCGCTGAAAGTCGATGCGCGCGCCGCCGCCAATTGGGACGAGGCGCACTGATGCTCAGAGCCCCGGGTCGTCTCCGCTCTGCGTTTCTCCGGCCGTGAGGCCAAAGTTCAATCGCGTCCAAAACCGCTCGTGGAAATAATAGAGCGCGAACATCGCGAGCAGCTCAACGCCGGTGATTTCGGCGGCAAGCTCTGCGTTTTGGACAAAGGCGTAAGTGATCAGGAAGATCGAAACGCTTGCCGGCAAGAGCCAGGACAGCGCTTTCGCGAGGCTGCGCGTCGGACTCGGTCGAAATGACTCGCGCACAAGCGGCAAGCCTTCCATAGAAGCGTAGCTCAGCTCCGTCAGCGGCGGCGCGGCGCGGCCGGCCGATGCAGCGACCGCTTTGACCATGCCGACCGCCACAGTTTCATTGGTGATGCGGTCGATGAGAATGAATCCGCCAGTTTCACGGTTCTCGATATAGGGGTCGCAGGCGATCACGGTCTCGACCGATAGGCGCGCATCGCCGATTTCGTTGAAGTCGAGACTCGAACCCTCGGGGAGCGGTTGCGGCAGACCTGTTTCGATATCGATGCGCGCATCGACCTCGGTTACGGCGGCTGGCGCAGTCTTCGTCCCGAGCTTCAACAAATAGCTCTTGCCGAGGAGGAGAGGCTCGCGCACAAGCCATAGCAACTTCGCTTCGAGACGATCTCCGATTTTCGCTGGCGAGACCGGCGAACACAAGAGATCGCCTCGCGAGATATCGATTTCTTCAGAAAGAGTCAGCGTCACTGACTGACCGGACAGCGCGCTTTCGAGATCGCCGTCAAATGTGGCAATTCTCGCGACACGCGTATCCCGCCCTGAGGGCAGAACGCGGACAATGTCCCCCGGCTGAATATTGCCGCCGCTGATGAAGCCGGAAAAGCCGCGAAAGTCGAGATTGGGTCGATTTACCCATTGCACGGGCATGCGAAAGGGCGCGATCTGCATCACATCTTCGACCGCGACGCCCTCAAGATAGGAGAGTAGCGGCGGGCCTTGATGCCAAGACATATTGGCGCTGCCGTGGACGAGATTGTCCCCATCCTTCGCGACAAGCGGCGCGACATAGATGGAGGCGAAGCGAAGATTATTGGCGAATGCGCGAAAATCCGCTTCGATCTTGCGGAAGACCTCTTCGCTGTAGCCGACGAGATCCATCTTGTTGACGGCGACGACGACGTGACGCACGCCGAACATCGAGGTGATGACGCTGTGCCGGCGCGTTTGCGGCAAAATGCCCTTGCGCGCATCGACAAGCAGAATGGCGAGATCGGCGGTCGAGGCGCCGACCGCCATGTTGCGCGTGTATTGCTCGTGCCCCGGCGTATCGGCGACGATGAATTTGCGCTTTTCCGTCGCAAAATAGCGATAGGCGACGTCAATCGTGATGCCCTGCTCGCGCTCTGCGGCGAGCCCGTCGACGAGCAAGGCGAAATCGAGCGCTTCGCCTTGAGTGCCATGCTTCTTCGAGTCGCTTTCGAGCGCTGCGATAATGTCATCGGGCGCAAGATCGGCGTCGTAGAGCAAACGCCCGATCAGCGTTGATTTGCCATCATCGACCGAGCCGCAGGTGATGAACCGCAGGAGCGGCTTTTCGCCGACCAGCCGGGCAGGCGCGCGCGACGGCAATACGGTGGCGACGGCGCCGTGCATTAAAAATATCCTTCCTGCTTTTTTTGCTCCATTGAGCTGGAGCCGTCGTGGTCGATCAGCCGTCCTTGGCGCTCCGAGGAGCGGCTCTCGCGCATTTCCGCAATGATCTCGTCGAGACTAGCGGCGTCGCTTTCTATGCCGCCCGTCAACGGGTAACAGCCGAGCGTGCGAAAGCGCACCATTTTATGTTCGATCGACTCGCCGGGCGCGAGCTTCATGCGATCATCATCGACCATGATAAGCGTGCCGCCGCGGCGCACGACAGGCCTTTCTTTGGCGAAATAGAGCGGAACGACAGGAATGTTCTCGCGCGCGACGTAGTCCCAGATGTCCGCCTCGGTCCAATTGGACATTGGGAAAACCCGCAAGCTTTCGCCCGGCGCCTTTCGCGTATTGTAGAGACGCCAGAATTCCGGGCGCTGATTCTTCGGGTCCCAGCGGTGCTGCGCCGTGCGAAATGACAGCACACGCTCCTTGGCGCGCGACTTTTCCTCGTCGCGACGCGCGCCGCCGAAAGCCGCGTCGAAGCTGTATTTGTCCAACGCCTGCTTCAGCGCCTCGGTCTTCATAATCTCGGTATGAAGCTTCGAGCCGTGAACAAAGGGGCTGATGTTCATCTCAATCCCTTTGGGATTGATATATTCGATGAGTTCGACCCCAAGCTCCTTCACGCGACGATCACGAAATTCGATCATCTCGCGAAATTTCCATGTCGTATTGACATGGAGCAATGGAAACGGCGGCTTCGACGGATAAAAGGCCTTCATGGCGATGTGCAGCATCGCCGCAGAGTCCTTGCCGATGGAATAGAGCATCACCGGCCGTTCGCATTCGGCGACGGTCTCGCGCATGATATGGATGCTCTCGGCCTCGAGTCGATCGAGATGGCCGAGCGGCCGCGCCGCGAGCGCCGTCATTGGTCCGCCTCTTGCGGCGCCCCGCGACGCAACACGCCGTCTTCACCGACGTGAAGGCCGCATTCCTTCTTATTGTCCTCTTCCCACCACCAGCGGCCAGCGCGCTCGCTTTCGCCGGGAAGCACCGCGCGCGTGCATGGGGCGCAGCCGATCGACAGAAAGCCCTTGGCGTGAAGCTCGTTGATGGGCACTGAAAACTCCTCAACCGCCGCAACGACCGCGTCGCGCGTGTAATCTGCAAGCGGATTAAGCTTGAGCAGCCTGTGGGTCTCATCAAAGGCGATAATTGGCGCCTCGGCGCGCGCCTGCGACTGGTCCGCCCGAAGCCCCGTCACCCAGCCTGAAACGCCGGCAAGCAGCCGCGACAGCGGTTCGACCTTGCGCACATGACAGCAGGCCTTGCGCGCCTCAACGGAGTTATAGAAGCCGTTGATTCCCTGATCTTCGATCAGCGCTTCAAGCGGCGCAGCCTGCGGGTAGACCGCCCGAATGCGTCGCGCATAACGCGCTTCCGTACGCTCCCATAGCTCATAGGTTTCTGGAAACAGCCGCCCCGTGTCGATCGTCGCGACGTCGATATCGAGTCCCTGGGTAAAGATCGAATGCGTGATGAGCTGATCCTCTATCCCGAAACTCGTGGTGAACACGATCCGGCCGGGAATGAACTCGCGCACCAGCACCAAACGATGATCGAGATCGAGCGGCGCCAAACGCGGCGCCAGCGTTTCAGCGATGGAAGGTTTCATGAGCGCGCGGCCCTCCTGCGGGCCTCGAGAATCGATCCGCGCCCCGTATAACCGCGCTGATAGCTCATCGAATAAGCGTCGAGCGCGGCGCACCACTGTCCTTCATCCTGGCGTTCCGCGAGATCTTCAGGAATTTCGATCGTATCGAAGCCGCAGCCGATCGCATGGGAATATTGATCAGCGACAAGCCGCCCGCTCGCGCGCAGCTCGCCTTTAAATCCGGCGCGCCGCAGAAGGCGCGCGAGGGAGAAGCCGCGACCATCGGAGAAGGCCGGAAAGGAGATCAAGATAAGCTGAAGTCGCGGCAACGCCTGAATGAGCGACGAAGGCTCGGTCGTGTTCGGAACGATCACGCCGAGCGCTGATTCCGTCCCGAGAACCTCCAAGGCATGTTCAAGCCGTGGCAGCGACACGATGACCCTGCCGGTCTTTGGCAGCGCTTCCTCGTCGGCGAGGCGGCGCCATGCATCTTCGACGAAACGGCCTTCAGATATCAGCGCCATCTTCGCCCTCCCGACGCAAGACGTCTTTGAACCGCACATGACCGATGCGGCGCCAGGTGTCGATGAACGCCTCCCCCTCCTCGCGTTCGGCGAGATAGAAATCGACGAGATGTTCGATGACGTCCGGGACCTGGTCCGCAGTGACCCCGGGTCCAAGGATTTCGCCGATCGAAGCAGAAAAGGTCGGATCGCCGCCGAGCGTGATCTGATATGACTCTTGGCCTTTCTTCTCCAGGCCGAGAATGCCTATCGCGCCGACGTGGTGATGACCGCAGGCGTTGATGCAGCCCGAAATCTTAATGCCGAGCTTGCCGATGCGCCTCTGCCTTGACATGTCTGCGAAACGCTTCGAGATCGCCTGCGCGATAGGAATCGAACGCGCAGTCGCGAGCGAACAGTAATCGAGACCCGGGCATGAGATGATGTCCGAGACGAGGCCGGCGTTCGCCGTCGCAAGACCAGCTGGCTCAAGCAGCCGCCAAAGCGCAAAAAGATCGTCCTGCTTCACATGCGGCAGGATAATGTTTTGCTCATGGCTGACGCGCATTTCGCCGAAGCCAAAGCGCTCGCTTGCGTCGGCGAGGACGCGCATCTGTTCGGACGTGGCGTCGCCGGGAATGCCGCCAATGGGCTTTAATGAAACCGTGACGATGGCGTAGCCAGGTATCTTGTGCGCGCTGACGTTGACATCAACGAAATTGGCGAAAGCCGGCGTCTCCAGTTTCGCAGTTCGAAGCGCGGAAGACGTCTCCGGCAGCGTTTCATAAGGCGGCGGCGCAAAAAAAGACGCGATGCGCTCAAACTCGGCGGGATCGTGTGAAAAAACCGAGCGGTCCATTGCCGCAAATTCGGCTTCAACCGCAGCGCGGATTTCGTCAATCCCTTTCTCGTGGATGAGAATTTTTATGCGCGCTTTGTATTTGTTGTCACGCCTGCCGAAGCGGTTGTAGACGCGCATGATCGCTTCAAGAAAGGCGAGCAAATCTTCCCGCGGCACGAAGTCGCCCACAACCTTGCCGACAAAGGGCGAACGCCCAAGGCCGCCGCCGACGACGACCTGATAGCCAATCTCGCCTCTTTCGTTCCTGAGAATACGCAGACCGACGTCATGCACCATGATCGCGGCGCGGTCGTGTTCTGCGCCCGTCACCGCAATCTTGAATTTGCGCGGCAGGAATGAAAACTCTGGATGCAGACTCGACCATTGGCGGAGAAATTCAGCCGTCGGGCGCGGATCTTCGATCTCATCCGGCGCGACGCCGGCGAAATGGTCTGCCGTTACATTGCGGATGCAGTTGCCGGACGTCTGGATCGCGTGCATCTCGACGTCGGCAAGCGCTTCGAGGATGTCTGGCGTGTCGACGAGCTTCGGCCAGTTGTACTGCAGATTTTGGCGCGTGGTGAAATGGCCGTAACCCTTGTCCCATCTGTCAGCGATATCGGCGAGCCGGCGCATCTGGCGCGCCGTCAGCGTGCCATAGGGAATAGCGACGCGCAGCATATAGGCGTGGAGCTGCAGATAGAGTCCATTCATCAACCGGAACGGGCGGAACTCCTCTTCCGTCAGCGCGCCGGAAAGCCGCCGCAGCACCTGTTCGCGAAATTCCGCGACGCGTTCGCGCACGAAGGCCGCGTCATATTCGTCGTAGCGATAAGTCGTCACCGGCGCATTGGGCCGCTGCGCCACGCGCAAATCAACCGCCGTCATGCCGCGCTCCCGGGCAACTGCTGTTTGCCGAGATCGAGGCGCACGCTCGGCCCCTTCACGCGCATCCTTTCACGATAATGCAATGGCGTCGGCGCGCCATCCCTGCCGATCTCGACGTCGGCGAGATAGACGTCGACCACTCGATTGGCGGAAACGTCGCGCTTGCCCGCCGCTTCGAGCGCCGCCGCCTCCTCAGCATTCTGCGCCACGCGCGCGCGGCAATGGTCGCGCTCCCAGCCCGACTGGCCGAGAAACACCACTTCGCCATCCGCCAAATTGGAGGCGATGAGGATCTGCGGATGTTTGAAGACGGCCATCACGTTTCCTGCGCGAGCTTCAGTCGAAGGCCGTTCATTTCATCAGACCAGATGATTTGGCAGGAGAGACGCGAATTTTCATAAAGCATCGGCAATTCATCGAGCTTTTCAATTTCTTCTTCCCGCGGCGGCGGCACGCGGCCGGCCCAATCTGCGTCGAGGATGACGTGGCATTCCGCGCATGCGAGCGCGCCCCCACAGGTGTTCTCCATGCTGACGCCATGGTCGCGCAATATCTCCATCAGCCGCCAGCCTTCGACGGCCTCGAGTTCATGGACCACGCCGTCGCGGTCCTCCACGTGCAGAGTCGCTAGACCTTGCTGCGACGATGATTCGGCGGGCCGCTGCGCCACTATGTTCCCGATGTTGCTCATGTTCTTAACGCGCAGACTGGTCCACGCCGGCTGCCCACCCCGGACGTTCTGTATTTCGAACGCATAAACCTGCAAAACGCACGAATGTCAATTTACGTTCCAGTTACGGAGCATATTAATAATAACATAAATATCATGTTATTTATCGCGTCACAATTGCAGCGCCATCGAGGATTAGCTGAATCGGAGCATGACAAGCGCCGAAAACCATGTTTGTTAAATGTACTTGTCTCCTTCATAAGCAGCGGCGCAGCGCGAATCCGATAGGGGAGCACCCATGGTCAAGAAACCGGTTAAAATCACCAGGGAAGCGCCAGCCAAACGACATGCCCCAAGTCGAGCTCAAACGGCTAAGACTCCGGTCGCAGCTCAAACGGCTAAGACTCCGGTGGCCGCTCCAAAAGGCGCCGCCCGGCCGGCGGTCATCGTCGTGGGCGCGGACAAAGGCGGGGTCGGCAAGACCACGATCGCCAGAGCGATCCTCGATTTTCTTTCGCTCAACGACATCCATGCGCGCGCCTTCGACACCGAGACGCCGCGCGGGACGCTTCATCGTTTTCACCCCGACCACACGATGATCGTCGATCTGACCGAGCCGGCGGACCAGATGAAGATCATCGACACGCTGAATTCGTCGCAGGCCAAAGTCAGCGTCATCGACGTGCGCGCCGGCGGGTTAAGTCCGGCGCTTCAGGCTCTCGACGAGATCGGGTTCTTCGACGCGGTGAAAGGCGGCGAGTTCCGCTTCATCCTGCTGCATGTCATCGGACCCTCGATCTCCTCGCTGGAGGAAATCGCCGAAATTGCGCCTTACGTTGCGGAGGCCAACTACTTCATGGTGAAAAATCACGTCAACGACACGACCTTCTTCGAGTGGGATCCTCAAACGCACGCCAAATATTTCGAGGATGTCGTCACGTCAGGCGAGATCACCATCCCCAAGCTCAGCGAACTCGCTTACGAGCAGGTCGAACTCTGCGGGGCGCCTTTTTCAACCTTCGTCGCCAATCAGGATGCGCAGGGCCGCGCGGCAGAACATTCCTTCGTGCTGCGCGGCTATGTTCGGACCTGGCTGGCGCGGGTCGCGGACGAATTCGAAAGAGTAGGCCTACTCGAACTCCTCGACGAGAAGAGGCGATAAAGGACCGAGACGACGGCGCACCTTGTCTACGCGAAGACCACATGATGCGCCGCACGCTCGTTTTCTTCGTTTGCTCGCCGCATTCGCGAACAGGCGTGACGACGGCGGCGCGTCTGCTGACCGATTATTATCTATCGCGCAATGTCCGCGTGGAGGGATTCGACACGGCTTCCCGCGAGCCGCTCTATGCGCTGTTCTTTCCTGAAAGGACGCGCGTTGTCGACCTTGACGAGGTCAAGGGACAAATCTCGCTCTTCGACAGCCTTCTCGTCGCCGACGAAAGACCAAAGATCGTCGACGTCTGGCACCGCTCTTATGAACGCCTGTTCGCAACGATTGCTGAAATCGGCTTTCTGGAAGAAGCGCGAAGGCTCGACGTGGAGCCGATCGTGCTCTTTCAGACAGACGTCACGGAGAGCGCGGCGAATAGCGCGCTCGTCCTGAAGACCACTTGGCCTGATCTGACGATGAGCGTCATTCACAATCGCGGCGCGTCGCCGCTTGGCCGGAACGCGCTAACAATCCTTGCGCGCTATCCAACGAGCGGCAAATTCGTGATCCCCCGCCTTGAGGCGCCGATGGCTCGAGCGCTCGACGACGTCGAACTGTCATTATCCCGCTTCATGAGCGAGCCGCCGCCAGGAATGTCCCTCGTGGTTCGCGCCGCGCTCAAAGCCTGGCTCTTGCCGATCTTCACCCAGTTTCAAAGCTTCGAACTGCGGCTGGAGCTGCAATCGAGCGAATTTCTTCGTTAACGGCGGCGCGATGGAATACCGCAAACTCAGAAACACCGATCTTTCAGTCTCAGCAATCTGTCTCGGCTCGATGACTTGGGGACAGCAGAACAGCGAAGCGGAAGGTCACGCCCAACTGGACTATGCCCTCGATTGCGGCGTCAATTTTGTCGACACAGCGGAAATCTATTCGATTCCGCCACGGCGAGAGACTCAAGGGGCGACCGAACGCATCATTGGGAGTTGGCTTGCCGCGCGCAAGAACCGGGACAAGGTTATCATCGCGACCAAGGTCGCCGGGCGCGGCGACGCCAATTGGTTGCGTCCCGGAGACGCCGGAACCGTTCTCGACGCCAAGAACATCGGCTATGCGGTCGAAGGCTCGCTCAAGCGGCTCAAGACCGACTACATCGATCTTTATCAATTGCATTGGCCGGATCGCTCGCTGCCGCTTTGGGGCGCGGGCGGCACGACCTATCGGCGACCGACGCGGCGCGGCGAAGTTCCAATCGAAGAGACGCTGGAAGCGCTCGCGCGGCTGGTCGAAGCCGGGAAGGTTCGTCACATCGGCCTTTCCAATGAAACGCCATGGGGCGTCGCGCGTTTCCTGCGCGCCGCCGAACTCGGCCACGGGCCGCGCGTCGTTTCGATTCAAAACGCCTATAATCTCGTCAACCGCACGTTCGAAATGGGCTTAGCCGAATTCGCCGAACGCGACCACGTCGGTTTGCTCGCCTATTCGCCGCTCGCCCAAGGCTATCTCACCGGCAAATATCAGGGCGGCGCGCGACCTGCCGGCGCGCGCACGACGTTGTTCGAGCGCGCGCAGCGTTACGAGAAGCCGGAAGTCGAACAGGCCGTCGACGCTTATCTAAATCTCGCGCGGGACCTTGGCGTCGATCCGGCGCAGCTCGCAATCGCTTTCGTGACCTCGCGGCCCTTCGTGACCTCAAACATCATCGGCGCCACGACAATGGAGCAGCTCAAGACCGACCTTGCTTCGATGGAGTTCAGGGTCACGTCTGAAATCGAGCGGCGCATCGACGCGATCCATGCGCTGCACAGCAACCCAGCGCCATGATTCAGGGCGCCCGTTTTCTGCAAGAAAGATAACGGGAAGCATGGCGCCTGATGGTCAGGCGTGTCCCGCGTTCGTCGACAGCCGTTCCGGATCGACGCCGATCGAGCGCAAGGCGCGCGCATATTTGGTCTCGAGTTCGCCGTCGAACAGCAAGCCAGGATCGGCGGGACAGTTCAGCCAACCGTTGCGCTGTATCTCTTCTTCGAGCTGACCTGCGTCCCAGCCCGCATAGCCGAGCGCGAGCAGCGCCCGGTCGGGGCCGCGCCCCGCCGCGATCGCACGCAAAATGTCGATGGTTGCGGTGAGAGACACGCCGTCGTCGATCGGCAACGTCGAATTATCGAGGAAGAAATCGGGCGAGTGCAGCACAAAACCGCGGTCGGTCTGCACCGGTCCGCCCGAAAGCACCTGGATGTCTTCGGCGCGGCTCGGCAGACTGATGCGCTCTTGGGGAGCGATCACCTGAAGCTGCACCAGGAGATCCGGAAAATTGCGAACGCGGGCCGGTTGGTTTACCACGATGCCCATCGCGCCTTCTTCGGAATGGGCGCAGAGATAGATCACCGACCGCGCGAAGCGCTGATCCAACATGCTCGGCATTGCGATCAGCAATTGGCCGTCGAGATAGCGCCGCCCAGCAGGACGACTGCTGCGGCGCTCGTTCACCCTCGCCGCGAAATCTTGCTTCTTACCGGCTGGCCTCATAGGGTCATGCTACGCTCGCCGAGCCCTGAGGACAAGCGGCGCAAAACTATGTAACTGACTGCCTTCACTAGAGGACGAACCGCCGCAAACCATGATGCGTGTAAAACTGTTTGTCGTCGCGACGCTAGCCGTAGCGCTCGCACAGGGTTATCCGACGAAGACGGCCGCCGAGAGCGCCGTGTTTGCTTCCGCTATCGTTAAGGGCTCGGCCTCGCGCGCTCGGCTCCTATCCGCCGGGCCTCCACAAGCAGGCGCCTACCACGCAGCGGTCGAGATCACACTCGATCCAGAGACAATCACCTACTGGCGCCAACCGGGCGAGGCGGGCTCGGCGCCCGCATTCGACTTTTCGAAGTCCGTCAATGTCGCCGTGGTCGAGCCGTCCTTTCCGGCGCCAAAGCATATCGACGAGGCCGGGACCGTCGTCGCCGGCTATGACTCGCGCGTGCTTTTGCCTTTGAGGGTGACGCCGCGTGATCCGAACGCGCCAGTGACGCTCAATCTCGTGCTCGACTACGCCTCATGCGGGAAGATTTGTCTGCCGGCGCGCGCCGAACTGTCTTTGGAGTTGCCGCGCGTCGGCGCCTCGCCTCACGCCGCAGCGATCGCCGAGGCGGAAAGGCTTGTGCCAAAGAAGCTTACCGCGGACGAAGCGAAAAAGCGCTTCTCGCTGTCGCGCAACGGCGCGGAGGGGTCATGGCGATTGCGTTATCTCGGACCTGGCAAGGCGAAGGACCTCTTTGCGGAAGCAAAGGAGCCTCTTTTCATTGAGAGCACGCGCGCCGGAGAGGGCTTCGAGCTTAAGCTCTTTTCTGGCGACGCCCCGGCTAAGGCCGCCGATGCGACGCTTACGATCGTCACCGACGGCGGCGCGTTCGAAGCCCCGGCGCGGCTGGAGTAGCGCGCCTCTCTTCGCTCATTCTACTTTAGCGTCAATTGGCTCTTGCGCCGCAGCTTCATGGTCGAGCTTGGGCGTGCGCTTAAATGTCGATTTCCGTCCGCGCAAAGTCTGCAAAATCTTCGCGCCATTGGCGAAGGCGAGATAGATCATCAGCGGCGGAATGGACGCGACCGTCTTAACATAGTCGACGATGGTCCCCCGCCTTAACGCCAGGTATGGCGGAAGCGTGACGCCGAGCGCCACCAGCAGGGTCATGATCCCGATAATCTCCAACATGTCCGCGTAGGGCGCGAGAGACCCGTGCAGGATCGCGCCAAGAACAAGCGCGATGAACCCGACGGCGGCTGTCGGGAAGAAAATCTGATGGGCGATAAGGGAGATCGCCATCACGCGACGCGTCAGACTCCATGGCGAACGCCAGATCGGCAAGACGGTCCTTTGCGCGACCTGCACGAAACCATTTGACCAGCGCCTCTGTTGACGTCTGAAATCGCGAATTCCCTCCGGCACCTGACCCGGAATCGGCGGCTCCGACACAAACAGCCCATGCCACCCATTGAGCGCCGCGCGAACGGTAAGATCGAGGTCCTCGCACAGCGAATAATCCGACCAGCCGCCGGCGTCGTCGATCGTGGCGCGCCGCCAGATGCCGCCCGTGCCGTTGAATTGAAAGAGCCAGCCCGCATGTGCCCGCGAGCGCTGCTCGACGAGGTAATGTCCGTCCTGCACGAGACCCTGCGCACGCGTCAGCCAGTTCTTCTCGAAGTTCTGGAACTCGCAGCGTGACTGCACGAATCCGACGTGATCGTCGGTGAGAAAAAGCGGAACCGTCCGCTTCAGCCAATTGGGCGGCGGACGGAAGTCGGCGTCGAGCATCGCGACGAAGGGTTCGTCCGTGATCGTGAGGCCGTGCGCGCAAGCGCCGGCTTTGAATCCCGAGCGGTCGGACCGCCGCACATGGTCGATAACGGCGCCGCCGGCGCGAAGTTCTTCCGCCACCACATCGGCGCGCGCGCTCGTCTCGTCAGTCGAATCGTCGAGAAGCTGAATGCGCAGCTTATCTTTGGGCCAGTCGAGAAGCGCGACGCAGCGCAACGATTGTTCGGTTACGAGCGGCTCGTTGAATACCGGAATTTGCAGCAGGACCCGCGGCAACTGCGAGTCAGGCGTCGCGGGCGCTTCCGAATCTCGCACGCCACGCAGCTGGTCGTAACAGAAACGGCCGATGACGATCAAATAGCCAATACCGATTACAACCATGATCGAAGCGCAGACAATCGTGATCGCATCGAAGATGAATTGAAAAAGCCCCAGCACCAAACGGCCTATCCTTCTTCATGCGGAACCGGCGAGGGTTTTGCCCCCGTGCGCGCGTTCACGCTGCTCTTTGCCCAGACCACGCGGTCGGTGACCCAGGCGTTCAACCAGACCGCCAGCATCGTCGCCTCGCGGACCACAAAGACCGCAGGCGCAGCCCAAGATAACTGCCATCCTTTGGCCATGGAAAGCAATGTTTCGAGCGTAAACCACACAATAAGCGTCGCCGACGCCGCGACGAGAGGCGCGAGGCCGACGAGAGGCGCCGCGAGGGCCGAAGCGATAACCGCCGGAAGCGCTTGGCATATCGGCTCGGCGAGAAAGGAAATGAGTTCGTCGTTTCGGCGAATGACGCTCCAACGCAATTGCCGATGATAAACATCCGCAAAGTTGCGAACGCCAAGCTCCTGCCGGACAGGCCTGTGGGAAAAGACCGGCCTCTTGCCAATCCGCCGCATCGCCTTCGCCAAGGCGTTGTCTTCCCCCACCGTATGGGAAATCGCGTCGAAGCCGCCCGCACGCAGGAAATCCGATCGCCTGAACAGCATAATTTTCCCCACGCCGTGCCCCTGCCCTAACGCCGAGGCGAGAAACAGCATGCGCGCATGCGGTCCGTTGATGATCGCCGCCTCGACATGAGCGGCAAAATTTTCGAGCCGCGCGCAATATGGGATGGCGCAGACGAGCCCCACATCGTCCGTCAGTTCCCGCATGTGTTGCGCCAACGCATCCGGCTCAAGCAGCACATTCGCGTCCTTCATGAAGATGACATCGTGTGACGCCTGTATGAAGGGCGCGTAAAGATTATCGACCTTCGGACTGACCGCGAATTTCGCGGTCGAAAGAACGACCCGCGAAGGCACGGTCGGATGACGTGCAAGAATGGCGCGCATGCGCTGGACGGCTGGCGCATCGAGGTCGGTTGACGACACCGTCACATCGAAATCGCGATAGTGCTGCGTAAGCGCAGACTCTTGCGTGCGATCAAATTGGTCGTCAATCAGCTTGACCGGGAGAACCACGGAAACTGGCGGCTGATCTCGTCGCGTGGCGCGGCGGACCGCGAGCCAGGGTTGTGCGATGGTCGCCGCGATTGAGACGACAAGCAAAACGAAGGCGATGATCCAGTAGACGCCCGCGACCCAGGCGAGAATAGCTAGGGCCGTCACGAGATCTCTCGCTCCGGCGTCTCCGGCACTTCTGCAGGAAACTGGCGCATGATGCCATCGACGACAGCGGGCGGCAACAGAGCGAAGAAGCGCATCGCCGCATACATGAAGAGCGGGAAAGCGATCACCGGACGCCGGCGCTCCAGCCCGCGCTTGATGATCAGAGCGGCGCGCTCGTCCGACATGGCGCCGGGCTGCCAGGATTCGGCGCCCGCCGACATGGACGTCTTTACGATGGTGCGTGCCGAAAAGGGCGTCTTCACGATGGTGCGCGCCGACATTGGCGTTTTCACATAACCGGGCACGATCAGCGCGACATGCACGCCGTAGGCCGCGAGTTGGCCGCGCAGGCTGTCCGCCCACATGTGAACGCACGCCTTCGCCGCACAATAGGCCGGCGAATGGGGCAGCGCGCGCACGCCGGCCATCGATCCGACGATGGCGATCCTGCCGCTCTTTCGGGCGCACATCGGCAGGATCGCAGGCTCGACGGTGTTGAAGACTCCCTCGACGTTGATCTTGAGCATCGCCCGGACCGCCTCGGGGGTTTCGAGGAGTTGGCCGGGCGAAAGGCCCGTCGCGACCCCGGCGTTTGCGACGAGAATGTCGATCGGGCGTTTTTCATGCGCAGATTGAATGATCCGCGCCATGGATTCGCGATCGCGAACGTCGGCGATATGAGTCTCCGCCTCTTGCGCGCCGGCCGCGAGACAAGCGCGCGCTGCGGCTTCGAGCCGCTCAGCGTCGCGGCCGAGCAAGACAAGGCTCGCGCCTTCGCGGGCGTATGCGACCGCCAACGCGCGTCCAATGCCGCTGGAGGCCCCCGTGATGAAGACACGAACGGCGCTCTTAGCCATGTGAAAGCCCCGTCCGGAAGTTCATGCGCCCACCTTTGGCCGCAGAGTCGCTTCGCCAATGATGCCCGGAGCTCGCGCAGCGCCATAAGCGGTCAGACGAACAAAAATCTCATCATCCGTCGCTCGTAAAACGCGCCCCGACAGCCTAACAGTGTCGCCGCGCAGAATCGGTTGCACAAACCTTCCGGCAAGCGAAGAGATGATGAGATCGTCGCGCCACGCTCTCAGCATCGGTTCAAAGGCGGCAAGAAGCTTCATCCCGTGCACCGGCGGCGCGGGAAAACCGATCGCCGCCGCCACCGCATCATCGAGATGCAGCGGATTGGCGTCCCCCGAAACTTCGGCGTAGCGCGCGAGCGAAGGCGCGTCGAACGGGCCGATGACGGTCTCGGGAATTGTGTCGCCGACTTTGATGTCGCCGCTCACGACACGCTCCCAAATCCAGCGCGCGGCACGAGCCGCAACATTGTTTCGACTCGAGCGCAAGTCTCTCCGTCTGACGTTGCGACCGTCGCCACCATCGTCAGACGCGGCGGCGTTTCCTCACGGCTTACAGTGACGCTAAAATCATAGCTCTCTCCGGCAACGAGAGGCGCGTCATAGGAGAAGCTCTGAGACTCATGCACCGGCACGACATCGAGATCATCGCAGAGGTCGCGTACGACCGAAAAAAGCGAGGGCTCGGCGAGCCAGATCGCAGGATAGGCGAGCGGAACGGTCTCCACGTCCCCTCCGGTTTCGCGCGCATAAGCTGCAGCGCGCGCTGGATCGACGCGCAGCCGAAAAGGCCCGAGCGCGAGCGGCGGCTCAAGCGGCATGGCGCACGATCAACACGGCGTTGATCCCCCCGAAAGCGAATGAATTCGACATGGCGGCGTCGATCTTATGCTTACGCGCGACATTCGGAACAACGTCAAGCGGGCACTTGGGGTCCGGCTCCAGGAAGTTGATGGTGGGGGGCGCGATCTGTTCGCGCAGCGCGTTGATGGTGATCGCGAGCTCCAGCCCGCCGCTCGCGCCAAGCGCATGGCCGTGGATGGGCTTTGTCGACGAGACCGGCACGACCCGTCCATAGTCGCCAAACACGCGCAGAATGGCTTCGGCTTCGGTGATGTCATTGGCGTGAGTCGCGGTGCCATGCGCGTTTATGTAGTGAATCTCCCGCGGTTCCATTCCTGCATCCTCGAGCGCCAAGGCGATCGAGTTCGACGCGCCTTCAAGGTCGGGCCGCACCGGATCCTTGGCGTCGCTGGTTGTGCCGTAGCCGGCAAGTTCACATAGAGGCTCGTGGCCGCGCGCACGGGCCGATTCTTCGGTTTCAAGAATAAAAACCGCCGCGCCTTCGCCAAGCGACATGCCGTTGCGGCCTTTGGAGAAGGGGCGGCACAAATTCGGGGTCATCACGCGAAGGCCTTCCCACGCGCGGATCGTCGCATTGATGACGCAAGCCTCGGCGCCGCCGACGATCGCCTTGTCCACAAGGCCCTGTCTGATCATCTGCATGCCGAGTCCGATCGCCTGCGACGCCGACGAGCAGGCGCTGCCGACTGCGAATGTCGGACCAAGGCAGGAATAACGCATGCCTATCGTCGCGGGCGCTGCGCTGGGGATGAGCTTCGGGACGCTCAACATCTCGGGGCGCGTTCCTTCGACATAATATCGATAGATGCCGTCCTCGATCGTGGTCATGCCGCCGATGCCGGAGCCGATGATCACAGCGGTCTTTGGCCCAGCGATATCTTTGCGTTCAAATCCTGCCTGCGCCATCGCTTCGTCGGCCGCGACGATGCAAAACTGCGTAAAGGGATCGCAGAAGGGAAGAACGTCGGGCTCGATGTATTCGGCCGGAACGAAATCCGGCACCTGAGCCGCAATTTTGATGCGGCCGTCATAAGGGCGTTCAGTCTTGAGCGGACGAATCTGCGCTACGCCGTCGCGCGCAGCTTCCCAGAGCTTTTGCGCGCTGACGCCCGAGGCGCAAACCGCGCCCATGCCGGAAATAACGACGCGCCGCCCCTCGGGGCGCGCTCGCGAGAACGCCATTTACTGCTTCTCGCGTTCTTTCTGAATGTGGTCTGCGATCGCCTCGATCAAGCTCTTGACGTCTTTGGCTTCTTGCAGCGACCCGTCCATCGGGATGTAGACGTTGAACTTCTCCTCAAGCGCCGTGAGAATCATAACGATGTCCACGGATTTGAGGTCGAGGCTCTCAATCGTCGCGTCAGGAGTGATCTTGCTTTTGTCGACCATGCCTTCCGCCGCGATCACCTCGACGATCTCGTCGACGAGCTGGCTCTTTTCCTGAACATTGTCTGTCACGAGTTCCTCCGTTTCAGGGGTCTTCGCCGCCTGTCCGACAACTGACGCGCGCGCGGCGCATTGACGCGGCGGCGCCGATCCGACGCCTCGAAATTCGGGCCGCATGGCCGGACCGCCCGCTTCATATTCCGGCTATTCCGCCCCAGCGCTCTGTTAATTCGCCCTTGAGCGCGATCGGCACTGGTTAAGGCGTTTGGCCCCGAAAATAAAGCCCGCTCCGCTCTTGGCGGATTTCACGCTCCGCTCTTGGCGGATTTGCAGTGGCCCGGCGGAGCGCTTCATGCGAAAACGCCGCCCGAAACAAGGGAGGGCGACGGCGAAAATGACGGGACAGGAGACGGCGTTGGCGGGTGTTTTTCCACAGGCCACGGAAGCGCAGTGGCGCGCCCTCGTCGCGCGGGCGCTCAAAGGCGCGTCCTTCGAAACGCTCGTCTCCAAGACCTATGATGGTCTTTCTATTGAGCCGCTTTACGCCCGCGCCGCGGGTTCGCCCCTCTCCGCCTTGCGAAAGAACCCGGGCCGCTGGGCCATCCTGGCGCGTGTCGACGTCTCGGACGCCGACGCCGCCAACCGCCTGGCGCTGCAGGACCTCGATGGGGGAGCGGACGGACTGCATCTCGTCTTCGCCGGCTCGATTGGGGCCTATGGCGGGGGGCTCATCCGCGACGACGATGACGCGATCGCCCATACGCTCGCCAATGTTCGTCTCGACTACGGCATTCCGCTGACGCTGGACTATTCCCCCCGCGCGCCCGGCGCCGCCCAGGCGCTTATGCGGTTCATCGACCGGCAGCATATCGAGCCGTCGATCACCCGAGTTTCGATGGGCTTCGATCCGCTCGGCGCGCAGGCGCGGCATGGGTTCGCCGCCGAGCCTTGGGCACAAGCCTCAAAGAGCTTCGCGAGGGATGTGAAAGCCGCCGCCGACGCAGGCTTCCTCTACGCCGCCGCCGTGGCGGACGCGCGCGTCGTGCATTCGGCAGGCGGGACCGAGTCGCAGGAGCTTGCGTTCGCGCTTTCCTCCGCGCTCGCCTATCTACGGGCGTTAGCGGACGGCGGTTTCGACCTCGATGCGGCGCGGGGCCTGATCGCGTTCCGATTCTGCGCGGACGCGGACGAATTGCTGGGGGTCGCCAAATTCCGCGCGGCGCGGCGCCTTTGGGCGCGCGTCGAGGAGGCCTGCGGCCTCGCGCCGCAGCCCGCGCTGGTCTTCGCTGAGACAGCCTGGCGCATGATGTCGCGGCGCGACCCCTGGAACAATATTTTGCGCGGGACGCTCGCCGTCTTCTCAGCGGCGGTCGGCGGGGCCGACGCCATTTCCGTCCTTCCCTTCACTCAGGCGCTGGGCGCGCCGGACGAATTCGCGCGACGGTTGGCGCGCGATACGCAGCTTGTGCTGCAGGACGAATCCCATATCGATGCAGTCGACGACCCGACGAACGGCGCAGGCGGCTTCGAGGCGCTGACCGACGAGCTGTGCCAGCAAGCCTGGGCGCTTTTTCAGCAGATCGAAGCCGAAGGCGGGCTTCCCAAGGCGCTGGAGAGAGGAGCCTTCCAGGCGCGCGTCGCTGAGGTCGCGGAGCTGCGCGCGAAGAACGTCGCCCGCTCCAAGGATAAGCTTATCGGCGCTAACCAATTTCCTGACATTCACGAGGACGCGCTCGACGTTCTGGCGCCCTATGACGCCGCCGCTGAAATCGCTCGGCCGCCAGTCGGCGCCCTAAAGATCGCTCCGCTCGCGCCGCATCGCCTTGCAGAGCCTTTCGAGCGCCTGCGCGAAGAATCGGACGCCTATTCGGCGGAATCGGGCGCCCGTCCCAAGATTTTCCTCGCCAATCTCGGTTCGGTAGCCGCCTTCACGGCGCGGGCGAATTTCGCCAAGAACTTTTTCGAGGCCGGTGGCGTGGAAGCGGTTTTCGGACCCGAAACCGAGTCGACGACTGAAATCGTTAATGCTTTCCGGGAGTCCGGCGCCAAACTCGCTTGCATCTGTTCGTCCGACAGGATCTATGGAGACGCGGCGGAAACGGCGGCGCTTGCGCTCAAAGGCGCAGACGCTAGGCTTTATCTAGCCGGACGGCCGGGCGAGCTCGAGGAGCGTCTTCGCCACGCCGGCGTAACCGAATTTATTTACGCGGGCTGCGATATGCATGGCGCGCTGCAGCGCGCGCTTTCGGAGGCCAAATGAGAATTCTAGCGTTGGCGCTTGCAGCCTGCGTGGCGGCTGGGGGAGCGCACGCGAAACAGCCACGCGGCCCAAAAGCGAAGCCGGAGAACGAGCAGGCTCTGACCGGCCCGGTCGGCGATCCAAACGGCACGTGGAACATCGAAGCCGCCACGACGGTCGGCGAGTGCCAGCTCTTCATTCCGCCCACTTTCGACATCGTCGACAACAAGATCGCATCCGCGCCGGGGCCGGCTGTCTCGTCCTGGGGCTACGTTGACGAAGAAGGAACGATCGTCGCCCGCTTCACAGGCAACGGAGAGCGCGTCGTGCGTTTCCACGGAACGTTGCGGGGCGGCAAGGGCTCCGGCGCCTGGTCGTCGTCAACCGACCTTTGCGGCGGAACCTGGCGCGCGTCGCGTAGCGACGGCGCGGCGCATTAGCCGCAGCTATCGCCGCGGGCGTTCCTCGAAGTAGCTGTCGTCGTCGCCAGAGAGCAACCCGTCGGCAGGCATCGGACGCGCGGCCTGGACGACCGTCGGGGCGGCCGAATCAGCGCCGGCTGAGCGCACCCCGAGCCCGTCGCGCTGATAGATGTCGTCGCGGAATTGGGTGACGCCGTCAGGCGTCGCCCACCCCGTGATGTAGACCCAATAGACGGGAACGGCCGGCGCGATCTTGACGTCCACGCGCTCGCCGGAGGCGATGACCTGATCAATATGATCGCGATCCCAGCCGGGCGTCTCCTTTAAGAGCCAGGCGACGTAGTCGCGAACATTCTGAAGCCGGATGCAACCTGACGAGACGAAGCGGAAATCGTCGCCGAAAACGCCCTTGGCGGGCGTGTCATGCATATAGACGCCATAGGGATTGGCGATGTCGATACGCACGACGCCGAGCGAGTTGAAGTCGCCGCCGATGTCCTGGCGGAAGCGGAAATTCAGAGCATCGAGCGAGCGCCAGTTGATCTGTTCGGGCTGGAGCTCCTGATTGTCCTTGTTGTAAACGCGGATGTGGTTGGCGTTGAGATAGTTTGGATCCGCCTGCATCTTGGGAATCAGATCCTTGCGGATCACAGACGCCGGCACGGTCCAGAACGGGTTGAAATTGACCTGGATCGCTTTGGTCTGCATTACCGGCGATTGACGGTCGATCTTGCCGACACCGGCCATGTGATGGGTCATGACTTCGCCGTTCTCGACCGTCTCCACTGAAGCGGCCGGGATGTTGGCGGTGACGTAGCGGGCGCCGAGGTCGCGCGAGAAGCTGCGCAGACGCACAAGATTGGTTTCGAGCTGCCGGAGTCGGGTCTCAGCAGGCACATTCAAAGCCTGGATGGTCTGCTGGTTGACGACGCCGGTCGCGATAATGCCGTGACGCTCCTGAAAACGGCGGACCGCCGCCTCGACATAAGAGTCGAAAACTGGGCTCGCGCCTGTTTCAGCCCCGATGTCGCCGGATACGATCAGGCGACGCCGCAACACGGACACTGCGGGACTATTCGAGCCGAGCCGCAACTGCTGACCGGCGGGCGCCTGCGGCCAGCCGCCATTGGCGACGATTTCACGAATGCGCTCGATCGCAGCCTCGGTGGCCGCCACGGTCTGAGTCGAGAGAATGGGGGTTGTCGAACGGGAAACGGTCAGGCGGGCGTCGGCGTCATAGCGCTGCGCCCACTCAGCCTGTCCGTCCTGATCCCAAGCGGCCGAGGCGGAGGTGAGAGCGACAGCGCCAAAAACGAGCGCAACGCCACGTATAAATTGCAGAAATGCGGATTCTCGCACAGATCGCTCCAATCGCATCGCCGGGAGACGCCCCCGGCGGTCAAGCCGAAAGACGGCGCCGCCTAAAGGACCGCGCCGACTCTTTTGATCGAGTTGTGCATCTTCGGCGTTAACAAGGCGCGAATAGTCCGGCGATTTTGTGGCCTGCGAAGCTACGGCGCTGAAGCGCCCGCCAATCCCAAGCTCAACCCACCCGGATCCATCCGCTCATGCCGAGCCGCTCTTGTGGCAGAAAGCGGGACTTGTATTCCATCTTACGCGAGCCCTCGACCCAATAGCCAAGATAGACGTGCGGCAGGCCGAAGCCTCGAGCGCGCTCGGCGTGATCCAGAATCATGTACGCCCCGAGCGAGCGGTGCTCGAGTTCAGGCTCATAGAAGGAATAGACCATCGACAGGCCATCAGTGAGCCGGTCGGTCAGGCAACAGGCCATCAACGGACCCTTCTCGCCATTCCCCGTCGCGAGACGATATTCGATGAGCCGCGTGTCGACATGACTGTCTTCGATCATCATCTGATAGTCGACCATGCTCATGTCGGCCATGCCGCCGTCCGAATGGCGTGCGCCGACATAGCGGCGAAATAAGGCGTATTGCTCATGCGTCGCACGCGCCGGACGCGTTTCGGCGACAAGATCGTCGTTGCGCCGGAGAATGCGGCGCATCCCCCGTGAGGGCGCGAACTCGTCGATCTTCACCCGCACGGAAACGCAAGCTCGGCACTGCTCGCACGCCGGGCGATAGGCGATGGTCTGTGAGCGACGAAAGCCTGATTGCGTCAGCGTGTCATTGAGCGCCGGCGCACGCAGCCCGATGAGATGGGTAAAGACCTTCCGCTCCTCGCGCCCCGGCAAATAGGGGCAAGGCGCCGGAGAGGTCAGGTAGAATTGCGGCGCGTCGCGCGGCTCTTTGGTCACGCTCGATCATTCCCGATTCGAAATTAATCTAGAGCGCCCGAGCGGAGCGCGCCAAGGCCAGATTTGCGGCGGGAAAGTTGCAAATTTTAAGACGACCGCCGCAAAACGATCACATCCGCCAGAATGTCGTGCAGGCAGCGCTTGTCGCTCGTAAACAGAGAAACGAGCAGCAGCGGCGGGAAGAGCCAGGTAATGTAGAACAGCACGGCATGGACCGCCGCCTGCAAAAACGGCACCGGATCTCCGTCCATGGTGCGCATCTCCAGGTCCATGAACGCCATGCCGGGCGTCGCCATTCGCCGGCCCGAGACAGTCAGCCCATTGTATAAAAAGGCGACGATCGGAAAGAGGGGCGGCAGGATGAAAGCGGATAGCCCGGCGCTCAGAATGAAGAGCGCGACGAACAGCGCGGCCGACATGCCGGAGACAAGGATCAGGTCGAGCATGACGGCGATGATGCGGCGCGTGCGAACGCCTTCGAGCGCCTGCGGCGGAATGTAAGGCGCGGCGCGCACGCCGATTGGATTGATGGGCGGCTCGCGGCTTGAAAATGGTTCGCGCTCGGTCATCAACTCGAAGCCTTTCAGGTAGCTCGCCAAAGATCGGCGGCCATAAGCGCGGTTTCAAGTGGGCCGCTTAGGATGCGGAATGCGGGGATTAGTCGCCGCGCCGCCTTGACGGAGGCGGCTCCTTTGTCGCAAGGCTCCCGCCAAGCCGGCGCGCGCCCCGCCCGCCCGGCGCAGCCTCGGGAAATGCACATGGACAGCAACGCCGTCGACGGCGGACATTTGCGCGCCTTCATCGAGCGGATCGAGAAGCTCGAGGAGGAAAAGCGCGCGATTGGCGACGACATCAAGGATGTCTACGCGGAAGCGAAAGGCACGGGGTTCGACCCCAAGGTGATGCGCAAGATCGTGTCGCTTCGCCGCCTGGATAAGCACAAGCGGCAGGAGGAAGAGGAGATCCTCGACCTCTATCTTTCCGCGCTCGGCATGGAATAGGCGTCGATTAAAGCCACGGGAGCCTTACTCCTGGGACGGCCCTCCCAGGCAGGCTATAAGCGAGGCTCGGCGAGGCGCTTTATGGATTTTGGCGCGCAGGATGAAGTCGTGCGCTTTCTTGCGTCGCTCGACGGCGGCGCGGAACGGATCGTCACGACTCACATCTCCGTCGTCATGCTCTGCGGAACGCACGCCTATAAGTTGAAGAAAGCGGTGCGCTTCCCCTATCTCGACTTCTCGACGCCGGCGCGCCGTTTTGACATGTGCGCGCGCGAAGCAACGCTCAACAAGCGCTTCGCGCCTCAACTCTATCTCGGCTCGCGCCGCGTCACCCGCGAGCCGGACGGGAGGCTGGCGCTTGATGGCGCGGGGGTGATGGTCGACGCCGTGGTCGTCATGCGGCGTTTCGCCGACGACGATCTCTTCGAACAGATTGCGAAGAACGGGCGACTGACGCGCGAAATGGTCGAGGCGCTCGCGCGTCAAATCGCCAAGACTCATGATGATGCGGCGCCAGACCACATGCGCGGCGGCGCGGCGGCGATGCGCCGAATCCTTGATGAGACAGCCTTGAGTCTGCGCAAGGCGGCGGCTGCCAGCGCAGATCAGATCGACGCGCTTGTCGCACGACTTCGCCAGGCGCTCGATGCGAAGCGCGCGCTTCTCGACTCGCGCAAGGCGCAGGGCAAGGTGCGCCGGTGCCACGGCGATCTGACGCTGCGCAACATATGCCTGTTCGAAGGCGCGCCGACGCTCTTCGACTGCCTCGAATTCGATGACGAGATCGCAACGATCGACGTGCTGTATGATGTCGGTTTCCTGCTGATGGATCTCTGGCGGGTCGGCGCTTACGACTTCTCGAATGTCGCCTTCAACCGCTATCTCGACGCGCACGACGAAACCGACGGCTTGCCGCTTCTCCCTTTTTTCATGTCGCTGCGCGCCGCCATACGCGCGCATGTCGAGGCGTCGCAACAAAATGCTGAACGCGCCCGCCTCTATTTCGATCTTGCGGAGACGCTGCTCACGCCGGCCAAAGGCGCCGTCATCGCAGTCGGCGGCCTCAGCGGATCGGGCAAGTCGAGCGTCGCCGCGGCGCTCGCGCCACACATCGGATGTCCGCCCGGCGCCCGCGTGATCAACAGTGATCGTATCCGCAAGCGGCTCTTTGGAGTCGCGCCGACCGCGCGTCTCCCGCAGGAGGCCTACGCCAGCGCCGTTTCGGCGAAAGTCTATGGCGAAATGTTCGAGGAGGCGGCGCGAACGGCCGCGCTCGGCTGGCCAGCCATCGTCGACGCCGTCTTCGATCGTCCTGAAGACCGCGAAGCGATACGAGCCGCGGCCGAACATGCGCGCGCGCCGTTCCTCGGCGTCTGGCTCGATCTCGATCTCGCGCGACGCTTGGCGCGCGTCGACGCGCGCGTCAATGACGTGTCCGACGCCACGCGTCTCGTGCTCGAGGCGCAAATGGAAAAGGCGACCGGCGACATCGAATGGCTCAAGATCGACGCGTCAAAAGATGCGCCGACTATCGCCGCTGAAATTGAAAAGGCTTTTGATTCCACGTTCCGAGCGCCAGCTTGCGACGTCATTCCCGACGCGCGCTAAGCGCGATCGGGAATCCAGGCTGGGCATGCGTGATCTTGCTCCTGGATTTCCCGTCAGGCTTTCAGCCTGCGAGGAATGACACGAACCAGAACGAGCCTACGGAATGAGCACCGCCGCGCCCTGCAGCCGGCCTTCGCGCAGATCGGCGAGCGCCTCATTCGCCTGCGTCAGCGGATATCGCATCGTATGCATCTTCAACGGCAGCGTCGGAGCCAGCGCGAGAAACTCGCGCGCATCTTCGCGCGTGAGATTCGCTACCGACAGAAGCCGTCGCTCCTCCCAGAGCAGCGCATAGGGAAAACTCGGAATGTCGCTCATATGAATGCCGCCGCAAACAACGGCGCCGCCCTTCTTCGTCGCGGCGAGCGCGCGCGGGACAAGCGCGCCGACCGGCGCAAAGATCAACGCGGCGTCGAGCGGCTCCGGCGAGGGCGCGTCAGAATCTTGCGCCGACGCGGCGCCAAGCGATAGCGCAAAATCGGCCGCCGCCTGATCGCCCGGCCGCACGAAGGCGTGAACGCGCTTGCCTTGAGCGATCGCGACCTGAGCGATGATATGTGCGGCGGCCCCGAAGCCGTAAATGCCGATCGCTTCCGCCGGACCCGCCATCTTCAACGTGCGCCAGCCGATGAGGCCCGCGCACAACAGCGGTGCGAGCGCCGCCGGATCGCCGCTCTCTGGCAGCGGGAAGCAGTAAGAGGCGTCGGCGATCGCATGTGTCGCATAGCCGCCGTCGCGCGTGTAGCCGGTGAAGAGCGGATCGTCGCATAGGTTTTCGCGCGCGCTCATGCAGTAGGGACAATGCCCGCAGGTATGGCCGAGCCAGGGAACGCCGACTCGCTGTCCAAGCAGGAAACCGATCACGCCGGAACCGATCGCATCGACGCGCCCGACGATTTCATGGCCGGGAATGATGGGAAGCTTCGGCTGCGTGAGTTCGCCGTCGACGACATGAAGATCAGTGCGGCAAACGCCGCAAGCTTCGACCTTGAACCGCAATTCGCCGGCTCCGGGAACTGGGAGCTGTAACTCTTCCATGATCAGCGGCGTATTAGGCCGCTGCAGGACCATGGCCTTCATCATCTCAATATTGTGGGCATACGTCGCCAGCGCCGCAACCGCGCCGACGATCGTGGGCGGCGCGGGCGCTATTTGACGAGATTGATCGTGTAATTATTGTAGCTGCCGATATATTTCTCGCGGAAGCCGACTGTCCGGCACGTCGGCGTGCAACAGGTGTTGATGCACCACTGATACGCGCTCTGCGGCACGCAGATGTTGAAAGGGCCGCTCCATTTCGCGCCGTCGTTCGACTCGGCGTACCAATAATAATAGGTGTTGACGCTCTGCAGATCCTGGCCAAAGACCGTCTTCGTTTGGCCGGGGTCCAATTTCCACCAACCCTTTTTCGTCCAGTCTCCGCCGTCGGAACAGCCAGGCGAATACCAAAGAAACGACACCCACACCGTGGCGTTGGTCTTGTTGTGGAATTTAAACCAAGCTTGAGCGGCGTTCGGACCGCAGACGAAGCTCAGCATCGCCAATAAGATCAAAAATTTGCGCATAGTCCCCTCGTTTGCAAAATGCGCCGGGACGCGATGGAAATCAGGGCTTTGGCGTAGGCTGGGCCTTAGGATCCAAACGGATGGAGCGCGCCTTGGTCGGAACGGGCGGTTCCTTGGAAACTTCGCCAACCCCCGGCCGAGCCTCCTCCTCGCCGGAAATCGGTTTCTCGCTCGGGGGCGCGGCTTCTTCCTTGGGAGGCGACTTTCCGGCGAAGCTTTCCGTCGGACTGACCGCGGCTTCGGAAGGGGTTCGGCGCTGGGCCTGCGCCGTCGAGCCGCTGAGAAAAATCGCGACGCCCAAAGCGGCGACCAGCGGATAATGACGTCTCGTCAAAAGAGCCTCCATGTAAATGCGCCGCAGATGAAGATGCGGCCTTAAAATAGGATGGCGAGCCGACGCTAGGCTCAGCGCTGATCGCCGTCAACGTCCAATTTGGCTTACCCTCAGGCGATGCGCCAGTCCCGTTCCACATAGCGTTGTGCGGAAATCCCTTACATTGACAAGGTTTCTGGCGGCTCTTATCTCTCCGGCGGAAACGCCGCGTCGATCTTGGCACCCCGCCGCCATTGGGGCGATGTCGCAGGCGGATGTTATTCATGCTTTATGCGACGTTCCGCCGGCAGCCGTCCCCCGGCGCGCCGAGAAGGCGGCAGACGCTGCGCGGGAGAGAGGTTCGCAAGAATGATCGGCGCACTCGCCAAGAAGATTTTCGGCACGGCCAATGATCGCCGTCTCAAGACCTATGCGCCGAAGGTCAATGCGATCAATGCCCTGGAGTCGCAAGTCGAGGCGCTGACCGACGAGGAGCTGCGGGATCGCACCCGGCAGTTCCGCGAAGAGCTCGCCGCCGGCAAGACGCTCGACGACCTGCTCGTTCCGGCCTTCGCCACCGTGCGCGAGGCGGCCAAGCGCACCCTTGGCCAACGCCATTTCGACGTCCAGCTCATCGGCGGCATGGTGCTGCATGAAGGCGCGATCTCGGAGATGCGCACCGGCGAAGGCAAGACTCTCGTCGCCACGCTCGCCGTCTATCTCAACGCGCTCGCCGGCAAGGGCGTCCATGTCGTCACGGTGAACGACTATCTGGCCAAACGCGACGCCGAATGGATGGGCCAGATTTACAAGTTTCTCGGCATGAGCGTCGGGGTCGTGGTGCACGATCTGATGGACGACGACCGCGCGGCCGCCTACGCCTGCGACATCACCTACGGCACTAATAACGAATTCGGCTTCGACTATCTGCGCGACAATATGAAATATGAATTCTCGCAGATGGTGCAGCGCGGACATAATTTCGCGATCGTCGACGAAGTGGACTCGATCCTGGTCGACGAAGCGCGCACGCCGCTTATCATCTCGGGCGCGATCGACGATAAATCCGATCTCTACAACACGATCGACCGGCTCATCCCGAAGCTCAACGCCGACGACTTCGAGCTCGACGAGAAACAGCGCACGGTTCATCTCACCGACGCTGGCAATGAGCACATGGAGGAGCTGCTGGTCGAGGCGGGAGCGCTGACCGAAGGCGCGCTCTATGAAGCGCACAACGTCACGCTCGTGCATCACGTCAATCAGGCGCTGCGCGCGCATAAGCTCTTTCAAAAAGATAAGGATTACATCGTCCGCAACAACGAAGTGGTGATCATCGACGAATTCACCGGCCGCATGATGCCGGGCCGCCGCTATTCGGAAGGCCTGCATCAGGCGCTCGAGGCAAAGGAGCGCGTTCAGGTTCAGCCTGAAAACGTCACTCTCGCGTCGATCACCTTCCAGAATTATTTCCGTCTCTACGACAAGCTCGCCGGCATGACCGGCACGGCGGCGACAGAGGCGGACGAATTCGCCGAAATCTACAAGCTCGACGTCGTCGAAATTCCGACAAACCGTCCGGTCTGCCGCCTCGATGAGGACGACGAGGTCTATCGCTCCTTCAAAGAGAAGCTCAACGCGATCGCCGCCGAGATCAAGGACGCGAACGGACGGATGCAGCCGATGCTCGTCGGCACGACCTCAATCGAAAAGTCGGAGCAGTTGGCGGAGTTCCTGCTGTCGCAGGGCTATAAGATGATCGACTTCGCCGATCCGAAGGGCCTTTCCAAACTCTATGACGCGGCGCGCTCGGGCAAGCCGTCGAAACTCTTCGCAGTGCTCAACGCGCGCTTCCACGAGCAGGAAGCCTATATCGTAGCGGAAGCGGGCGTGCCTGGCGCGATCACCATCGCCACCAACATGGCGGGCCGCGGCACCGACATTCAGCTCGGCGGCAATGTCGAAATGCGTGTGACGCAGGAATGCGCCGGTCTCGAAGGCGACGCGCGCGCCAAGAAGGAAGCGGAAATCCGCGAGGAAGTCGCCGACTTCAAGGAGAAGGCGATCGCTTCCGGCGGCCTCTACATCGTCGGCACGGAGCGCCACGAGAGCCGGCGCATCGACAATCAGCTGCGCGGCCGCTCCGGACGTCAGGGCGACCCGGGCCGCTCGAAATTCTTCCTGTCGCTGCAAGACGATCTCATGCGCATCTTCGGCTCGGAGCGCATGGACTCGATGCTGGTGAGGCTCGGATTGCAGGAAGGCGAAGCCATCGTCCATACCTGGATCAACAAGGCGATCGAGAAGGCGCAGCATAAGGTCGAGGCGCGCAACTTCGACATCCGCAAGAACATCCTCAAGTTCGACAACGTCATGAACGACCAGCGCAAGGTGATGTTCGAGCGCCGGCGCGAAATCATGAATGAGGAGAGCGTCGAAGAGCAGGTCGCCGACATGCGCGCCGATATCGTCGACGCCATGGTGTCGCAACACATTCCGCATGACGCCTACGCCGAGGCCTGGGACGTCGAGGGTCTTGCGGAGGAGGTAAAGGCGAAACTCAATCTCGATCTGCCTGTCGCCAACTGGGCGAAGGAAGAAGGCATCGCCGACGAGGAGATCAAGGAGCGCCTGCTGGAGGCGGCGGATACGGCCTACGGCGAGCGCGTCGAAAAGAACACTGAGCCGCTGATGCGTATGATCGAGAAGCAGGTCGTGCTGCAATCTCTCGATACGCTGTGGCGCGAACATCTTGTCGCGCTCGATCATCTTCGGCAGGTGATCGGCTGGCGCGGCATGGCGCAGCGCGATCCGCTCAATGAGTATAAGTCCGAGGCGCTGGAGCTCTTCAAGACTCTGATGACGCGCTGGGACGAAACGGTGACTGCGCAATTGATGCGCGTCGAAGTGTCATTCGAGGCGCCGCCATCCGCGCCGCCGGAATTGCCGCCGATGGAGATGTCGCATCCAAATCCGGAGGCGCTGATCGGCGGCGGACAGCAGACCGCGCTCAACGACCTCAATGCGCGCTTGGCGACGGCGGATTTCTCAGCACGCGGCCTTGCGACGGTTGGCGAAGCGACCGCCGCGCAGCCGCGCGACCCCGCCAATCCCGGCTCCTGGGGCAAGGTCGGCCGCAATGAGCCCTGCCCTTGCGGCTCGGGCAAAAAATACAAGCATTGCCACGGCGCGCTGGTTTAGCCGGCATGAAAACCGTCATGTGGAAGATCAGCGCCTCGGCTCTCATGTCGGCGCTCGCTTCTTCCGCATCGGCTCGCGCCGAATGGGCGCCGGTCTCCAAGGACGATTTTTCGACCATTTACATGGACGCCGGATCCCGTAGCGCGTCAGCCGACGGAATCGTCACGATCGACGCGCTCACCGATTACGACGCCGCCTCGCCAAAAGCCGCCGCATTCGGCCTCGCCGAAAAAGGCCTCTCGGAAATCGAGAAAGTGTCGTTCGATTGCGCCAGTCGGAAATACAGATCCGGGGGCGGCGGCTGGCGCCAGGGCCAGATGGGCGAAGGAAAGATCACCAAGCCATATCCGCCAAAAGACGAATGGTCCGCGGTGCCGTCCTATTACGAGGGGCTCTTCGCCAAGGTCTGCGCGAGCAAGTCGTCAGAATAGCCCTCACGCCGATTTGAACCGCCCCCTGCCTGAGAATATAAGCGCAGCGCTGGCGAAGCGCCGTTGTTCCGCGCCGGGCGGGACATCTGCCGCTGCCTGCGTTTCCAGGAGCTCGTCGTGACCGCCATCGATTTTTCCAAAGTGCTCGTCGCCCAGGGCGGAGGGCCCACCGCCGTCATCAACCAGTCGCTCGTCGGCGCCGTGCTGGAGTCCCGCAAATTTCGCGAAGTGGAGCGGATCTATGGCGCGTTCCATGGCGTTCGCGGCATCGTCAATGAGGATTTCGTCGACCTCACCCAGGAGACGACCCATAATCTCGAACTCGTCGCCTGCACGCCCTCCTCAGCGCTCGGCTCCACGCGCGATAAGCCGGACCTCAAATATTGTCAGGAAATCTTTCGCGTTCTGCGGGCGCACGGAATTGGCTGTTTTTTCTATATCGGCGGCAACGACTCATCTGACACGGTGCGCATCGTCTCGCAGGAAGCAAAGAACGCCGGCTATCCGCTGCGGACCGTCCATATTCCGAAAACCATCGACAATGACCTGATGGTCAACGACCATACGCCGGGCTTTCCCTCGGCGGCGCGCTGGGTGGCGCAGGCCTTCGCCGGCGCCAATCTCGACAATTGGGCGCTGCCGGGCGTCTATATCGCCATCGTCATGGGGCGACACGCCGGGTTTCTAACCGCCGCCTCAGCGCTCGGCAAGAAATTCCCCGACGACGGCCCGCACCTCATCTACATTCCCGAGCGCGCCTTTATCGTCGACAAATTCCTCGCCGACGTGAAGGCGACCATGACGAAATACGGCCGCTGCGTCGTTGCGGTCTCCGAGGGCGTCTGCGACGAAAACCATACGCCGATCGCCGAAAAGCTCGCCAGGACGGTCGAGCGGGACGACCACGGCAACGTCCACCTTGGCGGCGGCGCGCTTGCCGACGAGCTCACTCTCCTCGTGAAGGACCGGCTCGGATTCAAGCGGGTGCGCGCCGACACTTTCGGCTATGTTCAGAGGAGCTTCGTCGGCTGCGTCTCGGACGTCGACCAGCGGGAGGCGCGCGAGGTCGGCGAGAAGGCCGTGCAATACGCCATTTGGGGCGATCGCGACGGGTCGGTGACGATCCACCGGACCGGCTTTTACTCAGTCGACTATCAGCTGACGCCGCTCGAAGAGATCGCGGCCAAGACAAAAGTGATGCCGGACGAATACATTAGCCCCTGCGGCACAGACGTCACGGACGCCTTCCGGCTCTATCTCCGCCCGCTGCTCGGAAGCGGCATGCCGGACGCCTATCGGTTGCGGCTCAATCGGGTTCCCAAAATCCTTACTGCATGAGCGGATAGCGCGGGCGCCCTTCTTGCTTCGACGGAGTCTCCGGCGAAGGTTGCAATTTGGCCGTCGTCTAAAATACACTAACCAGTCATGGTTCTCGGGCGCTCGTCGCTGACGACCGAAACGATGGATGGAAGCGGGAACGCCAACCGCTCTCACCTTTTGTTAGTTTGGCGCCGGTATCACAAGCATTCGGGCCGATTCGCCCGGCAGTCCGGCCCGATGGGAGAATAATATGAGCAAGGTCGGCGGCGGCGATTCCAAAAACACGCTTTACTGCTCCTTTTGCGGCAAGAGCCAGCATGAGGTGCGCAAGCTTATCGCCGGACCGACGGTGTTCATCTGCGACGAATGCGTCGAATTGTGCATGGACATCATTCGCGAGGAAAACAAATCCTCGCTGGTCAAACAGCGCGACGGCATTCCGACTCCAAGAGAGATTTGTAAGGTTCTGGACGACTATGTCATCGGCCAGGCCCAGGCCAAGCGCGTTCTCTCGGTCGCGGTCCATAACCACTACAAGCGTCTCAATCACGCGACGAAGCATGGCGACGTAGAGCTCGCAAAGTCCAATATTCTGCTGATCGGGCCGACCGGCGTCGGCAAGACCATGCTGGCGCAAACCCTGGCGCGCATCCTCGACGTGCCCTTCACCATGGCCGACGCCACCACCCTGACCGAGGCGGGCTACGTCGGCGAGGACGTCGAGAATATCATTCTCAAGCTTCTGCAGGCGTCCGACTATAATGTCGAGCGCGCCCAGCGCGGCATCGTCTATGTCGACGAGATCGACAAGATTTCGCGCAAGTCAGACAACCCGTCGATCACCCGCGACGTTTCGGGCGAGGGCGTTCAGCAGGCGCTCCTGAAAATCATGGAAGGCACGGTCGCCTCCGTGCCGCCGCAGGGCGGACGCAAGCATCCGCAGCAGGAGTTCCTGCAGGTCGACACGACCAACATTCTCTTCATCTGCGGCGGCGCTTTCGCGGGGCTGGAAAAGATCATTTCCTCTCGCGGCCGCAACACGTCGATCGGCTTCGGCGCCACTGTGCAGGCGCCCGACGAACGTCGCACCGGCGACATTTTTAGGCAGGTGCAACCCGAAGACCTGCTAAAATTTGGGCTCATCCCCGAATTCGTCGGCCGTCTGCCGGTCATTGCGACGCTTGAAGATCTCGACGAGGACGCCCTGAAGCGCATCCTCACCGAGCCCAAGAACGCGCTGGTCAAGCAGTATCAGCGGCTCTTTGAGATGGAAAACGTCGAACTCACCTTCCAGGACGACGCCCTTTCGGCCGTCGCTCGCAAGGCGATCGAACGCCACACCGGCGCGCGCGGCCTTCGCTCGATCATGGAAGGAATCTTGCTAGACACGATGTTCGATCTGCCAGGCTTGGAGGGGGTCGAACAAGTTGTCATTGGACCGGAGGTCGTCGAGGGTAAAGCCCGGCCGCTCTACATCTACGCCGAGCGCAGCGAAAAGAGCGGCGCAAGCGCCTGACGGCGCCGATAGATGGGCGGTCGAAACGCCGCCGATTTCCGGATTGAGCTTGGGCGCCGCAGCGCCTTGAATCGATTGTTCGCGTATACCATTTGCGTTAACGGGACCGTCGGGCGTGATCGCCGGCGGTCTTTTATTGGCGCGAAAACGGCGGGCGACCGTATCGCGGCCTTAAACCCAAAATCGCCTGCGGTCTGCGCGTCGCCGCTTTAGCGGGGCGCGGTCGAGGACAGGACAAAAAGAATGTCGAACGAAAAGCGAGACGCCGTAACGCCCGGAGCGGTCGAAAGCTATCCGGTGCTGCCGCTGCGCGACATTGTCGTCTTTCCGCACATGATTGTCCCGCTTTTCGTTGCGCGCGAGAAATCCATCCGCGCGCTGGAAGAGGTGACGAAATCCGATAGGCTCATTCTGCTCGCCACGCAGAAGAACGCTGGCGACGACGATCCGGCGACCGACGCCATCTATTCGATCGGCACGCTCGCCTCGGTGCTGCAGCTTCTGAAGTTGCCCGACGGCACTGTGAAGGTGCTGGTCGAGGGCGTGGCGCGCGCCAGCGTGCGCAATTACACCCGCGCGGACGACTATTACGAGGCGGACGCCGAAGTTCTGGCCGATGATCTCGGCTCTCCGGTCGAGGTCGAAGCGCTCGGCCGTTCGGTGATCGCCGAATTCGAAAGCTACGTGAAGCTCAACAAGCGCGTCTCCTCGGAGGTGGTCGGCGCGGTGACGCAGATCGACGACTATTCGAAGCTCGCCGATACGGTCGCGTCTCACCTTTCGGTCAAGATCGCCGAAAAACAGGACGTGCTCGAGACGGCCAGCGTCGCGCGGCGACTCGAAAAATGTTTATCGTTGATGGAGAGCGAAATCTCGGTCTTGCAGGTCGAGAAACGCATTCGCACGCGCGTCAAGCGGCAGATGGAGAAGACGCAGCGCGAGTACTACCTCAACGAGCAGATGAAGGCGATCCAGAAGGAGCTGGGCGACGAGGACGGCAAGGACGATCTCGCCGAGCTCGAAGAGCGGATCAAGAACACCAAGCTCTCCAAGGAAGCGCGCGACAAGGCCTTCGCCGAGTTCAAGAAGCTGCGGCAGATGTCGCCGATGTCCGCCGAAGCCACCGTCGTGCGCAACTACCTCGACTGGATCCTGTCGATTCCATGGGGCAAGCGCTCCAAGGTGAAGCGCGATCTCGGACAGGCGGAGGAAGTGCTCGACGCCGAGCATTTCGGCCTTGAGAAGGTCAAGGAGCGCATCCTTGAATATCTCGCCGTGCAGAGCCGCGCCAACAAGCTGACCGGCCCGATCCTCTGCCTCGTCGGCCCGCCCGGCGTCGGCAAGACCTCGCTCGGCAAGTCGATCGCCAAGGCGACGGGCCGCGAATTCGTGCGCATGTCGCTTGGCGGCGTGCGCGACGAAGCGGAAATCCGCGGCCACCGGCGCACCTATATCGGCTCGATGCCCGGCAAGATCATCCAGTCGATGCGCAAGGCGAAGACGTCCAATCCGCTCTTCCTGCTCGACGAAATCGACAAGATGGGCATGGACTTCCGCGGCGATCCGTCGTCGGCCCTGCTCGAAGTGCTGGACCCTGAGCAGAACGCCACGTTCAACGACCATTACCTCGAAGTCGATTACGACCTTTCGAACGTGATGTTCGTGACGACGGCGAATACGCTCAATATTCCGCCGCCGCTGATGGACCGCATGGAGATCATCCGCATCGCCGGCTACACGGAGGACGAGAAAGCCGAGATCGCGCGCAGACACCTCATCCCCAACGCGGTGCATAAGCATGGTCTTGCGCCTGAAGAATGGATGATCGCCGACGACGGCCTGCTCACGCTTATTCGCCGCTATACGCGCGAAGCTGGCGTGCGCAATCTTGAGCGCGAAATCTCCAATCTCGCGCGCAAGGCGGTGAAGGAAATCCTTCTCAAGAAGAAGGAGAAGATCGTCATCACGAGCGAGAACATCTCGGACTATCTCGGCGTGCCGAAATTCCGCTATGGCGAGGCCGAACTCGAAGATCAGGTCGGCGTCGTGACAGGTCTCGCTTGGACTGAGGTCGGCGGCGAATTGCTGACGATTGAAGGCGTCATGATGCCCGGCAAGGGCAAGATGACGGTGACGGGCAACCTGCGCGACGTGATGAAGGAGTCGATCTCCGCCGCGGCGTCCTATGTGCGCTCGCGCGCGGTGGACTTCGGCGTCGAACCGCCGGTCTTCGATCGCCGCGACTTCCACGTGCACGTGCCGGAAGGCGCGACGCCGAAGGATGGACCGTCGGCCGGCGTGGCGATGGCGACCGCCATCGTGTCGATCATCACCGGCATTCCCGTGCGTCGCGACATCGCCATGACTGGCGAGATCACGCTGCGCGGCCGCGTGCTGCCGATCGGCGGATTGAAGGAAAAGCTCTTGGCGGCGTTGCGCGGCGGCTTGAAGAAGGTGCTGATCCCCGAGGAGAACGCCAAGGATTTGGCGGAAATCCCCGACGCGGTGAAGAACGGCCTGGAGATCGTCCCGGTCGCGCGTATGGACGAAGTGCTGCGACACGCGCTCGTCTCGCAGCCGACGCCGATCGAGTGGCAGGAAGACGCCGCCGACATCGCCAAGCATGGCGCCGCCATCAGCGATGATGACGGCTCGGGCGTGCGCGCGCACTGACCGCCAGGCGTTCTGCGAAAGACTTAAGAGCCCCGCCCCGGCGGGGCTCTTTCTTTTTCAAACCTACCGGTGTGCGCTCCGCAACCCCCGGAATGCATGAGCATTTGGCGTCGTAACCGCCATTTCCTCCGGAAATCCAACGATTCTGCGCCTTTGACGTCCGCTATCCCTTGCTTTTCCTGCGATTCGAGACCAACACTCGCCTTCGCTGCGCAATGCCGATTCGAGGTCGCGCATTCTCACGCCGGGCGGCTCGCAGCGAAGGAGAAGGAAAAGCCATGAACAAATTGGAACTCGTCGAGCACGTCGCGAACGAGACGGAGACCTCGAAAGCAGCGGCGGCCGCCGCCCTCGACGCCGTCATCGACGGCATCACCAAGGCTCTCAAAAAGGGCGACGAAGTCCGACTCGTCGGCTTCGGCACCTTTTCGGTGAAGAAGCGCGCCGCCGGCAAGGGCCGCAATCCAGCGACCGGCGAAGAGATCAAAATTCCCGCATCAAAGAGCGCCCGCTTCAAGCCCGGGGCCACGCTGAAGACCGCGCTCAATAAGGCCAAGTAAATCCCGCTTTGACGGCGCGAGCTTCAAAGGTTGAAATCACAACGGCCGTCGGGACCTCCGGCGGCCGTAGCTTTGAGCCAGCTTGCCTCGCGCAAACCCCGCCCTTAAAACCCAGCATGCGCGCAGCGTCGTTTGGGCGGTTAGCTCAGTTGGTAGAGCATCTCGTTTACACCGAGAGGGTCGGCGGTTCGAGACCGTCACCGCCCACCACCGGCGACGTCATCACGCGGCGCGGATTTCGTGTTCCAAGACCCGGGAATTCCTTTTAGGCTACTCGGAAAAAAGAAGGCCTCCCGGATGCGACTAATCACAACCGCCCTGTTCGCGCTTTGCATCGCCTCCGCCTCGGCCGCGCGCGCCGAAGAGATGAGCTTTCGCGTCGTCGGGGTGAATTCCGGCGGCTGCGGCGTGAATTGCCCGCAGGTGATTGCGGCGCAGGGCGAAATTGGCGAAGCGACGCCGGACGCTTTCCTCGCTTTCGTGCGCGAAAATGCTCGCGGCGGCAATCTGCACGGCATCGTGCTGCTCGACTCGCCCGGCGGAAAGGTCGTCGCCTCGATGGAGCTCGGCCAGGCCATCCGCAAGCTGGGCATGGCGGTGATCGTCGCTCGTCCCGCGGCGAATCAGTCGCGTACGATGGCGCTCGTTTCGGGCCGTTGCTACTCGGCCTGCGTCTACGCGCTGATGGGCGGCAGGAAGCGTGTGATCCCGCCGGAGAGCAGCGTCGGCGTGCACCGCATGTTCAACTATTCGACGAATTTCGACGTCGCCGAAGGCGGGTTCGTCCGCCAACGCAACTTGGACGAGGGCGGCATGCTTCAGACGCTTTCGCGCTACGCGACAATGATGGGCGTAAGCACCGAACTCGTGAAACTCGCGGAGCGGACTTCGCCCGACAAGCTTTATATGTTGACCGGCGCTGACATCGTGCGTTGGCGGCTTGGCTCACGCAAGCTGTAAGCGCGCCCCACAACAGTCATAATCAGTAACAGGGCAGGACATGAAACATATTCTCGAGGGGCTCGAACAGCGGCGCGCGTCCGCGCGACTCGGCGGCGGCCATAAGCGCATTGAAGCGCAGCACGCCCGTGGCAAGCTCACTGCGCGCGAACGCATCGATCTCTTGCTCGACCACGGGTCCTTCGAAGAATTCGATATGTTCGTCGCCCATCGCTGCGCCGATTTCGGCATGGATCAGGGCGAGAAGATTTCGGGCGACGGCGTCGTCACCGGCTGGGGCACGGTCAACGGCCGCGCGGTCTTCGTCTTCGCCAAGGACTTCACGGTTTTCGGCGGCTCGCTTTCGGAGACTCACGCGCAGAAGATCACCAAGCTGCAGGATATGGCGCTAAAGAATCGCGCCCCGATCATCGGCCTGTTCGACGCTGGCGGCGCGCGCATTCAGGAAGGCGTTGCGGCGCTCGGCGGCTATGGCGAAGTCTTCCAGCGCAATGTGCTGGCCTCCGGCGTCATTCCGCAGATCTCGGTGATCATGGGCCCTTGCGCCGGCGGCGACGTCTATTCGCCCGCGATGACCGATTTCATCTTCATGGTGCGCGACACGAGCTACATGTTTGTCACCGGGCCTGATGTCGTGAAGACGGTGACGAATGAGACGGTGACGGCGGAACAACTCGGCGGCGCCTCGGTGCATACGACGAAGAGCTCGATCGCCGATCGCGCTTACGACAATGACGTCGAAGCGCTGCTGCAAATGCGACGGCTTATCGATTTCCTGCCCTCCTCCAATCAGGAGGAGCCGCCGGAATGGCCGGCGTTCGATGAAGTGGACCGCCTCGACGATTCGCTCGACACGATCATTCCCGACAATCCGAACAAGCCTTACGACATCAAGGAGCTCATCCATAAGGTCGTCGATGAGTCCGACTTCTTCGAGATTCAAGATGCGCACGCGCGCAACATCGTCGTCGGGTTCGGCCGCATCGAAGGACGCACGGTCGGCTTCGTCGCCAATCAGCCCCTTGTGCTCGCCGGCGTGCTCGACATCGACGCGTCAAAGAAGGCGGCGCGTTTTGTGCGCTTTTGCGATTGCTTCAATATTCCGATCGTCACCTTTGTCGACGTTCCGGGCTTCCTCCCTGGCACCGCGCAGGAATATGGCGGTCTGATCAAGCATGGCGCGAAGCTGCTATTTGCTTACGCCGAAGCGACCGTGCCGAAGGTGACCGTCATCACGCGCAAGGCGTTCGGCGGCGCCTATGACGTTATGGCGTCAAAACATCTTCGCGGCGACGTCAACTATGCGTGGCCTTCGGCGCAGATTGCCGTCATGGGCGCGAAGGGCGCAGTCGAAATCATCTTTCGCTCAGACCTCGGCGATCCGGAGAAGATCGCTCAGCGCACCAAGGAATATGAGGACCGGTTCCTGTCGCCATTCGTGGCCGCGGAGCGCGGTTACATCGACGAAGTCATCACGCCTCATTCGACGCGCAAGCGAATCGCGCGCGCGCTCGCGCTGCTTCGTCACAAGGAGTTGGAAAATCCTTGGAAGAAGCACGACAACATTCCGTTGTGACCCGCTGCAACAGCGGTGAGCCGACTGGCCCCGCCGACCTATCGCGCTGCGCCAATTTGGCGCGGCGTCGGCCCCGCCTAAATCAGCGGCGCCGCATCACAAAATTCGCCAAACTGCACATTTTTGAAGTGACAGGCCGCCCGTTTTGTCATAGTGTGCGCTCGCCAGGTTGGTTGGGTAAAAGCCTAAGCGTCGAATGCGTCGCAGGAATTAGGCCCAGCTACGGTCCAAGTCGGGGAGGACGCCGAACAGAACGCGGTTCGCCGGAGGCTCGAAAATTGAGCCCGCGAACAGGCTATCGGAGCGACTTAAGACTTCGGAGCTTGGCGTTTCTTTTCGGTTAAGGACGGGGTGCCAAAGAGCGGGGAGCGGCGGGACGCCATCCCCGCTCTTTGTGTTTCGTCAACTCGTTCGGCGAGTTTGGCGAAAGAACGCGAGTTTCCCCAATTGCGAAGGGCCTTAGCGTGGCTTATGCCGTCGCCTTGACGGGCAATGACGCGCTTCCTACCTTCCGCGCACGCCTCATCGAACGCCCCAATGAAAGGCCGGCCATGTCCACGCAAAAGATTACCGACGCCACTTTCGAACAGGAAGTGCTCAAATCAGCCGAGCCGGTCGTTGTCGATTTTTGGGCGGAATGGTGCGGTCCCTGCCGCATGATTGCTCCGGCGCTCGAGGAGATCGCCGCGGAAATGAAGGGCAAGGTCAAGGTCGTTAAGCTCAACATCGACGAGAACCCCGCCGTCGCAAGCAAGCTCGGCATACGATCGATTCCCACGCTCATTTTGTTCAAGGGCGGCAAGGCGGCCGCGCAAAAGGTCGGCGCCGCGCCGAAGGGCGAACTGTCGCGGTGGATCACCGCGGCGGTGTAAACTGAGGCCTAAGGGTCGGCGAAATCCGCCAGCCACAGGGCCAAGAGCGCGCCCGCGACCGCGAGTGCAGAAGTAGCGGTAAGTCTGAGACCCATTCCGGCGCCGCCGATGATCCAGCCCATCGCGACTTTCGACGCCGTGTTCGACAGCAGCGCCAGCAGGACGGCCCCCGCAGCCGCCTTTGCGCCGACCTCGGTTGGTCCAAGCCGCGCCATGGTGAGTCCGATCGCGTCGACGTCCACAATGCCGGAAACGGCTGCGAGCGCATAAGCGCCGGCGCTTCCGGCGAAATGAGTCGCGAGCCGCGAGAGGACCATCACCGTCGCGAGCAGAGCGCCGAATTTCAGCACCGCGACGAGATCGAGCGGATTGCCGACAGAGATGCCGCTCGATTCCGCTGGCCGCTCGTTACCGCCTCGCCGCAGCAGAAAGACGCCGGCAAGCGCGAAAAGAGCGCCGCCCGTGACGACCGGCGGCGCCAAACTCCAAGCGAGCGTTGGATTGATGACGGCGATAACTGCAATGATCCGTGGCGCCATGATCGCATTCGCGAAGATTGCGCCTGCCGCCGAAGCGCCAATCTGCGACGGGTTTTCGCGCGCTAGCCGCGACATCGCCGCCGTCGCGGCGGTCGATGACGCCAGTCCTCCCGCCATGCCGGCGACGGCGACTCCGCGGCGGTAGCCGACCACCTTCACGGCGACGTAGCCCGCAAAGGAAATCGCGCCGATCAGCACGGTCATCAGCCACAATTCAAAAGGGTTCACCGCATCCCACGGGTCGATGGCGCGGTTGGGCAGAATCGGCAGCAAGATGAAGCTCATTGCGAGCAACGCCAATCCGGAGCGCAGCTCATCCCAAGTGATGCGCTCGATGAAGCCATGGAGAAGGGCCTTGAGCGCCAGGATCGCCGTCGTCGCCACCGCGGCGGCGGCGACGGCCTGAATGTCGCCGATCACCGCAAAAGCCCCGAGTGAGAAGGCCAGCAAAGCCGCGACGGCCGTCGTCGCGCCAAATGTCTCGTCATGCACGTTTTCGCGATAGCGATAGACGCCGATCAGCGCGCCGACGAAAACGAAGGCGATCGCCAAAGCGACGACGCCGGAAACGCCGTAAGGCTGAACGATTGCGCCCCACACGCCGCCGAGCAGAGCTACGAGGCCATGGGTGCGGACACCCGCGGCGCGTTCGCCCTCCGCCTCGCCGCGTGACGTCCAGCCTCGCTCGAGACCAATGAGCAGGCCGATCGCCAGAGCGATCGATAGTCTCTGTATCAGCTCTACGGCGCTTAATTCATACATTTCTTCTCTTTGTGGCGTGCGCCACATCTGCTCCTGAAAATCCGGCGAGTCCCGCTCAAGATAATATGGCGCGCGGCAAGGAGACCGTGCGCCTCACCCAGATTGGCAATAAAACATGCCTATGAAGTTACCCTTGCTTCCCTCCCGCCGCTCCAGCGTCGCGCCTTTCATGGCGATGGACGTGCTGCGCGACGCAAAAGCCTTGGAGCGCGCTGGCCGCAATATCATCCATTTGGAGCTTGGCGAACCTGGCGTCGCCGCCCCGCGCCGCGTGCGCGAGGCCGCCGCCGAATCGCTGCGCCACGGATTCATCGGCTATGGCGAGGCGCTCGGCGACGCTGAGCTGCGGTCTCGCATCGCAAGCCACTACGGCGAGCGCTATGGCGTCGATGTTCCGGCCGACCGCATTATCGTTACGACCGGATCGTCGGGCGGCTTTCTGCTCGCTTTTCTCGCGGCTTTCGATCCAGGAGCGAGGATCGCCCTGACAGCGCCGGGCTATCCGGCTTACGCGAATATTCTTTCCGCGCTCGGGCTAGAGCCAGTGCCGCTCGATGTCGATGAAGAGACGCGCTTTGCGCCTACCGCGGCGATGCTCGAAGCGGCTCATCGCGACAGGAAGGTCCACGGCGCGCTCTTCATGAGTCCTGCCAATCCGACCGGCGCGATGATCGCGCGCGAAGAGTTGGCGCGGATCTGCGCCTTCTGCGACGAAGCCGGAATCGTCTTTGTCTCCGACGAGATTTATCACGGGCTCGAATATGAGATGCGGGCTGAGAGCGCGCTGCGCTTCTCGCAACGCGCTCTCGTCATCAATTCCTTCTCGAAATATTACGCGATGACTGGCTGGCGTCTCGGCTGGCTGGTCGCTGCGCCAGAACTCATGCGTTCGCTCGAGCGCTTGCAACAGTCGCTCGCGATCTGCGCGCCGACGCTGTCGCAGCGCGCGGCGCTCGCGGCTTTCGACGCGAGCGACGAATTGGCGGCGAACCGCGTCGCTTATGCGCGCAACCGGGCGCTTCTGCTCGACCGACTTCCCCAACTGGGGTTGGATAAATTCGCGCCGCCAGATGGCGCCTTTTACATTTACGCCGATGTCTCGCGGTTCACCGACGACTCGATCGGATTCTGCAGAAGGATGCTGCATGAAGCTGGCGTCGCGACGACGCCCGGCGTCGATTTCGATCCGCGGCGCGGCGCGAAAACGCTGCGGATCTCTTACGCTGGGCCAGAGGCGGACGTCGCGGAAGGAGTCGAACGACTGGAGGCGTGGCTCGTCGGGCTATAGCGTCTTTCGGCCACAAAAACCCCAAGCCCCTCATCTCACTTCTCCCCGCGAGCAGGGAGAAGAGGCGGCAGGCGTAGCGCAGATGACCCCTCTCCCCGCTTGCGGGGGAGAGGTAAAAGGTGAGGGGCCGGGGCATTTGGCGTTACGATAAACGCCTGCTCAACAGGCCTCCTTGGGAATTTACCCGCCGAAAGGCGTGCGCACCCGCTGCCACCAGCCGCCCTTCTTCGGACGGTTGGGATCCGCCTCCGTAATGACCACTTCCGTCGGCTCGCGTCGCGGAACCGGTTGCGGCGCAGGCTGAGGCGCCGGCGCCTCGGACGGAACGATCTCAGCGGCCGGCGCGCGCGCGCGCGCTTCGGCGGGCGGCGCGATCTCGGCGCCGTTCACTGGAGGCGCGGGAAAGAACTCCGGCATCATAGGAGCGTCGCCCGAAGAAATCAGCGCCTGCGATTCTTTGCTGCCTTCTTCAGGCGGGAAGACGGCGGAAGGATCTCTGAATTCCTCAGGCAAGGGCGCGGATCGCCGCCAACGGCCCGGGCCGCGATCGGGACCGCGATTACCCCCGCGTCTGGCGCCGCGGCGGTCGGGCCGCTCCTCGGCGGGCGCCGGCGCGCCTTCGATCGCCGCCATAATAGCGAGACCTTCGTCAGAAGGCTGTTCGGCGCCGGGCGCCAAATGTTCTCCGCCCGGTCCGCCGCCACGGCCGCGGCGACGACGGCGACGACGGCCGCGCGACGCGCCTTCATCATCCGCGCCAAAGCGCGGGCCGCCATTCTCATCACGCCGCTCGCCGCTTGCCTCGACGCCTTCCATTTCAGCCTCGACCGGTTCGCCGGCGATCGCTTCTTCAGCCGCCTCCTCTTCGAGAGGTTCCGCACGAACGGAATCGACGCGCAAAGGCGCGTCGCGCTGCGATACGCGCGGTCCAGTGGCGAGTTCTCCGCGCTCGAGCGCGTGATATGTCGCACCGGTGAGCGTATTGTCGGCGGCCACCGTAATGTGGACGCCGAAGCGGCGCTCCAGTTCCTGCAGATGGGCCCGCTTCTGGTTGAGGATGTAGAGCGCCACCACAGCACGGGTCCGCAGCGTTACGTCATGCGCCGAACTCTTGACCAGCGCCTCTTCCAGCACACGCAATACATGCAGCGCGATGGAGGCGGTTGAGCGCACATGGCCGGCGCCGGCGCAATGCGAACATAGCACCGTCGAGCCCTCAACCACACCGGCGCGTATACGCTGACGCGACATTTCGAGCAGGCCGAAATGCGAGATGCGGCCGACCTGAATGCGGGCGCGATCATTTTTCAGCGCGTCCTTGAGGCGTCGCTCGACGGCGCGATTATTGCGGCTCTCCTCCATGTCGATGAAATCGACGACGATCAGCCCGGCGAGATCGCGCAGCCGCAGTTGCCGCGCGACTTCGTCCGCGGCCTCGAGGTTGGTGCGAAGCGCCGTGTCCTCGATATTATGCTCGCGCGTTGAACGCCCGGAGTTGACGTCGATCGCGACAAGCGCCTCGGTCTGATTGATGACCAGATAGCCGCCCGATTTCAGCGTAACATGGTTGGAGAACATCGCGTCGAGCTGCGCCTCGACGCCGCTTTCGGCAAAGATTGGATAAGCCTCGCGATGCGAGCGCACGTTCTTGGCGTGGCTTGGCATCAGCATGCGCATGAAGTCTTTGGCTTCGCGATAGGCTTCTTCGCCGGAAACCACGACTTCTTCGACGTCGCGTCCATAGAGATCGCGAATGGCGCGCTTGATCAGCGAGCCTTCCTCATAGACGAGCGTCGGCGCCGAAGAGCGCAGCGTCAATTCGCGCACGCTCTCCCACAAACGCAGCAGATATTCGAAGTCGCGTTTGACCTCCTGCTTGGTGCGCGTCGCGCCGGCCGTACGGAGAATGACGCCCATGCCTTCCGGCACTTCGAGATCATGAACGATCTCTTTGAGCCGCTTTCGATCGGCGCCGTCGGTGATCTTGCGCGAAATGCCGCCCCCGCGCGCGGTGTTGGGCATGAGCACCGAATAGCGGCCGGCAAGCGAAAGATACGTGGTGAGCGCCGCGCCCTTGTTGCCGCGCTCTTCCTTGACGACCTGAACGAGGAGCACCTGGCGGCGCTTGATGACCTCCTGAATCTTATACTGGCGGCGCGGACGTGGCGTGCGATAAGGCGCTTCGTCCATCGCGTCGCCGCCGATATGTTCGACGTGATCTTCCTCGTCGTCGTGCTCTTCCTCGTCGTGCGACTCGACCGGCGGCTCGGCGCGGGCGCTAACTTCGACCGCCTCGTCCTCGCGGGCGCGCTCACGCGCCTCGTCGCGCTCGTCCTGCCGTCGCGCTTTCAGCTCATGATCCGGCTCCTGCGCGTCGATGGCGAACTCGTCGGCTTCTCCGGTCTCAACCGAGCCGAAGCCAGCGGGATCGACAGAAATCTGTTCGTGCGCCGACAGGACAGGCTGTTCGCCCTCTTCCGCCTCGCCATCCTCTTCAACCTGAGCCTCGGCTGCTTGGGTCTTACTGGCTTCAGTCTTTCCGGACTCGGGGCTTTCGGCCTTGGCCTTAGCCCCTGCGACTCGCTCCGCCTCGACGGCTGCTTTCGGTCCGGCTCCCGCGGCGGGTTCCGGCGCGGCTTCCGAATCCGCGAAACCGGTTTCGGCTTGGTCCTCGACGATCGGAGTTTCGCCCGCTTCGTCGATGAGCTCGCTCGTTACCGCCTCGTCGGCGCTGGCGCGTTTTTCAGCGCCCTCATATTGGCGGCGACGCGAGCGGCGTCCGCGGCCGTGCGGGGCCCGCTCCTCCTCTTCGGCCTGCTGATGGACGCGGCTCTCTTCCTCGAGCAGCGCCTGCCGGTCGGCGACGGGAATTTGGTAATAGTCGGGGTGAATTTCGGCGAAGGCCAGAAAGCCGTGACGGTTTCCGCCGTAGTCGACGAAAGCGGCCTGAAGGGACGGCTCCACTCGCGTGACCTTCGCGAGGTAAATGTTGCCGCGTAGCGGTTTTTTGTCAGCAGCCTCGAAATCGAATTCTTGAACGCGGTTTCCACGTAGAACGACTACGCGGGTCTCCTCCGGGTGGGAGGCGTCGATGAGCATCTTGTTGGCCATGGGGGACTCTTCTGCGGCGTCGCGCGCAACGACGCCAACGGGGCAAGCCTGAGTCCGAAACGAGACTCGGCGACCGCTCTTTGGCGCAGCCTTGAGGCGCGAACGCTTGTTGGGAGAAATGAGACAGGCCTGAGGCCTGCGATACGCTGGCCGGCGTAGAGGCCGGCGGGACGAAGAAGCGCGACGCGCCTCGTCATGGAGAAATGACGAGCGAGCCGAGAGGCCATGTAATTGGCGAAGCCGCGCCCCGCCGCGCGAACCAGCCGCACGGGGAAAACGCCTGCTCTTGCGCCTATCACGGTCCCGGCCATGAGATCGTCAAAAAACCTTTCGCGACGCCCTAAAGGCGGCGACCAAACGTCACGGCCAGCTAAGCGGCGTAACGGAAAGATGCCAGCTGTCCCGAAATTCCGTTGGCTCGATTTTGACGGCCGCGTCGAGCGGCAATGATCGCGGCGCGGAATTCCGCAGCTTTCTCCCTACATATCGATCGCCGCCGGGCGGCGCAAGCGCCGACTCGGCTATTCACTGAAAATTTTGTGAGAAAGAATGCCCCCGGGGGCGCGACTTTCAGATAAGCTAACGATGCGTTAACGGCGCTCTTTCAAAATCGGCGTTTGCCGGACCATTTAAGGACCGCTGTGAGGAGGACCGCTTTGCGCCGAGGGCCGCCATCTCTGCTGCTTTCAGCGGCCTTCGGGCTTCTTTTGGCCTGGCCCCTGCCCGAACGGCCTGTCGCGGCTGAAGAGCAGCACAAGGAAATCTCTGCGCTTGCCGCCCGCATCGAGGGCCTTTCCGATCGCTCCCGCCTCATCTTCGACCTTACCGGCTTGCCGCCGGTCGCGGCGCACCCGGTAGCAAATCCGCCGCGCATCATCGTCGACCTGCCCGAAACGCTTTTCCGCATGGAGGCGAACGCCGGCCTGTCGACGAGCGACAAACTCATAAAATCATATAGATATGGCACGTTTGCGCCGGGGCGGTCGCGGGTCGTCATCGATCTCGCGGGCCCCGCGAAAATTCTCAAGGCGGACAGCGAAGTTGCCGTCGGGGGCCCGCGCCTCGTCATCGAGCTTGCGCCGACCAGCGCCGCTCATTTCGCCGCGATCGTCGCCGAACAGGCGCGGCCTCAGCCCGTCGATCCGCCGTCGCCTGCGCCGCTGGTCACGCAGTCGCCTACCGACAAGCCCATGGTTGTCATCGATCCCGGTCACGGCGGCGTCGACATGGGCGCGACCGGCAAAAATGGGGAATTGGAAAAGGATGTGGTGATCGAGTTCGCGCGCGCTCTGCGGCGTAAGATCGAAGACGCCGGCCGAGCGCGCGTCCTTTTGACCCGTGACCGCGACACGTTTCTTCCGCTTGCCGAGCGGGTCAGAATTGCCCGTGAAAACAACGCCTCCCTGTTCATTTCAGTTCACGCCGACACGCTCGCCGCGACAGCAGTCGAGGGGGCGACCGTCTACACGGTCTCCGAGCGGGCGTCGGATGCGATAGCGGCGCGAATGGCGGAGAAGGAAAATCTCGCCGACCAAGCGGCCGGTCTTGAGAGCAAGGCGGATGCCGAAGAGGTCGGCGACATATTGTTCGAACTGACGCGGCGCGAGACCCGCGCCTATAGCCGCCAATTTTCGCATTCGCTGATCTCGTTTTGGAGGGAGGTCGGCGCGCTCAACAAGAATCCGAGCCGCTCCGCAGGCTTCGTCGTTCTCAAAGCCTTCGACGTGCCTTCCGTGCTGCTCGAACTGGGGTATCTCTCGAGCGACAAGGATCTCGTCCGGCTGACGTCGCAAGAGTGGCGCGAACGCGCAGCGCAGAAAACCGCAGACGCGATTGACGCTTATTTCAGCGCGCATAGCCGAGAAGCGCGGGCCCCTGCAGGCGCCCCGCGCCCACAATAAAACACAAAATTGGGGCAAACCGAGGCGCGTGAGACGCTCGGCCCTTCGAGCCGCAAGCGGTCTAAGGCGAAGCAGGCGCGACGCTGCTGATAAGCCGCCTGTTCCGCGGTCAATTTCGCCAGCCGGCGACCTCCGCTACAAGGGCGCTAGGAACGGACGCTGGAAGTCGCCAAATGGTGTAATGAGCCAAACGGGCCTTGTTAGAGGGGCGACGCAAAAGGCGCGAGCGCTCACTATATCTTAGCCGGCCGAACCGGTTGGCGCGCCGGAGGGGCCCGTTCCGCAGCGTCGCGAAACGGAATTCGACATTGGAAACACGAGCCGACGCCCGGCGACGGCTGCTCTAAGGGTGATATTTCATGCGAATGCTCGCAAGGTTTTTGGGCTTCGTCTTCGCGACCGCGACGATCGTCTTCCTTGTTGGATCGATCGCCGGGGCCGGGCTGATCTACTATTTCTCCAAAGACCTGCCGGACACCGAGCAGCTGCGAAACTACGAGCCGCCGGTGACGACGCGGCTTCACGCGGGCGACGGCTCCATCCTTGCCGAATATTCGCATGAACGGCGCTTGTTCTTGCCGAGCTCGGCGATTCCGCAAATGGTGAAGCAAGCGTTCATCTCCGCCGAAGACAAGAATTTTTACAACCACCTCGGCGTCGACCCGGAAGGCGTGATGCGCGCCGTGACGGTGCTCGCCCAGGGCGGCCGCCATGTGCAAGGCGCTTCGACCATCACTCAGCAGGTCGCTAAAAACTTCCTCGTCGGCAATGAGCGCTCGATCGAGCGCAAGATTCGCGAGGCGCTTGTCGCCTTCCGGATTGAAGCCGCCTACCCCAAGGACAAGATTCTCGAACTTTATTTGAACGAGATCTATCTCGGCCTTGGAAACTACGGCGTCGCCGCCGCCGCGCTCAACTACTTCAACAAATCGGTCAATGAGCTGACGCTCGCCGAGGCGGCTTACCTCGCCGCGCTTCCCAAGGCGCCGAGCAATTATCATCCGTTTCAGAATCGCGAGCGCGCCCTCGAGCGCCGCAATTACGTCATCGATCGCCTGATCGCCGACGGCTATGTCACCGCCGAAGAAGGCGCGAAGGCGAAGGCCGAACCGCTCGGCGTCAATCCGCGCGTGCTCTCGCCGAACACTTATGTCGCCGGCTATTTCGCCGAAGAAGTGAGACGTCAGCTGCTGGAGCAATATAGCGAGAAGAAGCTCTATGAGGGCGGCCTCTCGGTTCGCACCACGCTCGATCCCAAGATGCAGGCGCTGACGCGAAAGGCTCTCGCCGACGGTCTGGTGCGCTTCGACGAAGCGCATGGCTTCCGCGGCGCGATGAACCACATTGACATCTCCTCCGACTGGGGCGTGACGCTCGCTGCAATCCCGGCGCTTGGCGACGTCAAGCCGTGGCGGCTCGCCGTGGTGCTCGACGTGAGCGGCGATTCGGCGCGCATCGGCCTTCAGCCAGCGCGCGAAAAATCCGGCGAAGTGGCGCGCGAACGCGAGACTGGCGTTTTGACCGCCGAAGGCATGCGCTGGGCCGGCCGCGGCCCGCGCTCGGCCTTTAGCGTCGGCGACGTGATCTATGTCGAGCCGCTCGCCGGACGCGCCGGCCAATATCGCCTGCGGCAAATTCCCGACATTTCCGGCGCGATGGTGGCGATGGACCCGCACACGGGCCGCGTCTTCTCCATGGTCGGCGGCTTCTCCTTCGACCAGTCGTCGTTCAATCGCGCCACCCAGGCGCTGCGCCAGCCCGGCTCCTCCTTCAAGCCGTTCGTCTATGCGACGGCGCTCGACAATGGCTACACGCCGTCTTCATCGATCCTCGACGAGCCGATCTCAATTCAGCAGGCTGACGGCACCTATTGGACGCCGGAGAATTTCGAAGGCGGCCATGGCACCGGCGCGCATCCGCTGCGCTACGGCGTTGAGCATTCGAAGAACATGATGACGGTGCGCCTGGCGAAAGACGTCGGCATGCCGCTCATCGCCGAATACGCCAAGCGCTTCGGCGTCTATGACGAGATGACGCCCTATCTCTCGATGGCGCTCGGCGCCGGCGAAACCACGCTTCTACGCATGGTCACCGGCTATTCGATGCTGGCGAACGGCGGCAAGCGCATCAAGCCGACGTTGATCGACCGAATTCAGGATCGCTGGGGCAAGACGCTCTACCGCCATGACGAGCGCCAATGCATCGGCTGCGATGCGGCGCAATGGGAAAACCAGCTGGAGCCGAAACTCATCGACAAGCGCGAACAGGTGCTCGATCCGCTGACCGCCTATCAGATCACGTCGATCATGGAAGGCGTCATCCAGCGCGGCACCGGCGTCTCGATCAGGGCCGTCGGCAAGCATCTCGCCGGCAAGACGGGCACGACGAACGAAGCCAAGGATCTTTGGTTCGTCGGCTTCTCTCCCGACCTCGCGGTCGGCGTCTTCATCGGCTACGACCGTCCGCGCTCGCTCGGCAGCCACGCACAGGCCGCGCAATTCGCCGCGCCGATCTTTCGCGATTTCATGACGGTCGCTTTGAAGGACAAGCCGGATACGCCGTTCCGCGTGCCGCCGGGGATCAAGCTCATTTCCATCGACGTGCATTCCGGGCTCCGTTCGTCAGGAGCAGGCACGATTCTCGAAGCATTCAAGCCGGGCACGGCGCCGCCCGACGCCTATTCCGCCGGCGGCGGCCCGCGTCAGCTCGACACGCCGAACGACGTGGATCAGCAGGTCGGCAGCGGCACTGGCGGCCTTTACTGATCAAGACGGCGGTGGGGGAAACCCTTGGTTTCCGTCAGCCGGCTTTATATCTCGAAGCGATGACCCTCAACGCCGAGACAAGCGCGCGCGTGACGCTGGAGACTGCGGCTGGCGTGGCGACCCTCACGCTAAACAGCCCTGCCTCGCGCAACGCATTATCTCTTGCGATGATCGAGATCATTTCAGGCGAACTCGACGCGATTGCCGGCCGCGACGACGTTCGCGTCGCTGTGTTGCAGGCGGAAGGGCCGGCTTTTTGCGCCGGCCACGATCTCAAAGAGCTGACGGCGCATCGCAACGATCCAGACCGCGGCCGCGCTTTCTTTGAAGAGACGATGCGCGCATGCTCGGCGCTGATGCAGAAAATCGTGATGCTGCCTCAGCCGGTCATCGCGGCTGTTGACGAAATCGCTACGGCGGCCGGCTGCCAGCTTGTCGCCAGTTGCGATCTCGCCGTCGCCGGGCCACGAGCGCGCTTCTGCACGCCGGGCGTCGATATCGGCCTCTTCTGTTCGACGCCAGCCGTCGCCGTCTCACGCAGCGTGGCGCAGAAACATGCGATGGAAATGCTGCTGACGGGCGTCCCTATCGGGGCCGAGGAAGCGCTGCGCATTGGCCTCGTCAACCGCATTTCTGCCGATGGCGCACGTAGTGGGGCTTTGGCGCTGGCGCAACTCATCGCCGGAAAATCTCCGCAAGCGATCCGCTTCGGAAAAAAGGCGTTCTACGCGCAGCGCGAGAAACCGCTCACTGAAGCCTATGAACTGGCGAGCGCGGTGATGGTCGACAACATGCTCGCGGAGGACGCGAAGGAAGGCGTTGCCGCCTTTCTAGAAAAGCGTTCGCCCACTTGGACGGAAGAGTGAACGAAAATCCGGTAGGGAATATCCATCGTAGAAGAAACTGCTGCGTTACAGTAAAGGAGCGATGGAATGATTGTCGGCCAGCTCGCATTGATCGTCGCAGCCGTCTTCTCGGGCGCGGCGCTCTACATCATTGTCGCCGAACAACCGGCGCGATTGCCTCTCGACGACGAAAATCTGCTCAGGCAATGGAAGCCAGCCTATAAGCGCGGCTTCGCGATGCAGGCGCCGCTCGCGTTGATTGGGGGCATCCTCGGCGCATGGGCCTGGCAGCAAACCGGTCAATGGCTTTGGCTCGTCGGCGCCGCGCTCATCGTCGCCAACTGGCCTTATACGCTGCTGAAAATCATGCCCATCAATAAGCGCCTCTTGGCGATAGACGCGGGCCAAGCGGGGCCGGAAAGCCGCGAACTGATCGAGAGCTGGGCGCGTCTACATGCCGTGCGCGCCGCTCTCGGCTTCGCTGCGACGCTCATCTTTCTTTGTGCCTCTCTCAGCTAACCGGACGAGGCGCCGGACGCTATTTCATTCATAATGATGTTACCGCGCGTGAGTTTGGGCGCGCGCGTTTTTGAAGGAATCGAAAAATGTCCAGATTGCGCAATCGCGTCCTGCATGTGGCGCTCCTCCTTGCGCTCGCCATCGCCTTCGCGCGCGCGGGCTGACGGTGGAATGCTGGCGCAAGAACGCGTCAGTTGCTTCATCACGCGCTGACGTCTCTTATCGCGAGTTTTCTTGAAGGTCATTCTTTGGAGGATAAAATGAATACTTTGCATCTTTCGATCATGTTCGCCGTTGCGTGTTGCGTCTTTGCGCCTTTCGCGAAGGCGGATTTCACCGTCTGCAACAGAACGCCCGATCAAGTCACCGTCGCGGCCGCCTGGGTCAGTCCGAGCGGCGGATTTACCTCGGAGGGCTGGTGGAAGCTTCGAGCCTGCGGGGGCTGCGAACGAGTCGTCTTGCGCAGCGAGACGTCGGATCCGCACAACTACTTTTTCTACGCGCATGGCGGCGGCAAGGAATGGCGCGGCGAATCGTCTTTCTGCACAACGCAGGGCGCATTCAAGATCGGCGACGCCAAGCGGTGCATCTTCGGGCGTCGCGGTCAGATGAAGGATTTCGTTCACGTCACGAGCCGCAGCGGCAACCACACGCAGAGCCTCACCGGCCGCTCGAGCAGCGGGCGCGTATGCATCGATTGAGCGCTTCTACTCGCCGAGATAGCGCAGCGCCGCGGCGGCCGCGAATGGGCAAAGCGCGAGAGCCGCGAGCGTGATCGCGCAGAGAATCGCAAAGGGCGCGTAGAAGGGCACGGTTCCGCCGCTCGCCGCCTCCGCGGCGGAGACGCCGAAGATCAGCACCGGAATGGTCAGCGGCAAAACGAGCAGCGCCATCAAGAGGCCGCCCCGTCGCACCGTGACGGTCGCCGCGGCGCCGATCGCGCCAATCAAAGTGAGCGCGGGCGTGCCGACAAGGAGCGTCGCGACGACGCCTAAAAGCGCCATGCGCTCCTGTTGCAACATCAGTCCAAGGAACGGCGCAGCAAGAATGAGCGGCAGGCCGGTCGCCGCCCAATGAGCGGCGCATTTGACGAGCACAGCTAACTCAAGCGGCGTCTCGGCGAGGTGGAAGAGGTCGAGAGAGCCATCTTCGGCGTCCGCCTGAAACAGACGATCGAGACAGAGCAGCGTCGCCAGCAGCGCGGCAATCCACAGCATCGCCGGGCCGATGCGGGCGAGAAGATTGGGATCCGGCCCCACGGCGAAGGGAACGATCGCGACAAGCGTCAGGAAGAAGACGACGCCCATCGCGCCCGAGCCACCGAGTCGCCGCGCGACGCGCCACTCGCGCAGGAAGAGCGCGGAGAGCGGGGAAGTCAAACCAGGCTCCGACTAATCGGCGCGCCCGGACCAAACCCCTGGCCCCTCACCGTACCTCTCCCCGCAAGCGGGGAGAGGAGTCGGCCGGCGTCGCGCAAAAAAATCATGCACTCGCCATGTCGTAGAGGCGTAACGCCGCTATCCCTCTCCCCGCGAGAGCGGGGAGAGGTGAGGTGAGGGGCCGGGGCAAGGAGTCGGAGAGAAAAACGAAGCGTCATGCTGCGCTCCCCAAAGCCAATTCCTTCGCCTCATCGAGCCCGAGCGGCTCATGCGTCGCGGCGACGATCAATCCGCCCCGCGCGCAATGTTCGCGCATGGCGACGGCAAATTTCTCGCGCGAAGTTCGGTCGAGCGTCGTCAGCGGCTCATCGAGCAGCCAGAGCGGCCGGAAGGCGACAAGGAGACGGGCGAGCGCCGCACGCCGTTTCTGGCCGGCGGAGAGCACGCCAACGGGCGCGGCGGCGATATGGCCGAGGCCGACGATCGCGAGCGCGCCGTCGACCGTGCGGCTGCGCGGATCGGGCTTTTGAGCGAGATAGCGCGACCAGAAATCCAGGTTTTCCTCGACGGTCAACGGCGACTTCATTCCATCGCTATGCGCAAGGTAATGCGCCTGCTGCGGCAGCTCGACGTCGGGCGGCCCGCTGGCAAGCGCGACAGAACCTCCCTCGCGAGGCAATAGCCCCGCCAGCGCGCGCAGGAGCGTGGATTTTCCAACGCCATTGGGGCCCGTCACCACCAGCGCCTGACCGGCCGAAAGCGAAAAGCTCAGCCGATCGATTACGAGCCTGCCCCCGCGTGTGACGCAGAGATCATCGACGCAAAGACGCATTGCGCCTTCGGGAGGCGGCTCATCGGATTGGGCATCGCGCGACATGGGCTACGGGATAAGGCCTTGCAAGCGAATCCGCCAGCCTCGGCGGCCTCAGCCGCGGGCCGGAAGCTTCTGGCCCCCGCCCGCCGCCCCGCTGGCGCTGACGGGGCGGGAATGCTAAGCAGCCGGATCATTCCTCGGGCGCTTGGGGCCCAGGTTTTTCGCTCATAGCGCGCGGCGCGCCCGTTATTCAGGGACTGCGGAATTAAGTGACGAAGCATAAGAGCTTAGAGGACTACGCGGCAAGGCGGTTCCGTTTCGCTGGCAACGCCTTGCTGGAGTTCAGCGATCCGTTTTTCGCCCAGATCGACAAGCTGCGGGCCGAATTCGAGGCGCAAGGCAAGCATTTCGTCAGCTTCGCGAACTACGACTATCTCGGCCTCGCGAATCATCCGCGGATCCGGGAAGAGGCGAAGCGCGAAATCGACGGGCTCGGCATCGGCGCCTTGGCCTCACGGCTCGTTGGCGGCGAACGCACCACGCACAAGCCTTTCGAGGCGGAAATCGCCGAATTTCTTGGCATGGAGAGCGCGCTGACGCTCGTCTCGGGTTATCTCTCCAATGTCACGACGATCGCTTGGCTGATGAGCGGCAAGAACGACGCGATCTTCATCGACGAGCTCGCCCATAACAGCATTGTCGCCGGCGCCGACGGCGCGCCGGCGCATGTCGTCAAATTCCGCCACAACGACTTCGATCATCTCGATCATCTGCTGGCGCGCCACCGCGAAGAATACCGCAACGTTCTGATCGTTGTCGAAGGCGTCTACAGCATGGACGGCGACACTGCCGACCTGCCGCGTCTCCTCGCGATCAAAGAGAAATACAAAGTCTGGCTGCTCGTCGACGAAGCGCATTCGCTCGGCGTGCTCGGCGAGACCGGCCGCGGCCTCGCCGAACATCAGGGCGTCGATCCGGCGCGCATCGACCTCATCGTCGGCACCATGTCGAAGACTCTCGCGTCCTGCGGCGGCTATGTTTGCGGGAAGAAGCAGGTCATCGACTGGTTCCGCTATACGCTGCCGGGCTTCGTCTACAGCGTCGGCCTGTCGCCGGTCATTCTCGCCGCCGCGCGCACCGCCCTGCGGTTGATGCAGGAGGAGACCTGGCGCATCGCCAAGCTCGCGAGCAACGCCGAGCTCTTCCGCACGGTCGCGCATGAGGCGGGTTTCTCCACCGGACCGGCGATCGGCCGCGGCGTCGTGCCGATCTTGTTCTCGAGCGACGTCGAGACGATGTGGGCGTCGCAACATTTGCTGGAGAACGGCTATTACGTGCCGCCGGTAGTGCGCATCGGCGTGCCGAAGGATGGGCCGAGACTGCGCTTCTTCTTCTCCGCCAATCATAGCGAAGCGGAGATTAGGGGCGTCATCCAGACGCTGCGCGACATGCCGCCGGTGACGGAAGAGGCGCATCAGATCGTCGCCGCGGCGATGGCGGGCGGATAAGACTCTCCTCTCCGCGTCACTTTGACGCTTTCGATTAATGGCCGGCTGCCGCTAGGACTTGTATATGGCGCGGATCGAGATTCTTCCGGTCGACGGCCTTTCGCGCTTTGCGACCTTTTGCAAGCTGCCGCGGCTGCTCTATGCCGGCGCGCCAGGCTTTGCGCCGCCGCTGGACGTCCAGTGTTGGACGGTCTTCGCGCATAAGCTCAACCCGCACTACAAATTCGTCGAAGAGCAAAAATTTCTCGCCCGCCGCGACGGCCAATGGGTCGGGCGCATCATGGCGCAGGTCTATAAGCCCGGCGTCACCCCAGTCGGCGCCTCCAGCGCACAGTTCGGAACACTTGACGCCATCGACGATGTCGAGGTCGTTCGCGCGTTGACGCAGGCCGCCGAGGACTGGCTGCGCGCAAGGGGCGCTGAGCGGATCAACGGACCCTTCTCGCCTTCGATCAACAGGGAATGCGGGCTTCTCGTCGACGGCTTTGCCGCCACGCCGATGTTCCTCATGCCCTGGCATCCGCCCTATCTGTCGCGCCATATCGAAGCGCTCGGCTATGAAAAGGCGCAAGACCTCCTGTCCTATCGCTTCGAAATCTCAAGCGACGAAGTCGAAAAGCCGGCGCGCATTTCGACGCGCCGTGAATGGCGCAATCGTTTAAAGCTCAGGCCATTGAACATGAAAGCCTTGAAGCAGGGCGAGACCGCTCTGATGGCCGAACTGTTCAACGACGGCTGGAGCGGCAATTGGGGTTTCGTGCCCTTCACCAAGGAAGAATTCGATTCAGACGCCGACGCGCTGCAATTTCTCGTGACCGAGGATTTCGGCATTGTCGTCGAGCTTGACGGCGCGCCGCAATCTTTCGCGATTGCGCTTCCCAATCTGAACGAGATTCTCGCTGATCTTAACGGCCGGCTTTTTCCCTTCGGCTGGCTGCGCGCGATTTTGCGATACCGCTCGCATCAGTTCAAATCGGCGCGGCTGCTGCTGCTTGGCACGCGAAAGACGCTGCAGAAAAGCGCGACCGGCGGCGCCATTTTTCTCGCGCTGATTGAGGAGATGCGGCGGCGCTGGGCCAAGTTCGCCGTCCCGCATCTCGAAGCCGGTTGGGTATTGGAGAGCAACGCCGACATGCGGCGGCCGATTGAAATGTTCGGCGGCAAGGTCGACAAGATTCATCGCATTTATGAAAAGCGCCTCACGGTCGGCGGCGGCGACGAGGCGATGCGTATGCGCGACGGCGTCAGGGCAACTCAGCTACAGGATGCAACGTCATGAACGGCATTTCAGTCACCGCCAATGGCGCCGACCGCACGCATGTCGAGCGGCGCAAGCTGATCCTCGAGAAATATCCGCAGGTGCGCGAGCTTTTCGGCAAGGACCCCGTGACCTTCAAGATCACGGCGGCGATTTTCGTCGGTCAGCTCGTGATTGCCGCGATTTTGGGTTCGCTCGGCCTCTCCTATTGGTGGCTGTCGCTCTTGATGGCGATCTGCGTCGGCGCTTTCGCCAATCACGCCAATTTCGTCATCATCCATGACGCGATTCACAATTGCGTCTTCGACAGTCCGCTCGCCAATAAGTGGACGGCGATCCTTGCCGACCTTCCCAATGCCTTTCCGACGGCGATGGGGTTTCGCTGCTACCACATCAAGCATCATTCGCATTTGTCGGCCTATGACTATGACGCCGACATCCCGAGCCGCTGGGAGGTCGAATGGGTCGGCAATAGCGCATGGCGCAAGGCGGTCTGGCTCTTCTTCTTCCCGGCCATTCAGCTTGCGCGACTGTCGCGCCTGAAGGGCACGGTGCCGATCTGGGGAACCTGGACCTATATCAATATCGGCGTCATCGCCCTTTTCGATCTCTTCGTGCTCTGGGCATTCGGGCCGAACGCCCTGCTCTATCTCTTCTTCTCCTTCTGGTTCTCCGTCGGCGGCCTGCATCCTCTGAGCGCACGCTGGCTGCAAGAGCATTTCGCCTTCGGCCCCGACCAGGGGACCTTCGATTACTACGGCCCGCTCAACACGCTTGCGCTCAACATCGGCTATCACAACGAGCATCACGATTTTCACGAGATTCCGTGGAACCGTTTGCCGGACTTAAAGGCGATGGCGCCCGAGTTCTACGACGATCTGCGTTGCCATCGCTCCTGGTTCGCGCTGCTCGTGACATTCATCTTCGATCCGACCTATTCGCTCGGGACGCGGTCGGAAAATGTGACGCAGGCCGCGCGCGAAGCGCCCGTTATAGCGCCGGCGGAGTAAGTCATGACGCAGGACGCAAAAGCCCAGGCGCTCGACGCTTCGCCCCGCCTTTTCGAGAGCGATCTCCTCGATAAGCTCTCCCGTGTGCATCATTTGACGCCAGTGATCATCTATTGCCCGATCATTCTCGGACTGTTGATCTATTCGCTCACGCTCAACAGCCTGACGCTCGTCTTAGTTGGCCTCGTGATCGGTTATCTCGGCTGGACGCTCACCGAATATTTCGGCCACCGCTATCTCTTCCATACGGTGTTTGCGCTGCCCTTCGGGCTCGGGCCGCGTTTTCAGTTTCTCATTCACGGCGTGCATCACATCTATCCCAATGATCCGCTGCGGCTCGTCATGCCGCCGCTGCTCTCGGGACCGATCATGCTGATCGCGCTCTTATGCGCCCGGCTGATCTTCGGCGCGACATTCGCCTGGCCGGTGCTTGCCGGCTTCATCAGTGGCTATGTGATCTATGATTGCGTGCATTACTGGACGCATCATGGCCAGCCGAAGACGGACTTTGGCCGCATGGTGAAGCGCCTGCACATGCTGCATCATTTCCGCGACGCCGAGAAAGGCTTCGGCGTCCACGCGATCTGGTGGGACTATGTGTTCGGCACGGCCTATCAGAAGGGCGACACGCCAGGAACAAGGGCGGTTTAAGGCGCGACCTTTCAGCTGTCATGCCCGGCCTTGAGCCGGGCATCCACGCCGTGACATCGCGATAACCGACGAACAAGCGCGGAACCCATTCGCGTGGATGGCCGGGCCAAGCCCGGCCATGACGGCTAGAAGCAGCTGACTGCTACCCCTGCCCGGTTCTTGCAAACCACTCGTCTTCGCTGATCACTTCGATCCCAAGCTCCGCCGCCTTCTTGAGCTTCGAGCCAGCGCCGGGGCCGGCGACCACGAGATCGGTCTTCTTCGACACCGACGCCGCGACATGCGCCCCGAAACGCTCGGCCTGCGCCTTGGCTTCATCGCGCGTCAGCCGTTCAAGCGAACCCGTGAACACCACAGTCTTGCCGGCGACGGGCGAGGTCGACGCCACGGCCGGCATCGGCTCCAAAGTGATCTGTTTTAGAAGCGCGTCGATTTCACGCTCATTGTGCGGTTCGGCGAAAAAGTCATGCAGCGCCTCTGCCACGACGGGTCCGACGCCATCGATCGAATCGATTCGCGCCCGCGCCTCGCTGCCAAGCTCCGCAGCGCTCGCCGTCTCGCGCAGCGATTCGAAGTCGCCGAAATGGCGCGCGAGCCGGCGGGCGTTCGTCTCGCCGACGTGACGCACGCCAAGCGCATAGATGAAGCGATTGATCGGAACCCTTCTACGCGCCTCGATCGCCGCAAAGAGATTGCGCACCGAGGTTTCGCCATAGCCCTCGCGTTCAGCGAGCCGCGGCGACATCTGCGCCTCGCGCTCGGGCAGCGTGAAAATATCGGAAGCGGTCCTGATCATCCCTTCATCGTAGAAAAATTCGATCTGCTTGTCGCCCAGCCCTTCGATATCCATGGCGTTGCGCGAAGCGAAATGTTTCAGGCGCTCCACCGCCTGTGCGGGACAGACAAGCGATCCAGTGCAACGGCGCACGACATCAGCTTCACCGGTCTTTTCGTCGATTTCGCGCAGCGCCGCCGAGCCGCAGCGCGGGCAGACATGCGGAAATTGATAGGGCTTCGCGCCGCTCGGGCGCTTCTCCTTCACCACCTCGACGATCTGCGGAATGACGTCGCCAGCACGCTGCACCACGACGGTGTCGCCGATGCGAATGTCCTTGCGGGCGATCTCGTCTTCATTGTGCAGCGTGGCGTTCTGCACGACGACGCCGCCGACTGTAACGGGCTCAAGCCTTGCGACTGGCGTCAGCGCGCCTGTGCGCCCGACCTGGATTTCGATGTCGCGCAGAATCGTCATGGCGCGTTCGGCCGGGAATTTGCGCGCGACCGCCCAGCGCGGCGCGCGCGAGACGAATCCCAACCGCTCCTGAAGCGCGATGTCATTGACCTTGTAGACGACGCCGTCGATGTCATAGCCGAGCGTTGCGCGCTGCGCTTCGATCGCCTGGTAATGCGCCAACATATCTTCTGCGCTGTCGCAGAGCGTCGTTAATGGATTGACCGGCAGCCCGTAGCGGCGCAGCGCCTCAAGCACGCCCATTTGCGTTTCCGCGGGAAGCGTGGAGGCCTCGCCCCAGCCATAGGCGAAAAAGTGCAGCGGCCGCGACGCCGTGATCTTCGGATCGAGTTGTCGCAGGGAGCCGGCCGCGGCGTTGCGCGGATTGGCGAAGGGAGTCTTGCCTGACTCCCTTTGTCGCACATTGAGCGCAGCGAAGTCCTTATGCGTCATATAGACTTCGCCGCGCACTTCAAACACATCGGAATGATCGCCGTGCAGCCGCTGAGGAATTTCGTCGACGGTGCGGACATTGGCGGTGACGTCTTCGCCCTCATAGCCATCGCCGCGTGTCGCCGCCTGCACGAGATGACCCTTCTCATAGCGCAGCGAACAGGAAAGCCCGTCGATCTTCGGCTCAAACGTGAAGCGCAGCGAACCGTCGCGTAGACCAAGGAAACGGCGCACGCGCGCGACGAATTCCTCGAGCTCTTCATCCGAAAATACGTTGCCGATCGAGAGCATCGGAACGGCGTGCTTCACTTTGGCAAATTTTTCGCTCGGGCGCGCGCCGACCTTCTTCGTCAGCGATTCGTCGGTGACAAGTTCAGGAAAGGCCTTTTCCAGCGCCTCATAGCGATGGCGCAGCGCGTCATATTCCGCGTCGGAGACCGTCGGCGCGTCTTCCTGATAATAGCGGCGGTCGTGCGCCGCGATCTCCTCGCCAATCCGGGCATGTTCGGCGCGCGCTTCGGAGAGAGAAAGTTCGGAAGGCGACTTCGTCATTATGTTAGGCTGTCCGGTCGCGCATAAGACGCATCATGTTCTTAAAGAGTCGATAGCTTGTTCCAACCGATCGCTACCCCAGAATAGTTCCTCTTTTGCAAAAAAGCTCGGCGCGCCAAATACGCCCCGACTCTTGGCCTCATCTGTGCGCGCTCTGAGCAATTGCTTCACCGAGTCGTCATTCGCACGCTCGAAAATCGCCTCTTCATCGAGAGAAATGCTCCGCAAAATCTCTTTCAGAACGGAAGGTTCCGATATGTCGAGGTCAAAGGAGAAATTGGCGCGATAAACGGACCGAATGAAAGCATGAAGTTTCTCCGACGCGTCCAATGCCGTTGCGATCCGAGAGGCCAAAAGACCGTTACGCGGAAAGACGCTCGGCCTGCGCCATGCGATGCCCTTGCGTTGGCAGAGACGCTCTACGTCGCGCCACATATAAGCGCCTTTCGCCGGATAGAGATTGAAGGGCGAATCTGGCCAGCCCTGTGTCGCGAAAATCGGCCCGAGAAGGAACGGTCGCCATACCACCTCGACGCCTGCAGCGCTTGCCTTATCCTCGATCTCTTCGGCGGCGATATAAGAATAGGTGCTTGCGAACTCGAACCAGAATTCGAGCTTCGGCGTCATCGCGCTAAGCCGCTTCCGGCGCGGCCCCGACGAGTCGGCGGGCGTCCCGCGAGCTGATCGGGCGCCCAAAGGCGTAGCCCTGCGCGTAACCGCAGCCGAGCTGATAAAGTTCGATCGCATCGGCCTCGGTCTCCGCGCCTTCGGCGACGACATCCAGGCCGAGGTCCTGAGCCAGCGCGACGATTGAGCGCAAAATGATCGGGCGCGGGCCCCTACCGGATTGCTTAATGAAAGAACGGTCAATCTTGATCGTGTCGAAGGGGAAGCGCTGCAAATAGGCAAGCGAAGAATAGCCGGCGCCGAAATCGTCGAGGCAAAGGCCCGCCCCGATCTCCTTGATGCGCGTGAGCATCTGCGCCGCATATTCGGGATTTTCCATCACCAGGCTCTCACTCAGTTCCAGCTTCAAGCTGCCCTTGATGATGTCGTTGCGCATCAACACGCTTTTGACGTCGCGCAGAAGGTCATGGCGCAATAGCTGCCGCGACGAGATGTTGACGGAGGCAAAAATCGGCGGATCTACCGCGAGCGCACGCTGCCAGGCCGCGAGTTCGCGCGCGGTGCGCTCCAGCGCAAGAAGTCCAAGGTCGATGATCAGGCCGGTCTGCTCGGCGACGGGCATGAATTCGGAAGGCTCAAGCCGACCCAGCCGCAAATGGTCCCACCGCAGCAGCGCCTCAAAGCCGGCGATGGTGCGATCCTCGAGCCGAACAATCGGCTGGAAGAATACTTTGATCTCTCTCCGCTCCAGCGCCCGGCGCAGATCGGCTTCAAGAGTGAGCCGGTCGGAACGCTGCGTGCGCATCGCCGGACGAAAGACTTCAATGCGGTTGCCGCCGGAGCGCTTGGCGTAGCGCATGGCGATTTCGGCGTCCTCCAACATATCGCGGGCGCCGGGATGGACCTGCTGATCGTAAAGGGCGATGCCGATCGACGCGAAAAGCGCAATTTCACAATCGGTAAAGCGCACTGGAGTTGAAAGCGATCGGCGGACCGAGTCGGCGACCGAGATGACATGATCCGCGTTCGTCTCCGAAACCAGGATGATTGCGAATGTATCGCCGGAAAGCCGCGCCAGAGTGTCTTGAGGCTGCAGCAGTTTCGTGAGGCGATGCGCGACGGTGAGCAGGATGCTGTCGCCCATGGCCATGCCGACCTGCTCATTGATCTGCTTGAAGCGGTCAATGTCGATGACGAGGACCGTGGGGCGCACATCCTTTTCCATGCGCGCGAGAACAAGCGCGGCCTCCAGCCGGTCGAAGAACAATTCACGGTTCGGCAGGCCAGTGAGATTGTCGTGCACGGCGTCATGCAGCAGACGCTCCTGTGCGTTGCGTTCGTCCGTCACATCATTGAGCGTGCCGACGACGCGGATCACTTCGCCGTCCGGCCCCACGACTGGCCGCGCCCGCAGCCGATAGCAGAGATAGTGTCCGTCCGCGGCGCGCAGGCGGAACTCCTGGTTAATGCGGCCGCGCCGCTGCTCGAGAATGGCGTCGAGACAGGCGCGATAGCGATCCTGCTCGAAGGGGTGCAGCAGATCGAGCCAAGAGGAGGCGGCGCCCTCGAGCCCGCCGCGATCGAGGCCGAGCGCGGCTTCGGCTTCCGGGCTGACGTAAATGTGGTCCGAGGGAACGTCCCAGTCGAACACGATCTCATTGGCGCCGGTGAGCGCAAGGGCCTTGCGCTCGACATCGCTGATCGCGCCATGAGAGAGCCCTCCAGCGGCGAAGGCGTTCTGCATCACGGTGAAGCCGATGAGCATCACGATGAGCACCAGGCCGCCGACAAGAGCAGGAGAAACGAGGTCGTTGGTGATCCAGCCGGCGACGGCAAATCCCGCCGTCGCCACCCAGACGGCCAGCAGGAACCACGTCGGGATCAGCATGATGGCCCGATCGAACCCGTGCGTCGCGAGATAGAGGATCAGCACGAAGCCGACGACGGCGACGGTCGCGAGCGAGATGCGCGCGACGCCGGCCGCGACCGGGGCGTCGAACACCGCAAGGCCGACGAGATCCAGCAGGATCAAGAGCCACAGCGCCGCGACATGCCAGGCGCGCACATGCCAGCGGTTGAGGTTCAGATAGGCGAAGAGAAAGACGACAAGCGTTGCGGAGAGGACGGTTTCTGCGCCGGCGCGCCAGATCCTGTTGGCGTTGACGTCGAAGCCGAAGATTTTGTCCCAGAAGCCGAAATCGATGCACACATAGGCGAGCACCGCCCAGGCGAGCGCCGCCGCCGCGGGGAAGATGACGGCGCCCTTCACCACGAAGACGATCGTTAGAAACAGCGCCAGCAGGCCAGCGATGCCGATGACGATGCCCTTGTACAGCGTCAGGCTCGTCACCTTGTCCTTATAGGCCGCGGGCTCCCAGAGATAGAGCTGCGGCAGGTTGGGCGTGCGAAGTTCCGCGACATAGGTGACCGTCGTTCCCGGGTCGAGCGTCAGCCGGAAAACGTCGGCGTCGGACGCGTCCTCAACCTCCGGCGGAAAGCCCTGGCTCGCCGTGATGGCGGTGATTCGCGCCGAACCGAGATCCGGCCAGATGACGCCCGAGCCCTGCAGCCGATAATGCGGCGCGACGATGAGGCGTTCGATCTGCTCGTCCGTGTCGTTGGTGAGCGCGAAAACGATCCAGTTCGGCTGGCTGCCGGCCTCTTTCGCGCCAACCTCGATACGGCGGACGATGCCGTCGGAACCCGGCGCAGTCGAAACCTGCAGTCGGTCGCCCTGCGAGGAATGCTTCTCCACCACGCCCGTGAGATCGATCGCCCGGGCGCCCTGCGGCACCCGTACCGACTCCATGGCGACGGCCTGAGCGGATGCGACGAACAAAAAGAGAGCGATCAGATATTTTTTCAGGCGCACGAATTCTCTTCTCGATGCCGCAGGCTCGGAGAACGCGTCTTGCGCGGCCAATGCCGGGCGCCTAGCGCGTAGGCTGTCATCGCCGATCTCCGATGGCCAACTGGTAGAGGCTTCAACCCCGGCCCGCAAGCCGATTCGCCAAGCTTTGCAATAGCGGTATGTTCCTTGCGTCGCTGCGTTTCTTGGCCGCGCTTGCGGAGCGCCAGCGGCGCCAATATACGCTGCTTGAGGGCCACTGTCGCAATCTACAGGCGCATGGCGGTTTTTTTGCGGTAGGCCACCCGCGAAACTCTGGGAAAACGGGAACTGATTGGATGCGAAGCGCTCTCGGCGGACCGCGCCTCCTGTTGCGCCGACTCCGCGAAATCAGCGCGGAGCCGATCAGCGCGCAGGCGCGGCTCGACAAGATCGTGGTCCAGATCGCCGCGAATATGGTCGCGGAAGTTTGTTCCGTTTATGTGCTGCGCGCCGACCAGCGCTTGGAGCTTTACGCGACTGAGGGCCTCAACCGCGAAGCCGTCCATTTAACCACGATGCATGCGGGCGAGGGTCTCGTCGGCCTCATCGCGAAAAGCGCCGAGCCTGTCGCCCTTTCCGAAGCGCAAGATCACCCCGCATTCTCCTATAAGCCTGAGACCGGCGAAGAGGCCTATCACTCATTCCTCGGCGTGCCCATCCTGCGCGGCGGCAATACGCTCGGCGTTCTCGTCGTCCAGAACAAGGTGCGCCGCGTCTATTCGGAAGAAGAGATCGAGGCGCTGCAAACGACGGCGATGCTGCTCGCTGAGCTCATCGCCTCCGGCGAATTGCAGGCGATCGAAGATCCGCGCGACCTTGCTCTCTACCGTCCGGCGTCGCTCCGGGGCGCGCCGATGGCCGAAGGCGTCGGCCTCGGGCACGTGCTGCTGCACGAACCGCGCGTCGTCATCAAGCAGCTTGTCGCCGAGGACATGCCGACGGAACTCGCCAGGCTCGAACATGCGATCGACGCGATGCGCCAGTCGATCGACGAGCTCGTCGCGCATAGCGATCGGATCGCCGCCGGAGAGCCGCGCGAGATCCTCGAAACCGTGCGGATGGTGGCCTATGACCGCGGCTGGGTGCGCCGTCTGCGTGAAGCAGTGATGACCGGCCTGACGGCGGAGGCGGCGGTCGAGCGCGTTCAGAACGACGCCCGCGCGCGCATGCAGCGTCAGACCGATCCGTATCTTCGCGACCGCCTGCACGATCTCGACGACATCGCCAACCGGCTGCTACATCAGCTGACGGGTCAGAGCTATGTCGCCGATCGCGACAGCGTGCCGGAAAACGCCATCATCGTCGCACGAACGATGGGACCGGCCGCGCTGCTCGACTATGACCACAAGCGGCTGCGCGGCCTGGTGCTGGAGGAAGGCGGCCCGACGAGCCATGTGGCGATCGTCGCGCGGGCGCTCGGCATCGCCACCGTAGGGCTTGTCCCCGGCGTCATCGACATCGTCGAAACCGGCGATCCGATTATCGTCGACGGCACCACCGGCGAAGTGCACATTCGGCCGCAGCCCGACGTGCAGAGCGCCTACGCCGAAAAAGCGCGGCTGCGGGCGCGTCGCCAGGAGCAATACGCCAAGCTCCGCGACGTGGCGGCGATCACCAAGGACGGCGTCGAAATCTCTCTGCACATGAACGCCGGCCTCGCGATCGACATGCCGCATTTGCATGAGACCGGCGCACAGTCGATCGGATTATTCCGCACTGAGCTGCAATTCATGCTCGCGCCGCGGTTTCCGCGTATGGACGAACAATATCGCTTTTATAAAGCCGTGCTCGACGCCGCGCCGGAGAAGCCGATCACCTTTCGCACGCTCGACATCGGCTCCGACAAAATCCTTCCCTATATGGCGAAGATCGAAGAGGAGAATCCCGCGCTCGGTTGGCGCGCGATCCGCATCGGGCTCGACCGGCCGGGCCTCTTGCGGATGCAACTGCGCGCAATGCTGAAGGCGGGCGCCCATCGCGATCTGCGGATCATGTTTCCGATGATCGCGAATGTCGCCGAATTCGACGCGGCGAAGTCGATCGCCCTACGCGAACTCGAACATATCAAACGTCATCGTCATCAGCCGCCAAGGCGCCTAGAGCTCGGCGCCATGGTGGAAGTGCCATCGCTGCTGTGGGAAATCGATCTTATTGCCGAACGCGCGGATTTCCTGTCGGTTGGCTCCAACGACCTGGTGCAATACATGTACGCGGCGGATCGCGACAACACGCGCGTTTCGAAGCGCTATGACAATCTCTCGCCGCCAGTGCTGCGCGCGCTTGAACGCATCGTCACGGCCGGCGCGCGGCACAACGCGCCAGTGACGCTCTGCGGCGAAATGGGCGGGCGCCCGCTTGAGGCGCTGGCGCTGCTCGCGATCGGCTATCGCTCGCTGTCAATGGCGGCTTCCGCCATCGGTCCGGTGAAGACGATGATCCTCAATCTCAATCTCGAAGAGGCCCAGGTTTATCTCGCATCGCTGCTCGCTTCCGATGACGGCAGCGCTTCGGTGCGCGAGCAATTGCGCGATTATGCGATCGCGCGCGGCGTGCCTTTGTAGCGAGGCTCTCTTTCTTCGCGCCGCCGCCGTTACTACTTCTCAAGAAACTTCCATGTTCGCTCAAGACAAACTCGACCTCATCCTGCGCCGTTATGACGAAATCGGCGACAAGCTCGCCATCGGCGCCGACGGACAGGCGTTCGTCGCGCTGTCGCGCGAACGCGCATCGCTCGACGACGTCGTCGAAAGGATCCGCGCCTACCGCGCGGCGCAGAAGGAAGCCGACGATCTTTCCGCCATGCTCGCCGACGCCTCGATCGACGCCGAAATGCGCGCCCTTGCCGAAAGCGAGACGGACGCCGCGCTCGAACATCTGGAGGCGGCGGAAAGCGCGCTACGACTTGCGCTTCTCCCCAAGGACGAAGCGGATGAGAAGGGCGTCATTCTCGAAGTGCGCGCCGGTACGGGCGGCGACGAGGCGGCGCTTTTCGCCGGCGATCTTTTCCGCGCCTATCAAAAATATGCGGCGCTCAAAGGCTGGCGCGTCGAAATCGTATCAGAAAGCCCCGGCGCGCTCGGCGGATTCAAAGAGATCGTCGCCGAGATCGTTGGCCGGGGCGTCTACGGACGGCTGAAATTCGAGTCGGGCGTGCATCGCGTCCAACGCGTGCCGGAAACCGAGACGCAGGGACGCATCCATACGTCGGCCGCAACCGTGGCGGTGCTGCCACAAGCCGAGGACGTCGACGTCGTCATCGACGACAAGGACCTGCAGATCGATACGATGCGCTCGCAGGGCGCCGGCGGCCAGCACGTCAACAAGACCGAGTCCGCGATCCGCATCACCCATATTCCATCGGGCATCGTGGTGATGATGCAGGAAGAGCGCTCTCAGCATCGCAACAAGGCGAAGGCTATGAACGTGCTCCGTTCGCGTCTTTACGACGCTGAGCGACAAAGGCTCGACAGGGAGCGCTCGGAGGACCGCAAGCAGCAGGTCGGCTCAGGCGACCGCTCGGAGCGCATCCGCACCTATAATTTTCCGCAAGGGCGCGTCACCGACCATCGCATCAATCTCACGCTTTATAAGCTCGATCGCGTCATGGAAGGCGAGTTCGACGAGATCATCGATGCGCTGACGACAGACCGCCAGCAAAAGCTGCTTGCGCAAAGCGAAGCGTAACACGCGCCGTGTGCGCCGGCGCACGAACATCGTGAGAGTCTCTTCCTAAAGTGTAGATGCTCGCAGAGTGAACATCGCCAAATTGAGGAGAGAGCCATGTCCATGTTGAAAAAGTTTGTTTCTATGAGCCTCGCCGCCGCCATCATGGTCGGAGCGACGGCAAGCGCCACCCCCGCATTCGCCTGGTCCAAATGGCATCATCATGGCTATGGCTGGGGGCCCTACGCCGTCGGCGGCGCGCTCGCTTTGGGCGCCATGGCGGCCGCGGCCGCAAGCGGCCCGGACTGCTATTACGAGCGCCGTCCGATCTTCAATCGCTGGGGCGATGTGGTCGGCTATCGCTCCGTGCCCGTGTGCTAACGCAACATATCCAAACGTCAGAAAAAGGCCGGCGCGCGCCGGCCTTTTTCATTCACAAACGAGCGCGGCTCACCAGTCGTAATCAAAAAACTGGCCGATCTCATTGTAGCGCTGCGGATCTTGAAGCGTGAAATCCTGTTGCTCGAGGAAGTAATTATCGTTGGCGTAACGGTTTGGCCCCAGATTTCCCTGCGCCGCCGAAGCCGCGCCGTCGTCGAGCCAATCTTTGCCGGTCGTGAGGTTGTGCGGCAGCGCAATCGGGAAATCGTCGCCCTGCGTTGCGGTGACCTGGCCAGTCGCAGCAGGCTTGCGCTGTTTGGCGAGAGCCTGGCTCGAGACAAGCGCGCAAATCAAGGCGAGGCCCAACGTCAGCTTCAAAGAATTACGCATTTTTGAACTCCCTTTCCGCATCAGCGCGTCAGTTTAGCCGTAGCGCCTCGAGCATTGCTAGTGTCGGAAGTGGCGCACGCCGGTGAAAATCATTGCGAGGCCCTGCTCATCCGCTGCGGCGATGACATCTTTATCGTTGATCGAGCCGCCGGGCTGAATGACGGCGGTGGCCCCTGCTTCCGCAGCCGCCAGCAGTCCGTCGGCGAAAGGAAAAAAGGCGTCGGAGGCGACGACGGCTCCTTTGGCGAGACTTTCCGTTAGCCCTGCGGCGCGCGCGGCTTCCTGCGCCTTATGCGCGGCGATGCGCGAGGAATCGACACGCGACATCTGTCCGGCGCCGATGCCCACTGTGGCGGCATTCTTCGCGTAAACGATCGCGTTCGACTTGACATGTTTCACCACACGGAACGCGAATTTGAGATCCGCAAGTTCTTGCGCCGTGGGCTGTCGCTTCGTCACGACTTGCAGAGTCATGTCGTCGACAACGGCGTTGTCGCGCGATTGCGCGAGAAAACCGCCGGAGACGGATCGATAGGTCAAACCCTGCGCGCGAGCATCGGGCAGGCCGCCAGTCAACAGCAGACGTAAATTCTTCTTGGCGCCGATGATCTCGACCGACTCCTCGTCAGCGTCAGGCGCGATGATCACCTCGGTGAATATCTTGACGATCTCGCGCGCCGCCTCCGCATCGAGCTTGCGATTGAGCGCGACGATGCCGCCGAAGGCGGAAACGGGGTCGCAGCGCAGCGCCTTTTCATAGGCTTGCGCCAGCATCGCGCCTTCGGCGACGCCGCAAGGATTGGCGTGTTTGACGATGACGACGGCGGCCGTGCGCGCCGGATCGAATTCCGCCACGCATTCGAAGGCGGCGTCGGTATCGTTGACGTTGTTATATGAGAGCTGCTTGCCCTGAATCTGGCGCGCCGTGGCGACGCCAGGGCGATTCTCGCCGTTGAGATAGAATCCCGCGGATTGATGCGGGTTTTCGCCATAACGCATCGGCTCGGCGAGACGCCCGCCAAAGGCGCGTAGCGGCGGCGAGGCTTCGCCAAGCTCCTGCGCCAGCCAATTGGAGATCGCCGCGTCATAGGCGGCCGTGCGCGCGAAGGCCTTCTGCGCCAGCCGCCGACGCGTCGCGAGTCGCGTCGAACCCTTTGTCGCAGCGAGTTCTTCAATCAGGGCTTGGTAATCATTCGGATCGACGACGACAGCGACATCGTCGTGATTCTTCGACGCGGCGCGGATCATCGCCGGCCCGCCGATATCGATGTTTTCGATGCATTGCTCGAAAGGCGCGCCTTTCGAGAGCGTCGATTCAAAAGGATAGAGATTGACGACGAGCAGATCGATGGGCCGGATGTCATGCGCGAGCATCGCCGCCTCATGTTCCGGATTCTCGCGAATCGCCAAAAGTCCGCCATGCACCTTCGGGTGCAGCGTCTTCAGCCTTCCGTCCATCATTTCCGGAAATTGGGTGAGATCGGCGACGTCGCGCACAGCAAGCCCCGCCTCGGCAAGCGCCTTGCGCGTCCCGCCGGTGGAGACAAGCTCGACGCCATGCGTCGTCAGCGCGCGCGCGAAGTCGACGAGGCCTGTTTTGTCGGAAACGGAAATCAGCGCACGCGCCACGCGGCGCAAGTCGACCGGCATTGCATTCTCCTAAAATCGCGCCGCGCTTATCATACCTTGCGACCGGGAGGAACCTGCTCGCCTGGCCGCCGACGAAAGCTCCAAGCGATCTCGGCGCCAGCGGCCGCCGTCCCTCGCACAACGATCTGTGCGCAATTGCGCGCGCCGCCTAGCGCGGCGAAGAAAATACTGTCTTCGATTTCGGGCGTTGCGCCCTGAGCTTCAAAGAAGAGCGTTTCGCCGTTGGCGAGAATAAGTTCGACCGTTCCGTCGGCGCCCGACGCAACGCGCACGCGCGGATGAATGTGGAAGCGGAGGGCGAAATCGCTGGTCTGCGCGTGTCTTCGGCCGCCTTCGGCGGCGACGAGCCGATCAACGCCAAAGAACGCGACGCCATCGGCGACAAGCGTCAATTCGCGTTCGTGGATCAAGCCGAAATCTCGCGCATAGCCGTCATGCGACAGGACGAGCGTCGTCTCGCCTTCCGGGCGGCGGCGCTCGACCTCAATGTTGCGTGGTCCAGCAAGGACGCGGCCTGCGCGCCAGTGCGGCGCGCTCTGTGGCGCGATGCGCGCGCTGGAGCGATCGCCGATGACAAGCGTCGAATGCGCGGCGGTGGCGCGGGCAAGTTCGCGCGCGTCGAGATGTGGCGGCGACGGCGCCCCGCAGTTGACGACAACCCGCTCGATTCCGATCGAGAATTCGAAAGACAGACAGCCGGCGTGCGCAGAGAGAGAAAACTCGAAAGGCGGGGGCCCGCCGGCGTCGACAATGACGAGCGCGTCCCGCGCCTCCATGCGCTGATAGCCGGCATAGGGCGCGTTGACCGGCGGCGCGCCGCGCGTGTCCTCATAAGCGAGCACGTTCGCCAGCCGATCCAGCGCCGTCGCGCCCATGCCGTTAAATAGCCCCAGCGAGCCGTCGCCATGTTGCAGCATCCGCAACATGGGCATCATCCGGTCAATGGCGCGCAGGACCGCGGGGGGCGTTTGCAGGCCACGCGCTGCGATCACCTGCCGCAGCGGCAATAGATCGAGGAGCAGATCGACCGCAACCTGCGGGTTGCGGCTGACATGGCCGCCGTCGGTGAGGATTTCACGGTCGAGCTCAACGCTCAGCGCGCGCGACACATGCGGCGCGATTTTGCGTCCGGTGTCGGCGCAAACCGCGAATTCGGCCAGCGCGACGACGCAAAGGGCGCGATCGGCGCCCCGCGCCCCGTCGCCCGCGAGCGCCCGCCACAGCAGCCGGGCGTTGCGCGCGAGCGCCAGCATGAATGCGTCGTAAAAATCCGCCTCCGCGCCATCGAGCAGCATTGGCGATTGCGACAGGAAGGAGAGCAGTCGCCGGGCCACGACGGCGGGCTCCATCGCCGGATCGTCGGCCGGAAGTTTCGGAAGCGAAAGAAAGTCGCCGACAAGCGCCTGGGCCGTGGCGAGCGCCACCCGCTTGTCCGAAGCCTGCAAGTGCCGCAGCCAGGAAAATCCTGCAAGGGAACGCCGCCACCCCTCGGAAGGCGGCGCCGCAAGAAAGGGCGAGACGCCCCTCGCCTGCACAGTTTTCCCTTCGAAGGAGAAATAGCCGGCGTAAATCTGGTCGGCGACGGTCGAGTCGGTGGTTCTTATGTCGGGCGGCGCGATGCGCAGCCGCTCCGGCGGCGCAATCGCCATCGATTTCACGAGGTGGTAGGGCGCGGCGGCGCCTCGCGCGAAGGCCCCCGCCGCCCGCGCGGCGGAGGCGCCGACAAGCCGCACCCGATCCCGCAACATTCTGGCGCTCAGTGGGCGTCCTCCGATAGCGGCTGTCACGCGCGACAGAGCCCCGCCGGCGGCGCGCCACCCGGCATTACCAAACCCCAGCGCCCGCTTATAGTCTAAACTTCCGTGGCTTCCGAATGGGACCGCGCCGATCGCGGCTTGGCCGCCATTGCATGCAAAAGGCTGGAAATGGCAATGTCGCGCCTCATTTCAGGGAGGCTTCGCCAATGCCGCTTTACACGATCGACGGAATCGCGCCGCGCCTGCCGGCCAAGGGCCGGTTCTATGTGGCGCCCGGCGCGCACGTCATCGGCCGCGTCGAACTTGAGGAAGACGCCAATATTTGGTTCGGCTGCGTTCTGCGCGGCGACAATGAATGGATCACGGTCGGCGCCCGCACCAATATTCAGGAAAACAGCATTCTTCATACGGACATGGGCTTTCCGCTCGTCATCGGGGCGGATTGCACGATCGGGCATGGCGTCATTCTGCACAGCTGCACGATTGGCGAAGCGACGCTCATCGGCATGGGCGCGACGATTCTCAATGGCGCTAAGATCGGCGCGAACTGCCTCGTCGGCGCCAATGCGCTGGTGACCGAAGCCAAGGAATTTCCCGACTATTCGCTGATCGTCGGCTCGCCGGCCAAGGCGATCCGCACGCTCGACGAGAAGGCGCGGGACCGGCATCTCGAATCGGCGAAACATTATGTCGAGAACGGCCAACGTTACGCGACGGGGCTGACGCTTATCCCCTGAGCGCCGGTCTCACCGCGACACATAGAGGGGCGCGCTCGTCGGCGGGTCGATGGCGACCCAAGCGTTCTGATTGTGCTGCGACTGTCGCTTGACGAAACGGTAGGGAACGCGCGTCCACGGCCGCATCTCATCCGAGAGATTGTCGAGCACGAATTCGCCGCGGTTGGTCTTGACCGTGAGGACGGAATGGCCGTCGCCGTTTTTTTCCTTCACGACGGTAATCAACAGCGCCTGGCGCGGAAAGCCTTCCTCGATCAGCATGCGGCGTTTCAGCAGCGCGAAATCCTCGCAATCGCCCTTGCCGTCATTGGGATAGTCCCACTTATCGAGAGAGCTCCAGTGGTCCGTGTCCGCGACGGGGTCGATGTTCTTGTTCACCCACGCGTTGATATTCGCGATCTTGCGAAAGACGGCGGCGGTGAGTTCAATGTCCTGCGCGTCTGTTTCGTCGTCCTGGCATTCGCCTCGATAGCGTTGGCAGAAATCCACCCAGCCGTAGGGCACGCTCGTTTCGGCGCCAAGCGCAGCGAAAGTCGCGGTTTCTGGTCCGGCGAAACTTTTTGCGTTGACGGCGATGAGCGCCATGCCCGCCATTCCGAGAGCTACAACCGCCTTGCTAACGATGCCCAACATAACCCGCCTCCGTGACATGAGGCGAAGTTAGTTTTCTTGTTTTGCTGTCCGTGAAAGTATTTCTGCCGCATTTTACGCGAATGCGTTTAGATTTGCTTAGATCATTGGTAAGTATAATTTTGCGCTATCGAAATGCGTAAAATTTGATGCAATCTCCTATCTCATTGGATCAGAATACCTTTTCTCTCACCCTCGGCTCGGCTCCGGCGCCGGCGCCCTGCCTCGGCTTAAGCTTCGAGCAATCCTAGTTAACTTACGCCCGTTCCGGCGGTTAACGCGCCCGCTCAGCACGAAATTTATTTGGCGGGTGGTCTATCGGCTGTCGGCACCGGCACATCTTGCGCGACACTGCGCGTCTACATCGAGCCTTACGAACCCGACCCCGTGCAGCAATATCCGGAGACTCAGGCGGCGCTCGCCGACCTCGTGACGCTGTCGCGCGAACTCGCCGCGATCGAACGCTATACGCAACGCGCCGCGCCGAGCGTCATCACATAGTCTAAACGGCGCGGCACAGCCGAGTGCTCTTCGACTCGAGTTCACGCCCAAAAGAGTTCCTGTTGTTGCGAGACAGAAAGGCTGATATCTCACTGTTACTCGTCTAACTTCTTGCGGAAGTCCTCGATATAGCCTTCATGCTTTTGGATAGCTTCCTCAACATCATAGATTTCATCGTCGACAGCGTCAATTTTTGCCTGCATTTCGTCCCGAAAGCTGTCTGAACGCGCGGTCGCTCGACGTTCTACGCAGCGCGCACGAAAATCCTTTTTGTTTTCGAGAGCTTCCTTCATGCGGCTGACGCTCGCAATCTCTTTCTCAATATTTTTTTCAATTCGCTCGCGCCACTGGGTGCGCTTTTCCTCATAATGGCGCTGCTTTTTCTCTTTGTAATCGCGCCAATCATTGTTCAAGTCTTCCTGCGCCTCTTGCAACGCGTCATGCGCCGCAGCTCGGTCATTTCGCATCAGAATGTCTTTGTTTTCCTGAAAATCGGCCCAGGCTTCGCGCATGAGGGAAGATCGCGCCTGGAGAATTTCTAGTTGCGTCGAAAAAAATGGGTCGTGGCCGGTCGTCGCGACTGCCGCCAGATTGGGAATGAGCCCGAGGCCCAGGACGTTAATGAATACTTCTGCACCGGTCGGATCGTAATTCATTACGTTATCGGCAAGCGTTTTGATGCGCTTCAAGCACTTGTCAGACTCTCGCGCCCGTTCCTCGCGGTGCCGGTCCGCTTCTTCTTTTTGTTCCTTCATCTCGTCCACAATCTCGCGAAAACGCTCCCACGCAGTGACGCGATCTTGGGGTGTCGGATATCGTACATCCCGAAAAAATTCGTGTATTTGCTTCTTGAGCCCCCAGACGTCGCGCCAACTGGCATCCCCGCGTTCCGCAGCGTGAAACAAGGCCTCAAGCTGTTCGAGCAGCCTATCCAAAGTCTGATAGTCGGTAGCCATCTCGCGCCCAAAAGGGTTTTTTCGTCTAATTAGGGCGCTCTAACGGTAGAGCCAGGCGTTGCGCGCCAGCATGCCGGGCCCGCCCAGCGCACGGATCGCAAGATTGCGGGCGGCAGCGGGCAGTCCGCTCATATGGAAATAGCCGCCCTGACGACGCGAGGCTTGCACGACCTGCTCGGCGCGGGGAAGCCTGACGCCCTCATAGGCGAGAAAGGCGGTCTCGACGGTTGTCCCAAGTCGCATGAAGGCCTCCCCCAGAGCGTCGGCGTCTTCGATCGCCTGCGCCGCGCCCTGCGCCAGAAAGGGGACCATAGGATGGGCGGCGTCGCCGAGGAGCGTCACCGGTCCCCGCGTCCATTGTTTCAGCGCCGGACGCATGAACAGCGGCCAATGCCGCCAGGAGGCGCCGGCTTCGATCAATTCGCGCAGCGCGGCGGAAGTCCGACGCGGCGCAAAGCGGCGGGCGAGCTCCGCGCCTGCAATCGACAGGCTGGAGGCCGCGTCCTCGGCCTCCGGCGGCTCTTCGATGATGACGACCGCGTTGATCGTTGAGCCGTCGCGCAACGGATAGTGAACGACATGGGCCCCTGGCAGCAGCCAAAGGTTTGACTCCCGCGCGCGAAGCGCTGCTGGAACGCTGTCGGCCGGCAGCGTGGCGCGCCAGGCGACGCAGCCGGAATAGGCGGGCGCGTCGCGCTCGGAAGGGACGAGATGGCCGCGCACGCTTGAGCGCACGCCATCGGCGCCGACCAAACCCACCGCTTCAATCTCCTCGACGCCATCCTGCGTGTGCACGCGAATGCGCACGCCGCGCGCATTAGCTTCGAAATCGCCGACGCGGGCGCCGGCGCGAACATGGGTATGCGGATTCTCCAGCGCCGCCTGCAGCAGCGCGCCCTGCAGATCGGCGCGGTGGAAAAGCCGGAATGGCGCGCCCCAGCGTGACCTTGCGTCGGAAAGATCAAGCCGAGCCAGAACGGCGCCGTCGCGCCCGCGACGGATGTTGATGGCTTCCGGCTCCAGAGCGACGGCGGCCAGCGCTGGTTCAAGGCCGAGCTTGGCGAGAATTCGGCCGGCGTTCGGCGCGATTTGCAGTCCCGCGCCGACTTCCTCGATCCGGGTGGCGCGCTCCAAAACTAGCGCGCGCTTGCCAGCGCGCGCCAGCGACAGGGCCGCGGCGAGGCCGCCAATGCCGGCGCCGGCGATGACGATCGGCGCGCTCACCCGTCAGCTTCTGTCAGGCGGCGGCGTCTTGCGAGATGCGATAGACGCATTCGGCCGGATCGGCGCCGCCGCGCAACGCCGGGTCATAGACGTAATGCGTTGAGCAATAGGGGCAGATTGCCTCAGAGCCAGCGCCCATGTCGAGATAGACATGCGGATGGTCGAAGGGCGGCAAAGCGCCGATGCACATGAATTCCTTGGCCCCGATCCTGATCTGCGCGACGCCGGGCTGATTGTGGAAATGGGGCGTGGAATGCTGGGCCATGGTCCGTTCCTTGAGAGGCGCCGGGGCGGCGGGACTGTCCCGCCCCTATAGTTCAGCGCAAGCGCGTTGGATAGGGGTTAGCTCGTGGGCTTGTCCGGGTCCGATGCGCCCAGAGCTTTCAGCCGCGCGCGCTCCTCTTCGCTGAGCGCCTTGGCGGGCGCGGCGGCGAAACCCGAACGTCGACGCGCGGCCATCCAAAGGGCGGCGGCGCCGGCGAGCAGCGCGATCAGCGGCGCGCTCCAGAGCAGCGCCGTGCCCGGCTTCACCGGCGGGCGCAGCAGCACGAAATCGCCGTAGCGGGAATGAATGTATTCGCGCACCTCGGCGTCGCTCATCCCCTCCTTGAGCTTCTCGCGGACGAGCACGCGCAAATCCTTGGCGAGCGAAGCGTCGGAATCGTCGATCGACTGATTCTGGCAGACGAGACAGCGCAGCTCCATGGTGATCGCCCGCGCACGGGCTTCGAGCGCCGGATCGGCGAGCATTTCACCGGGCGTGACCGCATGGGCGACGAGGGGGAGGAGGAGCGCGAAGAGAAACAAAACAAGTCGGCGTCTAATCCCCTGGCCCCTCACCTCACCTCTCCCCGTTTCCACGGGGAGAGGGGTCATCAGCGCATCGCCTGCACGATCAGGATTGGGGCACGGCACCGGCCGCTGCCTCTCCCCGCTTGCGGGGAGAGGTGAGGTGAGGGGCTTGGGGTATTTTTCCAAACGAAGATCGCTGCTCATTCCGCCGGCTCCAAAGCAGGCGCGGCGGCGCGACGGGGGACGCCGATGCGCAGGCGCCGGTCGGCGAGCGACAACGCGCCGCCAAAGGCCATGACCAGCGCGCCGATCCAGATGAGCGTCACGAGCGGCTTCCAGTAAAGCCGCGCGTCGACCGTTCCGTCCTCATGCGACTCGCCGATCGCCGCGTAAACCTGCCCCAATCCTAGCGTGACGATCCCGGCCTCCGAGCGCGCCATGCGTCGCGCCTGATAGAAGCGCTTGGCGGGCTCGATCGTCGCGATCGTCGCGCCATCTTTGCGCACCGCCATCACGGCGTAGACTTCCGAATAATTCGGCCCCTGGCGCGGCGAAACGGATTCGATGCCGATCTGGTAGGGACCGACGTCATAGAAGCTCAAGGGCTTCATCGCCACGATGCTTTCGACGCCCCAGCCAGTGGCGGCGAGGCCGAGAAGCGTGAGCCCCATGCCGGCATGGGCGATCGACGTGCCGAAGGCAGAAAGCGGCAGACCAGCCAGGCGCTTGAAGCTCGGACGCCCCGAACTCCCCCGCGCGCGTATAACAAGATCGCTCAAACCGCCGACGACGAGATAGATCGCGATTCCGGCCGCAATGATCGAAAGAAAGGGCGTTCCATACTGGGCGCCGAAAGCAGCCGCAGCCACGACGCCGACGACGAAGGCGACGCGCAGCCGCTGCAGGGCGGCGAGAAGATCGCCGCGCTTCCAGGAAAGCATCTGGCCGATCGGCATCAGCAAGGCGAGCGGCAGCGCGATCGGAATCAGCACGGTGTTGAAGAAGGGCGCGCCGACGGAAATCTTTTCGCCGGTGAGCGCTTCGAGCGCCAGGGGATAGAGCGTCCCGACGACGACCGTGGCGCAGCACGCCGAAAGCAGCAGATTATTGAGAACGAGCGCGCCTTCGCGCGAGATCGGCGCAAACAATCCGCCGACCGGCAGCGCGCCGGCCCGCAGGGCGAAGAGCGCGAGCGCGCCGCCGATAAAGAGAACGAGGATGGCGAGGATGAACACGCCGCGGTCAGGATCGCTCGCGAAGGCGTGCACCGAAGTCAGCACGCCGGAGCGCACGAGGAATGTGCCGAGCAGAGAGAGCGAGAAGGCAAGGATGGAGAGAAAGATCGTCCAGACTTTCAGCGCCTCGCGCTTCTCCATCACGGCGGCGCTATGCAACAGCGCTGTTCCCGCAATCCATGGCATCAGCGACGCGTTTTCGACCGGATCCCAGAACCAGAAGCCGCCCCAGCCGAGCGTGTAATAGGCCCAGTACGATCCCATCGCGATGCCGAGCGTCAGCGCGATCCAGGCGAAGAGAGTCCATGGGCGAATGACTCGCGCCCATGCTGCGTCAATCCGTCCGCCGATGAGCGCGGCGGCGGCGAAAGAGAACACGATCGAAAAGCCGACATAGCCGAGATAGAGCAGCGGCGGATGAATCGCGAGGCCGGGGTCTTGCAGAATCGGATTGAGATCGCGCCCTTCCCACGGCGCCGGCGCGACGCGTGCGAAGGGATTTGAAGTGAGCAGAATGAAGAGAAGAAAGGCGGCGCCGAGCAGACCCTGAATGGCGAGCGCGTCAGAGCGCAGCCTGTCGGACATCGCGTTCGAAAAAATCGCGATCAACGCGCCGCAAAAGGAGAGAACGAGCACCCACAGAAGCATCGAGCCTTCGTGGTTTCCCCATACGCCGGAGATTTTATAGATGAAAGGCTTCAGCGAATGCGAGTTCTCGATGACGTTGACGAGCGAGAAATCGGAAACGACATGCGCATAAGTGAGTGCGCCGTAAGAGAGCGCGACGAACAGAAATTGCGTGATCGCCGTCGGGCGCGCGACGCGCATCAGCGCGACGTCATTCAACCGAGCGCCGATGAGGGGAATGGCGAATTGCGCCAGCGCGAGAGCGAGAGCGAGAACAAGCGCGTAATGTCCGGTTTCAACGATCATGCTGCTGTCTCCCCCTTCTCCCGCTTGCAGGAGAAGGTGTCGCGCCGAAGGCGCGACGGACGAGGGCCGATTGGGCAAAGGCCCTCTCCCGACCCCGCTTCGCGGGGCCACCCTCTCCCGACGCGAACCGGGTGTTCCCGGATCGCGCAAACAATGCTGAAGTCGGCAACAGCTGACTTCAGTTTGGGAGAGGGAAGACACGCGCATACGCTCACTTCGTCTCTCCCTGCCAGACGCCCTGCTTCTTCAAAGCGTCCGCCACGTCGCGCGGCATGTAGCGTTCATCATGCTTGGCGAGCACGCTGTCGGCGCGAAAAGCGCCTGAGGGCTGCAGCACGCCATCAACGACGACGCCCTGCCCTTCGCGGAAAAGATCCGGCAGCAGTCCGGTGTAGGACACCGTAAGATCGCTCGTCTTGTCGGTGACCGTGAAATTCACGTCGCGTCCGTTCTTAACGACGCTTCCTTCCTTCACCAGTCCGCCGATACGCAGCCGCGCGCCGGAAGCGACTTGCTTTTTGGCAAGCTCCGACGGCGTGTAAAAGAATACGATATTGTCGCGTAGCGCGAACAGCATAAGCCCGGCGGCGAGGCCAAGAACAGCCATCGCTCCGGCAATTAAAGTCAGCCGCTTTCCCTTACGCGTCATCTTATTCAAAACGCTCCCATGCGGCCGCGAGACTTCGCTTTAGCCGCCGATGTTCAGTTCCTTCGCCAGCGCATCGATGCGGGCCATGTCCTCTTGCTTGCTCGCAAGCGCCCTGCGCGCATCGGTCACGGCCCTTTTCGCCTTTTCGGTTTCGGCGAGGACGCTATAGGCGCGAATGAGTTTCAGCCATCCTTCGACATCGTCGCCCTTGGCTTCAAGCCGCGAAGCGAGACGATCCACCATGCCGCGGATCATAGCCTGACGCTGATCGGCGGGCATCGCCGCAACCGCTTTGCCCTGCTCGCTCGACGGCCCGCTCGCGCTTGCCGGCGCGCTTGCTTCGCCGCGCAGAATGGCGAGCTGCCCATTCACAGCCTTGAGATAAGCGGCGTCGGCCGGCGCGTCAGCCGCCATTTTGGAAAAGATCTCGATCGCCTTTTCTTTTTCGCCGGCCTGCGCCGCCGCGACGCCGAGATAATACTGCGCCTCGGGCGACGAGGGATCGAGCGCGAGCGCGGCCTCGAAATCCTTCTTCGCTTCCGGCGTCACAAGGCCTCGTGCGACGACAACGCGCGCTTCTCCGAGAGACGCATATCTTGCGGCCGTCGCGCCCAAAAGGCGCAGCGCTTCGGAATAGGCGTGGATCGCCTCTTCGCCGCGGCCCGTGCGCAGCAGATAAGGCGCGATGACTTCGAAGCCGCGGCCGTCTTCGGGATGTTCGCGCAGATGCTGTTCGATGCGCGCGACGGCGCCGGCGAGGTCGCGCCCGTCCGGCGCAGATTCCAGTCGCGCCGTCAGCGGCATATCCGGCAACTCGGAATGGCCGAGCCGCGCATAAAGCGACAGCGAGACAGCGGGTATCGCGACGATGGCGGCGAGCGCCACAGCGAGCGCAAGCTTGCGCGAGGCTGCGACCTTGGCCTTTGGCGCGGCTTCCGCGCGCAACAGTCGGCGCGCCGCCTCGGTTTTCGCACTTTCGGCGTCTGTTGCGTCGAGCCGTCCTTCCGAGCGCTCACGCTCGATTTCGGCGATCTGCTCCTCGAAGAAAGCGACGTCGGCGGCGCTTTCATTCTCCGCCTGACCGCGCATGGCGAGGGGCGCCAGCACCGCCATCACCGCGGCGCCGGTAAGCAAGGCGAAGATAAGCCAAATCATGGCCCGCTGTTTAAGGCTTTGCGCAGGAGTTTGGAAGAGACATGCGGGGCCGGAAGCGCCGGACCAGCGGCATGACGCCCGCGCGAAAAGGCCAAACGCTCATCCAGCGTCTTGCAGTATATAAAGGCCGCCGAATCGGATTTCTCCAACCAGGCCGCCGCTGACGATGTATTACTCGCCTTCGATCGAACAGCTTTCCACGGTGATCTCGCAAGTCACCGGTCCCGCCTTTCTGCTTGCGGCCGAGGCGCAGCTTTTGAGCGTGCTCGTCTCGCGCCTCGACCGGCTGGTCGACCGTTCGAGACAGCTCGACACCCAGGATGACGAGTCGCGGGCGCATCTTAAAGTGGAATTGCCCGTCCTCAGGACGCGCGCGAAGCTGATACATCGCGCCATCTATTGGGGCGTCGGCAGTTGCATTGCGACGAGCGTCCTCGTCATTCTCGGCTTCGCGGCAGCCTTTTTCCATATGCGCCACGAATATGGCGCAGGCTTCCTCTTCGCCTTCGCGATGATGCTTTTCACCGCCGCGCTCATCGCCTTCGCGAGGGAGTTGCAGCTCGGATTTTCGGAAATCGAGGGAAACTTCAGGCCTTCCCAAAGACGCGCGCGAAAATCGCATCTACATGTTTGAAGTGGTAGGAAAGGTCGAAAAGCTCATCCAATTCGGCCGGCGATAATTTCGCGCTCACGTCCTTGTCCTGACCGAGCAAGGTGCGGAAATCGCCTTCGCCGCGCCAGACCGGCATCGCGTTTCGCTGCACCATGGCGTAGGCGTCTTCGCGCGACACGCCTTTTTGCGTCAGCGCCAGAAGCACGCGTTGCGAATGAATGAGACCGCCGAGCTTTTCTAAATTCTTGCGCATGTTTTCGGGATAGACGACGAGATTTTCGATCACTCCCGTTAAGCGCGCCAGCGCGAAATCGAGAGTCACCGTCGCGTCGGGCCCGATCATGCGCTCGACGGAAGAATGCGAAATATCGCGCTCGTGCCAGAGGGCGACATTTTCCATGGCGGGAATCGCCATCGCGCGCACAAGCCTCGCAAGTCCGGTCAAATTTTCGGTCAGCACCGGATTGCGCTTATGCGGCATCGCGGAAGAGCCCTTCTGCCCGGCGGAAAAATATTCTTCCGCCTCGAGCACCTCGGTGCGCTGAAGATGGCGGATTTCAATGGCGAGCCGTTCGACCGACGAGGCCACGACGGCGAGCGTCGCAAAAAACGCCGCATGGCGGTCGCGCGGAATGACCTGCGTCGAGATCGGCTCGGGCGTGAGCCCCATTTTATGCGCGACATATTCTTCGACGCGCGGATCGATATTGGCGAATGTGCCGACGGCGCCTGAAATCGCGCAGGTCGAAATTTCTCTGCGCGCTTCGACGAGCCGCTCCCGCGCGCGCGTGAATTCCGCGTATGCCTGGGCCATCTTCAGCCCAAACGTCGTCGGCTCGGCGTGAATGCCGTGCGAGCGCCCGATCGTCGGCGTGTATTTGTGCTCATAGGCGCGCATCTTGAGCGCCGACAGTAGCGCGTCGACATCTGCGATCAGCAAGTCTGCGGCGCGCGACAATTGCACGGCGAGACAGGTGTCGAGCACGTCCGAAGACGTCATGCCCTGATGAACGAAGCGGGACTCGGCGCCGATGAATTCGGCGAGATGGGTCAAAAAGGCGATCACGTCATGCTTCGTGACGCGTTCGATCTCGTCGATCCGCGCGACGTCGAAAGTGACGAAATCCGCCTTGTCCCAGATCGCCTTGGCGCTCTCCCGCGGAATGACGCCGATCTCGGCGAGCGCGTCGCAGGCATAGGCCTCGATCTCGAACCAGATGCGAAACCGCGTCTGCGGCTCCCAAATCACGGTCATTTCGGGTCGGGAATAGCGGGGGATCATCAGACGCGCCCTGAAATTTTAGGAAAGAGAGGCGCCTAGCATGCGCGTTGCATCAGAGTCCATATATGAGGCGGTCAGCCTGGAGGATTCATGAAGTCGGCGGATGTCGTCGTTCTTGGCGCGGGGATCGTCGGCGTCAGCGCCGCGCTGCATCTGCAGGCGCGCGGCCGCGAGGTCGCGCTCATCGATCGCGCCGGAGTTGCGGGACAGGAGACGAGCTTCGGCAACGCCGGGCTGATCGAGCGCTCCTCGCTCATTCCCTATCTTTTCCCGCGGAACCCGGCGAAGCTCATCAAATATGCGCTGAATCTTTTGCCCGAGGCGCATTACCATTTCTCCGCCCTGCCTGCCGTAGGTCCATGGCTCCTGCGCTATTGGCGCGCAAGCGCGCCGGCGCGCGTGCAGCGAAACATCGCAGCGCGTCGCCCGCTGATCGAGAATAGCCTTAGCGAGCACGAGGCGCTTATCCAGCAGGCTGGAGCCGGCGAACTCCTGCGCAGAAACGGCTGGATCAAGCTCCATCGTAGCGAGGAGACTCTCGCGATCGGCGCCGCCGACGCTGAGCGGCTACGCGCCTATGGCCTGCATATCGATACGCTCGACGCCGCCGCAGTTGCGGCGCTGGAGCCCGATCTTGCGCCGATCGCCGGGGGCATCCATTACCGCGACACCGCCGCGATCATCGACCCCGCCGCTCTCTCGAAGGCCTACGCGGACCTTTTCGTCTCACGCGGCGGGAAATTGCTCGCAGGAGACGCCCGCAGCCTCTCGCAGGAACCGGACGGGCGCTGGCGCATCGAGACGGCGGACGGGCCGGTCGTCGCCGGCGCGGCGGTGGCAGCGCTCGGCCCCTGGTCGGACGCCATATATGGGCCGCTCGGCTACAGCGTCCCTCTCGGCTGGAAGCGCGGCTATCACATGCATTACGCCGCAAAGGACGGCGCGCGGCTCAATCATCCGATTCTCGACGCAGACTTTGGTTATCTCCTGGCGCCGATGCGCCGCGGGATCAGACTGACGAGCGGCGCCGAATTTGCCCGCCGCGATGCGCCGCCGACGCCGGTGCAAATCGAGATTTGCGAACCGACGGCGCGCCGATTGTTTCCGCTCGCCGAACGGCTCGACCCGGAACCCTGGCGCGGCGCGCGGCCCTGCCTGCCCGACATGCTGCCGATTGTCGGCCCGGCGCCACGCCACCCTGGCCTATGGTTCGATTTCGGCCATGCCCATCATGGGCTGACGCTTGGGCCGGTGACTGGCCGGCTGCTTGCCGAGATGATGACGGGCGAAACGCCCTTCATCGATCCTGCGCCCTATCGCGTCGACCGATTCTGATCCTACTCCGCGCCGACAAGCCTCAGCGCGCGATCCAAAACGCGCACGACTCGCGAAAGGTCATGCCCGCGCCGGAGCACGAGCCCAGTCGCCGCGATGACGGAATAAACGCCTTGCCGGCGCGCCAGCGCGGGGTTCTTCTCGATTCGATACAGCGGCGCCTCGCTCGCGCGCCGGAAGATCGAGAACACGGCCTTCGCCGGCGTGAAGTCGATCGCGTAGTCGCGCCATTCGCCCTGCGCGACTTTCGATCCATAAAGATTGAAGATGACGTTCAGTTCTGGCCGGCTGAATGAAACCGCCGCGCCGCGCTTCTCCCCCCGCGCTCCCTGCGCCGCGTCCGGCGAAGCGCCGTTCACGACGATGAGCGCGGGTCGGGCCCGGCTGGGCTCCGTCGTCTCCGACTCCGCCATGCGTTCGCTCTCCTCAATCTCTCGTAACCATGTTGGCCCGCGAGAATGCGCCGGGCAAGACATAATGACGAGTTTACGACGAGAATCTTTGCGACAGCGCAGGCAGATAAGATTTGGCTAGTAATAATCATACTTTCGCCGACATGGCGCCCCTTGCCAGCCAAACGCGCCGCCCAAAATGAAGTTCATTGCCTCGACAGCTCGGGGCCACGCGTTTTCGGTTTCGTCAGCCCCCCAGCCCCCCGAAAGCGTGTGGTTCCGAGAGATAGAGGTCGTGGCGATGGGTCGGGCCGGTCGGGAGCTGATGCTCCCGCCGGCTCGTCTAGCTTTGGCCTTCCGGCCAGCGCGCTCTTGCAAATTTTCCAGCAATGCCGAACTCAAGATGCGCAGTCGCGCCGACCGCGACGCCGATTCCCTTTGTCTTTTCATTTGGAGAGAACATGACCGACGACGCCGCATCCGTCGACGCGGCCGCAGCCGCCAATCCGCAAACCGCCTCCGCCGATTTTGGCTTCGAGGCCGATGTTGCGCGGCTCCTCGAACTCATGACGCACTCCGTCTATTCGGAGCGCGACGTATTTTTGCGCGAGCTTGTCTCGAACGCCGCCGACGCCTGCGAAAAGCTTCGTTACGAGGCGCTTTCCGACGAAAAGCTGGCCGCGCAAGCGGGAGCGCCGCTTGTCGCCATCTCGCTTGATAAGGACAAGCGCACGCTGACGGTGGCCGACAATGGCGTCGGCATGTCGCGCGAGGAGCTGATTAGCGCGCTCGGCACCATCGCCAATTCGGGCACGCGCGCCTTTCTCGACAAGCTCGGGAAGGAAAAGGACGCGGGCTTCATCGGTCAGTTTGGCGTTGGATTCTATTCAGCCTTTATGGTCGCGGATCGCGTCGAGGTCGCGACGCGGCGCGCCGGCCAGGTTCAGGCCTGGCTGTGGAGTTCGGAGGGCAAGGGCTCGTACCAAATCGCGCCCCTGCCGCTCGACGAGGCGCCTGCCGTCGGCACGCGCGTCAGTTTGCATCTCAATGCCGAGAGTGACGAATTTCTCGACGGCTGGCGCGTCGAAAGCGTTGTGCGCGAACATTCGGGCGCGATCGCCGCGCCGATCGACCTCGTCGCGGCGCCAGGTGAAGAGCCCCGCCGAATCGCAGAGGGCGTGGCTCTCTGGACGAAGGCGAAGTCGGACATCACGCATGAGCAATATGTCGATTTTTACCGGCAGTTGTCTGGGCAATTGGACGAGCCGGCGCTGATCGCTCACTGGCGCGCCGAAGGGCGCACGGAATATACGGTTCTCGCCTTTGTCCCGGGCGCGCGGCCCTTCGATCTCTTCGATCCGGCGCGAAAGAGCAGATCCAAGCTTTACGTGCGTCGCGTGCTGATCTCACGCGACATGGAGCTGCTGCCCGCCTGGCTGCGGTTCATGCGCGTCGTCGTCGACAGCGCCGACATTCCGCTCAATGTCTCGCGCGAAATGGTGCAGAAAAGCCCGGTCGTCGGCGCAATCGGCAAGGCGATCGCGACGCGCATTCTGCAGGAGCTCAAGAAGCTCGCCGACGCCGAGCCCGAGAAATTCGCGGAAGTCTGGAAAAACTTCGGCGCCGTGCTGAAGGAAGGTCTGCATGAAGACCCGAGCCGCCGCGACGCGCTGTTCGAAATTGCGCGTTTCGCCTCGACAAAGTCCGAGGAAAAAAACCGCACGCTCAAGGATTACGTCGCCGATCTGCGGGAAAATCAGACAGCGATCTATTATCTCGTCGGCGACGACATGAAGCGGCTGTGCGCCAGTCCGCAGCTTGAAGGATTCCGCGCGAGAGGCGTCGAGGTGCTGCTGCTTGACGACGCCGTCGACGCCTTCTGGGTGACAAGCGCGCTCGGCTTTGAAGGCAAGCCGTTCAAATCCGTCACCCAGGGTCAGGCGGACATCGACGCGATCGCGCTCGTCGAGGACGCCAAACCGGAGGCCTCCGCGCCGGCCGATATCGCCGATCTGCTGGCGGCCCTTAAGGAAACGCTGGCGGAGCATGTGGACGACGTGTGCGCCTCGACGCGGCTCATCGACAGCGCCGTTTGCCTTGTGGCGCCGGACAGTGGGCTTGATCGTCAATTGTCCCGCCTTCTGGCCGAACATGGTCAACAGGCGGCCTTCGGAAAGCCCGTTTTGGAAATCAATCCAAGGCATGAGGCGATCGTCGCGCTGGCGACTGCCTTGCGCGCGAAAGGGCGGGACGCAACGCGCGACGACCAGCTCCTCTTGCTGGATCTCGCGCGCGTGGCCGACGGCGAGCATCCCGTCGACGCGACGGCTTTTGCGAAGAGGCTGACGGCGCTTCTCGCAACTCGAGGATAGGAAATGAAGCTGAGCGTTGGGAAAAAGGCGGCAACGAGCAGCGAGCCGCCCCCGACGCGGATAGAGGCGATCGCCAAGGTCGCAGACTATCTCGAAGCCGCGGGGATCGTCGATGCCCAGGAGGACGCGCGCGCTCTGCTGCGCGCCGCCGCTGGGCTGACGCGGCTTGAACTCGCTTTGGCGCCGCGCGCTCCCTTATCGGATGAGGAAGCGCGCATGCTTTCGGACTACGCCGCGCGGCGGGTCGCCCGCGAGCCCGTGTCGCGTATTCTCGGAGAGCGCGGGTTTTGGACGCTAGACCTCGCCGTCACGCCCGGCGTTCTCGATCCGCGGGCGGACACCGAGACGCTGGTCGAAACGGCGCTGAGCTTCCTCGCGAAAAAGCGCGACGCGCCGCTCTCGATTCTCGATCTTGGAGCCGGCTCGGGCGCAATCGCCTGTGCGCTTCTCAGCGAGCTTCCCGGCGCGCGAGCCGTCGCTGTCGATCTTTCGGCAGAAGCCTGCGCGGCGACCGCCGCAAATCTCGCCCGCTGCGGCTTATCTGACCGCGCCAGCGTGGTGCGCGGCCGCTGGGCGGAGGCGCTTCAAGGGCGATTCGATCTTATCGTCTCCAATCCCCCCTATGTGCGCACGGATGACATCGCAGGACTCGAACCCGAGGTGCGCCTTCATGATCCCGCGCTGGCGCTCGACGGCGGCGCGGACGGGCTCGACTGTTATCGGGAAATCATCCGTGACATGCCGAGGCTGCTTGCCGAAGACGGGCTCGTCCTATTTGAAGTCGGCTTCGATCAAGCTGTCAGCGTCGCCACGCTTTTGGGCGCTAAAGGGTTCCAAATCGAGCGCGTCGCACGCGACGCCGGCCGCCACGAAAGGGTTGTCGCCGCGCGACTTGCGGCCTCTGGGAAGTGACATATTGGCTACAGTAACGCCTTTTTTGGCCCGTTCCGCGGCGCATGGCCTTGTTGGGGGCCAACCCCTCCACTATAGTCATTCTAGGTCCAGCCGATCGCCGACTTCGAGAGAGAACCTCGAGACCTGTGGCTCCGCATCGCGAACGGAAGCTCGAAACGACCGGCCAGGAGCAACGTCGAAATCGACATGAAAGCGCCGGAGTGAGGCCACTTCGATCGTCGCGGGCGTTATGCGCCTCGCAGACAGCTGGCGTCCAGTTGCGCTGAGCGTCGTGAACTCGCGCTGAGGGGAATTGGCGCAGAACTACGCGGGACCGCCGATTGCGGCCAACTTGAGGAAAATCGACTCGCGCGCGCCGCTCTTAAAGCTCGCGGTCCGGGAATGGATCGCTGTCGTTTGCGCGTTTCGCGTTGGCTGCTTCTGGCGAAGGAATTTGGCGGCGGCGTTGTTGGGAAAGCCGCGCAGGCGGGAGCCGAGCGCAGCGAGATTTCGGGGAGTTTGATGAGACCAGGACAAAACAAGAGAATGCGGGGACGCAACGGCCGCAAAGGGCCTAATCCGCTTACGCGATCCTATGAGTCCAATGGCCCCGACGTTAAGATTCGCGGCACGGCTCAACACATCGCCGAAAAATATCTTCAGCTCGCGCGCGACGCGCAGTCCTCCGGCGACACGATCATGGCCGAGAGCCTTCTGCAGCATGCTGAGCATTATTTCCGACTGATCGCCGCCGCGCAGCAGCAACAACACGTCAACGGCTATGCGCGCTCGCAGCCCGAGGCCGAAGTCGAGACCGCCGAGGACGACGACGATTTCGCCGCTCTTCCCGATCGTTTCGCGCCGCTTTCCGAACGGCTCCCGGCGCCGGCCTATCAGCCTCAGCCTCAGCCTTTCGCGTCCCAGCCGCATTTCGCGCCGCCTCAGCCTCAGCCGCAGCCGCAGCCTTTCGAGGAGCGCCCGATGGGCGACATGCGGGGCGGCGAGCGCGCGGAACGCCCTGATCGCCCGCAACGGCCCGAAAGGCCGCAGTATGGTCGGGATCGCAACGCTGAGGGCGGCGACCGTCCCCGTCACCAGGGTTATGACCGCGGCCGCGATCGTCGTTTCCAGCCGCGCGGCGAGGCCGGGGCGGCCGAGAGCGGCGGGGGAGCCGCGCTTCCGTCCTTCATCACGGCGCCGGTGGCTTCTCGCGCCGCGCCGACCGAAGGCGCGGAGCCCTTTCTCGAGCGCGAAGCTGCGCCGCGCGAACATGAGAGCGGCGTCAATTATCATTTGAGCTCCCGCCGTCGCCGGCGGCCTCGCCCGCCGATGGACGACGTCGGTAGCGCATCGCGGGAAGATGAGGCGCCGCAGGTCGGCGAGCTTCCGCTGGAGCCGGATCGGTTCTAGCGGCTGTCGGCGACGACGTTGACCGCGTCGCCGGCGGCGACGCGGCCGCCCTGCGCCACCCGCGCGTAGACGCCGCAATCGATGTGGCCGAAGTTCTCGCGCAGCGTCTGAACGAGGTCCATGTCGCGCCGTCCAGTGCCCGGCTCGACGCCGGTCGCCGCGCAGCGGTCGGTCATTTTGAGAACCTCGAGCCGCGCGCCGCCGACCGAGAGCGTCCGTCCCACGAGCGCCGCCTCAGCCCAGGGGGCCATGTCTTCGAGATAGAGATTGGCGCGAAATCTCAGCGGATCGACGGCCGCCCCTTCCGCTTGCGCGATCGCCGCGACGCTCGCCAGATTGACAAGCGAGACGAAGCCCGACTTTGAGTCCGTGAAGCGGAAGCCATTCGGCGCGGCGAGAAGTCGGACGGGGCCGCGAATTTCCGATCCGAGATGGGCGGTCAGGAAGTCCTCGATGGCTTCACGTCCTTCAGCCGTCCGCAAATCCCCGCGCGCGACCTCGTCTCCATTGCGCGCAATGGTCAGCACGCCGGGCGCCGCTTCGTAGCGCGTCGCCAGACCCGCGAGCGCGGCGTTCCTCATCAACATCAAAAATTTGATTTTGGGCTGATGCTCGGGCGCCGCTGGATCGAAGCCTGAAGGCCCGTTTTCGAGCGCAAACAGCCGGTCTCCCGGAAAGTAACTGTCAGCCTGTAGATCGGCGGCGCCCAGCCGCTCCGGCGACAGGCCTTTGACGGGATAGCGGTAGAGTGCGGCGATCCGCATGCGAACTCCGGCGAAAACTGCTAGCGACAATACGTCCTAAGCGAAGCGGCGAGGAATTGCGACGCTTGCGACGTGAGCGGGCCTTTTCATATGGCCCATGCTTCCCATATCGACGACGAGGGCCGCCGCAAGGGGTCTTCAATAAAATTTGGACGCGAGGCGGGCCGCTTAAAAAACGAAGGGCCGCCTCATGGTCAGAGGGGCTATGAATGAATTTTGAGAAATACACTGAACGCGCGCGCGGATTCGTTCAGTCGGCGCAAGCGCTGGCGACGCGCGAAGGCCACCAGCAGTTCACGCCCGAGCATATTCTGAAAGTCCTGCTCGACGACGATCAGGGCCTCTCCGCGGGGTTGATCGACCGCGCCGGCGGACGCTCGCGCGAGGCCTTAGCGAAAACCGAGGCTGCTCTCGCGAAATTACCGAAAGTGATGGGCTCCGGCGCCGGCCAGCTTTATCTCGCGCCCGCCACCGCCCGGCTCTTCGACAACGCCGAAAAAATCGCGCAGAAGGCGGGCGATTCTTACGTCACCGTCGAGCGGCTGCTTCTCGCGCTGGCGATGGAGAAGGACTCCGAGGCCGCGCGCATTTTGCAGGACGCCGGCGTCACCCCACAAACGCTGAACGCCGCAATTGAAGATTTGCGCAAGGGCCGCACGGCGGATTCGGCCTCCGCCGAAAACGCCTATGACGCGCTCAAGAAATACGCCCGCGATCTCACCGAAGCGGCGCGCGAGGGCAAGCTCGATCCAGTCATCGGCCGCGACGAGGAAATTCGCCGCACCGTGCAGGTGCTGTCGCGGCGCACCAAAAACAATCCGGTGCTCATTGGCGAGCCCGGCGTCGGCAAGACCGCGATTGTCGAGGGGCTAGCGCTGCGCATCGTCAATGGCGACGTGCCGGAATCGCTTGAGGACAAGAAGCTGCTGGCGCTCGACATGGGCGCGCTGATCGCCGGCGCGAAATATCGCGGCGAATTCGAGGAGCGGCTGAAGGCCGTGCTCAACGAGATCATGGCCGCCGAAGGCAAGATCATCCTGTTCATCGACGAGATGCATACGCTCGTCGGCGCCGGCAAGGCGGATGGCGCGATGGACGCCTCCAATCTCTTAAAACCGGCGCTCGCGCGCGGCGAATTGCATTGCGTCGGCGCGACGACGCTCGATGAATACCGCAAACATGTCGAAAAGGACGCTGCGCTCGCACGGCGCTTCCAGCCGGTCTTCGTCGACGAGCCGACCGTTGAGGATACGATCTCGATCCTGCGTGGCCTGAAGGAGAAATATGAGCTCCATCACGGCGTGCGCATCACCGATAGCGCGATCGTCGCCGCCGCGACTTTGTCGAACCGTTACATTTCCGACCGCTTCCTGCCGGATAAGGCGATCGACCTCATCGACGAAGCTTCCTCGCGCCTGCGCATGCAGATTGACTCGAAACCGGAAGAGCTCGACGAACTCGACCGACGCATCATTCAGCTCAAGATCGAGCAGGAGGCGCTCAAGAAAGAGACTGATACGGCGTCGAAGGATCGTCTCGCTAAGCTCGAAGGCGAACTTGCCGACCTCGAAGAAAAATCGGGAGCGCTCACCACGCGCTGGCGGGCCGAGAAGGATAAGCTCGGAGCCGCGCAGAAGCTAAAGGAACAGCTGGAAACGGCGCGCAACGAACTCGCCCAGGCGCAGCGGCGCGGCGAATATCAGCGCGCTGGCGAACTGACCTATGGCGTGATTCCTGACCTCGAAAAGAAGCTCACGGAGACGGAAAGCGAAGCTGACACGCTCGTCGACGAAGAGGTCACCGCCAATGACGTGGCGCAGGTCGTCTCACGCTGGACTGGCGTGCCGGTCGACAAGATGCTCGAAGGCGAACGCGAGAAGCTGCTGCACATGGAGGACGAGCTTGCAAAGCGCGTCGTCGGGCAGCATGAGGCGGTCATCGCCGTGTCGACCGCGGTGCGCCGTGCGCGCGCCGGACTGCAGGACCCCAACCGTCCGATCGGCAGCTTCATCTTCCTTGGCCCCACCGGCGTCGGCAAGACCGAGCTGACGAAGGCGCTCGCGGCGTTTCTCTTCGACGACGAGACCGCGATGGTGCGGCTCGACATGTCGGAATATATGGAGAAGCATTCTGTGGCGCGGCTCATCGGCGCGCCGCCCGGCTATGTCGGCTATGAGGAAGGCGGCGCTTTGACCGAAGCCGTCCGCCGCAGGCCGTATCAAGTCGTGCTCTTCGACGAAATCGAGAAGGCGCATCCCGATGTCTTCAACGTGCTTCTGCAGGTGCTCGACGACGGACGTCTCACGGACGGTCAGGGCCGCACCGTGGATTTCAAGAACACGCTGATCATCATGACGTCGAATCTCGGCTCCGAATTCCTCGTCATGCAGAAGGAAGGGGAGGATTCCTCCGCCGTGCATGATGAAGTCATGCAGGTGGTGCGGGCGCATTTCAGACCGGAATTCCTGAACCGCGTCGACGAGATCATCCTGTTCAATCGTCTGCAGCGCGAGGATATGGGCGCGATCGTCGACATTCAGATCAAGCGGCTGCAGAAGCTGCTCGAAGATCGCAAGATCACGGTGCATCTCGACTCAAAGGCCCGCGATTGGCTCGCGACGAAGGGCTACGACCCGACCTACGGCGCGAGGCCCTTAAAGCGCGTCATTCAGAAGGAACTGCAGGACACGCTCGCCGAGCGGCTGCTCGCCGGCGAGATCGTCGACGGCGCGACGGTCGAAGTTTCGGCCGACGCCTCAGGCCTCATCATCGACGGCAAGTCAACCCATAGGCATGCCGCGCCGCTGTTGCGCACGGTGGGCAACGCCTGACCCCCACCCCAACCCTCCCCCGCTTCGCCGGAGAGGGAGCAAGATTCCGCGACCGATTGGAACCGCGCAAGCGCCGATCGCTTGGGTTCCCTCTCCCGCGAAGCGGGGGAGGGACAGGGAGGGGGCTCTTCACAATTCCCGAGCGCCGCTTTCTTGACGCAGCGCGCCGCCTACCACAGCCGTTCAGCGCGGCGGTTCAGCACGTCGGCCTCGCGCAAATCGAGTTCGCGCTCGATGCGGCGGCGCGCTTCGTCCTTGAGTTTGCCTTCCCGCAGCATGTCGTTGATCAGAACGCGCTCCTCAGTGATGAGCTGCAATTCGATTTCATCGTGAAGCTCTACGAGCTCACGGCGCTCTGCTTTGATGTCGCACTTCATGCGGACGCGCGACGAAAAATAGTCCTGTTGCCCGCGAAGCGCCAGCATCGCCTCGTCCGGAACGTCAATCTCCGCACCGAGACTCGCGAGCTTCGCGCTGGACGCCTCGATCGCGGCGTGACGGGCGTGCAGCTCCTCGGAGCGGTCGAGAAGACGCTCCTCCGTGCCGGCTCTGGCGAGACCGAGCTTGCGAATGATCCAGGGAAGCAGAGAGCCCTGGAAGACGAGCGTTGCCATCACCACGCAGAAGGTGAGAAAAAAGATCGCGTCGCGATAGGGAAACGGCTCGCCTCGCGCCGTTGCGAGTGGAATCGCCAGCGCCGCGGCGAGCGAAACGATTCCGCGCACGCCGGTGAAGGAGAGGATGAAAGCCCATTGCCAGGGCGGCGAAGGATCGCGCCGCGCAAGCGGCGGAATGAGCCAGCGCGGCAGATAGATGATTGGAAAGGTCCACACAAATCGCGCCACGATCACCACGAGCGAAACGATCGCAGCGGACATCGCCAGCTCATAAAGCGAATGATCCCGGATTCGCTCTATGAGCGTTTGCGCCTGCAGTCCGGTGAAGAGAAAAACGAGGCCTTCGATCAGAAAGAGGAAGAAATCCCAGAAGAACACGCCTTGCAAACGCGTCGCGGCGCTGATCAGCCTAGGCCCGTTCCAGCTGATGTAGAGGCCGGTCGCAATTGTCGCGATGACTCCCGACCCGCCGAGATGTTCGGGCGGCCAATAGGCAAGGTAAGGCGTGATCAGCGACAGCGTGATCTCGATCCGCGGATCGCGCATGAAGCGTCGCAGCCGCAGGATCGTCCACCCAACGACAAGGCCCCACACGATCTCGCCGATGATAATTGCGACGAATGTGCCGCCTGCTTGCGCCAAAGAAAAGGAGCCGACGCTGACCGCCGCCACAGCGAAACGATAGAGAACAAGCGCCGTGGCGTCGTTGGCGAGACCCTCCCCTTCCAAGATCAAAAGGATGCGCCGCGGCAACTGCATGCGTCGCGCAATGGCGAGCGGGGCGACGGCGTCGGGCGGCGACACGATCGCGCCGAGCACGAAACCTGCCGCCAGAGGCCAGCCAAGCAGCCAATTCATCGCGACCGAAACGGAAACCGTGGTGAAGACGACACAGCCGACGGCGAGCAGAAGTATCGGCCGCAGATTGAACTTAAACTCCCGCCAGCTCATGTTGACGCCGGAAATATAGATCACCGGCGGCAGCACGAGGAGCAACACGAATTGCGGCTCGAGCGCAAAGGCGGGCACGCCGGGCGTAACGGCGATCAAGACCCCCGACGCGACGAGAAGGACTGGCAAGGCGACGCCGGAGCGCAATGCGATGAAGGCGACGAACGCCACCGCCGCCAGAAGAAAGACGAGGATTTGCAGACCCGCGAGCATGCGTCCACCTTATAGCCCGCGCCTTATGCGGGACTAGTCCGCCGCTGCAGCCAAGCTCATAGCTTTCGTAGCGCCACTTCCTCGATCCTGTGATCGGCGTCCTTGGTGAGGATCAAACTCGCGCGCGGGCGGGTTGGAGCGATGTTCTGGCGCAAATTCTCGAGATTGATGCGCGTCCATATGTCTATTGCGACGCGCGTCGTTTCCTCTGCGTCGAGGTCGGCATAGACGCGAAAGTAGGATTTCGGATCGCGGAACGCCGTCTGCTGGAGCCGGCGAAAGCGCTCCACATACCATCGCTCCAGCACGTCCTCGGGGGCGTCGAGATAGACCGAGAAATCGAAGAAGTCGGAGACGAAGGGAATCTCGCGGCCGCCGCGCAGACGCGGCGCAAGTAGAACATTGACGCCTTCGACGATGAGAATGTCGGGACGATCGATGCAGGTCGCTTCGCCCTCGACGACGTCATAGGTCAAATGCGAATAGACCGGCGCGCAAACGTTGCGCCGGCCCGCCTTTACGTCGGACAGAAATCGCAGCAGCGACTTGTTGTCGTAGCTTTCGGGGAAGCCCTTCTTGTCCATGAGCCTTTCGGCCTCAAGGATTCTGTTGGGCAAGAGAAATCCGTCAGTGGTGATGAGCTCCACCTTCGGGGTGTTGGGCCAGCGCGACAGCAGCGCCCGCAACACGCGCGCCGTCGTGGATTTTCCAACGGCGACCGAGCCCGCAACCCCGATGATATAAGGAACCTTGCCGTCTTCGGCGCCAAGAAAGCGCTGCGTCGCTTTGAAGAGGCCCTGCGTCGCCGCAACATAAAGCGCGAGCAGTCGCGACAGCGGCAGATAGATTTCGATGACTTCTTCGAGCGAGATTGGATCGTTGAGCGATTTCAGCCGGGCAAGATCGTCGAGCGTCAGCGTCAGCGGGGTATCCGCGCGTAACGCCGCCCATTCGGCGCGCGTAAAGTGCCGGTAAGGAGAAAGAGCTTCGTTGTTGGGGACGAGCTCCGTCACCGTCATTCCTTCGCTCCTCGAGCGGCCTTCTCCGCAAGGCCTGACTGCTTCGTGCGCCGCTCCAGTTCGTGCAACACCTCATCGAGCGAGACATCTCTCGCTTCGAGCATGACGAGAAGATGATAGAGCGTATCGGCGGCTTCGTTGACGAGCGCGGTTCGGTCGTCCGCCATGGCCGCAATCACCGTTTCGACCGCCTCTTCGCCGAATTTTTTGGCGATCTTCGGCATTCCTGCATCGAGCAGGGTCTTCGTATAGGAGGTCGACGCGCTGTCATCGCGCCGCGATTTGATCAGCGCCGCGAGGTCATCCAAGGTAAAGGTCACGACGGCCCCCCTCCCCACCCCTCCCCCGCTTCGCGGGAGAGGGAGCAGACACCGCGGTTCATCCGCATCGCGCGAGCGTTGGTCATTAGCGTCCCCTCTCCCGCGAGCGAAGCGAAGCGGGGGAGGGACAGGGAGGGGGCCGCCGCCTCCACGCCACGATGGCGTTTTTCCATCATCATGCCGCCTCCAGGCCGTCGAGGCGCATCGGGAGCCCCGCCGCCGCCATGTGAAGCTTCGCCTGGGGGATCGAATATTCGCCAAAATGGAAGATCGAAGCGGCGAGCACCGCGCTCGCATGGCCTTCCTTCACGCCCGCGACGAGATGATCGAGCGTTCCGACGCCGCCCGAGGCGATGACCGGCACATGCACGGCGTCGGCGACGGCCCGCGTCAACGCGATATCGAAGCCGCTCTTGGTGCCGTCGCGATCCATCGAAGTCAGCAGGATTTCGCCGGCGCCAAGGTCGACGACTTCGCGAGCGTAATCTATGGCGTCGATCCCGGTCGGCCGGCGCCCGCCATGGGTGAAGATTTCCCATCGGTCGCCCGCGCGCTTGGCGTCGATCGCGACGACGATGCATTGCGCGCCGAATTTTTTCGACGCCTCTCGAACGAAGCCGCGATTGGCGACGGCCGCCGAATTGATCGAGACCTTGTCGGCGCCAGCGAGCAGGAGATTGCGAATGTCGTCCAGCGTGCGCACGCCGCCGCCGACGGTCAGCGGCATGAAACAGGCTTCCGCCGTGCGTTGCACGACGTCGAGCAGAATGCCGCGATTCTCATGGCTCGCGGTAATGTCGAGAAAGCAAAGCTCGTCGGCGCCGGCGGCGTCATAGGCGATGGCGCATTCGACCGGATCGCCGGCGTCGCGCAGATCGACGAAATTGACGCCTTTGACGACGCGGCCTTCTTTCACATCCAAGCAGGGAATGACGCGCGCCTTGAGCATTACGCATCCTCCGTCGCCGCGCGCGCGCGGCGTATCATCGCCAGCGCCTGCGCCGGATCAAGCCTGCCGTCGTAGAGCGCACGCCCGGTGATGGCGCCGGCGAGCTTGCGGCAATCGGGCTGCAGCAGCCGCTCCACGTCGGCAAGCGACGCCAAACCACCGGAGGCGACGACGGGAATCGTCAAGGCGTCGGCGAGCGCCAATGTCGCCTCGATGTTCAGGCCAGTCAAAACGCCGTCGCGCGAGATGTCGGTGTAGATGATGGCGCTCACGCCTGCGTCTTCGAAGCTCTTGCCGAGATCGAGCGCCGACATGCGGGTGGCGCGCGCCCAGCCGTCGACCGCGACAAAGCCGTCCTTGGCGTCGACCCCGACGGCAACGCGCCCAGGATAGAGGCGCGCCGCCTCGCGGACGAACGATGGGTCCTTCACAGCCGCCGTGCCGATGATGACGCGCGCGACGCCCTTGTCCAGCCAGCGCGACAGCGTGCGCATGCCACGGATGCCGCCGCCAAGCTGCACGGGAATCGTCAACGTCGCGAGAATGGCTTCGACAGCCTTGGCGTTACGCGGCGCTCCAGCGAAAGCGCCGTCGAGATCGACGACATGCAGATATTCGAATCCGACCCGCTCGAAGGCGCGCGCCTGCTCGGCAGGGTCATCGTTAAACACAGTCGCGCGATCCATGTCGCCCTGTGCGAGGCGCACGCACTGGCCTTCCTTCAAATCGATTGCGGGAAACAAAATCACGGTCGCCACCTGAGGAAATTGCCGATCAACGCTAGGCCCAGCCTCTGGCTTTTTTCGGGATGAAACTGCACGCCGACCAGATTGTCGCGCGCGACGGCCGCGGTGAGCGGCGCGCCATAGTCGGTCGTCGCCAGGATATGCTCGGGGGCAGACGGGGACAGCTGAAACGAGTGCACGAAATAGGCGTGCAAACCGCGCTCTCCCGTCGGCACGCCGGCAAAAAGCTGATGCTTGCGGCTGAGAGTCAGGGTGTTCCAGCCCATATGCGGGATTTTCAACGAAGGATCGGCGGGCTCGATCGCCGCGACGTCTCCCGGAATCCAGCCGAGCCCCGGCGTCTCGCCATGTTCGAGGCCGCGCGCGCCCATGAGCTGCATCCCGACGCAAATTCCCAAGAACGGCCGGCCGCGAGCGATGACAGCCTCTTGCAGCGCGGCGTAAAGCCCCTCGATCGCCATCAAGCCGCGACGGCAATCGGCGAAAGCGCCGACCCCCGGCAGAACGACGCGCTCGGCGGCGCGCACGACGTCGGGATCGCTGGTGACGCGAATATCGTCCTGCGCCTGCGACTCGCGGGCGGCGCGCTCAAAGGCTTTCAACGCGGAATGCAGATTGCCCGACCCATAGTCGATGATCGCCGTCGTCAAGGAGCGGGCCCTCGAAAGGCGTCTTCATTCGCGATCTGCCCAGGGCGATGGCGATAGAAGAAAGCAGCCTCGGCCTCGTCGAGGTCCTCGCCGATGACGAGATCACGCTCGACATAGCCACGGCGCGCCAAATTCCACCCAACCAGCCGCTCCCCCTCGAAGCCGAGCCAGACGGCGAGCGCGAGCGTCAGCCATGACATGGCCTCGCGCGACACCCGCAGTTTCCAGGCGATGAGCGCCAAAGCGGCGAGAAGCAGCGTCCAAAGGACGGTGACAAGCCAAGCGCGCCGCCAGGCAAGCCAGAACGGACCGAAAATGAAAGCCGGCCAGGAAAAGCCGTCGCGCAGGAAGACGATCTTCTCCGGCGATGCAGGCTGACCCAACGCGGTCGGCGGAAAATGAACAGTGAATATGGCCATCGGCCGTCCCTCGCTCACTCACGCGCCTCTTTTCAGGCGGTGAGCGTTCCCTTGGTGGAGGGCGCTTCGCCCTGCGTCCGGCGAGGATCTATCGCGACCGCCTTGCCGAAAGCCCGCGCGAAGCCCTTGAAGGCGCTCTCGGCGATGTGGTGGCTATTGACGCCGCGCAGGCGCTCGATGTGCAGCCCGACGCGGGCGTGGACCGCGAAGGCCTGGAAGAATTCACGCATCAATTCGGTGTCAAAGGCGCCGATCCGCTGCGCTGGAAAAGAAACGTCGTAGACAAGATAGGGACGACCCGAGACGTCCACGACGACGCGGGTCAGCGCCTCATCGAGCGGCACATGCGCATCGCCATAGCGGGAAATGCCCTTGCGATCGCCGAGGGCGCGATCCACCGCCTGGCCGATGGCGATGCCGACGTCCTCGACCGTGTGATGGCCGTCGATGTGAAGATCGCCCTCGGCGCGCACGGTGAGATCCAGCGGCGCATGGCGGGCGATCTGGTCGAGCATGTGATCAAAAAAGCCCACGCCGGTCGAAATTTCCGAGCGGCCGGCCCCGTCGAGGTCGACAGTCACGGAAATCTTCGTTTCCTTCGTATTGCGCTCGATCGTCGCGCTGCGCATTTCCTGCCTTTTTGTCGGCTCTACCGGCGGTTTCGGCCGCGAGCGGCCAGCTTGTAGCAATTCCATTTTAGATACGCCACTCGAATGGTTTAGGCGTCAAGCAGAAGCGAGATATGCGCCAACAGCCTCCTCTCCTCGGCATATTGGCCGCAAAGACCGAAAATGGTCCAAATGTCCGCGCTGATTCCTGTCTCGAACGCAACCACGGCAATATGCCGACGGTGGAAGACGCTTATAGCTTCGCGAACAGGGCCTAAGAAGGCGTTTATGCGCGCATAATGCCGCACGCCGCGGAGGGCTTTCCGTCATTCAAAGCCAAACGAGGAGGCTCAAAACATGCGGCACAGGCTTCTCGGCGCCCTTCTCGCGACGACGCCAGCCTTTCTTCCGGCGGCCGCCGAACCCTGGCGGGACGGCTTTGTGTCACGCATCGAAGCCCTGGCGCTCATTCAAACGTTGAACGCCTCACTGCTCGCGAGCCGGAGCGCCACGGCGACGCTCGAGAAATGGTGCGCCGATCACAAGATGTCGGCGGAGCCGAAAATCGTCGCGCGCCGAATCGGTGGAGACGAAAAGCAGCCGAGCGCAGAAACCCGCCAGCGGCTTGAGGTCGACGAGAAGGAGCCGGTGAAATACCGCCGTGTGCAGCTTGCCTGCGGCGACCATGTGCTCTCCGAAGCTGACAATTGGTATGTGCCGGGGCGGCTTTCTGGTGAAATGAATCGTGCGTTGGAAACGACAGACACGCCCTTCGGGAAAGCCATCGCCCCGCTTCAGCCGTTTCGTCGCGCCATGGAGATGAAGATGCGCTGGTCGCCCTTGCCTGAAGGTTGGGAGATCTCAGCCAATGCTGCGCCCGAAAAAAAGCGCGGCGCTCTCTCGATTCCGCATGATCTCTTCGAGCACACGGCTGTCGTTTATGCGCGCGATCAGCGCCCCCTCTCCGAGGTGCACGAGACTTACACGCGCGAGATTTTGGATTTCCCAGAGCCCGCGCCGCGCGAGTGAATACCAAAGGAAGCCGCCGCGCCGGATAAACAGCCCGGCTATCCTGCCGCCGTCCCGCCCTTGCTCAAAACCGCGCCAAACCTTACATCGGCTGCATATCTCGGCTTGGATAGGGCGAATGGATAGCGAACAGAACCGCTCGGCGGCGATGCATGCGACGACGATCATTCTCGTGAAGAAAGCGGGAGAAACGGTCATCGCCGGCGACGGTCAGGTCAGCCTCGGTCAGACGATCATGAAGGGCAACGCCAAGAAAGTGCGCCGTCTTGGCAAGGGCGACGTTATCGCGGGCTTCGCCGGCGCCACCGCCGACGCTTTCACCCTTTTCGAGCGGCTCGAATCCAAGCTCGAGCAATATCCCGGACAATTGATGCGCGCCTGCGTCGAACTCGCCAAGGACTGGCGGATGGACCGCTATTTGCGGCGTCTGGAGGCGATGATGCTCGTCGCCGATAAGAATGTCGGCCTCGTCCTGACAGGCTCCGGCGACGTGCTGGAGCCTGAAGCGACCGATGAAGGGGCAGTAGCGGCTATCGGCTCAGGCGGAAATTACGCGCTCGCGGCCGGGCGGGCTCTGCTCAATTCGCCGCTCGACGCCGAGACCATCGCGCGGCGCGCGATGGTGATCGCCTCCGAGATTTGCGTCTACACCAACCAGAATGTGGTGGTGGAGAAGATATAAGGCAGTCGTTGGTCGGCAGTAGGATTCTCCGACTGCCGATCGCCTACTGCCCACTGACGTTCCGAAGGAACTCACCATGTCCGATTTCTCGCCGCGCGAGATCGTTTCCGAACTTGATCGCTTTATTGTTGGGCAAAACGATGCGAAGCGCGCCGTGGCGATCGCGCTGCGCAATCGCTGGCGGCGGCTGCAGCTCGAAGGGCAGATGCGCGAAGAGGTGCTGCCCAAGAACATTCTCATGATCGGCCCGACGGGATGCGGCAAGACCGAAATCGCCCGCCGCCTCGCCCGTCTCGCCGGCGCGCCCTTCCTGAAGGTCGAGGCGACCAAATTCACCGAGGTCGGCTATGTCGGCCGCGACGTCGAACAGATCGTGCGCGATCTCATTGAAGTCGCGATCGTGATGGTGAAGGAGCGCCGCCGTAAAGACGTGCAGGCGCGCGCACAGCAAGCGGCGGAAGAGCGCACGCTCGACGCGTTGGTCGGCCCCGCCGCCTCGCCCAGTACGCGCGAAACCTTCCGCCGCCGACTCCGCGGTGGCGAACTCGATGATAAGGAAATTGAGATCGAGCTGACCCAATCAGGCCCCTCGATGCCAATGTTCGAACTGCCGAATATGCCCGGCGCGAGCGTCTCCGCCTTTTCACTTGGCGATATCTTTGGCAAGGCGATGCAGCGTGGCAAACCGCGCAAGCTCACAGTGAAGGACGCGCAAGGACCGCTCGTCGCCGAAGAAAGCGACAAGCTGATCGATCAGGAGGCGAGCGTCCGCGAGGCGATCAACGAGGTGGAAAACAACGGCATCGTCTTCATCGACGAAATGGACAAGATTTGCGCGCGCGAAGGACGCGGCGGCGCCGACGTTTCGCGCGAAGGCGTGCAGCGCGATCTCCTGCCGCTCATTGAAGGCACGACGGTCGCGACGAAACATGGTTCGGTTAAAACGGACCACGTCTTGTTTATTGCCTCGGGCGCCTTCCATGTGGCGAAGCCTTCCGACCTTCTGCCGGAACTTCAGGGGCGGCTTCCGATCCGCGTCGAGCTTGCTTCGCTCAATGAAGACGACTTCCGCCGCATTCTCACGGAGACGGAAGCCTGTCTGACAAAGCAATATTCGGCGCTGATGGGCACCGAGGGCGTGACGCTCGAATTCGCGCCGTCAGCCGTCGACGCGATCGCGAAGATCGCCGTGCAGGTGAACACCTCTGTCGAGAATATCGGCGCGCGGCGTCTGCAAACCGTCATGGAACGCGTGCTCGACGACATCAGCTTTTCGGCCTCCGACCGCGCCGGAGAGAAAATCGTCATCGACGGGGCCTATGTCGAGGAGCATATCGGCGATCTGGCGAAAAACAGGGATTTAAGCCGCTTTATTTTGTGACGTAAGCGACACTTGCGCCAAGGGCCACGGTTCGCCATAAGACCGGCCAAACGCAAACCTTGGCCGACCCCATGTCCACTTTCCCTCAGCGCGTCTTCTCTGGTGTGCAGTCCACCGGCAATCTGCATCTCGGCAACTATCTCGGCGCCATCGTCAAATTCGTCGAGCTGCAGAAGAGCTTTGACTGCATGTATTGCGTCGTCGACCTGCACGCGATCACCGTGCCACAGGACCCGATCGCGCTGAAGGCGAACACGCGCGAGATCGCCGCCGCCTTTATCGCCTGCGGCATCGACCCCAAAGAGAATATCGTCTTCAACCAGAGCCAGGTGCCGGAGCACGCCGAGCTTGCCTGGGTGTTGAATTGCGTCGCGCGCATCGGCTGGCTCAATCGCATGACCCAGTTCAAGGACAAGGCCGGCAAGGATCGCGAGAATGCGTCCATGGGCCTGCTCGACTATCCTGTGCTGATGGCCGCCGATATTTTGATCTACCGAGCGACGCATGTGCCGGTCGGCGACGATCAGAAGCAGCATCTCGAACTTGCGCGCGACATTGCGCAGAAGTTCAATAACGACTTCTCTGAGTCGATCGCGCGCAACGGCTTTGGCGAGGCCTTCTTCCCCTTGCCCGAGCCGCTGATTTCGGGTCCAGCGACACGCGTGATGAGCCTGCGCGATGGCACGAAAAAAATGTCGAAGTCCGACGCTTCGGATTATTCGCGCATCAATCTGTCCGACGACGCCGATCAGATCGCGCAGAAGGTGAAAAAGGCGAAGACGGATCCCGACGCCCTACCCTCCGAGGAAAAAGGGCTCGAGGGGCGACCCGAAGCCGATAATCTCGTCGGCATATTCGCGGCGCTTTCAAGCCGCAGCAAAGCGGATGTGCTCAGCGAATTCGGCGGCGCCAATTTCTCGACCTTCAAGAACGCGCTTGTCGATCTCGCCGTCGCCAAGCTCGCGCCGATCACCGATAAAATGCGCCGCATTCGCGAGGATGACGCCTATATCGACGGCGTGCTCCGCGACGGCTCGGAACGCGCACGCGCCATCGCCCGCGAAAACATGAACGCGGTCAAGGACATCATAGGATTCTTGCGTTAGCCGAGCGTTAGAGGCTTTGGTCCGCCGCTCGCCCAGTCGAGCAGTTCGACGGTGTGGACGACAGGGAGGGTCGTCCCCGACCTGATTTGAACGATGCAACCGATATTGCCCGCGGCGACGACATCCGGTGCGACGCTCTCGATATTGGCGACTTTTCGCGCCCGCAGCTCGTCCGCGAATTTCGGCTGCAGCACATTATAGGTTCCCGCCGAACCGCAGCAGATATGGCCTTCCGGAACGACGATGACGTCAAAGCCCGCCGCGCACAGTAGAGCGACCGGCTCTTGCGATATCTTCTGGCCATGTTGCAGAGAGCACGCCGAATGATAGGCGACCCGAAGTTTCGGCGCGTCGCCCGATGACGCGAAGCCGATCTCTTGCAAAATCTCCGTCACGTCTTTCGCAATCGACGAGATGCGGGCGGCCTTATCCGCGAGAGTCGGATCGTTGCGGAACATATGGCCATAGTCCTTTACGCTGGTTCCGCAGCCCGAGGCGTTGATGACGATATGGTCGAGTCCGCCGGACTCAATTTCGCGCGACCAGGCTTCGATATTTGCGCGCGCATAGCGTAGCGAGTCGTCGACCTTTCCGAGATGATGCGGCAGCGCGCCGCAGCAGCCGACGCCTTTCGCCACGACGACTTCGACGCCGTGGCGCGTCAGGAGCCGTATCGTCGCCTCATTGATCGACGTGTCGATCACCGTCTGGACGCAGCCATTGAGCAGCGCGACGCGCATCTTGCGCGCGCCCTGCGCGGCGAAGACTTGCGGAAGATCGGTTTTGGAAGGAGCTGGGACACGCGCCGGCGCGAGCGCGAACGGCGCCGCGAGACGCTGCGGCAGAAAGCGCGCCAAAGGTTGCAGCGCCGCCGCGATGCGAAACAGCGGTCGCGTAATAGACGGTCGCGGCAACACGAAAGCGAGCGCCGCGCGCATGGCGCGCTCCGCAAAGGGCCGCCGGTATGTTTTCTCGATATGCGCTCGCGCGTGATCGATGAGATGCATGAAATGCACTCCCGAAGGACATGTCGTCATGCAGGAGAGGCAGGACAGGCAGCGATCGATGTGAAGCGCAGTTTGGGCGTCGGCCGGCCGCTCATTTTCGAACATCTCCTTTATGAGATAGATGCGGCCGCGCGGCCCATCGAGTTCGTCGCCGGTGAGAAGATAGGTCGGGCATGTCGCCGTGCAGAAACCGCAATGGACGCAGGCGCGGAGAATCTTCTCCGTTTCGGCCATGTCGGGATCGGCCAAAGCGCGCAGGGAAAAGAACGTCTGCATCGCCCTAAAACTCCGCGCGCATTCGACCACGCTCCAAAATATGCGCGGGATCGAAGCTTTCCTTGACGCGGCGCGTCAGCGCCGCGAGCGCCGCAGGTTGCGGATGGAAGACGTCGACAATCGTGCGCGTCTCTTGGCTCGCCCGAATGAGAGTCGCATGGCCGCCGCTAACATCGACGGCGGCGCGCACTACGGCGGCGTATGCGTCCGACGTGGTTTCGACGCACAGCCATATCAGTCCGCCCGCCCAGTCGTAGAAATGCGCAAGCAGGGGCACGCCTGCGCGGCGAATGCGCTCAACGACAGCAAAACCTTCGGTGGGCGCCACGGAAATGCGCCAGACCTGGCCGACCTCAGCGGCGACAGGCTCAGCGTCGCGCACCTCTCGCCAGAGCGCCGCCGAGTCTCGCTCCTCTAGCGTCTCAAACCGAACGCCGTCCAGGGCCAACCGCATGAGGAGATCGTCGCGGCGCGCCGTCACGGATATCGCGGGACCCTCGAGTCGTACCGCGGCCGCATTGTCGTCCAGAGCCAAGGCGGCGCCGGCTGGCAGCATCGCGAGCGACGAAGGCTCACAAGGCGTCGCAGTGGCGCGGCGCAGGAGCGCAAGGCTCTCCTCCTCGTTGGCCCCAATCGCCAGCAGCGTGCATTCCGTCTCAGGCTTCGGCAGCACCTTGAGCGTCAGCTCCGTCAGGAGCGCCAGCGTGCCATAGGAGCCGCAGACAAGTTTTGAGAGGTCATAACCGGTGACGTTCTTCATGACCCGGCCGCCGGATTTCACTTGCTCGCCACGTCCGGTGACGCAACGGAACCCGAGCAAATGGTCTCGCGCCGCGCCGGCTTTGATCCGCCGAGGACCAGAAGCGTTCACCGCAATGACGCCGCCGATCGTCGCGCAACCCGCCTCTGCGCCGAGGAGCGGTCCGTAATCCATCGGCTCGAAGGCGAGCTGCTGCCCATTCTGGTCCAACAGCGCTTCGATCTCGCCCAAAAGCGCGCCCGCGCGCGCCGAGAGTACGAGTTCGTTGGGCTCATAGAGCGTCACGCCTGTCAGCGCGGCCGTGGAGAGCGTCTGCGCTTGCGGCGCGCTACGCCCGAGTCGCGCTTTGGAGCCGCCGCCGACGATCGCGCAGGAGACGCCCTTCGCATTTGCCGCGCAAATCGCGTCTACGGCGTCCGCTTCATCGCGGATTTCGAGCGTCGCCGAAGCGGACTCCATCTTCAAAATCTCGGCAGATCGGGGAATGGCATTTTTCCGCCCGCGACATGCATCATCCCGAGTTCGGCGCAGCGATGCAGCGTCGGAAACACCTTGCCAGGATTGAGACGGCCCGCCGGATCAAAAGCGCATTTGAGTCGCATCTGCTGCTCAAGATCCACCTCGGTAAACATTTCTCCCATAAGGTCGCGTTTCTCAACGCCAACGCCATGCTCGCCTGTGAGAACGCCGCCAAGCGAAACGCACAGACGCAAGATGTCGAAGCCAAGCTTTTCCGCGCGTTCAACGTCGCCCTCTTTTGATGCGTCGTAGAGAATAAGCGGATGGAGATTGCCGTCGCCGGCGTGGAAGACATTGGCGACGCTCAGCCCCTGCGCTTTGGCGAGCCGATCCATGCCGGCGAGCGCTTCCGGCAATCGCGCCCGCGGGATCGTGCCGTCCATACAAAGATAATCGGGCGCGATGCAGCTCACGGCGGGAAAGGCGTTCTTGCGTCCGGCCCAGAATTGCAGCCGTTCGGCCTCGCTCGTCGAAGCCCGTATCGTCGTCGCGCCTTCTTCGCGCGCGATATCCTGCACCACGCCGATAAGGTGATCGACTTCCGCCTGTGTCCCGTCGATTTCGACGATGACGAGCGCTTCGGCGTCGAGCGGATAGCCGCAAGGCTGGAAGCGTTCGACGGCATGGATTGTCGCTCTGTCCATCATTTCAAGGCCTGCGGGTATGACGCCGCGCGCAATGATCGCGCTGACGCAGCGCGCCCCTGCATCCACGCTGGCAAAGCCGAGCAGCAGCCCCCGCGCCACAGGCGGCTTTTGCAAGAGCCGCACGATCACCTCCGTGACGACGCCAAGCAATCCTTCGGAGCCTGTCATCAGCCCGATAAGGTCATAGCCCTCGCTGTCGAGATGCTTGCCGCCGAGCCTGATGAGGTCGCCGCCCATCAGCACGACTTCGAGCCCGAGTATGTTGTTGGTCGTCAGGCCGTATTTCAGGCAGTGAACGCCGCCCGCGTTCTCAGCGACATTGCCGCCGATCGAACAGGCTATCTGCGACGACGGATCTGGCGCATAGTAGAAGCCTTGCGCTTCAACGGCTTTCGAGATCGCCAGGTTTTGAACGCCCGGCTGAACGCGCGCGCAGCGGTTTTCATAATCGATTTCGAGAATCCGGTTGAATTTGGACATGCCGAGAAGAATGCCGTCCTCAAGCGGCATGGAGCCGCCGGACAACGACGTGCCGGCGCCGCGGGGCACGACCTTGACGTTCATTTCCGCGGCTAGCGCCATAATCGCGCGCACTTGTTCGACGCTCTCGGGCAAAGCGACGACGAGCGGGAGCGCTCGATACATGGTGAACGCGTCGCATTCGTAAGCGCGACGCGCGATCTCGTCCACGATCAGGCTTTCACCAGGCAGAATGTCGGCCAGCCGCGCGACCAATTCATTGCGTCGCGACATAATCGCCGGCTCAGGCGTCGGCATGAGGAGCGTCATCGACTCGCGCCTCCAACGCGAGCAAGAGCGCCGCTAACGCTACAGCTTTCGCCTATCGGCAGGTCGGCATCCTCCCTCGCGCGGCGCTCGCTTTTCCAAGGGGTTTAGTCGAGCGGCGTATTGCACGCAAGCGCGCCGCGAGCGCTTGATCTTTAACAATGCGCGGATTTTTGGCGCTTTTCATTAATCTGCCTATGCTACGGCCGAGACCGATCGTACGCCGGAAAACGGGCCCAAGGGCATGACCAAGACCATCCTCATCGTCGAGGACAATGAGCTCAATATGAAGCTCTTCAACGACCTTCTGGAATCGAACGGCTATGCGACGCTATGCACAAAAAGCGGCTTTGAGGCGATTTCCTTGGCGCGAAGCCACCAGCCCGATCTCATCCTGATGGACATTCAGTTACCGGAGATTAGCGGTTTGGAAGTCACGCGCATGCTCAAAGAAGACGAAAATTTGCGCGGCATACCCGTGGTCGCGATCACCGCCTTCGCGATGAAAGGCGACGAGGAAAAAATCCTTCAGGGCGGCTGCGAAGCCTATCTGTCGAAACCGATTTCCGTGGCGAAATTCTTGGAGACGGTGAATTCCTTTCTCGCAGAAAAGCGCTGACCGGCCGCTCGGCCATATCGCACTTTTTGACGGGCTTGCGGGCGACGCGCGGCTGAACTATACAGCGCGCGACGGCGTTGAGCCGTCCGGCCTCCCCCAAGAGGCGTCCGAAAAGAACGGGGCCATAGCTCAGTTGGGAGAGCGCTTCAATGGCATTGAAGAGGTCGTCGGTTCGATTCCGTCTGGCTCCACCATCGCTCTAATTCGCTGATCCTAGCTCGTTTTAGTCACGGGGCGCTTCCCGAGCCATTAGGGGCCTGGGCGCCACCGCTTCCGGCGCGCTCCGCGCAACCTTGATCCGCGCCCCTCAAACGATATTTGAAACGCATAATTCACCCAATTCAACGCCGCGCTCGACAAGCGCCCACACGCTGCGGCTCAGCCATGACCTACGAGCTCTATTATTGGCCCGGCATTCAGGGACGCGGAGAGTTCGTCCGACTTGCGTTGGAAGAAGCCGGCGCCAACTACATTAATGTCGCGCGCAACCGACAGGGCGAGGCGACGCTTCTAAATTTTTTTGAACGGACCGACGTCACCCATCCGTCGTTCGCGCCGCCGTTCTTGAAAGACGGAGACCTCATAATTGGTCAAACCGCCGCGATACTTCTCTATCTGGGCGATCGTCACGGTCTCGCTCCTAAAGATGCGGCCAGCAGGCTTTGGGCTCACCAAATTCAGCTGACCATCGCCGATCTTGTCAGCGAGGCCCATGATAGCCACCATCCCTTGGGCGCCGATCTGTACTATGAGGAGCAGAAACCCGAGGCGTTACGTCGAGCAAAGGGTTTTCGCGAGGAGCGCATACAAAAGTATTTTGATTGGTTCGAAACCATCCTCGCCCGCAATCGCGACGGCGACACGCATCTTGTGGGCAATGCCCTTAGCTACGCCGATCTTTCTCTGTTTCAAGTCATCGAAGGCCTGCTCTATGCCTTTCCAAAGAAAACGCGAGCGGTTCTCGCCGAGACGCCGCGAGTGGCCCGTCTTCGTAGGATAGTCGCTCAACGCCCGCGCATTCGCGCATATCTCGCGAGCGATCGCCGGGTGAAATTCAACGAGCAAGGAATATTTCGTCATTACCCGGAACTCGACGGATGATGAGCAATCGAGGTTTTCGGACCCAGACTTTAGTCTACGCTTCGCCCTATATGCTCCTTGTCCGTCTCGGCCGCTCAAACTCGGCGCGCTCCCCGGAGATATGTTGATGCATGGATTGGTTTTGACCCCGGATCCGCAACTCTCTACGAGCGCCTGCGGCGCCTTGGGCGATCGCCTTTTTGAAACGCGCAAGCGTTCGATCGAACTAGCAGATCCGCTCAGCGCTGAAGATATGGTCGTCCAAGCGATGGAGGACGCCAGCCCGACCAAGTGGCATCTCGCCCATACGACTTGGTTCTTTGAAACCTTTGTCTTGGCGCCCTACCTGCCAGGCTATCGGCTGTTCGATGAAGCGTTCAATTATTGCTTCAATTCCTATTATGAGCACCAAGGCCCCCGACAGCCGCGGCCAAAGCGTGGGCTTCTTACTCGGCCGTCGCTCGATCGAATTCTCGCCTATCGCGAGCATGTCGACCTGGCGTTGGCGAGGCTCCTTGCTGATCAAATCAACTTGCCGCCGGCCTTAGCCCATAGGCTCGATATCGGGATCAATCACGAGCAGCAGCATCAGGAGCTGATGCTCACAGACATCCTCTCGCTTTTCGCCGCCAACCCCTTGAGGCCGGCCTACCGACCAACGCGCTCCCACTCCATAGGCGGCGCGCCGCTCGAGCAGGCGCGCTGGATTGATTTTCCGGGCGGCGTCTATCAGATCGGCTACGAAGGAAGCGGCTTTGCATGGGATAATGAGCAGCCTCGTCACGATGCGCTGATCCATCCGTTCCGACTCGCCGACCGCCTGGTCACAAACTGGGAATGGTTGGAATTCATTGCCGACGGCGGTTACGAAACGGCGACCCTATGGTTGTCGGACGGCTGGGCGGCGGTCAATCGCGAGAACTGGCATGCGCCAATCTACTGGGAGACGCAGGACGGAGAGTGGCTTGGGATGTCGCTAGAAGGATTACAACCGCTTCGTCTCGATGCGCCGGTTGCGCATGTGAGCTATTACGAGGCCGACGCTTTTGCGCGCTGGTCGGGCAAGCGGTTGCCGACCGAATTCGAATGGGAGGTCGCGGCGACATCATCGCCAAGGCGAGGAAATCTTCTCGAAACTGCCGAATTGCGTCCCATGCCAGCTGAAGCAGAATCAAATGGGTCGCCTCGGCAGATGTTCGGCGATGTGTGGGAATGGACGCAGAGCGCCTATCTGCCCTATCCGGGCTATCGCGCCCCAGAGGGAGCGCTGGGCGAATACAACGGCAAGTTCATGGTTGGTCAGCACGCATTGCGTGGCGGTTCTTGCGTAACGCCGCTAAGCCACATCCGCGCGAGCTACCGAAATTTCTTTTACCCGCACCAGCGTTGGCAATTTATGGGCCTGCGCCTCGCTTCGGAGGTCGACTGATGTCAGAGGCGACCGAACGCCTTGCGACGAGCCTGCCGCAAGCGGACGACTTCGTTACCAGCGTGCTGGAAGGCTTGTCCCGACGGCGGAAAAGTCTTCCCTGTCGTTTTTTCTATGACGCCGCAGGCAGCGCGCTTTTCGAAGAAATTACGCGACAGCCAGAATATTATCCGACAAGAGTTGAGATTGCGGTTCTCGAAGCCAATGCGACACAGATGCTAGAGGGAGAGTCCGAGGAAACCGTTCTCGTCGAATTCGGCTCCGGTTCGAGCATCAAGACGGAAATTCTTCTTCGAGAGCTGCCGGAGCTGTATGCCTATGCGCCAGTCGACATCTCGGAAAGCGCTCTTACGCACGCCCGGACACGGCTGACCGCTCGATTTCCCCGGCTCAACATACGGCCGGCTGCGGCTGATTTTTCGCATCCGATCGAGCTGCCTATCGAACTGGCGAAGCGATCAAAACTCGGATTTTTTCCAGGATCGACCATCGGCAATTTCAGCACCGCAGAGGCGACGCAATTGCTGCAAGCGATGCGTGGAACGCTCTCGCCAAGCGGCAGGTTGATCATTGGCGTCGATCTGAAGAAAGACGTTCGCCAGCTCGTACAAGCCTACAATGACGCGAATGGCGTCACCGCTGCATTCAATCTCAATCTGCTCGCGCGCATCAACCGTGAACTCCAGGGCACGTTCGATCTTAATAGCTTTCGCCATGCAGCGATCTACGAGCCGTTCGAAGGACGCATCGAAATGCATCTTATCAGCTCAAGCGATCAGGATGTTTGGGTGAAAGGCCGAAGATTCCGATTTCGTACCGGAGAAACGATCCATACAGAAAATGCTTACAAATATACGATCGAGGAGTTCCATTTGATGGCGCGATCTGCGGGCTGGACCCCTCAGCGCGTATGGACAGATGAGCTGAACCTGTTCAGCGTACACGAACTACTGACGCCTTGAACGGAGACCGGACGACGCGAAGAGCTGGAGCGAGTACGACAAACGTGAGTGAAGCAGATCGAAACGCTTGGCCAGCACTGCCATATGACGCCTGGCGGGAAACTTACGCTACTCTGCACTTGTGGACTCAGATTGTCGGCAAGATTCGATTGTCGCTTACGCCCTGGCTAAACCACTCCTGGCACGTCGCGCTGTACGTGACGGCGCGCGGCCTCACCACTTCGCCGATCGCATATGGCGCAAGAGCTTTTCAAATCGACTTCGATTTCATCGACCAGGTGCTTCGTATTGCGTCGAGCGACGGCGGACGACGGCAGATGAAGCTCCGGTCTCAGGCCGTCGCCGATTTCTATTCGCATCTCTTAAGAGAACTCGAGGAGTTGAACATTTTCGTTCGCATCAATGAGCGTCCGAACGAAATCCCTGACGCGATTCCCTTCACGAAGGACGAGATCCATGCCGCCTACGATCCTGATTATGCGAACCGGTTTTTCAGATTGCTTATGCAAGCCGATCGCGTGTTCAAATATTTTCGGACGGGCTTTATTGGCAAGGCGAGCCCAGTGCACTTTTTCTGGGGCAGCTTTGATTTGGCGGTGACAAGATTTTCCGGTCGCCGTGCGCCGCTCCATCCGGGTGGCGTCCCCAATCTTTCCGACGCTGTTGTGCGGGAAGCATACTCACATGAGGTGAGCAGCGCCGGCTTTTGGCCTGGAGGCGGCACAGTCGATTTCCCTGCCTTCTATTCGTATGCCTACCCGGCGCCGTCGGGGTTTGATCGCGCGCCGGTCAAACCGGATGGCGCTTTTTTTAGCCAGGATCTCAAGGAATTTATCATGCCATATGATGTTGTGCGGAGCGCCGAGCATCCCGATGCTACGCTACTGAGCTTCTTGCAGAGCACCTATGACGCTGCCGCGGACGCCGCTGGATGGGACCGCGCCGCCCTCGAATGTCCGATGGGAAATATCGGCATCCCGCGTTCAGTTCGGGGATAGGTTAGCCCGCCATTTTTCGGGCACGCGGCCCCCGCCATCTGCCTAACCTGACCTCAGTCGACAGCTGAACGTCGGCGCGCCAAGGACATTAGCGCTTCTCGAGCGGCCTCGCTAATTTCGGACGGCCGCGCTTCTTGTAAAAGCGACGTCGCGGCCCTTTCCAGCCTCTCCAAGAGATCGAGCAAACGGCCCGGAAGCGGCTCTTGAAGGACATCATCGTACGTTTGTCGTAACAATTCGCCGAATTGATCGCCGACCTCTTGGCGATACAAGCGGAGCCGACGCATGTTGCACCTCCACTCGTCAAATAGCGGACGATGGAGCGTCGACTTAGGTTGCGGCCATAATGTGGGCCAACGCTGCGCGACGGCGATTTGTAAATTGTATGGTAAATTAAATGCGTAGCGTCGGCTCGTCTCGTTAAGACGCATCCAATCGGCACGCTCCCGATCCCTGGCAGAGTTTGAGCGAGAGGAGAAGACACTCTCCTGCTATCTGGCTGGCGACTGTGCGTGTTATGTTTGCACCACAAATAGTGGAGGATTGTCTCTCCCCCGGAGGATCGCGTCATGTGTCAGGCTTGTGGCTTTGCCGACATCATTCATGGAAGCAAGATGCGTCGCAGAACCTTTGTCTTCGGCGCCGCAGCGGGAGCGATGGCGGTTACAAGCGCGAACGCGAAGGGCCAAATAGCCCAATCTAAACGGACAAAGCAGGCTAGTACGCCGCCCAAGCCTGAGAACGTGATGACCCCTGACGACGCGTTGGCGCGCCTGATGGAGGGCAATAAGCGATATCAGCAAGGCGTCGCAAAGCGGCACGACTTCGCCGCCGAACGCGAGGCGCTCGTCGGCGGGCAGAATCCTTATGCAGCGATTCTCAGCTGCGCCGATTCACGGATTGCGCCGGAATACGCCTTCGACAGTTCGCGCGGAGATCTGTTCGTCGTGCGTGTCGCCGGCAATATCGTGAATCCGGACAATATCGCGAGCTTGGAATATGGAGCTATTGCCGAAAGTTGGTGACGGCGTGAATCGGTAAGGCGGCGTATCGTGGGGGTGTTCGAGCCTCCACTTCTCCATCGAAGGAGTGATACGCCGTGTCCAAGGATAACGTCATCAAGCTGATTCAGCCAGGGACCTTCAGCGACCAATTGACCGAGGTGCTGCGCAATGGGGCGTGCGCCCTGTTGAGCCAGGCGGTCGAAGCCGAGGTCACCGAGTTTTTGACCAAACATGCCGATCTCAAGACCGGGGACGGCCATCGGCGCGTTGTGCGCCACGGCCGCCTGCCGCAGCGGGAGATCATGACCGGTATTGGCCCCGTTGGCGTTCGCCAGCCGCGCGTGCGCGACCGGGAGGCTGGCGCCGGCGATCCCGAGCGCATCCGCTTCACGCCCGCGATCCTGCCGCCTTACGCCCGGCGCTCGAAGAGCCTGGAGATGCTGATTCCGATCCTCTACCTGAAGGGCGTTTCGACCGGCGACTTCGAGGAAGCGCTGGCCGCCTTGCTCGGCAAGGATGCTCCTGGCTTGTCGGCCTCGACGATCGCGCGGCTGAAGGAGGTCTGGCTCGACGAGCACAAGCGCTGGAACGAGCGCGACCTTTCCACCAAGCGCTACGTCTATGTCTGGGCCGACGGCATTCATCTGCAGGCGCGTTTGGAGGACAATGCGCAATGCATCCTCGTCATCATCGGCGCCACGCCGGAGGGCAGGAAGGAGCTTGTCGGCTTCACCGACGGCACGCGCGAGAGCGCCCACGACTGGCGTGTCTTACTGCTCGATCTGAAGCGGCGTGGCTTGTCTGTCGCGCCGGAACTCGCCGCCGCCGATGGCGCTCTCGGGTTCTGGAAGGCGCTCGGCGAGGTGTGGCCGAAAACACGCGAGCAGCGCTGCTGGGTGCACAAGACGGCAAACGTGCTGAACAAGCTGCCAAAGAGCCAGCATGCCAAGGCCAAGCGGGCCTTGCAGGCGATCTGGATGGCGGAAACCAAGGCCGAGGCCGAAGCCGCGTTCGACGCTTTCATCGAAAACTACGCGCTCAAATACGAGAAGGCGGCCGAATGCCTGAAGAAGGATCGCGTGGCGCTGCTCGCCTTCTACGATTTTCCCGCCGAGCACTGGAAGCATTTGAGAACGACAAACCCCATCGAAAGCACCTTCGCGACCGTGCGGCACAGGACCATCCGATCGAAGGGATGCCTTTCGAACAAGACCGCGCTCGCCATGGTGTTCAAGCTGGTCGAGGGCGCGCAAAAAAGTTGGCGCCGTCTCGACGGCCACAACCAGTTGCCAAAAATCATCGAGGGTGTGAAGTTCATCGACGGGCTCGAGGTCGTCGCAACGCCGGCCGACTCTCAGCCCCAAACCGCTGCCGCCTGATCCTTCAGGCCGTCACCAAAAATCGGCGATAGCTCTGGAATATGCCGTGGAGGTGCTGAAGACTCCTCTCATTCTCGTGCTCTGTCACGAAGCCTGCGGCGCTGTTAAATCCGCGATTTCTTCGATACAGGATCATACGACTTTACCTGGCCACCTACCGTCGCTTGTCGCCGCTCTGGCGCCGGCGGTAAACGCAGTCGCACGCCGTCGGGGCGATCCGTTAGAGAACGCGACCAAGGAGAACGCCCGGCTTTGCGCCGAGACGCTCAAGACCGCAGCGCCTTTGCTGAGCGCCGCGTTCAACGAAAAGCGCCTCAAAGTCGTGAGTGGAATTTATCGCCTTGCCAACGGCCGTGTGGATCTTTTTACGTGAAGCTAAGGTCCTAAGCCTTATCGAGTCAGGAAGCGCACATTCAACGCAAAAATCTTCTGGGCCGACGCATGGCTCAGAAGATCAAGCAAGAATTCGCCGGTCAATTTGAGCGATTGAAGTGACCCCCGTCAAAATCATCGCGACCCGCATTTCCTTGGCGAAGATCTCGAGCATATTCTCGACGCCCGCCTGGCCGGCCGCAGCCAAAGCATAAGCGGCGGCCCGCCCGAGCAGGACGCCTTTTGCGCCAAGCGCCAGCATGCGGATGACGTCCGGTCCCGACCGCACGCCTGAATCGACAAAAACCTCGAGATCGTTTCCGACCGCATCGGCGATCGGCGGGAGGGCTTTGACCGTCGACAGCGCGCCATCCAGCTGGCGTCCGCCGTGGTTCGAAACGACGATTCCATTCGCTCCGAAACGCACTGCGTCTCGAGCGTCCTCGGGATCCAATATGCCTTTAAGAATCAGAGGACCCTTCCAAAAATCACGGATCCATTCCAAGTCCGACCAGCTGATCGACGGATCAATGTTTTTTCCAAGCCAGCCGACATAGTCCTGCAGACCTGTCGCCTTGCCGAGATAATTCGAGATATTGCCGAGATCGTGCGGACGACCTCTTATTCCAACGTCGAAGGCCCATGCGGGTTTACTGATGACCTGAAGCATGCGCCGCTGCGCGGCGTATGGTCCGGACAGACCCGAAGGGGCGTCGCGGTAGCGCGATCCGTGCACAGGCAGGTCTACCGTGAAAACAAGATTTTTTACGCCTGCGTGCTGAGCGCGCTCCAACATAGACTGCATGAACCTGCGGTCCTTGAGCACATAAAGCTGGAACCAGAGCGACGAACAGTGCGACGCGACTTCTTCAAGCGGGCAAATTGACAGCGTCGACAACACATAGGGAACACCTTTTTTCTCAGCGGCGTTGGCGACCTGAACCTCGCCGCGACGGGCAAACATCCCGCTCAACCCCACAGGCGCCAAGATCACAGGAAGACTGGAAGACTGACCAAACCACTCCGTCGTGAGACTGAGATCCGCGGCATTCTTCAACACCCGCTGTCTGAGGTTGACGGCTCTCAAATCAGCGACATTGGCCTTTAACGTATCCTCGGCGTTCGCTCCGCCATCAATATAATCAAAGAGGAAGCGAGGCAGCCTGCGCCGCGCGGCCTTTCGGTAGTCCGAAGCCGACGAAACGATCATTCAATTCTCCGAAAGGACGTCCGGCGCTCCTAGATACCGCCATCCAAAGTCGCCGTCTCATGCGCTTGGACAGCGGACCGTTTTGATTCACTCTGGGGAACGGGGAACCCAGCGAACCCTTATACCGGTTTGGAGAGTCGAGCGGCAATCATCTCATCGGCGGCGTTCGTCGAGCCTTCAGGGCCAGGCTCGAAGCCGGTGGCGGCTTTGAGAGGAAGATTGCGCTGGTTATTGGTTGGGAGCTTGCCCGCCACAATACGCCATGGGGAGCAATCCCTGCCTTGAAACGCCGCTCGCAGCACACGGGCGCTGTGCATGATCCCTTAGGAGGCTTTGGACAAAGCCCAGCTTCTCCTTGACGACTGGCGAGATCACGAAGGGATAGATATCCGGCTGACCCATGGATCGGTTGATGTTGTTCAGTGCGAATGAAATATCGAGCCAGTTATCGATCATCTCGTTGATGTCGGGATAGCTGTACGGATCAAAATCGACCCGTGCGGGAGAGCCATCGTTCCGTCGTACCACGAGCCCGGCGCTGCGGCCTGTTTCGAGCGTATCGACGATATGGAGATAATGCGCAAAGGTCTCCGCGAAATCTTCCCACGCGTGGCATGAGGCGTATGCGCTGATATGGTTCTGTCGCCAGTCGGCTGAAGGCCCCTCTTCATAATGTTTTTTCAAGGCGTTGGAATAGTCGTCTCGCTCGTCTCCAAAAAGCTCACGAAAGGGCGCGAGGTGACGTGAGTTCGGCACGATGCGCTCCCAATAATAATGGCCGATCTCATGTCTGAAATGACCGAGTAAAGTGCGATAGGGCTCGCCCATTTCGTCGCGCATTTTCTCTCGCTCTGGATCTTCCGCTTCTTTCAAGGCGATCGTTATCAAACCCGAGCTATGGCCTGTCAGAACCGGCTTTTTAGAAAGCTCCTCCGCAAGAAAATCGAAGATGAGCGGCTCGCCGTCGTTATCGGAAACGTTCGGCGCGGGAAGATTTAGTCGGATGAGACTGTAAAACAGCCGCCGCTTGGCGGTCTCGATTTTCTGCCAAGCGGCGTGGCGCTTATCGTCTGACAAGTCGGGCACAGTCCGATTGTGTTGACAGGCGAGACAGTATTCCGACGGACCGCCCTTCTCGACCATCCAATTGCATCCATGCAGCTCCCAATTCTTGCAGAACCGGTATTCGCGAGTTCCGTCAGCCAGCGCGACCCAACCGTCGCCGACCGGTTCGACGGCGGTCATTTCGCCGAGGCGCGGGAGATAGCCGAGCTTGCGCCCGCAACTTTCGCATTTGGTGTTCTCGAAAAGTATGCTCTGGCGGCAAGCCTGGCATCGAAAGGCCTTCATTGGAGTTCTTTCCCCCGACGGCTTGCGGCCATAACTGTGCGTTAGACCTAATGTTCCAGGCTCAAACTGATTGAATCGGACAGAAGACCCTTCCTCCGGGACATCGATCGGCGCCGGCTGATTGCGCAGGTCGCATTCAGCCGCTAGGCTTTTTGCCGGATTTTCGAACAAAGCCTCGAATTTCTTGGCCTTTCAGATTGACACTTCGCGGCCCAGCGCAGCTAAACTTCGATAGCGGCTTTGCGCCAGTTCGAAAGCGGACGGCGCTGCGATGAGACCCTAAATAACGTGTCGATCCAGATCGCCCTCCATCACATCACGCACTACAAATATGACCGGCCTGTCTCGCTGGGTCCGCAGATCGTTCGCCTGCGCCCGGCTCCGCATTGTCGCACAAAGGTGTCGAGCTACTCGCTCAAGATCGCGCCTTCGGACTACTTCATAAACTGGCAGCAGGACCCGAACGGCAATTGGCTGGCGCGTCTCGTGTTCCCGGAGAAAGCGAACGAATTCAAGATCGAGGTCGATCTGCTGGCGGAGCTTGCCGTCTACAATCCTTTCGATTTTTTTGTTGAGCCTTATGCTGAAGACTTTCCCTTCACTTATCCTGAAGAACAGAAAACAGAGCTTGCCGCCTATCTCGAACCCGAGGACGTCGGCCCCCTGACGAATGCCTTCGTCCAGAGTCTCCCACGGGAAAAGACCCGAACCATTAATTTTCTCGTCGAGCTTAATGCTCGTCTGCACCGCGATATTCTCTACGTCATCCGAATGGAGCCTGGCGTGCAAGCGCCGGAAGAGACTCTGGCGCTTGGGTCAGGCTCGTGCCGCGATTCCGCTTGGCTTCTCGTGCAGATCTTGCGCAGGCTTGGTCTCGCGGCGCGTTTCGTCTCGGGCTATCTCATTCAACTGAAGGCCGACACCGATCCCATCGAAGGCCCGAAGGGAACCGATCACGACTTCACCGATCTGCACGCCTGGACAGAAGTTTTCCTGCCCGGCGCCGGCTGGGTCGGTCTCGACGCGACCTCTGGGCTTTTTTGCGGGGAAGGTCATTTGCCGCTATGCGGCGCGCCGCACTACCGCTCCGCGGCGCCTATATCGGGCTTCGTAGAGCCGGCTCAAGTTGAGTTTGGTTTCGAGATGCGCGTCGATCGCATCAATGAAGCGCCACGCATCACCGCGCCTTTTTCCGATGAAGCATGGCGCCGACTCGACGCACTCGGAGAAAAAGTAGACGCCGACCTTGAAGCGCTGGACGTTCGCCTTACCATGGGCGGCGAGCCGACGTTCGTCTCGATTGATGATTTTGAGTCCGCCGAATGGAATACGGCAGCGACCGGCCCGAGCAAGCGCGAGCGAGCTGACGATCTCATTCGTAGGCTGCGCGAACGCTTCGCGCCAAACGGCTTTCTGCATTACGGCCAGGGCAAATGGTATCCCGGCGAAAGCTTGCCGCGATGGGCTTTTGGTCTTTATTGGCGGCGCGACGGCAAGCCAATTTGGTCCGAGCCACAGTTCATCGCTGATATCATGGAGCCGAAAGGCGCGACCACGGCGGACGCGGAAGTCTTTGTGCGTCATCTCGCAGAGCGACTGGGCGTCGGCGCCGACCATGCGGTGCCGGCCTATGAAGATCCCGCGCATTGGATGGTGAAGGAGAGCGCCCTTCCGCTCAACGTCGATCCGTCCGATCCCAAGATCGACGATGCGGAGGAACGCTCGCGCATGATGCGGGTTTTCGAGCGCGGCCTGAGCAAACCCACCGGCTTTGTCCTACCGATCCAGCGCTGGAATGCGCGCGCCGACTCCCAGTCGCGCTGGACTTCGGAAAAATGGACGCTTCGTCGCGGAAAACTGTTCTTGGCGCCGGGCGATTCGCCAATCGGACTGCGGCTTCCCGTAGCGTCTTTGCCCAAGCTGTCGGAAGACGAATATCCCCACGTCCTTCCGCAGGACCCCTTCGTTCCGCGAGATCCCTTACCGGAGCCTGGACATTTTCGACGCATTCAGGCCGGGCAAGCCGGGGGCGGCCACGCGCGTCAAGATGTGCATGAACAGTCTATTGTTGAAGGCGCGGTGCGGACCGCCTTCACCATCGAACCGCGCGACGGCCATCTCTGCGTATTTATGCCTCCCGTAGCGACGCTCGAAGATTACCTCGAATTGCTTGAGGCCGTGGAGGAAAGCGCCAAAGCCACGGGGGCGCCGCTCCACATCGAAGGATATCCGCCGCCGAACGATCCGCGTCTCGAGGTGATCAAGGTGACGCCAGATCCGGGCGTCATTGAGGTCAATATTCACCCGGCGGCCACATGGCGGGAGGCCGTCGAGACGACGACCGCGCTCTATGAGGAGGCGCGGGAGGCGCGATTGACGACCGCGAAATTCATGGTCGACGGACGACAGATTGGTTCCGGCGGCGGCAATCATGTGGTGCTTGGAGGCGAAACGCCCGCTGACTCTCCCTTTCTGCGTCGCCCCGATCTGTTGAAGAGCCTCGTGCTCTATTGGCAGCGCCATCCGTCGCTGTCCTATCTGTTCTCCGGGCTGTTCATCGGGCCGACCAGCCAATCGCCGCGAGTCGACGAAGCGCGACACGACTCGCTTTACGAGCTGGAGATCGCCCTAGCTCAGACGCCGTCGCCCGGCGACGGCTATGTGCCGCCGTGGCTCGTCGATCGGCTATTTCGCAATCTGCTGGTGGATGTCGCCGGCAATACTCATCGCGCGGAAATTTGTATCGACAAGCTTTATTCGCCTGACGGACCGACGGGGCGTCTCGGACTGGTGGAATTTCGCGCATTCGAAATGCCTCCCGACGCCCGCATGAGTCTCGCGCAGCAACTGTTGCTTCGCGCGCTCGTCGCCTGGTTCTGGCGGGAGCCGCAGCACGGCGATCTGGTGCGCTGGGGAACGGCGCTGCACGATAAATTCATGCTGCCGCACTTCGTGTGGCAGGACTTCCTTGGCGTTGTCGACGACTTGCATAGAGCGGGCTACGGGTTCGAGCCGGAATGGTTCGAGGCGCAGCGCGAGTTCCGCTTCCCGTTGGCCGGCAGCGTCGAACATGGCGGCGTTCACCTGGAGGTCCGCGGAGCGCTCGAACCTTGGCATGTGATGGGCGAGGAAGGCGGAAACGGCGGCACGGTGCGCTACGTCGATTCTTCGCTTGAGCGCTTGCAGATCAAGGCGAAGGGGCTCGTTCCTGGTCGACACGTCATCACCTGTAATGGACATCGCGTGCCGATGACGAGCATTGGCGCCCCAGGCGAGGCGGTGGCGGGCGTGCGCTTCAAAGCCTGGCAGCCGCCTTCGGGACTGCATCCGACTTTTCCGGTCGACGCCCCACTGACCTTCGATGTTATCGATTGCTGGAGCAGGCGTTCTCTGGGCGGCTGCGTCTATCATGCAACGCACCCCGGGGGCCGCAATTACGACGCCTTCCCCGTCAACAGTAACGAAGCCGAAGCGCGGCGATTGGCGCGATTCCAGGATCATGGACACACGCCCGGACCAGTCGATCCGCCGCGCGAGGAGGCGAGCCATGAGTTTCCGCTGACGCTGGATCTTCGGAGGCGTATTGTCCGCTGAGCGCGACATTGAAATGGACGAGGCGTCAAGCCGTATCGCGGCCTGGATCGCCGATTATGCGCCGAAGCGCGACGCGCCAGACGAGTTGCTCGACCGCGACGGCCGTCCGCGCGCGCACTGGCGCCAGTTCCTCGAATCGCTCGCGGCATTAGGCGACGCTGGGCTGGAGCAGCGCTTCGCTGCGGCCGGCCGCCGCATCGACGACATGGGAATCTCCTATCGCGTTCATGGGGAAACCAAGGAGCGCAGCTGGCCGCTGGGCCGTTTGCCGCTGCCGATCCCGGAGTCCGAATGGCGTGACATTGCGGCAGGCGTCGCGCAGCGCGCCGAACTTCTCGATCGCGTCCTGCATGACATCTATGGCGAGGCGCGCCTTATCGCCGAAGGCGCGCTGCCCGCCGCAGCCGTCGCCGGGTCGCGGGATTTTATTCGACCGATGTGCGAGGTCGCACCGCCGGGCGGACGTTGGCTTCGCTTTTACGCCGCCGACCTGGGGCGAGGGCCAGACGGCAATTGGCGTGTTCTCGCCGATCGCGCTCAGGCGCCTTCGGGCGCCGGCTACGCGTTGGAGAATCGGCTCGTGCTGTCGCACGCGCTTCCAAGTCTCTATAGGGACATGCATGTCGAGCGCCTGGCGCCGTTCTTTCGGGAATTCCGTGCAAGCATGTCCCGCGCAGCGGAGCGCGTCGACCCCCGGATCTGCCTGCTGACGCCCGGCCCCTGGAGCGAAACTTATTCCGAACAGGTTCATCTCGCCCGTTATCTCGGTTTTACGCTGGTTGAGGGCGAAGATCTCGTCGCGAGCGACGGCAAGCTCCATGTGCGCACCATCGCCGGCCTCAAACGCGCCGATGCGATTTGGCGCCGCGTCGACGCAGATTGGTGCGATCCGCTGGAGCAAAACGCTTCGTCACGGCTCGGCGTCGCGGGCATGTTCGAAGCCATCCGTCGGGGCGCTGTTGTCGTCGCCAATATGCCTGGCGCGGGCGTCATCGAGTCGCGCGCGCTGATGAGCTTCATACCAGAATTGTCAAAACGCGTGCTCGGCGAGAGCCTCAAACTTTCCAATGTCACGAGCTGGTGGTGTGGACGGGAGGGCGAACGCAAACAGGTTATCAACGCATTAAGCGAATTTGCGATTAGAGGCGCGTTCACCGAACGTCTTCCCGGATTTAGCGAACGTCGTGAGGCGCTTGGTCATGCGCTTACTAGCGAAGAGCGCGTGCGGGTGATCGACGCTATAAATCAGCGCGGCGTCGACTATGTCGCTCAGGAGCCGATCAATCTTTCCACGACTCCGGCCTGGACCAATGGCCGCCTGGCGCCGAGACCTTTCGTGCTACGCGTTTTCGCCGCCGCGACGGCTGACGGATGGACCGTGATGCCTGGCGGCTTCTGTCGCATCTCCCACCGGCTCGACGCGCGCGCCGTGTCGATGGACGAGGGGGCGCAATCGAGCGACGTGTGGGTACTGACAAGCCGTCCGATCGAATGGTCGACGCTGCTGCCCTCCAACGAAGATCCGCCGATCGTGCGCACGCTCGGCAATCTGCCAAGCCGCGCCGCCGATAATCTTTTCTGGATGGGCCGCTATCTCGAGCGCGCCGAAGCGACATTGCGCATCGTGCGGTCGCTGAGGACAAGGTTAGGCGAACTCCAGCACATCGATCTTCAAGGGCGCCAGTCGATCGAACGGCTTGCACGACTGCTGATCGCCTGGGGCGCCGCGTCGGAAGAATTGCCGGACATGAATCCGACTCAGATCGCGTGGACGGCGGCCGCCGGCGCCGACAATTACGGTTCGGCGCTGTCGGTCGTGCGCAATGCAAAACGTGCGGCGTCGATCGTGCGCGAACGCCTGTCGCACGATGTCTGGCAGCTTATCGGACGCATCGAAACGCGCCTGATGCGCGCAGACGCGCGCGCCATAACGGAACCAGAAGCTCTGGAAATCGTGGAGCGTTCGCTCCATACGCTGGCGGCGCTGTCCGGGCTGATCGACGAAAATTTCAACCGGGTCGCCGGCTGGAGCTTTATCAATCTTGGCCGAAGGATCGAACGCGCCATCGGAACTTGCCGCTTCGCCCGACAGCTCGCCGGCGACGAGGCGACTGTCGAGACGCTCGATGCGCTGCTCGATCTCCTCGATTCGCAGATCACTTATCGTTCGCGTTACATCGCCGGCGCCGCTCTGGCGCCCGTCCTCGACATGGCGATGCTCGATCCGTTCAATCCGCGATCCGTCCTCTTCCAAACGATGCGCATCGACGAACATCTCGCGGCGCTGCCCGTTCTACGCAACGACGGAGTCATGGAGTCGCCGCGACGACTCTCCATCAGGCTGCGCGCCGAGCTCGAGTCGGCGGACGCGCGCCATTTGGACGCAGCAATAATTCTTGCGTTCGAGCAGCGCTTGATGACACTCGCCGACCAAATTGCCGAGCGCTATTTCACGCATGGCGCCGATGGCGCAGTTTATCAGCCGTCGCGGATCGCGTGATATACGACATCGCCCATCGTACGACGTACAAATATGACGCGCCAGTCGCTTCGGCGCGTTGCGCGATGCGTCTGCTCCCGCGTAATGATCGTGGCCAAACCGTGCTGTCCGATCGGATCGAGCTGTCGCCAGCGCCTGAAGTCGTCAGCGACAGGATCGACTTTCACGGAAATCGTGTTTGCGGGGCGCACATTCTCAAGCCCCACACGAAGCTGCAAATCGCCCTTGCGGCGCGCGTCGAGGTGGATCGGGCGCCGCCCCCTGCTCCGGCTCTGACGCCGGCGTGGGAAATCGTGAGGGACGCTGCATATGCGGCCAACTCGCTCGCGGCCTCGTCTCCCGCCCATTACATTTATGTGAGCCGCTTTGCGCCGCTGTTCGACGCGGCGACGAATTATGCGCGAGAAAGCTTTTCGCCCGGTCGGCCTCTTCTCGAAGGCGCGCTCGAACTGATGATGCGCGTCCACGCCGATTTCGCCTACGATACGGATGCGACGCATGTCGCTACCCCCGTCGCGCAGGCCTTCGCGCGCCGCCGTGGGGTCTGTCAGGACTTCACACACATCATGATCGCGGCTCTACGCGGCCTCGGCCTGCCTGCAGCCTATGTCAGCGGCTATCTTCGCACCGTCGCTGCTCCTGGCCAGGCGCGGCTGGAAGGCGCCGATTCAACCCATGCATGGGTTTCTGTCTGGTGCGGACCTGAATTCGGGTTCTTCGACCTTGATCCTACGAACGCCATGGCGGTCGGAAATGATCATATCGCCATCGCTATCGGACGCGATTATGCGGATGTTTCACCGATCGACGGCGTGATCCTTGGCGCCGGCGGTCAAGATTTGGATGTCAGCGTCGATGTTAAAGAGGCGGCGATTTAAAATGAAGTTGTCTTCAAACGAGAACAGATTGTTTGGCTGCCGTTAGCTGCACGCGAATCCAATCGTACAGCGCCTGCATGCCCGCGCCAGTCTTAGCGGAGACTTCAATGATTTCAGCGTCTGGATTGACGCGGAGAACATTTTCTCTCGCCCGCTCCATCGAAAAATCGAGATGCGGCAAAAGATCAATCTTATTGAAGATGGCCACCTTCGCGGCGCTGAACATATGCGGATATTTGAGAGGCTTGTCTTCGCCCTCCGTCGTCGAAAAGATCACCGCTTTGGCGTGCTCGCCAAGGTCAAAGAGCGCCGGACAGACGAGATTGCCGACGTTCTCGATGAACACGAGCGAGCCGACGCTCGGCTTGAGTTCGGAAAGGGCGCGCGCGATCATTTCCGCGTCGAGATGGCATCCAGTCCCAGTATTGACCTGAATGACCGGCGCGCCCACGGCGCGAATGCGCTCGCCGTCATTCGACGTCGCCTGATCGCCCTCGATGACAAACAGCGGCAGCTCGCGCGATAAGTCCGCGATCGCGCGCTCCAAGAGCGTCGTCTTTCCGGCGCCGGGCGAACTGACGAGATTGAGCGCCACGATCTCTCGACCCGCGAGCCAAGCCCGACATTTGGCGGCGATTGCGTCGTTCTTCGCGAGAATGCGGGCTTCCATGTCTACGCGACCATGGGAATGCTCGTGAGCATGATCATGATGGCTATGATCGTGAGAATGTGCGTGGCTGTGATCAAGCCCATGAGCATGATGATGTTCTTCATGAGCGTGATGATGCTCGCCACGAAAATAATCGTGGCCATGATCGCCCGCGCCGTGCGAATGACCATGGCCATGCGGCCCATGCTCGGGCCCTGCGATCTCCGTGCTTGCGCCGGTCTGCAGATTGGTCATTGTGGTCCCCTGCCCTTGGCAGCCGCAGCTCGTGCACATTATGCAGCCTCTTCAATTTCGATGCTTTTGATATTCAGCTCATCGCCGCGCAAGCGCTCAAACTGACGAGAGCCGCAAGGACACGCCGAGAGCATATCGGGAGTGGGAAACTGCGCGCCGCAGATGTTGCAACGCGCCTCGGCCTCGACTTCGCGGATATCCAGCGTCGCGTCTTCGAGCGGCGTGCCTCGAGCGACCTCCGGAAAACAGAAGGCGACGGCTTCCGGCTCAACGCCCGACAATTTGCCGATCTCGATCGTCACGCGGCGTACGGCGCGGCCCTCGGCGGCCTCAGACGCCAATTCGACGATGCTGCAAACGATCGAGAGTTCGTGCACGTCGGCTCCTTTAGCAGATGCGCGGCAATTGTTCGCCGACCAGCATGTCGACGATGCGGCGGCCGCCGAAAATGGTGCGCATGGTGACGCGACCCGCCGGCTCGCCGGCGACGACATTGCCGATAATGGCCGCCTGTCGCCCTAGCGGGTGCGCGCGCATCGCATCAACCGCCTGCTCGGCTTCGTCGGGCGGCGTAATCGCGACGATCTTGCCTTCGTTGGCCAGATAGAGCGGATCAAGCCCAAGTATTTCACAAAAGCCCCGCACCTCGTCACGAAGCGGCGTGGCCGTCTCGTCGATTTCGATGGCGACCTGAGCGGCTTCGGCGATTTCATTGAGCACGGTCGCGATGCCGCCGCGCGTCGGATCGCGAATGAACCGCGTATTCGGCGCCGCGTCGAGCAGGCTGGCGACAAGATCCTGCAGCGGCGCGCAATCGCTTTCGATCGGCGACTGCAACGCCATGTCGCCGCGCGCGCCAAGGATTGCAGCGCCGTGATCGCCAAGAAGCCCGTTGACGAGCACCGCATCGCCTAATCTGGCGCGATGGGCGCCAAGCTCGACGCCCGCTGCGACAACGCCAATGCCGGTCGTCGTGATGAACATTCGATCGCAAGCGCCCTTGTTCACGACTTTGGTGTCGCCAGTGACGATCTTCACTCCCGCTTCCTGCGCAGTTGTCGCCATTGACTTGGCGATTTGGCGCAGCAAGTCGATGGAGACGCCCTCTTCCACAATCACCGCGCAAGACAGATAGAGCGGAAGCGCGCCGCCCACAGCAAGGTCGTTCACCGTGCCGCAGACCGCAAGCCTGCCAATGTCGCCTCCAGGGAACACCAGCGGATCAATGACAAACGAATCCGTCGTGAAAGCGAGGCGATCGCCATATTGCGCAAGGCCCAAGAGGTCGATCTGCGCAGAATCGTCGAGCAGCGCCAGCAACGGATTATCAAAGGCCTCGACGAACACATCGTCGATCAAATCCTTCATCGCCTTGCCGCCGCCGCCATGCGCCAACGTGACGGTTGGCACGTGTACCTTGCCGCGCGGACGCCTGGACGGGAAGGAAATCATATTCATGCGGCGCTCGCCTCTTCCTCGCCGCGTCCGCGCTTCACGCCGCCATATTGGTAATAAGCGGCGCATGCGCCCTCGGACGACACCATCAGCGCGCCGAGCGGCGTCTCGGGCGTGCAGGCGCAACCGAAAACCTTGCACTCCCATGGCTTGATGACGCCTTTGAGGACTTCGCCGCATTGGCAGGACTTGGGATCGGCTATCCGTGCGTTAGGCACCGCAAATTTACGCTCAGCGTCGAAGCGCGCATAGGCCTCTCGGATCTTCACGCCCGAATGGTCGATCGACCCGAGACCGCGCCATTCGAAGAATTCACGAAGTTCGTACACTTGCGCGACCGCCTTGAGCGCCACGGCGTTGCCGGCCTGCGGCGCCACGCGCATATATTGATTTTCGATCTCGCAGCGCCCCTCGTCGATCTGCCTCAGCAACATCCAGATCGATTGTAGAATGTCGAGAGGTTCAAATCCTGCGATCACCATCGGCTTCCTGTAATAGCGCGCGATAAATTCGTAGGGCGCGTCGCCGATCACCATCGAAACGTGCCCCGGTCCCAGAAATCCATCGAGCCGCAGGTCTGGACTGTCGAGAATCGCCTTGATCGTCGGAACGATGGTGATGTGATTGCAGAAGATCGAAAAGTTTTCGACCCTTTCACGTTCCGCCTGCAGCACGGTCAACGCCGTCGACGGCATGGTCGTCTCGAAGCCGATGCCGAAGAACACCACCTCCCGCGTGGGGTTCTGACGTGCGAGCGCGAGCGCGTCCATCGGCGAATAAACCATCCGCACGTCACAACCGTCAGCCTTGGCCTGAAGCAAGCTCCTTCGAGAGCCCGGCACGCGCATGGCGTCGCCAAAAGTTGTGAAAATCACCTCGGGACGCTCGGCGATGGCGACGCAATCATCGACGCGTCCCATGGGCAGCACGCAGACCGGACAGCCTGGCCCATGCACCAGTTCGATGGATTTTGGCAGCATCCCTTCAACGCCGTATCGGAAAATCGAATGCGTGTGTCCGCCGCAGACTTCCATGATCTGCAACGGCCGAGTTTCGTCGCGCTTCATTCGCGCAAGTAACCTTTCGATCTCCTTGACCAGAATTTCGGCCTTTGCCCGATCGCGAAACTCGTCGACGAATTTCATGCGGCGACATCCTTGCCTAGGGCCGAACCGCGATCGCCGGCGAGCAGCGTGTGAACGAGATCCCAGAGGATATGGTAAGCGGCGACGTGACACTCCTGAATGCGGTGAACCGACATGGTTGGCACGACTAGGCAGTGATCACAGATATTCGTCATCTTGCCGCCGTCGCCACCGGAAAAGCCGATGGTTGTCAGTCCCATCTCTCTCGCCTTGACAAAGGCGGCGATTAGATTTGCGGAATTGCCGCTCGTGGAGAGCCCGATGAGTCCATCTCCCTCACGCGCGTGTGCGATAAGCTGACGCACGAAAACATGCTCAAATCCGACGTCATTGGCGACTGCGAAATTCATCGCAACGTCGGCAGTGAGATTTATCGCCGCGAGCGCCGGCCGACCAGCGGTGATCGGATGGAGAAACTCGACGGCCACGTGGGACGCGTCACAGCTCGAGCCGCCGTTGCCCATGGTGAACATCCTGCCGCCGCGGCGATAAACGGCGGCGAGCGCCTTTGCCGCGCCGAGCAGAACAGTCGCCTGCTCGGCAAAAAAAATCGCATTTGTCTCGCGCGACTCGCGCGCCTTCTCTTCGATCGAATGGAGCAAGCCCGCATCGACGGCGGCAGGATCCTGCTCTTTGCCATACAGGAACGGATAAAGGACCTCCAATGCGCTCTTGCTGGTCATGAGCCCTGTTCCTCCGCCGCGACTGCGTCGGCCGGCGTTTGCATATTTTCAAGCTCGGCTTGCAGATCGCCGAGCTCTTTAAGCAGCCTCAGCGTCTCGGCGGCCTCCGCCTCGTTGATCCGGCTCATTGCAAAGCCGACATGCACGAGAACCCAATCGCCGACGCACGACTCAACAGGATGTGCTTCATCGACGACGCAGCTGATATTGATCTGCCGGCGCACCCCGCTCACGTCTACGGTCGCGATGAGATCGTCGGCATTGTCTATGCTAACGATGCAGCCGGGAATGCCGAGACACATGTGTGGTTCTCTCCAGCTTTTTTCAGGTCAGCTGTTCTCATCAGACGCGCAGCGCCGATCGCCGCCTGGCCCAGCGAGAGTCCGCCGTCGTTGGCGGGCACGTCAGCATGGGTCAGCACCTCGTATCCTGCTTCTCGCAAATTCTCGTGGACGCTTTCAAAGAGCAGGCGATTCTGGAAGCACCCGCCGGAAAGCGCCACAGTTTCAAAACCTCGCTCGTCCGTCAGCCGCGCAACGACTTCACTGATCGCATTTGCAAGGCCAAGGTGGAAGCAACGAGCGATCGCTGACGCAGCAACTCCTTGCCGCAGATCGTCGCGTATCGCGCGCCACATTGGCGCCGGGTCGATCTCGATGAGTTCAGACCCGGAAATGTCAAACTGATAGCCGCTGTCTTCGTTCAACGCTGTGGCCGCAAGCGCCTCGATTCGCGCCGCCGCCTCGCCTTCATAAGCCTGACGGTCGGCGCAGACGTTGATCGCCGCTGCGACCGCATCGAACAAACGACCGCAAGAGGAGGCCAACGGCGAATTGACGCCTTGCGCGATCATTCCGTCGATCGTCGCAAGAGGCTTGCCTTCGAATGCGATCCATTCGTCTGCCGAGCGCGCAGCGTTGAGCTCGCCCGCCGCTCTGAGATGCGCATAAAGATTGCGCCAGGGCTCGCGCGCCGCCTGAGCGCCGCCAGGCATAGCGATCGGCTTCAATCGCGCCAGCCGCTCATAGCCATGATAATTCGCCAGCAAAAATTCCCCGCCCCATATCGCGCCGTCGTCGCCAAAGCCGAGGCCGTCGAGCACGATCCCAAGCGCCGGCGGCGCATCGAGCGGGCGGCGGTTCTCAGCGAGGCAGGCTGCGACATGGGCGTGATGATGTTGCGCCTCAATCAGCAGTGCGCCGCGCCTTTCGGCCTCTGCATGGCCGAGCTTCGACGAGAGATATTCCGGATGGCGATCGATGACGATCACGGACGCCGCGTGATCGAACATTCGCTGATAGAGAGAGAGATTCTTTCGATAGTCGTCGAAAGTCGCCGCGTTCTCGAGATCGCCCTGATGTTGCGACAAGATCGCCTGACCATCCTTGACTAGGCAAAACGTCACCTTCAGTTCGCCGCCCATCGCAAGTAGGTCAGGCGCGCTCTCAAAGCCCTGGGGCAACCGAAGCGGTGCGGGCGCGTAGCCGCGAGAGCGGCGAAGAACTCTCGATCGCTCGCCCATGATCCGCACAACCGAATCATCGACCCGATTGGCGATGGCTCGATCATGCGTCAACGCGAAAGATGCGATATCGGCAAGCTGTCGACGCGCCTCGGCGTCATCGACGACCGCAGGCTCCTCCGAAATATTGCCGCTCGTCATCACGAGCGGATGTTCGAACTGTTCCGTCAATAAAAGATGCAGTGGCGTCGTCGGCAGCATGAAGCCGAGCGTTTCGAGTCCGGGCGCTACAGCCTGAGGCAGGCGCTCCGGACCCGCCGCCCGCAGCAGAACAATCGGGGCTTCGACGCTGGTGAGTTCACGCTCCTCGACGGGGTCGATCGCGCAGTAGCGCCGTATCACGGCGAGATCGCGGGCCATCAGCGCAAAGGGCTTCATGTCACGGCGTTTCAGCAGACGTAGACGCGCGACAGTCTCAGGATTCGTCGCGTCGCACGCCAAATGATAGCCGCCGAGCCCTTTCACCGCGATGATATCGCCTCGCGCGATGAAGCGCGCCGCAACTTCGATCGCGTCGCCGTCGCGCGGAGGTTCGTCCTGGCCGAAGGCGATGAGCGATGCGGTCGGGCCGCACGCCGGACATGCCACAGCTTCTGCGTGAAAGCGACGATCCGTTGGATTGCGATATTCCGCCTCGCACGCGGCGCACAGGGCGAAGCGCGCCATTGTCGTTGTCGCGCGGTCATAGGGAATGGCCGTCACAATGCTGAGACGCGGTCCGCAATGCGTGCAATTAGTGAAAGGATAGCGATAGCGGCGATCATGCGGATCGCGCAGCTCCGCCGCGCAAGAGGCGCAGACCGCCGCATCCGGCGCGACTTGCGTGTGCGCGGGTCCGCCGATGCTCCAGGCAATACGGAAATCTTGCGGCAGCCCGCCGCTATACTCACGGCTTTCAATGGCGTCGATATGAGCGAGTGGCGGGGGGTCTCGTTCGATTCTTCGAAGCAGCGCTGCTATTTGCGATTGATCGCCGCTGACGCGGACCAATACGCCCTCGCCGTCGTTCAGAACCTCGCCGGCAAGGCCAAGTTCGCGCGCCATCCTCCAGACCGTCGGGCGAAACCCGACGCCCTGCACGCGACCGCGCACCCGAAATTCGAGCGCCTGAGACTGGTCCGCCACGAAACGCATAGTGCTTATTGGTCTCACATATTGCTGATCTTGATGTAACGATAGATGTCCTTCGCGTTCATGATCAGCAATCCGAGGATGATAACTCCAAGGACGATCCCTGTAATCTCCCATCCGCTCATGACATTCTCCTTTCGGCCGATAAGAGCGCACCGCGCGAGTCCTCGGCGGGTGACGGCGCCATCATTTCATCGATCAACTCCTCTATTGTCTCAGCAGCGACATCGACGGCTGCAGCGACTGGCTCGCTTAGACCCATGACCCCTTCGTCGCCGCCGAGCGTGAGCGGCTCGCAAGCGACCAGGAGCGCGCGCCGACAAGTTCCGCCAAGCGCGGACACCAAACGAAGAACTTTCGCCGGATCGAGATCATGCGGCGAAAGCGCCAAATCCTCCAGCGAGTTGTTCTCAGCCTCGACCGGCGCTGGCTCCACGATCGAGACGACGCCGGGCGCCTCTCCGCGCTGTGCGGCGTCCACGAGAATCACGGCGTCATAGCCGTCCATCAGCGCATAAGTAAGATCAATCCCGCGAATGCCGAAATCGATCACTTGCACGCTATCCGGAAGCGCGGCTTGCGAGAGTCGCCGCGCCACCTCGACTCCGAAAGCGTCGTCACCGTTAAAGATGTTGCCAATGCAGGCGACGAGGATCGAGGTCATGGCCCTTCTCCTGCAGCAATCGGTTCGACCTCCTCCTGACTAAAAAAGAAACGATGACCGGGAAAGCCTTCTGCGCCGAGATCGCGCCCGGGGTCGTCAATCAAAGTCACAGCGACATGAACACGGTCCTCGAAATCGCGCTCGATCGCCTCGACAACGGCGACCTTATCTCTGAGCGCGATATCCATGATGTCGCCACCCGACTTCGGACGTAGCCGCACGCGGGCGCCCACACATAGAGTGTACCCGCTGTCGAGCAGCGAGACGAGCCGAGGCTTCTCGCGCCCCTTGGGAGTCATCGCGGGATCAATCGGACTGGCCTGCGATTGACCGTCGCGCATGACGCCATGCAACCGCGCCATGTCTTCGGCGGTCAATGCATGCGTGCGCTCCAGAAGCGCCCGCGCGCGCGCGTCAACCGACGCCATTTCGTGTTTCTCGGCGTCGGTCATCGCGAGGATTCGAAGCGTTAAGATTTCGTCGATCTCAGTGCCGTCGAACAAATCGCCCGGACTTTCCGGCGCGATCGCCGGATGATCGTAAAGAATGATCGGCGACGAGAGCATGGCGCGATTGTCCGGACCGCCGACCAGCACCGGGAAGGCGCCGACGTTTGCGCATTGCGCCGCCGCCTCTCGCAGATCAGAGGGAGGATCTAGCAACGAGACGAAGGCGCCGTCTTCGACGATCAGAATCGTATGCGTTGAGGCAAAAGCGCGAAGCTGCGCCGCCGCACGGTCTTGGCGATAGGCCTCGGCAAGCGACGTGACGTTTTCGATCCGAATGGTCAGCTTCCATAGATCGGACGCGAGCCTCTGCGCTTTTGCTTCGACGACGCCTTCGATCGCATGGGACGAGCGAATGAAGGCAGCGACGACGCGGCCGTCCCGAGTCCTTACCGGCTCGAAATCACGCGCGCCTTCAAAGCGGAACGGCGTTGCGAGAGCGGCATCTTGAATATCGGTCGGCCGCATCGGATCCAAAGCGACCTCTCGTTCAATCGCCTCTTCCCAGGCGAGCAGCTCGCGACCATCGACATTAAGGTTCGGAACGAGCGTCAATGCCGGCTCTTCTTGTTCCGGCATCTCTTGTGCCGGCGTCACGAGCCGTCCGACCTCGCGCTTCACAACCTGCAAGAAACGGATATGGACGCGAAACGCCGCATGTTCCCTGCCCCGGAACAGAAGCTGCGTCTCCATCAGCGACGAATCGCCCTGCTGATCGAACGCCTTTGGAAACACGCCGCCGAAGGTCCACCGCTGACGATTTTTGATCGACGATGGCCGGTAGGGATAGAGAATGTAGCCCTCGTAAAGAACAGCATTGGCGATCGCCTTGATGGAGTCGAGCTTCATGTCGCCTCCGCGGCTTTCTTTTCGAGCAGCGACTGCAAGGCGCCTTCGAATGTCGGGAACCCACGCAGTCGCCGATAGCTGTCCAACTCCTCAAAGGCGTCACGATGCAGGCGAAGCCACATGCTTTGCGGATAGTAATCCTCCATCATCGCGCGCCATGCCGCAATGGGCAGGCGATAAGCGCATTCTTTACTCCAAGGGATCTGCTCAATCTGTAGCCTGCCTTCGCCGTCGCGGTAAAATACTGAGCCGCTGAATAGGAATCTGAGGGGGACGTCACCCTGCTCGAGTCCGTGGAAGTATTTCGTCGCCGCTATGTTAAAATCATAGCTGCACGGCGCGGGCAGATCGACTTTGCATTCGGGGTCAAGGGAAGAGACCGAAACGCTTGTATGAGTCCAGAGAAGACTGCGCAGCGTCTCGCCCCACCGCGAAGGATGGCCGAAGAGATCAGAAAGCCTCTCCTGCTCGTTGCCGGCATATCTCCGCCGCATTGGCTCAATGCGGATCTGGCCGTTCAGCATCACATTAAGGACAGGTAGCTCAGGCGTCCGGTTAACGACATGCAGCGCGAACAGCAGCAGGGGCGCAGCTGAATATTTTTCGACTCTGACGTCTTCGATGCGGAAGTCGAGATCAACCATGCGCCGCCTCCGCCACCTCGACGCCATCGCGCAGCTTTTGAAAATAGTCTTGAACAGACTCCCAAACCTCGGCGCCGCCTGATAATCCGCGCCAATGCTTGCGCATTACCCCAATCAGGGCATAGCAGCGGTCAATGGAAACGAGGTAGTATTCCCGGGCGCCATTCATGCGATTGACAAGCAGCGCCTCTACATCCGGGCGTAGGTCGGTCAGCACTGGATTTGCCTCGATTAAGCGGGCCCATGCGTCATCGGCGAAATACGCCTCGATCGCTCCAGCGGGTCCCGGATAAATCGCTAGCGGGCGTTGCGCCGGCGTGCTGCGAAAAACGAAAGCGAGGTCAATCGGTATGCAATAGCCCTGCCATTCCGCGTCGTTCAGCTCGAAATTGTGCAGCGGATGGGTACGCGGGTTTACAACGGCAAAGCGCTCTCCCTCCCCCAAGAGGAGCGTGCATTGAGGACAGGCGCAAAAGAACTTTCGTGTCACGCGTTCGATCAAATGCGAATGCCGCGGATCGATAGGCTTCGAGCAGAAGTCGCAATGCTCCTCTTGTGCTACGGTTAGGATTCGCCGCAGCCGAGACGCCCAGTTACCTGATTGTAGCCTTTCCATGCCTTCGCGCCTCTCTCCCTAAGCGGCGGGTTCGGCGTAAATTTCTGTCATGTCCATTTCGATTAAAATGTCGTCGAGGTCGGGCGCCGCATCGGTAAGCGCGGACTCGATCTCAAATCGTAACTGATCGCCAGGCTCTTCGAGTCCATTCCGCCGTAGTTGAACGATTGCGAAGGCTTTCCCCGCTCTGATGAGTTCCACATGGAGGCCGCGCGCGTTCCACTTTGGCTGCATGCGCGCGATGGCCCCCAGCAGGCGTTCCTCAACACTCTGCGGATGCAGCCCATGAAGCAGCAAGATCGCCGCGATTTCCTTTTCCTCAGCGATCTGTTCAATTAGGGCCGGGCCGCCGCCCGAGCCCGCAATAATTGCGCTCAGCCGTTCAAGCGCTCGGCCATGCAGATCCAGTAGAAGCGTCACTAGCTCACGCGCGGTTTCCCTGGCCTTATCATCTGACATTCGTTCAAGCGCGGCCGTGAGCGCTTCGAGCCGAACCAGCGCTTGCTCGAGCGTCTCCGTCTCACGCGCTTCCACGCTCATGGCGATTTCCGCGATGCGCCAAACATCGGCGAATGCCGGGTCTCGATAGTTTTCCCGCCGCCGACATACATGTGGACGCCGCATGGTAGACAGGGATCAAAACTGCGCACGGCGCGCATGATGTCGATGCCTTTGAAATTGTCCGGGCCGTTCTCCTCAAAAATCGGCGTGTTTTGTATCGAATCTTCGTAAGGTCCGGGCGTTCCGAAATCGTCCCTCGGCGTCGCGTTCCATGGCGTCGGCGGATAAGGATGATAGTTGGCGATCTTTTTGTCTCTTATGACGAGATGATGGGACAATACGCCGCGCACGGCCTCATGAAAGCCGCAGCCGATCGCCTCTTCAGGAACTTTGAACTCGGTCCAGGTCTTTGTGCGGCCGGCTTGTATTTCTGCGAACGCCTGCTCGAGGAAGTAATAAGCCGCGGCGGCGCAATAGGCCTGGAAATAGGTGCGCGCCCGATTACGTTCGATCGCATTGCTCCACTTCGGAACCTTCCATTCAAACTCCACTGCGGGTTTGAGCGCCGTCTTTGGCAGATTGATCTTGACGCTGTCGCCGGTGGCTTTGACATAGCCACCAATGTCCACGAGCCCTGCCAGGGCTGTGGAGAAGAGTCGCGCGAACGCGCCCCCGCCGGTGTCGAGCGCAAGATGATCTCCACTGCTCTTGTCGAGCCAGCGCGGACACATCACCCATGAGTAGTTCTTGTCGAAGTCTCGTTTCTGCGGCCTCGGAATTGTCGTCTGATTCCACGGGTGTTTCTGATCGACAGGATTGCCTAACGGGTCGTTTTTGACGAAGGTTTCGCAATCGTCCCATGACTCGTAATAGGACTGCCCGCGCAGAATGCGAATTTGCAGATTGATGTCGACGAGGTCCGTCGTGACGAGCTTGCCGTCCACGACAACGCCTGGGGTGACGAACATCTTTCGACCCCAGTGCGTCATATTTTTATAGTTGTAGTCGCAATGGTCTGGATCCTGGAACGATCCCCAGCAACCCATAAGAATTCGTCGACGTCCGACTTCCTCATATCCCGGCAACGCCTCATAAAAGAAGTCGAACAAATCATCGTGCAGCGGCACGCATTTTTTCATGAATTCGGTGTAGCGCACGAGACGAGTCAAATATTCGGTGAAGAGCTGGTTTGAGGGCACGGTGCCGACGCCGCCCGGATAAAGGGTGGAGGGATGCACATGGCGTCCCTCCATCAGGGCGAACATCTCACGCGTGTACCGGCTTACAATCAATGTCTCTCGGTAGAATTCTCCTGAAAATGGATTAAGCGCCGTCATGATGTCGGCGATCGTGCGAGGGGATGTCCCGCTCGCTGTTGAAAAGCGAGCAGCGGGCGTCGTTGGTTGAAAGACTATGCTGCCCTCGCGGCATCGGCAAGATTCGAGCTGGCTGAAGTGATTTTCAGCTTTCGCCCGGCGAGCGC